>Ga0315900_10001554_pt1 | contig 36607 bp, 35 predicted proteins | sample LakEriMetagenome_FD_203521 | JGI IMG/M metagenome (GOLD analysis project Ga0315900, IMG submission 203521) | Freshwater fungal communities from buoy surface, Lake Erie, Ohio, United States - Buoy 12 MA114 | ecosystem: Environmental > Aquatic > Freshwater > Lake > Lake biofilm | place: USA: Lake...
TCCCTGCGGTGGCAGGTTACTGATGCCCACGGCTTCCTATGTCGATCATCTATGCCCTGTGGTTTCCTGAAGAACTGTTCAGCCAGCTAAGGCAGATGATGGCGCTGCGCACCAACGTGACGATGGTCGCGAGCGAGGCAGAAGCCTTGGCCTTGGGTGACGCACAGGAAGACCGCTTGGTGATCGTCTCCGGGATGGAAGCGGGGGCACCTTCCGAGGAGCGACTGTCGGCTGTCGGAAGGCTTCATGCCTGCCGTCTTCCCGTGGCGGTGCTTACCTCATCCCACAATCATCATGCGACATGGTTGGCCAGCGGGGCGAACACCTGCATTCCGATGCAGCAAGCGGTTATCCAACTTCCGATCTGGCTGGATCGTTTTCAGCATGGTCTTCGCGAAGCGACTGGAGCGATTCAGGAGTCGACCATCGATGTACTGTGGGAAGTCGCAGGTCCTGGATTTCCTGCAGATCAAAAAAGAGATTTGATGCAGGAACTGGCTGAATCGGAGGGGTTGGGCCCATTTGTTAGCCAGATTCAAGCTTTGGTTGGCCGAAGCGGACCGGTTTGCTTGGTAGGCGAGCGAGGGGTCGGGAAATCCCTGTTCGCTAGATGGATTCACCAACAGTCACCCTGGTCGATTTATCCGTTCATGGGTTCCTCGGTTGAGTATCTGGATCCCGAACGGAGTGAAAAGGCGATCTTTGGTGGGGATGTGGACGGCGACAGCGAAGTGGATCCGCAGCGCTACCTTCAGGGATGGTTGGATTTCATCCAGGGTGGCACCTTGTACATGGAATCATGTCAACTGCTGGAACCCTATCTGCAGAGGCGACTGGCTAACTGGTTGGAGCTTCAGAGGCGGTTGCAACAAGACGGCGGTCATGGGGGGCACATGATCTTTGGATTGCGCGAGCAATCGGGCGATTTTCCTTGGGATTCGATCGATTCGGAATTGCTTGCCTGGATGGGTCCCGATAAGGCAATCCGGATCCCGCCCCTGCGAGATTTCGCCCCTCAGATCCCTACGATCGCACGCACCGTCTTGTCTTGGCTTGCTGGCCGCCGCAACAAGCCGGTTCCGAGGTTGACCAAAGCCGCCAAGAGATTGCTGACGCAGTACCCATGGCCAGGAAATTTGGCGCAGTTGCAAGAGGTACTGGAGGTGACACTGGCTCATTGCCATCACCAGATCGAGGAAGTTCATCTGTCCCTTTGGCTGGATTTGGATGACCAGGATCCAGCCCAATCCCCGGACGAGGAGGAAACGCTTCGGCGGGTGGAGGAGCCAGAAGCAGGCGTGAAACCAGAGGATCGGTATCGACTCGATGCTAACCCTTCAGAAGGCTTGGTGATTCCCGCCCCTCGCTTCTTGGCAGATCCGGTCAAACGGGAGGAATATAAGCGGATCCATGATGCCTTGACACGCTGCAGAGGCAATCGTAGCGCTACCGCGAAGGAGTTGGGGATTTCGCGAGTGACGCTCTACAAAAAGCTGCGGTTTTACGGCCTGGTCTCCAGTGACGAAGGACCTGAGGCGGGCGAAAAGCTCTGCTGATCACCGATCGAAGACGCACGCACGAAACCGCACGCAAGAAACCGATTGCGCGGCAAATCAGTGGTCAGTAACCTGATCAGCCGCCGAGTTGGGCCACCACCTGAAGAAGGCCGTTCAGATGAGCCAGTCTGGGGCCGTACTTGTCGACAAATTCCTGCAGCACGAAGTCGCCATCCAAAAGTTCTTCGTGGTTTTCCGAGATCTCTTCGGTCATGCTTTCCAGGAATTGGGTTTGTACTCGAGAAAGTGTGTCGGCCGCTTTACGACATGCCTTGGCCAAATGCGGATTGGCTTCTTTCCACTGCTGGAGTTCGGTCTGCCGTTGCTTTTGCATCTGATTGGTGGCGGAGATCAGCTGTTCCAGCAGTTGGTTCTGTTTCTCCTGATGCTGGATCATCTGACGCATCAAGGCAACCAGCGTCGCGACCATCAGCGTGTCTTCTGGGCGGCTGGAATTGGTGGTACTTCCGGGTGCCTCGGCCGAAACGTCAATCCGGAACATCGGAGAAAGATTCTGGGGGTCTTGCGACATTGCAGTGTCGGCTCCATGCCATCAGGGAGGTTAGGTGTACAAACTCGAACACCATCCAAGGGGGTGGCGTCCCGCGGCTCACCATTTTTTGATCGTTCTTCTCATTATACGCTCCAAAAAATCCCAAGGAGTGGGGAATTTTCACTTTGTTCCGCTTGATCCGAAAGTAGGGGGTCCGGCGTTAACTTTTCAATGCCTCAAGGCCCACCGCGAAACTGCCGAATTGATGGGACAAGTGCAGTTCGACTCCCCGACGCACTGGTCGGGGGTTCCTGTTTCCGGAAGGTGAGTATCGCGTGGAATCCATCCCATCGGCCATCGGGTTTCTGACTGTCCGCGTCCACCAGGATTTGGGATTTGTTGGTGGGCTGTTGGTGGTCAATCCCCTGGGAAGGCCGCTGGAGTTCTACTGCACTCTTCCCGTGAAGCCGACGCGTGCGCAGGAGATCCTGTACGGATCGACCTTGGAGGGATATCTGTGTGGCGAGCAGATTGGTCGGGTTTTGCTTCAGAAGGCAAAATCCAAAATGTCGATGCTGGTGACGGATGCACCGGGTGCACTGGGAACATGTCGATACACCGATTTGCCTGTGGTATGGATTGAAGTGCCAATCGCCGATCAGGGCTCGAGTGGCCGCCGTCACTGGGCAAGACCCGAAGGGGTGCCTGCGGTTTCAGAACCGGTGACCATGGGTGGCTGGAGAGTGGTGGCATTGGCCGAACGTCCGAACGACGCGCTGGAGGCGGCCGCTCGTTGGCAGCAATTGGCACCGACGATGGATCTTCCAGAACCGTTTGGAAGAATCGAGGAAGCCTTGGGGGAAGCAAATCCATCGACGAAGGCGGCATGACAGGGGTTGAGGTCAGAGCGTTTCAGGCTTTTGATCGGCTGATGCGTCGTCGTTCATAAGGGACTTGGCTATGGAAGGCCCAGAGCCGTCGATGGAGTCGGAGGCCGGGGGAGTCGCGGGGTGGACCGAGGCGAAGGGCGAGCCGGTGGTCGAGTGCTGGAGTACAGCGCTGGAACCTGTGAGGGCTGTTGCGATTCAGTGTGCCTGGAATCGGGAGCCGATGATTGGAGAGGTCCCTTCGTTGATCGAAGGTGACGGCCCCGCGGTCCTTTCGATTCAAGTTCGCAGTCAGATACCCCGAGCCATTGGGTTTACTTTCCCGGAGATTGGACTGCTTTCCGGTCAGGCCACCAGTCCAGCCGTGGTGGCGACCAAAAACAATCCCACCAGCGACGCCATTCAGGAAGAGGGAGCCAGCAGTCCTCCGGCTGAAACGGGGTCGCCTCGAAGTCGCTGGACTCGGATTCGGCCACCAGGGGATTTGGTGAAACTGGAGGATCGACTCTATTACCTCTTGCAGCCCCCTCTGGAGACCCTAGTCAGCTCGGCGAGACTGACGTTCCCATTCGAGCCGTTTCCCTATCAGATGGAAGGGATCGGCTTTCTTTTTTCTCGTGGGGCCGCCATCCTCGCCGACGAAATGGGGCTCGGTAAGACCATGCAGGCGATCACTACGATTCGAATGCTGGTGATGGCGGGGGAGATAGGGAAAGTTCTTCTGGTTTGTCCCAAGCCGTTGGTGACCAATTGGGTCCGGGAGTTCCGGCTTTGGGCACCGGAGATTCCTTTGGCGGTCATTGAAGGGGATGCAGCGAAACGGAACTGGATTTGGCAGCAGGCCACAACACCGGTCAAGATCGCCAACTACGAGCTGATGATGCGGGATTGGGAGGCAATGCAGGAAAGTGGCGTGCAGTTCGACTTGATGGTCTTGGATGAGGCACAGCGAATCAAGAACCGCAACAGCTCCACTAGCTCCATCATCCGATCGGTTCCCAGGCAGCGGTCGTGGGCTTTGACCGGTACCCCCATCGAGAACTCGTCGGATGATCTGGTCAGCATCTTCGAGTTTCTTTCGCCCGGGTTTCTTCATGATGGGATGAGCTTGAGGGAGATGGGGGAGGCGACGGGTGACTTCATACTTCGGCGCACCAAAGACAAAGTGCTGACGGAGATGCCTCCCAAGATGTACCGAGACGCGATGTTGGAGCTGACAGGAGACCAGTGGGCCAGTTACAAATCTGCCGAGGAAGAAGGGGTGATCCAGTTGTCGGACATGGGGGATGCGTTGACGATCCAGCATGTTTTTGAGCTGGTGCTGAGGCTCAAGCAGATCTGCAATTTCGATCCATTGACCAGTTCCAGCGCGAAGCTGGAGCGACTGGAGGCAGATCTGGAAGAGGTGGCGGCCAGTGGGCAGAAGGCGATCGTCTTTAGCCAATGGGTCGACACGCTCGACAAAATCTCCGATCGGCTCCAGCGGTTTCATCCACTCCATTACCATGGTCGAGTCCCTTCCAATAAAAGGGATGCAGTGATCGAGCGGTTTCGTTCGGACCCCAAGTGCCATGTGATCTTGATGAGCTATGGGGCGGGGGCCGTAGGGCTGAATTTGCAATTCTGCCGCTACGTATTTCTTTTCGATCGATGGTGGAATCCTGCGGTGGAGGATCAGGCGATCAATCGAGCCCATCGTCTGGGAGCGGCAGGTACGGTGACGATCACTCGGATGACATCGATCCAGACGATCGAGCAGCGGATACATCATGTTCTGGAGGAGAAGAGGTCCTTGGCGGAGACCCTTTTTGCTGAAGGAAATGGTCCTGCCAATCTGGGGCTGACTTCCGAGGAAATCTTTGGGTTGTTCCGGTTGAAGCGACCTGCGCGTGCGGCCTGAGAACCTCCGCTGCTAGGAAGGAATTTCAATTCCTGCTTGGAATCGACTCGCCGTTTTCCTCTAGAATGAAGCAACGGGCTAGCGGTGTGAGGGGAGGTTTCCTTGCCACGGCTTTTGCCTTGCTGAATGGTTCCTGGGAGATCCCGGTACTTTGTCGTCCTCCACGCATCCGAACGGTTCCAGTGGTTCTAACTTGAGCGGTGGTTCGCCGGCAGCGGGTGTTCGCGTCGCGACCCTCAGCGAAACGGGGATGCGCCGCAGCCACAATCAGGATTTTGTCTCCAGCGTGCTGGCTGAAACGCCCGGTGCCTGGCGTCATCATGGACATCTTTTCCTGGTCGCCGATGGCATGGGGGCACACGCCGCCGGTGAGATCGCCAGTCGTCTGGCGTCCGAAACGGTGGGGCATCACTACCTGAAATCCAATCGGCATGATCCAGGTTCGTCGATCGTCGATTCCTTTCACGAAGCCAATCGCGAGATCCATCGGAGAGGTCAGGCCAACCTTGATTTCCGAAACATGGGTACAACATGCAGCAGTTTGGTGCTGTTGCCCCAGGGGGCGCTGATCGGGCATGTCGGTGACTCCCGCGTCTATCGGCTACGAGGGTCGGTATTGGAGCAACTGACCTTTGACCACAGTCTGGTATGGGAATTGGAGGCATCGGGTGAATTAAGCGAAGCAGTGATTCGAGGGGGAGCGATCCCGAAGAATGTGATCACCCGTTCGCTGGGCCCCAATCCCTCGGTGCAGGTGGATCTGGAGGGACCTTTTGCCGTGTTGCCAGGAGATCAGTTTCTCCTTTGCAGCGACGGACTTTCTGGGCAGGTATCCGATGAGGAGATCTCGCATCTCCTTCAGGTACTCGATGTCGATCAGGCGGCTCGTGTTCTCGTCGATCTGGCCAATCTCCGCGGTGGACCGGACAACATTTCGGTGATCGTCGTCAAGGTACTTGCATTGCCTGCTGTTGATGAACAGTCGGCGCCGGTTCGAAACAGCGAGGCAGTCGGATCGGTCTGGTGGCAGCAGCCGCTGCTGGTTACTTCCTTGATCTGCTTTCTTTTTGCAGCGATTTTAGCAGCTGTATCGCAATGGCCACTGGCGATCATCGCTTCGGGGTTGGGCCTTGCAGGTCTCCTGTTTCAGTCGTTGCGGTGGCTTGCTCCGCCTACCGAAGATCTACCGCAGGCGCACCGATCGGGCCGGGCTCCCTACCGCGTCTGCCGAACTGCGCCCGGGGAGTCGACGCTGCAGCTGTTGCTTGACAAGCTGGAGGAGTTGAGCGAGCTGAAAGAGAAGAATCGTTGGTCGATCGATTGGCCCGCCATTCCACCGCGTTCCAGCAAAGGTCGCAACACGCCTGAGGCAAGATCTCACGCGTTTCGCCAAGCCGCCCTTGCGATCCTTTCGATCATGACGCAGATTCGATCCCGCGGGGTACCCGCAAGCGATTCGGCTATCGACCTTTAGCGGGAGAAAGTGGCGCGACTGACGCCATCGCCGAAGGTCACTCCAGTGGAGGGCTTGGTGGTTGCGCGGGATACCATCCGAACAGCACATTGGCTGGTGGGTACCGCCTGGACTCCCATTGCCAGGGATCGGATGGCAGATTGTGGTCGACTCGACGTTCGGGCGATTCGGCCACCAAGACCGATCCCGATGGGGCAGCTTTTGCCCAGAGATGGATCAGGCGTTCCATCTGGGCTGGGTCCGCATCCCATAGGGGATAGGGGGGGCAAAAGAACACCACCCAAGGCTCGTCGGTCGGAGTCGCTTCGGCCCCCTTCAGCCACCGTTCGGACCAGGCGAAGGCATCTGCAGAAACGACGCGCAATCTGGAGGTCATCAACAAGGTTCGGCCAGCTTGATCGATCGCTTTGGCTCGGCGATGGTCCAGTTCCACCACCGTTGCACTGCTTGCCCCCCGCGATAAGGACTCCATCGCAAGGATCCCCGTCCCGGCAAATAGATCGAAAACCCGAAACCCTTCCAGGCTTGGGCCGATGATATTGAAAATCGCCCCCCTGGTTTTGTCCTTCATTGGCCGCGTTGCTTCGGAGACGAGGAACGGAATCGACCGCCCTCGCAGGGAGCCGGCAATGATTCGAACCGAGCCACGCAGGTTGGAGTTTCCAGAAGGTTGTGGCAGACGACTTTTGCGTGGCATCCCTTAGCCTCCGAAGGAAATCGACGGCGAAGATTCTGGGTGCCGCATGGCAGCATTCTACGCGATCGACGGCCCTCGCGTCGTCCGTTCACCGCATTTCCACCTTTCTTCACGTGGTGGTTGAATTCCCCAAATGAATCCCCGGACTCCGGGTGGAATTGCCCTGAAGGGTAGATGCGACGTACCATGAACCCATTTCAGGGCTGGCCAGGTGTCCGAACCGATGTGGCATCTGGCGCGTATGGAAGATCAGGTGCGCCTTGTTCGACTTGCGGAAGAGGATGCTGCGAATGCAACCGGAAAAGAAAGACTTCGTCGTCCGAAGCGGGATCCGAATGGGGATCGATCACGCCAGAAAGCAAATGGCTTTGGTCGTCTTGGGGATCCTCTGTTTTCTTTTCGCATGGATGACAGGCGGCACGTCTCCAGAAGTCTTTGGCCAGGATGCCGCGGCATCCGGAGGTGAGCTACCCGCAATTGCACCGGATGCGGGGCAGATCCCAGAGAGCGACAACAGCCCACTGGCGCAAGCCTATCGGGATCAGTGGGCGGAATTGAAAAAACGGATGAAGAGTCTTCGTCGGAAGATTGTCGAACATCACACCGATTTGTCCGCCGATCGCGATTCGAAGCTGAAGGAATGGCAGGAGGTTTCGCAGGCGGCCCGCGAGGCAAGCCAACGCTTCCGCAAAGCCGCCATCGATCTGTATCGGAGCGATTCCCAACGCTACTCCTCCGTCGGGGATCTCCTCTTTGGAATGCTCAAAGAGGAATGCGAGGCAGACCGATTCGAGGGAATGAATGAAGTTGGCAAGGTGCTGACGGAACAGAAGTATCCGAATCCCGATCTCGATGGGATCGCTGGACTGGCTGCTTTTGGAGAGCACGATTTTGAATTCTCCGAGCAGTGTTTGAGGCGAGCGATGCAGATGGGGGTCGATACGGCCGTCCCGCCGCAGGTTCTTCAGTCGATCGAGCAGCTGAAGGAGGATTGGAAGAAGGAACTGGAGTTGCGGGAAGCCGATGCCCGGGCCGACGATCTGCCAAGAGTACGCATCTCTACCACCAAAGGGGTGATCGTCCTTGAGCTCTTCGAGGATGATGCCCCGGAGACGGTGGCCAATTTCCTCTATCTCGCGAAGAATGGATTTTACGATGGACGTCCGATCTTCCGAGTGCTCAAGCATTTCGTCGCTCAAACCGGTTGCGAACGAGGGGATGGAAGCGGATCAGCGGGCTATACGGTGCGAGGCGAAATGAAGTCCCCGAGGGCTCGCAAGCATTTTCGCGGAAGCGTCGCGGTCGCGCTGGGATCCGATCCAGCCACACAGATGACCGACTACGATTCCGGTTCGGCTCAATTCTTTTTTGATCTGCTCGCTTCGCCCCCGATGAACGGGGAATACTGCGTCTTCGGTCGCGTCATCGAGGGGATGGAAGTGCTTGGGGAATTGACCAAAATCGATTTGAGTTCCAAGGATGCCAAAGAGGAGTACGCAGGGATCAACCCTGACTCCATGGTCCGAGTCGAAATCGTGCGCCAACGGAATAGTTCCTACATCCCCAAGCCGTTGACCGGAAAACTTCCTTTCTGACCCCTAAAAAAGGTGAAGCCTTTGGGCTTTTGGCTGGTGGAAGAGTAAAATCGCGATAGGATCGTCGAGGTCCTTTTGACGCATTTTCCCAGCCAGTGATCGCTATGTCGCTTGATCGTCCGCCACTGAATCCAACGAATGATCTAGGGGCTGCCATCAGCCCCGTGCGCAACCTTCCGATGCTGATCCTTCGCTTGGTCTTCATCGCAGTGGCTGCTGGAGTGGCAACTCTTTTTGTGCGAAGCAACAACCAGGGCCCAGAGTGGATCCCATACCCCATATTCGGTGGCGTGATTCTGTTGGCGCTTTCGGTGATAGCGATCGACGTTTGGACGCCTCGCAAGCGCATCGAAGTGATTTCCGCGATTTACTTCGGCCTTCTTGTCGGGATCCTGCTTACCTACCTTCTCTCAGTGGCTTTGACTCCTTTGCTGCAGGACAATCCCAATCAAGGGAATATTCAGTTGCTGCTGGCGGCGGTTTTGTGCTACGGATGCATTAGCCTTTTGATCCAAACGAAGGATGATTTTCGCTTCGTGATTCCCTACGTCGAATTTGCTCGCGACCTGAAGGGAAGGCGGCCATTGATCCTGGATACCAGCAGCGTGATCGATGGTCGATTGGCCGATCTGGCCGACACCGCCATTTTGGACAGTCAACTGATCATGCCGCGATTTGTACTGGTGGAACTGCAGGCCATCGCCGACAGTCAGGACCGACTGAGGCGGGTTCGGGGGCGGCGCGGACTGGATATCCTCAATCGACTTCGGTCGCACGAGCGGATTGATTTTCAAATGTACGACCGCGATCTTCCCGAGTTCGCAGGGCAGTCGGTAGACATGAAATTGGTACTTCTGGCCAAGCAGATCGATGGGAAAATCGTCACCGGCGATTACAACCTCAACAAGGTAGCCAAGCTGCACAATGTCGATGTGATCAACCTCAATGAAATCGCCAACGCCTTGCGACCGCAGTACATGCCTGGTGAGAGTTTTCAGGTGCGGGTGGTAAAGCCAGGAGAGGGACATGACCAGGGAGTCGGATACCTGGACGATGGAACGATGGTGGTGGTGGAAGGGGGGCGAGACCGGATTGGATCGACGGTGCCTGTGATGGTGACGACCACCTACCAGACGAATGCGGGGCGGATGATTTTTACGAAAATCGACGAAGAGTCGCGAGCCAACACCTGAGTGCAGTCTCGCCATCTGCTGTCCCGGCCGCATGTAGGACGATCGCTACGACTTCGTGTCGCTGCGAAGGCAATAAAGAGTTTGGTTGGACCGCAGCAGCAGCTCTCCGCGATCGATTGCCGGCGTGGAATTGAAGTCGCTGGCGTCATCGGGAATCCGATTCTGTGCCAGGAGCTGGAACGTGCTGCCGAGAGCCAGTGCGAACACGCCGTCCCACCGACTGGGGACCAGCCAATGGTCGCCCGCAAGGACGGGAGAAGCGTAGACGGGCCGGCCGGTCGCCTGAAGCCCTTCGACCCGCTGGCGATAAAGCTCCTTGCCATCGGAGGCGCGGATGCACCACGCGATTCCGCGATCGTCTAGCCAATGCAAGTGGTCTTCATGCAGCAGGGGGGTGGCGACATACGAACTGGCGCGGCTCTGCCAGATGAACGCATCCTTTCCGAGTTCGCCACGGCCGCCGAGCTTCATTGCGAAGGAACCGGAGGAGCGGAAGCCTCCAAAACCGAAGACGATCTGATCACGTACTAGGACGCTAGGGCAGACATTTCCAGTCAAACTGTGGGAGGCGTACCATCGCAGTTTGCCGTTGGTGGGGTTCAGTCCCCAGATCTCCCCCGGGGCAATGACGATCAACACGTTCTGACCGTCCGCATCCTTGGTGATCAGCGGAGTGCCGTAGGCGAGTTCCAGGATCGCTCCTTCGGCTCGCCATCGTACCTTTCCCGTCTCAGCCTCCAGCGCGAGGATCGCGCGCTGCTCCTCCGAAGCGTTGACGATCACCAGATCCTCGTGAAGGATCAAGCTGGCTGCAGATCCCCAGCGGCGATTGCTGGACTGGGTGCCAACCGATGTCTGCCACAGACGATTGCCATCCAGGTCGACTGCGTGAACGCCGTCTTTTCCGAAAAAGGCATAAACTCGCTGGCCATCGGTGGTCGGCGTGCTGCTGGCGTAGCCGTGTTCGGTCAGATAGCCTTCGAAAGGATCCTCGGGATTCTCTGGGGTCACTTCATATCGCCACAGCTCGCTTCCTGTCTTGCGGTCGATGGCAACCAGGTACCGGACGAAAGTTGGCCGATCTCCAGGCGTCGCTCGATTGGCAGGATCTCCGGAGTAGCATGTTACCAACGCCAAGTTTTCCGACACTACAGGACTGGAGGATCCTGGACCTGGCAACGAGCATTTCCATGCGAGTTGTTTGGAGAAATCCCAAACCGGAGGCAGCGAGATCGGTGAGGTTCCCGACGCTTGTGGGCCACGAAAGCGATTCCAAGTGGCGGGAGGGGCCGCCAGCGGGCTGCAATGGGCTCTAGGAATCGAAAAGGCAGAGCACGCCAGGAGACCGGTGACAAAGGCTCTGCGGGAAGGATCGATCGATCGGGAATCAGGCATGGCAGCAACTCACGGAAGTGGCCGAAACAGATCATTCTTTTTGATAACGATGGGGCGGTTTCCTCGGCCTGGGAATTCCAGGTGAAGATCGAAGAGGGTGCCAGTGGCGAGGTCTTCCGGAAGCGATAGATCCGCTTCAATTTTCGTCCCATCCCGCCGAATTGCCGTCGCTTCGACAGGACCTACCTGCAACCAGGAGGGGGTGTCGGTTACTGTCGTTGCGAAGGTCGATTCCAGGGTGACCGTGATGGTGATGTTTGATCCGGCTTTTCCACTCCCAGGTTGGACCGATTCGATTTGCCAACCGATGCGACTGGAGCCCTGTTGGTTGTCGACGATGTGGCCTCCAGACATCGCGCGTGCGATCCCTCGATTGTTCGACGGCTCGGGCACTCCCCGGTACCCTCCAATGATGTAGGGGAAGCGATTGGGGGTGACATGATAGTGGTAGCCTCGCACCGGATCCTCGTGTCCATTGCAGACATCCAGCGCCAGATCTCCCTGGCTATCTCTCGCGTACAGTTGCTGACTCTCGTAGGGGCCGTGGATCGGGAAGCCATCAAAGGCAAAGCCGAGGATCGGCGAGTGGTTGGCTCCGTCGTCCTTGAAGGGACTCTTCACGCAAGCCGGATACTTGTGGTAGTGATAGACACCACTTTGCTGTGGATGGCCGCAGCAGGAGTCGAGCCAGACTTCGGAGTAACCCTCGACCGCATTCATCCCCCCAGCTTCGAATGGATTGAAGAAGACGACCCCATTGCTGGCCATGCCGATCGGTCCCATCGGTAGCCGGCTGATGGAATCGGCTTTCTTCGGAGCCAAAGGCAGGCGAAAGACGAACTGCTGGACCAGAATGGAATTGGGATTGGAGTTGTTGGGGAAGATAGCCGTAGGGTGATTTGGATATCCCTGGCTTTCGATGATCAGAAACTCCTTGTCGTGCGTGATGCGCACATTGGCGATTCCATCGTTGTTGGAATCCTGCTGATGATAAGAAAAAAGGTCGCACAGCAGTTCGCCGTCGCGATAGAGGTAGACTGGCTCTTTCCCAGGCAGCTTGCGCAGGTACCATCGCCCTCCAATGGCTTCCGTCGATTCGTCCAGGAGGTTGGGTTGCCCCTGAAGTTGCAGGGGTTGAAGTACCAGGGGCAACGCGAGCCACCTGGACCATTGCTGCAGAAGGATTCGTCGTTGCATTGCCTCTTTGCTCCATCGTCCGCAGGGATTTGGTGCGGGCGCCCTTGCTTGGGCGGACCATGCGATCGATTGTAGGGCCGACTTCCTGAAGAGAAGATGAAGGTCGGGTTTGCTTCGCTCCCGGCGCACCACCTCGCCAAATTCCGGCAACAGCAGGCAGTTTCATTGGAGCGATCGGAGGGATTTGTTGGAGTTCCAAGACCAGAGGGCGCAGACTAGAGGCCCGGAACCGGGATGCGGTTCCCGAAGAGATGCCGACGTGTGCGGATCGCACGCAGACTGCACCGAAAGGTTGTGGGGGGATCAAATCATCTGAAGATCGGCATCTTGCTGCTGAAAGCGATTGCGCCAGTAAGGGACGGGGCAGACCAGTAGTTTGCCGGTTCCGCGATAGTGGTAGGAAGGGCGGTCGCCGCTGAGCCAATGGGCGACCAGCGATTTCGCGGCTCGACCAATCGTGAAGCGGATGCCGTCGGTTCGAGCGATCACATAGTCGCTAGAAACCACCATGTGTTCGTCGTGAAGTTCCACCACCTCGATTGGGCCAGGGGTCGCGATGACGATTTTGCCATTGCCTCTTGCCGCCGTCTGCCACCAGAGCAACCCTTCATCCGCCCAAAGTGCCGTCAGCATCTTCTCGCGACGCAGCGTCAGCTTGATCGACTCCTCCGATGCCCAGAAGGTGCCATCGCGGAAAATCCAAGTGTCGTTCTCCGTGGCTTCCAGTACCTCAAAGCCCCCTAGGCTTGGTTTCAGGTGGACTTCACCGGTTCCGTCGAATCTAGGGCGCCAGGGAGATTCTTTCGCGATCAACGAGACCCAGAGGTCCATGAAGCGAGGCAGTGGCCATGTCATGACGACCTTGCCGTCGATCCGGTTGAGGTTCCCTTTGCGAGTTCGAATCGATTCCTGCTCGAGAATCGCGCGGACCCATCGGGTCCCTTCCGATGACTCGATCTCAAACTTCGCCATAGTCGCGCCGCCTTTCGCATCCTTTCCCCATCCGCTGGCCTAGCTCTTCTCCCGTTATTCTAACAAGACCACGGGTTACGATGGGGGACCTAGCACGAAGGGGAGATCACCAGTCCAGCGTCTCCTCGATGGCGCGACGATACTCTTGTTCGTCGTAATCGAGCAGTTGCTGGCACTGTTTGAGCGTCATCAGGCGGTTGGCCGATAGTGTGCCGGTGCTGCTGGCACAGAAGAACATCGCCTGAAGCATTTCCTTGCGTCTCTGAAGATTCCATTGGCGGTAGCTCTGTTGCAGCCAGCCTAGGGAATGGATGCCGGAGGTCTGGACCCATCCGCACCATGCCCCCAGTTCGTCCCGGGAGAGCGGTTCGCTGGTCAGTTTCTGATAAGCGATTCTCGCTGCGCGTATCTCCGATTCTTCGACCTTCCCATCATCGCAGAGGACGGCAGCGATCCAGATACACAGCTCTTCCTCCGAACTGTATTGGGACGGCGCCCGCTCGCGAAGTCCGGTCGATTGCTGGGTATCACCTAGCACATGGGGGGCAAAGAGATTGCTGCAATGGGTGCATTGGATCGAATCAACCACCGATCCCAGAGGAAGGACCGGTACTAGGTAAAGCGTTAGGTAGGTGCGACATTGTCGCCATCGATAGGGTTGCGAGAATTTGCAATGAGGGCATTCAAAGTGCCCTCTTTCTTTCGTAGAGCACCAGTTCCAAGTTCCGATGAGCACCATCTGGGTACCTCCTCAGGCTTGTCACGGTTCGTTCGAATGATGCAGTGGAATCCAACTGAGCGACGGGGATCCAGAAAAACAGTGGTCGACGTCGCTTCCCGAAATCCTTGGCCTTTGATGGTAGTCGCCCGCTGCGTGCACGCAATCTGCTTCGCGACTCCAGGCCAACGGGCGACGGCTTGGGTCCACGATGCACTGGACCATTTCGGGCAAAGGCATCAAGGGGGCGATCGCGGGCAGGTTGAGGTTCCAAAGGCCGTTTCCAGTCGTTGGTTTGGAGTAGATCTGGCTTAGCAACTCACTTGCACGAATGGCAGACGATGGCCAGTCAAGATCGACAGAGGGATGGCGATACTGGGAGATGGCTACGGCCGGGTATCCATGGAGTGCAGCTTCGCGGGCAGCAGCCACGGTTCCGCTTTCCCAGATGTCCGAGCCGAGATTGGCACCGGCATTGATGCCCGAGATCACCCAGTCCGGACGCAACTGCAAGGCCCCCAGGGCGACGCGAACGCAATCTGCTGGAGAGCCTTGCAATCGATAGCGATCCGGCTTGTCTTCCCATAGCTTCATCGGTCCACCTGCCGTCACGCTATGCCCACAATGGCTCCAGCAGCGATCCGGAGCCACCACGGTGACCCGAAGGGCCAGCTCCGCTAGCGTGTTGGCTAGGTGCTGGAGTCCGGGAGCATCGTAGCCGTCATCGTTGGTCAGGAGCAGATGCATTCGTTACAGGGCCTCCCATTCCATGATCTTATCGGCGATCGATTCAATGTTCGACTGGTACCGTCGCAAGATGGAGTGATGGATCAAAACCGTTTCCACAGCAGCTCGCGTCGCATGCACCAGCGGTTGCCAGCGACGACATCGGCTACTAGAGCGTCTGCCAAAGCCTGCGAATCCATCTCCCAAGGGAATTCCCGCTTGGGATAGAAAATCCCCAAGGGAGCGACGAGCGACGGCGAGCTGTTGGTCGTCTTCTGCCAGCAGTCGTGCTCCCCAATGGTAGAAGGCCGGGGAGTCGTCCGGGTCACGGGGAGCCAGGCGCAGGCATCGCGATTGCCGGAGTCGCGATTCCAGTCGCTCGACCGTCTCCCGTCGCTGGGCATGGAGTTGATCGAGCGATTCCAGTTGCGGAGAGAGGACCGCTGCCTGCAGGTTGCTCATCGGATACGCATCGCTCCCCTGCCCCACGATGTTCTTGATGCGCTGTGCGATTCGGGCATCGACCGTCGCTACGGCACCGCCTCGACCGGAGGTCAGCAGTTTGCTTCCGCCGAAACTCCAGGTCACCACATCCCCGTAGCAGCCTGCGGATCGGCCGCCATCGACCGCCCCCTGGGCTTGGCAGGCATCTTCGATCACCCACAGCCCACGTTGCTTCGCCAGTTCGGTCCGTAGTTTCATTCCCGCCGTCGTGCCGTGCAGATGGGAGAGAATCACGGCCTTGACGCTGGGAGGATGGCTAGAGGCCAGCGATTCCGCGGCGATACGCCATCCTTCCGCTTCCAAGTCGACCAGCACGGGTCTGGCCCCCACCCTTTCGATGGCACGAAAATTTCCCGGATAGTCATATCCGGCAAGCAGTACCTCGTCGCCCGCACCAACTGGCAGGGCTCGCAGTGCCAGCTCCATCGCCACCGTGCCGCTGGCGCAAAGGTGCACTTGGGCCCCCCCCAGTCGCTCGCTCAGCAAGCCCCTCAACCGCTCCAATGGATATCCTTCGTAATCCCCCCAGCTGCCGGAACGAAAGGACTCCTCGAGCGCTGCCAGGATCGCCTGGGCTGTCGAACTTTCCAGTTCAAAGGGAAATCGACTCCAGCTCATATTGGCTAGCATTCCTTCGGGGCAGAAGTGCGATTGTCTTGATGCATCGCAATTGTTAGCGTTCCGCCGATGGGGATGATGGGGATCATGCGATTCAGTTCAGGAACGAGGGAAGATGCTTGGCGAGCGCGTTTCCGAGACGTTGCGCGTGCGCAAAGAGCCTGAGCAATTGCTTGGCGACAGGTGGAGATCGCTGATTTGGCTGTTGTTGATTGTAGTCTCTGCAAGCCTTGGGGCGGGTTGCTCACAGGTTAAGTACGCCAGGGTTCGCGACAACCCGCTCAATCCTTTGGCTGGTCCACTTGGTCTTCTTTCACGGTCCGGCCCCAAGGTGACCGAGCGAACTGAGTCGCTACTTCGGCGATATGCGTTGGAAGAGCTGTATGAGGGTCAGCCGGAGGAATGCCTGGAGCGGTTGGTGGAGCTGGCGGGGAGTGAGCCGGCGGCCGAGACGACCTACGCAGTCGCGGAGTTGAGCTACATTCTTGGAAAGCGTGCGGAGCGGCTGCATCAGGCGGGTTCGGCACTCGACTACTACAGCGTCTGCTGCTCCCATGCTTACGTCTATCTCTTTTCGGGCCAACTGGATCCGGTTCGCAATCCCTACGATCCACAGTTTCGGGGCGCCTGCGATCTGTACAACGGAGCTCTGGAATCGACGTTGCGTCTGGTGCTTCAGCACAATCCTATCCGACCAGGGGCCAGCTATCAGGTCCATAGCGGCAAGTTCTCCTATGACGTGATGGTGGTTTCGCGTGGTGCCTGGCGCGAAGAGGATTTCGCGGGGATGGAATTCTGTAGCGATTACCAGATCGAGATGCTGGATAATCGCAATGAGACATACGGGATCGGGGTGCCCCTAATCGTCCGTCGCAGTCGTCCCTCGGCCGAGGATCCCGCAGCCTCCTACTACCCTCAAGGGCTTGCGTTTCCAATCACCGCCGTGCTGCGAGTGATCCCGGTGGATGGCGGCGATTTGTCGCTTCACGGGGAACGACATCAATGCGTTCTGGAGCTTTATGATCCGATGGAGGAATCGGACATCTTCCTGGCCGACCGCAGGGTGCCATTGCAGACAGATTTGAGCACACCGCTGGCGGTGTTCCTGGACAACGAGGAATTTCAGGAGCAGACCGACAGCACCTTCGGACTCCTGTTTTCCAATTTAGCGCAGGAAAACCGCGGGCTCTTCATGCTGGAGCCATTTGATCCCAATCGAATTCCTGTCCTGATGGTGCATGGGCTCTGGTCGAGCCCTTTCACCTGGATGCCAATGTTCAATGACCTGCGCAGTTTTCCCGATCTGCGCCGCAATTACCAATTCTGGTTCTATCACTACCCGACCGGCCAGCCACTATGGATCAGCGCCGCCCAGCTGCGCGAAGATTTGGCGCAATTGCGGCAGCAATTGGATCCTCTTCGAGAATGCTCCAAACTAGATCAAATGGTGCTGGTTGGGCACAGCATGGGTGGGTTGATCAGTCACTTGCAGACGATGGATAGTCGGGAATCTTTCTGGCGCGTGCTCAGCGATGCCCCTTTCGATTCGATCGAAGGGACACAGGAAGAGGTGCAGGGCTTGGCCAGTCAGATCTTCTTCGAGCCGAATCCATCGATCCGACGAGTCGTCACGATCGGGTCACCTCATCGAGGCAGCGAGTATGCCAACGACTACACCCGTTGGCTAGCCCGCAAAGTGATCAGCCTGCCATCGACCATGACGGATCGAGGCCACAGCATCGCAAGGAAGAATGGGGAGATACTTAGAAACTCCGATCTGCTGACCACGGCAACCAGCATCGATTCGTTGAGCCCAGAGTCGCCATTTTTCCCCGCCTACCTTCAGGCGACGCGAAGTCCATCGACACGGTATCACAACATCTTAGGTTTGGCACAACCGCGACGGCTCATCCAGCGGTGGACCCAGGACAGCGATGGCGTGGTGACACTGGCCAGCGGCCATTTGGAGTATGCCGAAAGCGAGATTGTCGTCGAAGCGATGCATCAGAACATCCATCGCACGCCGCGTGCGATTCTGGAGGTTCGTCGAATTCTGAATCTCCACCTAGCGACCCTGAGAGGTACCGAAGCCGCTGCTGGCCAAGCGTCCGCATCCCCACCCCTCCCGTCCGCGACTCCCCAGCCCGAAGAGGTTCCCGCCACCGCCGCTTCCGATCTCTTCTTTCGGTTGCCCGGCACTGCCTCGTCTTGGCCTGGTGCCACATCCACCTCCGATCTGATCCCGTCTCGGCAGGAGGTGCTGTTCGAAGGCGTCCCAGGGGAGCCAGTAGCCCCGCAGCGAAGCCTCCTATTCGCACCTCAGAAGCCTGTCGTTGTTCCGTGAAACAACCATGCCCCGTACGGGAACTTTCCCAAGGTCTTGAAAGCCGCAACCTTGCGATTTCAGCGAACCCGAAACCCCCATCCAGTGGGTCCCTTGGGCATACATACTTGACTGATTGGGTCAAATTAATCTAGATTCAAGAAATTCACAGCGTTTCCGGTGCCGATGGAATTGTGTCCAAGGCTGCGACACGGAAAGCTGCGGCGATTTGATGCCAACTCAGGAACGATTTTTTTGGGGGCCCAAGGCTGCCATGGATACGGGGCTTGCAGGGAGCAACAAGGAACCGGACGCCGGGCTGCTGGAGGAATTAGCGGACGTCAGTCGGCAATTGGAAACTGCCCCGGCGGAGCAGATTTTGGAGTGGGCGTGGAATCGGTTTTCAGACCGATTCACCTTCGCGACGGCTTTTGGTCCCGAGGGGATGGTGGTGTTGCACTACCTAGCCAAAGTGGCACCTTCGGTGCGGGTGGTCAATATCGACACAGGCTATCAATTCCCTGAGACGCTGCAATTGCGGGACCGAGTCTTGGACCGGTATGGGATCGAGGTGGAACTGTTGCGGCCGGCATTGTCGGTGGAGGAGTACGAGGCGGCCAACGGGGGGCCCGTCTATTCCAAGGATCCCAATCGATGCTGTGGCGAGCGCAAGTTGGCTGTGCTGTATCGAGCGGCCAGTGGGATGTTGGCTTGGGCCAGCGCCATCCGCAGGCAACAGAGTCCGGATCGAGCGGTGGTGCCGATCGTTGGCTGGGATCGGAAGTTTGGGCTGGTAAAAGTAAGTCCTCTGGCCACATGGACCAAGCAGCAGGTTTGGAAGGTGATCACGGACGAACAGATTCCCTACAACCCGTTGCACGATCGAGGCTATCCAAGCATCGGGTGCTGGCCCTGCACCCGTTCGGTTCTGCCTGGTGAGGACGAACGGGCTGGGCGTTGGAGCGGTTTTGAGAAAAAGGAGTGTGGGCTGCATACGCAAGGTTAGTGGTCGGGCGTCGCTGGCGGGCCGAGGCCATGCACCTAAACTCCGATCGTTTGGAATCTGTTTTCTGAGGGTTTGGAATCGATGATCGTTCCGATCAAAGTCCACTACGCGACCTTAGCGCTTTTTGCGCTTGCCGATCGCTCCCCAACGGATGATCCGCTCTCCCTGCGCAGCATCTCGGAACAGTATGACATTCCCCTCCCTTTTCTGACTCAGATCTTCCAGCAGTTGCGAGCTGCAGGATTGGTGACTAGCACCCGAGGACCGGCTGGTGGATTTCGTCTGGCCAGATCGGCAACTCGGATCCGTATAGTCGACGTGGCGGAAGCTGTTGGGTTCCAGCCTGACCTGCAAGGAGAGCGATTGGGGGGGGCTCCAGCGCAGCAGTTGCTTGCCAATCAGTGGCTAAAAATCGAACGGGACGTATTTCGCTCATTAGAAGAGACAACGCTTCACGATTTGCTGTCGCAGAGAACTCCGGTTGCGACCATGTTTTACATTTAGAGTCGGTAAGCCGTTCGATCTGAAGTAGCGAAGCGTGATACAATTCGGCAGGGGCCGCGTTGCGGCTTCCACGGGATGCCGAGTCGTTGGTGAGTGGTGGGGGGCAAGCCCATGAGTTTTCGTTGGATGCTGGTGATCGCCATCTCATTCCTCCCGGTTGCCGGACAGGCACAGGGGCCAGCGATTCTTGCTTCCAATACGAATGCCAAGAGCACATCGCAATGGATCGAGCAGTTGTCGGCTCCCAGTTTCGGGGCCAGGCAGATGGCGAGGATCCAGTTGCTGAGACAGCAGAGGGACGGGTTGCCCGACCTGGAGGCTGCGCTGCAGCGAGCCGATGCAGATCTTTCCTGGCGGCTGATTTCGATCCTCAGCGACTTGGCGGCCGATCCCAACGCCGGTCCTGGCCCGGAGGCGCTGGCTGTCCTTCAACGCACTGCCAAATCCCCTCGTAGCCATCTGGCTGAACTGGCTAGACGGTCCTTGGAGTCGCTTGGGTACCAGCAGCGTTTGGTGGTGGAGCGGGAGTTGGTGCAGATGGGGGCCTTCGCAGGCTATGCAAACATCCAGGTCATCACCGTCGCCAACCAGGAACTCTTTCATCTCCGCGTCGACGAGGATTTCACAGGAAATTCGGAAGACTTGCGGCGTCTACAGTGGCTGCATGGAATTGAGATGCTGATCCTTGAAGGAGAGCAAGTTGATCGTCAGTGGTTGCTGCAAGCCTCCAAGATGCCGAATCTGAGAATCCTCCAATTGCGGAGGACACGTCTGAATCAGGAGGACCTGCAGCAGCTCCATGAGTTTCCTCGACTGGAAACATTGGAGCTGATCTATTCGCCGATTGGGGACGAGTCGATCGATACGCTGGTGGAGTTGCCGGTTTGGGGGAACCTTCGCCTTTTCGGTACCAGGATCAGCTCGGACGGATTCTCGCAGCTTGCCGAGAAATTGACCGACATCGAACTGGTATTCGGCCGTGGAGGCTATCTGGGCGTTTCCATTCGCGATCTCAACGGGGTTGTGATCAGCGAGACGATTGCGGGAGGAGCCGCGCAGCAAGGGGGATTGATTCCCGATGATCGGTTGCTGGCCATCAACCAGCAACCGCTTCTACGGTTCGAAGATCTCCGGAAGGAGCTGTCGAAGTTCGCTCCCGGGGATTCGATTGAAGTCCTATATGAGCGAACGGATCTTGGGAGCGGCAGGGTGGTCCAGGATACGGCGCTGGTCATCCTTGGGGAGCAGCCGTGAAGCATCTTTCCCGATCTGCTCGATGAAGAAGTGATGGGAATCCCACTGGCTACCGTCAGCTAGGTGAGATCCGTCGGATACTTTGTGCTACCTAGCGATCGATCGACCTGCAATGAAAACGGGTGGCAGCCCCCCTAAAGAAACTCACTTTGCCGGGGGCTTAGGTGGCCCGGAAGGTGGCGAGGCAGGAAGGATAGCCGGGCCGGCGGTCGAGGCGGATTGGGGATTACTGCCATTGGCAGGTGCTTCGGCGCTGGCCGTAGTGACAGGCTCAACCGGGGCTCCCATTTCCCCAAGTGCCTCGGCAAACAAATGCCGATCTCGTAACGGAATCCCGGTTTGGGCATCCTCGCTGATCGAATCCTCTGCGGTACCCTGATACAGTCGGCGCCCGGCAAAACGAGGCGCTTTGTAGATCGTCCCCTGCTGGATAGGTCCGACTCCAAGCACCCAGGTGTCTCTCGCATTGCTGTTGGACTGTTCGATCCCCGACTGCCATACCGCTTCGTGGGTGTCTCGCCGAAACGCAAACACGGCGACTTTCGCAGCCCCCGACTTCAGTTCGCGTTTGGCGATCGATATCTCAGGAATGGTTGGAAATGGACTGACACCATTGACGAAGGTCGAGGCACTATTGAGTGCATTGTTGGCTGGGATACCGTAAGTAACGCTGTGCCCATCCGTCCCCAAGGCTCCGATGCGAACTTCCGCCACCAGTTCGGCATCTTCCTTTTTGTCCTCAATGAAGCAGCCTGCTGCGATCATCTGCTGGCGAATGCTGCTTACGACATAATCCGCACTGATCAAATTCTGCGGGCCGAGCATGGGATTGGGCATTCCCGGAACGCTGCGCGCGGAAGAAAGGTAGGAGGTATCCAGGTAGATTCGATGCCCAGCCAAAGGGCGAAAATCGATTTTCGAGACAGCGCTGTCGACCGCATCGGACATCAACAGCTGCTCGGTTGCCGTATACGATTTGGTGGTTCCACACCCGACGCACATCGCCAGCATCAGCCAGGTCATGGCGTTTCGGGTTCGCCCTAGAGGCCAAAGGGTGGGAGTGGAGGAGCGAATCATGGTGCCAGGGGTTTGGTTTCGATGCGGGAGGTGGGAGGCGACGGGACGGGTCGCCTGGAAACGCTCGCGTGCGCGAACCATACAGAAAAACACCCCTGCGATGCAAGTTCGCTCCTGACTCGAGTGGCATGAGCGGGGGGCCGGTGAAAGAGCCTAGGTTGGCTGCCGAACAGAGGGGGGGGGGCAGCCGACATGGCAGGATGCCCGGAGACTCCGCCCTCTTCTTGAAGCTGTTACGCTTGGAAAAGGCACTTGGGCCGACACCAACTCCCTCCTGCCACACCCCATGGTGGCACTGGAATAAAAAAAGGCTGCCTCGCGGGAGGCAGCCTTCTGTAGAAGAGCGTTGGCGGTTCGAGCGATTAACGCTTCGAGAACTGGACACCGCGGCGGGCGCCTCGCAGACCGTACTTCTTGCGTTCCTTCATGCGGGAATCGCGAGTCAGGAAGCCATCGTCACGAAGCGGTTGGAAGAAGTCTTGGTTCATTCCAACCAAAGCACGCGCCAGGCCCATGCGTACTGCGCCAGCCTGTCCCATCGTGCCGCCACCAGAGACGCGAACCAGGACGTCCACCGACTCCGTTTGGCCGACGCGATCCAGGGTCTCCCGAACTTGGCGTCGTTCTTTGTCGGTAGTGAAATACTCTTCGAAAGGGCGACCGTTGACGACGATCTTTCCCTTGCCAGGGCGAAGTCGGACTCGTGCGATGCTGGTCTTGCGACGTCCGGTGCCCAAAGCGTCTCCGTTGACGCGATCTTTCTTCTGAATGACCATGCTGCGAACCAATTCCCGTAATCAAAGATCAAAAAATGTTTCGACGATCATGAAACCAGACCGACGTCAGGACTTTGCTCCCGCATCGAATGGTTCGGGTTGCTGTGCTTGATGCGGATGTTCGGGGCCTGCGTAAACCTTAAGTTTCTCAAGCATCTTGCGACCCAATGCGTTCTTGGGAAGCATTCGCTTGACAGCAAAAATCACCAAGTCCTCGGGTTTCCGCTCCAATCGTTCCTGGTAGCTTTCCATCTTCTGACGAGGATAGCCGTTGTACCAAGCGTAATGGCGAACCGACATTTTTTTGCCGGTCATCACCACCTTTTCTGCGTTCACTACAACAACGTAGTCCCCCGTGTCGACGTGGGGCGTGTAGGTTGGCCGGTGCTTGCCCATCAGGATCATCGCCAGTTTGCTGGCCAATCGACCCAAGACCTGGTCGTTTGCATCGACCACGAACCAGTTCTTCTCCAGTTCCCCTGGCTTGGCCATGTACGATTTGGTCTTCGCTACCACGTCTGTCACCTCGAAATCAAGCGTCGCAAGTCAATCCAACGATAGTCCGGCCTGCCATCCCGGCAGACCGCAAGGAATCCGGAATTTTAGCCCTCTGGGGGATGGCCCGCAAGTCGAATTGGCCTTTTTGCAGCCCGGAGGACCCAGCCTGCCTGACCGATGGAATTCGACTTAGACCCGACACAACTCCACCGCCTCCCGCAGACTGGTCATCGGATCCCGGGTCGGTAGAAATTCATGAGCGAGAAAGCCATCAAAGCCAGTTTCTGCGATTGCCGTAGCAATGGGGGGGTAGTTGATTTCCTGGCGAGCGTCCATTTCGTTTCTTCCGGGGTTGCCGGCGGTGTGGTAATGGCCGAAGTACCGGTGGTTTTTCTGGATCGACCGGATGAGGTCCCCTTCCATGATTTGCATGTGGTAGATGTCGTAGAGCAGTTTGAAGTGATCGGATCCGACCATGTCCACCAGCTCGATCCCCCAGTCCGATCGATCGCACATGTAGTCGGCATGGTCGACCCGGCTGTTGAGGAGTTCCATGTTGAGGATGACCCCATGCTTTTCGGCGACGGGGACGATCTGTTTGAGAGCAGCAGCGCAGTTTTTCAAGCCAGTCTTTCGATCGATGCCCCGTGCGTTTCCCGAAAAGCAAATGACATTCCGCCAGCCTTCCTTGGCCGTGGCTTCAATTCTCTCCTGAAGCGTTTTCAAGCAGCTCTCGTGGAACTTAGGTTCGCAAAGCCCGTCGGCAAGTCCGTGGGATTGAACCATGGTGCATACCAGCCCATATTTTTTCACCGTTTCAAAGTCTTCAGGACCGAGCAGGTCGATTCCGGAGAGTCCCATTTGGACTGCCTGCTGGCAGAGTTCGTCGAGCGACTGTTTGGGGAAGCACCATCGGCATACGGACTGGCGAATCCGGCCTGCCTTGCCGGCAGGGGGAGCGGCCTGGATGGCGGCTGGAGTGCTGGCGATGGCGGCTGTTCCTGCCACGGCGACGCTGACAAAGTCCCTGCGTTTCATTTGGATCTACCTTTTCAATGGGTTGGAACAAAGGAAGGATGAGCGGATCGGGTTCGAGAATCTAGCCGCCAAGGTTCTGTTGGGTTGCGGCAGCGCGCATGTAGCACCTCTGTCTGGTCAGTGGGGTGGCTTCAGTTCCATTTGGCCCCCCGTCTTCTGCACGGGATTATAGTAAGGAAACCGGCTCTGGCGGACCAAGGTGGAAGGAATGGCGGCTCGGGAGAGAGTTCCGTAGCGGTAGGTCAGCCGGATGGGGCTTTGGGAGTCCCGGATGGCCAAGTGGTTGTCAATTTTTCCGGTACAGTCGCATTCTACGATTGACCTTGCATACCAATTTAGCGACCCATTCCCTTGTAGTTTGTTGCCATACGGCTCCCTGCTTTTTTTCTTGAGACTGATGGTCCCACTGGCGATTCTGGGGGAATGATGTTTAGGAATTTGCTACTCGAAAGATGGCGAGCCAAGAGGCCAAGTGGTGCGGTGGTGATCCTTGGAATGCATCGCAGTGGCACCAGCAGCCTCGCAGGTTGTTTGGAGCAATGTGGCTTGGATCTGGGGGAAGTGAGCCATTGGAATTATCACAATCGCAAGGGTAATCGAGAGCACCCTTCGGTGATCTCTCTCAATAAAAAGGTACTGGTGGCTAGCGGCGGCACCTGGGACAAGCCGCCCGAGACGATTGTCTGGAATAAGGAGTTGGCTGATCTACGCGATGAATGGATCAAGCAGAGGAGTCAGCAGGCGAGCCGACGCTGGGGCTTTAAGGATCCTCGGACCTTGGTGACACTTCCATTTTGGTTGGAAGGGCTTGCCGATGTTCAGCTGGTTGGTACCTACCGACATCCTGCTTCCGTCGCCAAGTCGTTGAATAAGCGTGGATCGATCGACATGGCCAAGGGAATGCTTCTTTGGCGATCCTACAATCAAAAACTGCTGGATATCTGGGACCGAACACCGTTTCCTCTAGTTTCCTTCGATGTCACGGCAGAGCAGTACAAGAGCAACGTCCAGACGATTGCGAGATTTCTGCAGTTGCCGGACTGCGATATCGGGGCCGATTTTTTCGAGACATCGTTGCGCCACGAGGAATCCTTGCAAGATGAAGATACGATCGAGGAAGAGGATCGTAAAATCTACCAGCGGCTTAAGACGATCTATCGCTCGCTTGATCCCGCCGTGCCAGAATGAATTGACATCCGCAGTGGGTGATTAGAGCGTCCCTGTGCAGTCCGCAGGCTTGATCCGCGATCGACTCATCCGAGACGGCGTTGCGATGGCTCCCAATGGCTTGGGCTTCCGATGATCTGCTTCAGGAAGCGCCAGCACGCGATGCGATCTTTGCCAGGTGGCGAGCGATCATGCGAGGAGAGCCAAGGAAGCTGCGATCCCAGACGCCTCGTCTCAAGTCGTGCCTGAGGCATGCTAGGTAGCGATAATCGACCGGTTGCAATCTCATCTGATAGATGAGATTCAGGACGCGAAGATCCTGTTTTAGATCTTGCACTCCCATGGTGATCACGGTTTTTCTGGCCAGTTGATTGCCAAAGTACATCAGCAGGTGAAAAGCACTGCCAGCTTCTCCCGCAATGACTCGCGCTCCTGCCAGTGCCTTCAATTGCTGGCTGACCGATAACTGTTCCGGGTAGACAATTCTCCAGCCGCTCTCGATCAAAAGCCTCTCCAATTCCGGTTCTTCGTGGACTAATCGCAGATTTCCTGGCAGCTGAGAACGACTCAGATAGACTTTGCCTTTTGACTCCATGCTCATCGCCTGCTGGAGACATTCGGCCTTGTCCTCTTTCGAAAGAAGATAAAACCGGTCTACTGCCGTCTGGACGTGCATGAAGTGATGCTCGGCGATCGATCTTCGATTGATCATACTGGGCCATGGGAGCAGCACTTTCTGGCATTTCACAGGCCTGGGCAGAGAAGAGACCGTCAAGAAGCGATCGACCGGAATTTCTGTCAAGCGCGCGATCGAAGGGAGGTTTTCACCGCTGTAGGCTGGGGCAGCAGGAGTTGCTGTGTCTGTTGCCGGGGGGGTGGTTGCCGGATCCTGTCGGACCTTTTTGCGATAAGCTCGATCTACCAGCACCACTTTCCAATCGGTTTCGTTTTGAAGGCTGCGCCGGATCTCATCGGAAAGAAAAGGCCACATCCAAGCGACCCCTTCGGTCAGGAGGTGGCCGAAATGAGAAATGTCGCTGTAGGGGAGGAAGACTACCGTTTTCCATGAATCCACTTCTTCCGCTAGCTGCGCATCAGTCAGCCGTTGCGGGAAACCGTACGGATAATCGACTTGATGTTCCGGGCCACGTTCCAGAAAGGATCCTGCGATCGGGTTGCCGTGTTGATCGTGCAGGCCATTGGCCCAAGGGAAAATGTAGCAATCTTCTAAGGAACGGATTTGTTGTGGGCAAGTCTTCCCTGCTGGAGGAAAAGTTCTGTCAGGCAATTCGCGAATGGAACGCCAAAAGTTGAATCTCAATGCAGTGGAACTCCATCAAGCACTTCGTCTGCGCTGGTCTGATGTCGAAAAACGGAGACGCATGGTATCTGCTAAGCCGATATTGCTCCCGGCAAAAATCTCTTCCAGAAGCCAGCCCATTTTGAGACTAATGACAGATCTCAGGGTGGTCAATCGGATGGGCCAGCGAAACCCAAACGGCTGGTGGCCAGCGGCGACTGTATCCACGAGGTGGAGGGACGGAACGACGGGACCGGTATCGGCGAACGATCGCCACAGGTCCACGCCATCGCATGACGGCTTGGATTAACGCGTCCGCACCACGCGATCGGCGGTGATGTGACGGGCCGCATATTGAGGCAAATAGCCCCTGGCGCCATAAAGCACCACATGCTGGTTGATGTACCTTCGAAGATTCAGCCCAGGCGCGGGATAGACATAGGCGATCAGAGCCCCAGAGCTTTCCGTGATGGCAAACTCCGGCTGGTCGGCTCGCGTGCGATGGACTTCCCTAAGCCAGCCCGAGGCGTCTCCAGGGGGCGATCCCGCCCCCGCTGGGCTGGTGGTGATACCGGGGGCCAGCGAGGGGGAAGCGGTCTGGCCGTACAGCGTTTTGACTCGCAGGCGTTCAAACTCCTCGATCCGCTCTAGCAATCGCTTCGCTTCGGCCTGCTCCATGGAGCTGCCGCCTTGATCGATCCTCTCCCGACTCCAACGGTGAAGCTCGCGGAAATCCCATTGCTCGGTTGGTCGCGAAATTTCTTGCGTCAAGCGAAGGAAAGCCTCGCGATAGTCGGGCAGCGCAAATGGATTGGGCTCGACCTGCGACTCCTGTGGCAACTGGGCACCTGCCAGTTGGATTCCCTCGAACTGCGAGGAAAGAGGTTCCGTCAAGGTGTCGAGTTGCATCAGGCGTTCTTCGGGATCGTTCCAGCCGAGGATTCCGTCCGGGGTGGTCAAGAAGGAATCGGGCCCTGGTATGACGCTGGTATCGGTGTTGGCATCGATCATCTGCTGGAGGTACTCGCCTCTGTAGCGTCGAACAGGCCGTGGCAGCCGATCGATCCTGGAATCGATGGGGACGCCAGCGGATCGGGAAGCCGAGCGGGATCCATGGGGCTGCCCAGTGTACCTGCCGCCGCTAAGGTCCGAGTGAGGTCCCGCATAGTGGCTTGGGCCTTCATGAGGAAACGGCCCCATGGAATGTCCGTATGGTGCTATGCCTGACGAATTGCAGGCGCTGCAACCGCAACCGTCAGCTGCCCAGTGCCCATGTCCCTCGACAACCTCGCCTTCGGCGATCGAAAATCCAATCAGTCCAAGAATTCCATTTAGTGGGCGAACAAGGATGCGTGCGGGATGACTGCTGGTGGCGCTCCATCCGGCAAAATGTGGGTCGACGCCGACACCTGGATGCGGATCCGAGACCACTATGGAATCGCCGCCGATCCCTGGTGGACCAGGTTCCCACGACTGGTCGACAATCCACTCCCCTTCTGCGAGTGGAATATCCCCGCCGTCACCTGGCAACTCGCCCAGCACAAACTCCTGCGGCTCCATTTGACTCTCTGAGATCGGTTCTCGCGGCGACGGTTCCATCACCGTTCCAGGTTCGATCTCTTCCACCAACAAAGACTCTTGTCGCGAAGGAGGAACCGGGGCAGCGTTCAGCTCCAAAGGTTCTTGAAAGTCCGCGATGGTGATCGATCGTTCGGTGCGCGTGTTGGAACCGGAAGCAGGCACGACGGATGGTGTTCGAGCCGTGAAGGTCGATTGAGCGGACTGACTTGCTGGCGCGACAGGGCGAGGAGGATTAGGACCAAGTATGGAGGACCGTACCCAGCGGAACTCGCCTGGGGGGGGAGCGATGCGGTACCAGAGTATTTTTTCACCGCCATGGCCTTGCCGAGTTGCCTCCCCCAAGATTTCCACTCGTTGGCCAGATACCAGTTCCACCTGCCATTGCCACTGGTCAGCAATCGGCTGCTGGGATCCAATCCAGGCCGGGATTTCGTTCTCGACAATCTCGGCCCGCTTTCCGCCTGGAAGCAGGTAGGCGTGCTTGGCTTCAATCCAGCTAAAGGACCCGGAGGGCGGCCGAATTGCAGACCAACCGCTTGCCAACGACTGATAGACTTCGACCGGAGAGCCTCGATCTAGACGCTGGGTGGCATATCCTTGATCCTCCGGCGCCGAACGAACGTCGGATGCCTCCTGAAGGTAGGCGGTCCACACGGAGTCGGAGCGTGCTGCTTGGGTCTCTTCCACACCTTGGGCTTGAGTAGATTGCAGGTTGGCCGGTGCGACCAACAGAGCCAAAGCGAAGCATCGCATGGAGAACCGACCGATCGAGTCTCGCAGGGATCGATGCATGACGCTCCACTCCTGTGTGGTCATTGGTATCGGCTTTCTTGGATCTCTTGCGCGAATCATTGCATCCCCTCCGAAATCGAAACGGCCGGTATGACCCAAGCATCAGGACGCAGTCCCCATGGCGACTCTCCCCAGGAAGTCTTGCATGTGGTGTGCCAGAATGCGGTGGGAGACCAAGTCGGCTCGGATGTCCCCATCGAAGAAAAATCGTCCCGAGCTCCATCGAAGTGGTCTTTGAGGGCTTCGGCCGGCAAAGCAGCGACATCGCGAGCGTAGGGAGTTGAGAAAGATAGGTCTGAGGATCTGGCCCCATCTGCGGGATCGCCGGCGAAAGCGAATTCCAGGGCCGGATCTGTATCGGAAATGGAGGTGATGACTGTTTCCCTGGTGGATTCGAGTGGGTCGCTTAGCAAGCCACTGTACTTTGAAATGCGGATAGGACCCTCCAGGGATGCGGAGGGAAGCATTTGGATGGAGGACTTGGTGCCTTCGCGACGCGGAGGCTGTTTGACGGCTTGCATGGCAGGGCCGATGCAGAACAGTATCACTGCAGCGGCCAATAGTCCCCAAGAACGCCGATGGGAGGTTCGCGGGGTCATTCGGCGTCCCAGCAACCAATCGGCATCGATCCAGAGTTCGTTGCGGCTAGAGTTTCGAGTCACCGTGTTGCATCCCAGGTTTGTTCATCCTTGAACATCCGCCGAGGTGCAATCGACCCGTTTTCCGATCCTGCATCCATGCAGGCGATTCGGAAGGATCCAGCCGCGGCGAGCCCTTGTCAGGAAAGGACCGCGCGGATCATCCAGAATCCCGCCCCCCAACTCAAGGGCATCTGGCGGAAAATGGACGAAGCCATCGCTCTACGCCGATGCTAGCAATCCTGGATCGATGCTTTTGCAAGGATGGGACGGCAGGCGCGTGGCGGAAATCGGGTCCAGGTTTTCCGTTGGTTGAGAAGTTGCTCCAACCAGGCGGGCTTATTCCACTTGGCCGTCAGACTAGGTCCGAATCAAAGACGCGAACCTGCTTCCAGGTCGGCTTCTGCTCTTCGATGAACTTGAGATGCCTGGGCGCGGTCTGGTAGTCGTCATGAGCTTGTCGGCTTTCGAAGACAACGTGCAGCGCGACGTCGAACTGGCGATCATTGACCGGCCTGGCCAGATCGGGAGTGAGGGTACCTACGGAAAAGTGGGTGGTCCCCGGATGATTCGATAGATCTTCATGGCACGCCCGGACCAGGCGCTGGATATTCTCCGGCGAGGGGTCGTGAAGCGAGAAAAACACCATATGCCCCAGTCCGCGTTTCTCCACGATCGCTCCTCTCGTAACGATGGTCGCCCAAGGGGAAAGGGAGGTCCTGCAGTCGCCTCGATCGCCCCTTCCGCTCGCCAATCAACCGAAAATCATCCAAAGGTGAGAGTGCTGGTGCTGTCACCAAACTGATTCGACTCCACTCCCGCCTGTTTTAGCATCCATAGATAAAGGTTGCACAGGGGGGTGTTTTCCGCGAATCGATAGTGTGCAGCAGCTGGGGCTTTTCCGGAGCCACCACCTGCCATCACGATGGGTAGATCATTGTGATTATGTCGATCGCCATCCGAGATACCGCTGCCGTAAATCACCATGCTGTGATCTAGCAAGGTGGCGTCCCCTTCGGGGATGGAGGCCATGAGATCCAGGAGATAGGCCAGCTTGGTGACATGGTAGGTGTTGATCTTTTCGATCTTCTTCTGCTTCTCCTGGTCCTTCCCGTGGTGGGAAAGGTCGTGATGGCCTTCGGGAGCTCCAATTTCGGGGTAGCCTCGATTGCTTCCTTCATTGGCGAACATGAATGTCATGACGCGGGTGGCGTCTGCCTGGAGTGCCAGGGCCATCATGTCCATCATCAATCGGCAGTGTTCGTCCCATTCCCTGGGGACCCCTGCGGGTCTGGGGTAGTTAGGAATTCCATCTTCGCCGATTTTCAGTTTATCGCCCCGCACCAGACGATTCTCAACGTCTCGCACGGCATACAGGTATTCATCCAGCTTCCGCTGATCGGAGATCCCAAGTTGACTTTGCAGACGCTTGGCATCGTCCATGGCGAAATCGAGCACACTTTTGCGGCGTTGGATTTTGTCCCCTTTTGACGCAACAGCCAGCGACTGTTCCCCCGTTCCAAAGATTCGATCGAAGAGTGCGGAGGGATCGATCTCCTTAGAAAGTGGGCTGTTGGCATTGCGCCACGATAGGTTGCTGGAGTAAGCGCAGCTGTAGCCGCTGTCGCAGTTGCCGGACTGCGCACTTCCTTCCAGTCCCAGTTCCAGGGAGGCGAAACGAGTCTTCTGGCCGAGTGCCTGAGCTGCTACTTGGTCGACCGAGATGGAGTTTTGGATATCGGCACCATCGGTCTTTTTGGGATGGGCCCCCGTGAGGAATGCAGCGCCGCTACGAGCATGATCGCCTCCACCATCTCCATGGGCATGAGCGCCGTCCAGAGTCAGCCCCGTGAAGACGCTGAGCTGTTTCCTATGTTTCTGGAGAGGTGTGAGGATGGGGCTGAGCGAGTACTCGGGACCTTCGGCACTGGGGGTCCAGGATGCCATGTGGGCACCGTTGGGAACGTTGAGGAAAATCATCCGAAAGGTGTCGGGTGCAGTGCGGCTGGACGCAACCAACTTGGCCGGCTGCATCGCTTCCAGCCATGGCAGTCCAATGGCAACCCCTGCCCCACGCAGCATCATCCGACGAGAAATTCTACGGCGCATCATTATTGCCTGTCCCCTTGCTTGAGAAACGGATCGCTCAAGACGATTTCCCGTACCAGTCGGCTGAATCGGTACTCATCGGATTTTACACGAGCGCTGATTTGATCTACCGCGCACCGATCAAAGTATTCCATGCCACGCCCTGTTGCGTAGGTGAGCATTTTTTCGGTGAGGCACCTCAGGAACGAATCGCCCTGCTCTTTCTTCAGATGCTGGATCAGCTCTCCCGCATTGCGCACGATGACTCCGTTTGGAAGCTGCCCGGAAGCGTCGATTGGGGCCCCCTCCTCCGTCGTCCTCCATTTGCCTGTCGCATCATAGTTTTCGAGTGCAAACCCGAGAGGATCCATCAACTGATGGCAACCTGCGCAAGCGGGATCGACGCGATGCTGCTCCATTCTCTGCCGGAGCGTTCCCTGCAGCGGTCCTTTTTCCAGTTCGGGCACGCCAGGTGGGGCTGCTGGGGGGGATTGATTGAGCAGATTGTCGAGGATCCACTTGCCACGTTTGACAGGACTAGTCCGCGTGGGGTTGCTGGTCACAGCCAGAATGGCTCCCTGCGTCAGCAACCCTCGGCGCGGAAGGTCGCGAACCGAGACCTTGCGAAATTGCTCCCCTTGGATCCCGGGGATGCCATAGTACTTGGCTAATTCCTCGTTGACATAAGTGAAATCGGCATCCAGGAGAGTCAGCACGCTTTGGTCTTCTCGCATTACCCCAGCGACAAACGTTAGAGTTTCCCGTTGAAGTAGGGAACGGATCTGGTCGTTCCACTGGGGGAACCTCTGCGGGTCTGGACGGAATTGATCTAGCTTGCGAAGCGTCAGCCACTGGCCTGCAAAGTTCTCCACCATGGCGTTGGAGCGGCGATCTTGGAGCATCCGCATCGCTTCTTGCTCCAGCACCTCCTTGCGCAGCAACTCTCCCGAAAGGGCTCTTTGCAGCAACGGATCATCGGGCATGGAACTCCAGAGGAAATAGCTGAGCCGTGTTGCCAGTTCAAAGGCATCGATCGAGGCATATTCAGAATTCCCCTCCGGAGACCGTCGCTGCTCCACCTTGAACACGAAATGAGGGGATACCAAAATGGCCTGGAGGGCTGAGGCGATGCCTTCTTCCAGCGAGCCTCCGTCGTCGGTGATCGACTGAACGATGGCGACCAAGCGGTCTAGCCGCTGGGGATCGACAGGCCGTCGAAAAGCGCGGCTAGCTAGGGGGCTGAGAATTGTCCGGGCTGCCTCAGCAACAGAACCGGCCGATTCTTCGTCCGTCGTCATGATTCGGCGATGGCTCTCCGGCAGTTCCTCTACCGCGACTGCCGGCGGACGTTTGCGGCCTACGATCTCACAGTCGTCGACATAGAGGTTGCGGTCTTTGGCGGGTTGCCCGTCTTTGGCTTCCACGTAGAAGTCGTTGGTGAACTGCACCGCAAAGCGATGGCTCCCTGCCTTCAGCCGCACGGTAAAGCTGGTCCATTCCGGATTCTGCCGAGGCGCTTTGGTTTCCAGTTGCTTCGCCGGCTTGTCATCGACGAAGAAAGTCAGTCGGGCCCCTTCGTCTCCCGCTTGGTCTCCACCCAGCAGCAGTTTGACGGTGTAAAGGCCGGGGAACGGAGCGGTCTCTTCCCAGCGGGCGGTACCCTGGCTGTAAAACATCAGCCGGGGGCCTTCCGCCTTACCACCTCCCTCCACCTGCCATCGACTGCCCGGCTTCAGCTCCGCTTTCATCCCCCCCTCGGGAATTCGGAGAACCTGCCCCGTGATCGACTCGGCCGCCTCCAGGTATTTTTCGAGGAGTAACGGGGGTAGCGTCAAAACATCACCGATGTTGTCGAAACCATATCCGACGTCATCACCCGGGAAGTCCTTTGCGGGTTCGTAGTCGACTCCGAGGAGATCGCGGACCGTGTTCCGATATTCGACACGATTCAACCTTCGCAAGGTGACGGCGCCGGGGTTGGGTGTTTTCCCGCAATCGATCTCCGTCACCACCTCGGAGATCCAGTCTGCCAGGAGTTTCCTTTCGGGATCGGACAGTTCTGGGCCATCTTTGGGGGGCATGTCACCGATTCGGATCCGTTGTTCGGCTTTTTTCCAGAGCGATCGTTCCTTGATCACCTGAGGATGGCTCTGAAAATGTTGGAGCGCCAACCCTCCCGCCGGTTCGTTTCCCTGGTGGCAATCGATGCAAGCGCGCTGAACCAGTGGCAGGATGACCTTCTGAAACTCTTCCTCGCGCTTCTGCGGATCGACAGCCAATGCAAAGGAATTCGCCAAGCTGATCACGGCGAAGAGGAGGAATCGGAATCCATACGATCGCGGGATTATCGATGCAACCATTGAGCGGCCTCAAACCAACCAACATCTCTGGAAGGACACTCAGGAACTTCGGCGGGACATGCAACATCATCGAGAGAATCAGCCCGCTGCTCGCTATCGCATGAGGCCACGCCCAAGGACCCTTGGGCTATCGGAGTCGTCCCAACCGCGGCGGACCATCGGTTCTGCGGGGATCTCCGATGTCCTCTCCCGGCCTTGCACCTCACTAAAGTATACACCCGCGATTCGACAGTCGCATCGGCACTTTTTTCCGTCGAGTCGATCGGGTGGGCTGACGGTTGGTACACTGGTCACATACAGGCTACAGAATGAATATCCGTCAAAGGGCGGATCGGTTCACCACTGGCTATCCACGAGTTTCCCGGAGCGACCAGAGATGACACAGGAGAGTTTTCGTCAGCGGCGATGCGTCGCATGCGAGGGGCTGACCTCGCCGATGGGGGAAGAGGAGGTGCGACAGCATCTGGAGTCTTTTCCTGGCTGGCAACTTGATACGACCGGCAAAAAAATCTCGAAGTCCTATCGATTTCCTAATTTTGTCGAGGCGTTTGAGTTCCTCAAGAAAGTGGCGGATGTTGCGGAATTAGAGCAGCATCATCCGGACATGCATTTGGAGCGATACCGGCACGTGGTGATCGATCTGTGGACCCACGCGATTGGTGGATTGAGCGAGAACGACTGGATCGTTGCTGCCAAGATCGATCAGATTTTGGAAGTATCGGGTCGCTGACCGATGCGGATCGCAACGATTGGGGGGGGGATATCCGGGCTGGCTGCTGCCTGGCACCTGCAGCAGCAGACCACGGCCAAGCTTTCGCTTTGGGAATCCCAGCGACATCTGGGAGGGTGCATCCGGACCGAGCGAGTTGGGGACTGGCTCTTGGAACTGGGGCCCGACAACTTTGCGACGATGATTCCCGACGCGATGGAGTGGTGTCGCCAAATGGGGCTGGAGTCGGAATTCATCCGCCCCAATGTCGAACATCGTCTAGCCAGGGTGGTGCATCGAGGCAAATTGCAGCCCATCCCCCAGGGCTTTTCCCTTCTTCAGCCAACCCGTCTGGATGCTATCGCTGCCAGTCGCTTGCTGACACTGGCAGGGAAGTGGCGGCTGGTCCGGGAATGGTGGGTGCCGCGCCGAACCGACGGACAGGAGGAAAGTTTGGAGCAGTTTGCAGTCCGTCGTTTGGGGAGGGAGGTTTTCGAAAGGCTGGTGGAACCGATCGTGGCGGGGATCTTCACGGCAGACTCCAAGCAATTGAGCATGCAGGCGGCGCTGCCGCAGTTCGTTGAGATGGAGCGGCGTCATGGGGGGTTGCTAAAGGCGGCGTGGGCATCGCGGCGCGAACTTCGGGGCAAGGGAGGACCTGATTCCAATTCGTCTCGCAGAGCCCATGGGGCTCGCTACGACCAGTTTGTGGCTCCCCGTGAGGGGATGAGCTGGTGGGTGGATCAGATCACGCATCAGTTGGATCAGACGTCGATTCATCGCCAGACTCCCATCACCCGTTTGATTCATGACGAGCGGGGATGGAACCTGCTTGGACCAGATGGTCAGCAGCTGGCCACTGCCGACCAAGTGATTGTCGCATGCGGTGCACCGGTCGCCAGCCGCTTGCTTCAAGCTCAGGATCCTCAGTTGGCTCAGGAATTGGCTGCTATCCCGTACGCGTCGTCTGCGGTTGGCCTTTTCGTGGTGCGTCGCAGTGAGATCGCAACGAAAGATCTCTGCTTCGGGATCGTCGTGCCGGCAGTGGAGAAACGCCCTGTCCTGGCGATCAGCATGACCAGTGAAAAGTACCCTGGCCGCGTTCCAGAAGATTGCTGCCTGTTGAGGGTTTTCATGGGTGGTGCGCTCCGAAACGATTTGCTGGCGTATGATGACTCGCGGCTGCTGGATTTGGCTTGGCGAGAAGTGCATCAGTTGCTCCGGCTCAAGTCTCCACCGCTCCATCGCCAGATGGTCCGATGGCATCAGGCGATGCCGCAGTATTGCCTTGGCCATCTGGCCAGATTGCAGCGGATCGAAGAGCGGCGATTGCAGCTTCCTGGGCTCCATCTGACGGGAAATGCCTTCGATGGGGTAGGCATCCCGCAGTGCATCCGCCATGCCAAACGCGTGGTCGCTAAGATGATCGCGGCGCTTCCGGATCGACTCAAGAAAAGCCAATGACCTTAGGAAGCAGACGCAAGAGCGGTTTCCTTGGAAACTTCAAACGACTTCAAGGCACCCAGTACCCTTTCGAAGTTCGCATCCAGCGGTGCCTCGAATGAGATCGG
>Ga0315900_10001555_pt1 | contig 36595 bp, 34 predicted proteins | sample LakEriMetagenome_FD_203521 | JGI IMG/M metagenome (GOLD analysis project Ga0315900, IMG submission 203521) | Freshwater fungal communities from buoy surface, Lake Erie, Ohio, United States - Buoy 12 MA114 | ecosystem: Environmental > Aquatic > Freshwater > Lake > Lake biofilm | place: USA: Lake...
ATGGCTCATTTCCGAGAGATTGTTGGGGAAAAAGAAGCTAAGATACACCATCTTAAAGAAGACTATTCCAAGATTGAAAAAGAGCTTTCTGATCTTAAATCCCAACAACAAAGTAAAAGTGTGAGACTTGGATTAATTTCTGAGAATGTTCTTCCATTTCATGAAGATTTTAAGTACAATGTAAAAGATCTCGTGCCGATGTTTCGACCAATCGATTACGTCGTTTTTTCAGAGGATGAGATTGTGTTTCTTGAGATAAAGGTTGGGACGAGCCAGCTTTCAGAGAAACAAAGAAATATACGTTCTTTAATCCAACAAGGTAAAGTTAGGTTTGAGGAGCATAGAATTAACGAAAATGGTTATTCCGTAAAGGAGAGTCATGGGAAGGAATCGCAAGGCTAACCTAGAGTTTGAGTACGCACTTGAAAGACAAGTTAAGGATTTAAAAGAGGAAAATGCTAAATTAAAAAAGTTGTTGCGAGAAAAGGAAAAAACTGGTAAAGTTGAAAAAGTTGAGACTCCCAAGATTAAGAAGTCTGTTGAAAAGGAATGTCCTAGTTGTGGGGCTAAAGTTAAAGTTTCTCTATTACCAATGGGATCATTAGAATTATGCGGTGCTGCTTGTGGGTACAGAGCTGTTATAAAAAATAAAAAGGAAGACTGATGAAAAAAGATATGGGAATAAAAGTTAAGTTGGATCAAATCATAAATAGCGAAGCTTTAGACGCTTCTAGTAGAGAGTGGGTAACTGCTAAAAAAGCAACTATATTAGCTAACAACCAAGGAACTTTGATAGAAGCAGAGGAAGGCGGCTTGTATTTAATTCCAGTTGGACTTTGGTTTAGAAGTAGTCTTTATAATAAAGGTCTATCTCAGGTTGATGATTTTAATAGACTGCAAGATCTTGGTCTTACTGCCATAAAAGATAAATTAGTTAGACATCAAGAAAAACAGGAAAAGAAAGAAGCTCCTGTTAAGGAAGTGGGTAATAAAAATGGACAAGAGATTCGAAGCCAAAATAATGTCAGCCCTAAGAAAGCTGACAAAACAGTGGCCCCCAATATTGAAAGCGAAAAAAAAGACTAAAATAGGCCCTGAATTACATCAGTGTCCTTTATGTGATCAAATAATTTACACTGGTAAAAGATCGATTGAGCTTATTCAAATAGAGCATCCTACTGCCATTGCTGGTAGAATGGACGCTGATCATATACAACCAGTTGTAGCGGTCGAAGACTCTGGAAAAGAAAAAGACTGGAACAAAATAATCTCCAGAATGTTTTGCGAAGAGGATAATGTCCAGAATATTTGTTGGATTTGCCACAAGAGCAAGAGCTTAGAAGAACGTGTTGACAGAGTAAAGGCTAGGAAGGAGAATAAGAAATGACTGACGAAAAGCTCATTCGTGACAAGATTGCTGACTTTGTATTGAAGGAACGAGGGGAAACTTTAAACACTAGAATTGCGTCTCAGGAAGAATTGCTTGGATTTATAAAAAACAAAGTGTTGGAAGAAGCGAACGAAGTTGTAGAAGCAAAGAACGTAGAAGAGTTGGCTGAAGAAATCGGAGATCTTTTAGAGGTTATAAAGGCGTTAGCTATCAACCAAGATATAGTTGACTTAGTATTCTCAAAAAGGGAAGCTAAGTTCTTAGAAAGAGGTGGATTTGAGAACGGAGTTATTTTAGTAGGAGGTTGTAAGAAATAAATATTGTTTTTTCTTACATGCTATGATATAACTTAGACACAAACAATTACGTTTGTTTTTTTATTATTGGAGAATTCATGATTAAGTATTTGTTAGTATTGGCATTGCTCTGCAATATTGCTAATGCCGCACCTGTAAACATTACACTGACAGAAAACAATTCTGTTATATTTAACGATCAAGTAACTTCAGAGCTTGTGTCTAAGAAGACTTTAGAGATCATGTCCAAGTCTTTAAAAGCATCTCCTATCTATTTAGTTCTAGATACTCCCGGAGGTTCAGTAACAGCTGGCTTGCGATTTGTAGACTCAATTAAAAGTTTAGGAATTCCTGTCCACACTATCACAATCTTTGCTGCTTCCATGGGATATCAGTTTGTTCAAGAGCTGGGAACTCGGTACATTATTCCTTCTGGGACTTTGATGAGTCATCGTGGTTTCTTAAGCGGAGTGTCCGGACAAGTTCCCGGAGAGCTAAATTCTAGAGTGAATCATATCCAGTCAATCCTGTCTGGAATGTCAGAACGAGCCTCTAAGAGAGTTGGAATGACCAAAGAAGCTTATGACGCTGCTATTGTGAATGAGCTGTGGCTTAATGGGAATGAAGCTGTAGACAAGAAACACGCAGATGCTTTGGCTAACGTAAAATGTGCTGATAATCTCCTGAGAGAAACTTACGAACAAGATGTTAGAACTCCGTTTGGTATAGCAACTTTACAATTTTCTAAGTGTCCTTTAATCTCAGCTCCGCTAAGTTTTAAGTTTAACAGAAGTGTAAAGCCTGAGGAGATCGAAAAAATTAAAAGAGCTGTAGAATTAAAAAGAAAGAATTTGAATTTAATTTTTTAAGGTGCTATAATGGAAAAGTCTATAGAGGAATTGTTAAAGCTAGTTCAGGAAAAGTCAACTTCTAAAGTAAAGGCTAAGTCTGAAAATAGAGATGTTCTTGATTTTATTAACGAATTGGAAATTCAATCAGGAACACAGGCAATACCAAACTATTTGATTTTTTATATTTACAGATCAATCTGGAGAGTGGATCAGCCAAAAAGAAAAGCAAAGAAGATAACTTTCTTTCAGACTTTTGGTAAACACTTTCCAGATTATCGAAGAAATAACCAGAGATATTACATGCTTAAAGAAGGTCTATTTGAAGTTAACGAGGAGTTGCTAAAAGCTGCAAAACAATATGACAAACAACATTGGAAAAGTAAAAAAGCACAAAAGAAAGTTTCAGAACTTGAGTAAGAAAGGAGCCAGATTACATAGGCAAGATTTTATAGAATCTGAATATGTAAATGGAGTTTTTAACTTAGACGGAGAGCGTGTAATACGCCCTTTAAACGCAGAAGAAAAAGAATTTCTAGATTCCTATTATAAAGAGTTTGTACATTCTACTTTTGTCACAGATTCTGAGTCTAATCATCTCTTTAAAATAGCTAAACGAATGACAAAAAATCCTGAGAATGTTAGGTTTTTTAACGAGAATGGATTCTTTCCTGAAGATGTCGAAGCCGCAATTGTTAAGTTTAATGAAAAAAGTAAGGCTCTGGGAAATCTGGCATATAGCTTTTGGGACCAAAGAGAGATAAACTCTGACGACTATAAAAGACGTTACGACATCCAGAATAACTGCACCAAGGGAATTATAGTTGAATCTTTTGAAGAAATCCAGTACGTCTCTAATTCTGATGAAATAACAAATACTACAATTGAAGATCTTATTACAGAAAGCGAGGAGTGATGCATTTTAAAGTCAAAAAAGACCAAGAAACTAATCAGTTCTATATAGATTGGGAAGATTTAAAAGATATGTTTGATTCTCCAGATTTGGTAAACTCTTATAAATTGGAGTGGCTGGAGGACGGATCTGTAGCTATGGAGTTTTTTGACATTGACGGCAATAAGGTATTGGTTAGAGATGAAAAGAAGTAAAGCTTTGAAATTGATTGCTAACCAGCTAGATTTTCTTGCTGGAACTTTTAATGGATATAAAGATAGTTTTAAAGAGTCTGAACTTAAAAATGCAGATGTAATTCTAACTACCTTAGAACACGCTGGAATGCTGCCTCCAACTGTAAGACTCCCTGCTTTCGGAGTTAATGATAATGCTTGGGAGCCTGAAGATGAATAATGCTAATCTACCCCCTATTCGAGTATATGTCTGGGACTATTTCCTTTTTGACTGCGACTCCAACAAAGAAGGAAAAACTGGTGGACATTTAGTGTCTGTCCGAGCAAGGCAGAATCAAGCCCTTCAGTTTAGTGTTATATTGGACACAGGTGCGCTTTTCACAGGGCTTCCTGCACATGCTATTACGTTTCGAGAAGACGTTATTAATGGCAAATTACAGCTTCCTGACGCTCAGATGTGGGACTGCATCAGTGATGACATTGATGTGTTTTGTATGGAAAGTCTGAGGTATGCTGAATGCGAAGTTCGCCCCACTATGATAAATGCAAAATTAGGTACTTATCTATTCACCATTGATTTTGTCGGAGAAGGATACTCCAGACATCCTACCCATTGGAAACAGCTTCATGCCATTCAGACACTAGACGGATACTTCATGCTCTACCCCCAATACAGGATATTGTTCTTAGATAAAGCGTTGTATGAAGCAAAAGAACTTCCAAAATACAAGGCTAATACAAAGCACTGGATTGTCGGGTCATGAAAGACATGACTTGGGGAACTTTTATATCTTGCATGTTTTTATCCTTCGTGATAGGATTCTTAGCGTGTCATAAACTTTACGCTGGACTGGGGGAAAGGCATGATTTCATTGATATACTGGGAATAACTACGCTATAAGTGTAGATTTTTAAGGAACTATTATAATGTATGTTTTAATTGTTATGCTACTTTCTGGACCAACTCCAGTAGAGCTTAGAACTCAAGAATTTGAATCGATGGTTAATTGCATGCAAGCCATTGAAAAGCTTGTTGGGATGGAGAGTAAGATTGTGAAGGTTAGGGCGTTTTGTTCTAAAAAATAAGCTTTACTGCGCCCATTATAAACATAGCTATAGAAGCTATTGCGCCAATAACTTTAAGAGTTGCGTCCATAACAGCAACGTGCTTTTTAACTGGAACCATCTCTTGGCGAATTAAGTTTAAATTTTCTTCGGCTAGTGTTGTGCGGTAAATATGATGCTCTAAGTCCTTGGCTTGCTTGGCAAGAGTTACGTCAATACTGGAAAGTTTCTCGTCAACTTTGTCTAGCTTTTCTTCAATTTTTTCCAGTTTCTCTTTCATAACTGTTCCCTATAAATTTATGTTATTCTTCTTCTACTTCACCAATATCTAACATAGCTTGTTTAAATCCCGGCTGCTGTGTCAAAGTAAAAAGTAACGCTTCTTTTGATCTTAAATTGGAATTTACTGCTTCCACGAAAGGTTTTGCATAAGACTGTGCAAATTTACTATTACTTTGGGACATTTTTTGTGCTAGTTGCTGTAGTTGATCTGGCGTTTTTGCTAAAATAGCTTTTCCAAGTCCTTTAAATTTACTAGCCCCAATCCCAGCTATGTTACCGCCAACAGCCCCTGCTCTTGTAAGTATACCAGATCTAGTAATATCGGCTCTCTTCTGACCTCCAGTTGCAGATCTAGCCTCCCTAAAGATTCTCAAATCATCCATTAATTTTTTTGCTTCTGAAGCATACTTTTCAAGAGCTTCTCCTAATAATCTTTGATCTACCTCGCTTCCTTCCGAAGATTTTATTAATGTTTTTTCAAGATCAGCGATAGCTTGCTCTCTAATAAATTTATTAGATGAATTTAGCTCTGCTATATCCACATTCAAATTTTTAGCTATAGGTTTATAAATAGCTTCTAATCCTTCTTTTGCTTCACTTATACCACCAAATTCCCCAAGCTTTGTTCTTAAAGTTCCGTAAAGTTGTTTAGCTTTTTGAGATATGATTGGATTATCGCTTTCTGTCAACTGATATAACTGGGGTAAGAGATCATCAGCTTGTTTAGCTGTTAGTTTATTGATGTCGAAACTAGGTTTTGTTATAGCCTCTCCTAATGACCTATAAACTTTACCTGTTGATTGATCTATAAACTCAGCAAATGGTTTGTTAGTTAATTCATCAATACCCATTTCAATTCCACCCGTTTCAAAAGGTGTTACATCAACCGGGGATGTTTTAATTCCTTGCGTTCTGGTTACTAAATCACCTTCGGGAGTAAGTTCTGTTGTTTTTAATCTAGCTTTTTGTTGAGATAGTGCTAAATCAGGCGTTTGTAAATCAACATCTTTCATAGCTCTTGGAAGACCCGATACTTCGTCCAAATCTGTTAGTTTTCCTTGAGATGCCATTACTTTTTTTGCTAATTCTTTTTCACCCTTAATTGTTGCTTGTAGATTTTTTTGCTCTGATTCCCTAGCTAACGTACTCATCTTTGTCTTTGCTTGTTCTAAAACTTCTTTAAAGCTAGGTTTTCCTAAATATTCTCTTTCTAATAAATTCTTAAAATTATCAACGGCTTCTTTATTAGTTTCAGTCAGTGTAGTACCACCTAGTTCGTTAACAATAGTGGCTATATCATCCCCTAAAGAAATTCTTTTTCCCATTTCTTCTGCTAATTTCATAGCTTCTTGTTTTTGAACGCCATATTCATTTAATTTAGATTTTATATTATCGAATATTTTTTCAGAAGTTTCTCTTATATTCTTATCTAGTTTTTCAACATTAGCCATCTCTCCAGTTCTTTTACCGTACTCAAATCTTGCCTTAACTGGTTCTGGAATTAACTCTGATGCAATATTTTTTGCTTGTTTTAAACCTTCAACTATTCCGGATAAAGCAGCTCCCGTACCAGCTCCTAATGCAGCTCCTGCTAATGTCTCTTTTCCAAGTTGCTTAGCACCTTGTAAACCATCCACAAGTCTAGCTTCTCCTTGTAAAGCTCCTGTAGCAGCTCCAAATTTAGCACCAGTAACTGCAGCTTGACCAATTCTACCCATAGCTGTTGGGGCTTGCGCTGCAGCAGCACTTCCACCTATAAGGGGGGCCGTAAGCAATCCACCAGCAATTCCGCCTACGATAGAAGCTGCTGGTTGCTGTTCAAAAGCTGCTTCCTTTTCAGCTCTTTGTCCACCACGAGCTTCATAATAGGTATCAATTAGTTCTTGTAATTTAGGGAGCTTTCCTTGTTCTAATGTTCCATAAGCTTGTCCAGCAGCTCCAGATAAACCAGCCACAATCTCGTCTACAAGCAAAGAACCTTGAGCACCTTTGAGAGCAGCTTCTCCCATGCCAACTTTTCTTTCTGGAACTATTTGTTGAGGTTCTTGCTGAAATGGTACATCTTCAAATGGTTGGTCGGGGTTAAACTGAGGAGTTGTATCAAGTTCTTCAAATGGCTTATTGGGATCAAATTTAGGTGTTTCCATTATGGATTAGCCTTTCTTATAAATTCTTTTGTGTCCGCATCGAATATATTATCTCCCTGTCTTACTTCTCTTCTTTTTTTTGAAGCCTCTATTGAAGTTTGCTGTTCTTTTTGCTGCATAGTTAAATCCGGACGAATAATTTCTTTAACTTCATCTTCTGACATCTTGATTCTCTTAGTTCCTTGTTTTGCATATACGTCTAACCTAACGTTTAAATCTCTACGTCCAGCCTGTTCAAATTTATCAGCAAGTTCTTTCATAAATTTTTTGTTTTCCTTTGTAAGCTCTCCATCTACAGCTTGAGTTGCTATCTGATTAATTCTCGACAGTATTGCTTTTGTACCACCATAAGCAGCCCTATCTTGATCGGATAATGCTCCCACTTCTCCAGAGGCTCTTGCTGCGAATGTTTTAGCTGCTTCTTGAGTTATGGGATTTCCATCAACCATACTTCTCAATGTCTCTGCGGCTTGTATTCTTTCCTCTGCTTTTGTAACTTGTTTATCTTTATTAAATGATTCTTGTAGTTTTACAACCTTAGCGTATTCTGCTTGCTCTTTCTTAAAATCTAAACCTTCGTTTCTTTTTGAAGATCCAATTCTAGCCGCTTCTAATCTTGCATCAATCTCTGCTTGTGTCAGTCTTTCTTGTTGAGCCATTCTATCTTTTGCTGTTTGTGCTTCAGAAGTAAGTCTCTTCTCTGCTCTTTCGCCCTTAGCTAACTCTCCATACTGCTTCATCATTGCTTCTCTTCTCTGAGCAACATCACTTTGAATCTCTGGAGCTGTTGCAAACATGTCAGCAATCTTGCCTAATCCCGCACCCTGCTGAACTTGTACTCCCGGAGCTTTTACGTTCATTTGTCCTTGTGCGTTTAGGTAAGTAGCTAACGCATCTCCAATACTTCCGCCAACTTTTAGCATTCTATCGCTTCTTCTAGCTTCTGCCAAGTCTTCTTGGCTTTTTCCCAATAACTTATTGTACTCAGCAATTAAAGCTTCAGATTTTGACATTGGAGTTTCTGAAGGAGGAGTTTGCTGTGTGTCTGCTTCAGCGAGCATTGGAACTTCTGGTTGTTCTGGTTTAGGAGGAAGTGCATCAGCTAGTTTTGGAGTGGAATATAGCATTTCTGGAGCAACGGGAGATTGCATATTCTCGTAATCTGCTGGAGCCATTTCGCTCATTATTGGCTCTTCTTCTTGTGGTTTAATAAGATCTGCAAATGATTTGTAAGCCATATTATTTTTTCCTATGCAATGTTTCCATATGGGTTTCTTCCGGGTTGCCAGTTTACACCGTAATCAATACTCTGAGGACTGTTAGACGCAGCAGTTTGTCCTGAACTTGCTACGCTGTTCCCTTTCCCTTGATTGCCGCTGCTCCTAAAGTACCGCCTAAATTAAGTAAAGCTCCTGTCTGAGCTTGTTGAGCTTGTTGAGCTGCCGCTGCTTGCTGCCCATAAAGGTTAGCTAAATTAGATTGAGCACCAGAAACACCAGTAGCTTTTGCCACTTGATTCTGGAATTGCTGCTGGATAAGCCCTTTATTGTACATTTCTTGTTGATTTCTTGTAGCAGCTTGTTGGTTGGCAATTGCTTGTCTAGATGCTAAGTTCTGAGATTGAACTCCCATTCTTTGCTGAGTATTAAATTGAGCTATAGCGTCGGCAGCTGAAGCTTTTTGTCCAGCTAAAGCTAATTGTTGTTGAGACATTTGAGAAGCCATACTTCCTTGTTGTCCTAAAGCTGACATACGAGCTTGTTGAGCTTGGGCTGCTGCTTGAAGGGCTACATCTCTTCCTGACTGTCCAGCCCCTTGAACTGCTTGAGCTTGTAGAGCTAATTTCTGTCCTTGACCTAATGTAGGATCTTCTCTAAGCTGTTGTAGTCTAGCTTGCTCTGCTCCTGCCACTCTACCTAGTCCTTGCTCTAAATTTAATCTGGCCTGTGCATCAAGACCGCCAGCTTCTGCAATTCCTGTAATATCTTCTAAAGCCGCCATTTGAGCCGCTTGAAGTCTTGGGTCCATTTGAACATCTTCAAATCTGGAAGGGCCTAATGCTTCAGCCTCTAATAATCCCACAAGTTCAGGACTTTGTAAAGCAATTTGTTGAGCTTCAATTGTTGGAATTCCGATAGCTTCTAAGCGAGCAATGTTATCTCGCATTAGTCTATTGGCTTCCTTCATTTCACTCTTACCAGCATTCTTACTCATACTTAACATCCCTACTATAAATTATTTGATATACATCTTCATACGTTAAACTCATCCCAAATAAACGGCATAAATGAGCCGTTCTTTGTTGAGTAAACTCAGAAGTGCTTTTGCTTATCTGTGCAGAAATTATTTTACATTCTTCACTTCTAGCAGTTTCTTCTAACTTTTGCGTCAAATCTCTCCACTTATCTTTTCCTCTGGCGTGTGGAGCGACGTACATTTCTATAATTTTTAAACAACTTACAGAGCCAACTTTCTGAATCTCGTAAGTTACAAAACTATTTTCATCTTCTAAAGTTTCCCAGTTTACCGTTTCCTTAACAAACTGAGCGTACAAACTTGACATTTTTAGCCCTGTCTACGTAATAAAGCTTGAAGCGCAGCAGATCTAGCAGATGTTACATCACTATCTACTATATTGGCTCTATTCTGAAATCCTTGACCTTTAAGCCAAGCGTCGTATTTTCTTTGCAGATCTTCGATTGCGAATTTCTTTGCAGTAGACTCTCCAACTGCTTTCATTTCTCCGGTATTAATTCCGCCAATGGCTCCACCGATTCCTCTAAATATATCCCCTACTACATTATTTCCTGCAAAATCACCAATGCCTTTGAATGGACTTGCTACAGCTCCTCTATAATCTTGAACTGCTTGTCCTGCAGCGCCTAATCCTTTAATTCCTAATTTATCTTCCATTTCTTTAGCTAGGTCTGTATAGTATTGAATTGAATCTAAAGTATTGGCTCCAACCATTCCCCCAACGCCAGCTCCTATTGCCGCTCCTACACCAGCTCCTATTGGACCTGTTCCAGTCATTGCTCCGATACTAGCTCCAGTTCCTGCTCCAGCTGCTGTTCCTTCTAAGGCAGAACCTCCAAAAGTAGCGTCTGTATCCCTTGAAGTGGCCGTAGCTCCTAAATATCTGTTCAACAAATCTTTGTCAGTTAATAAAGATCTAGCACCTTCTGGAGTTTCTGCACCAACATCATATCCGGCTTGACGAAGCATATCTGCAACATTTCCTGCTTGTTCTGCGTAGTATGTGTTTGTTTTTTTTCCCCAAATATTTCCTCGACTTACTTTCTTAGATCCAGTTCCTGTTAAAGTTGCGCCTTCTGCTGCCTCTTTAAATCTTTGCTGCGACTCATTAATTAAATTCCTAAAAGCTTCTGTATTAAGAGATTTTGTTAAGTCTTGAGTTCCTGCTTTTTCTAAATCTGAATACAAAAGATCTTTTTGGAGTTGTTTTGATAAATCAGTTCCAGCTAATTGTTGCAACGCTAACTGCCTACTAAGTTCATTCTTACTTATAAGACGACCTCTTTCAGCCTGAGTAGTTGCGATATCTTCTGGTCTTATATTATACAAACCTTCCCCGGATGAAATTCCAAGAATTGCCGCCTCTTCTGGGGACAAGCTCAATTGACTCATGTTCATGTTTCTTAGATTTTGAAGCTGGCCTCCAAAATCAGAATAGCCACCGAACTCTTTTTTCATGTTATCAAGAGTTTTTGTTAGGTTTTCAATTTCTTTTCGTTTTAAGGACTGCTTCCCTGAAGAAATAGATCCGGGACGTCCCCTTCTAGAACTAGCAGCCTGCATTAACTCTTGTAACCTAGCTTCCATTTTTGGTATTTGGCTGGATAATTCATCAAATCTTTTCGCTGTTAAGCCAGAAGATTTTTCCAAGTTTTCAATGCCACTTTGTTGTATTTGCTTATTTGTTTCTGGAGATGTTCTTAATGCATTTCTAAAATATTCTGGAAGTCTATCCCACTCAGTCATATAAACTGGCTTACCTTCGGCATCAACCACTGGCTTTCCTTCAGCATCAAGCTTTTGAATAGGATCACCTTTTTCATCCAACGCTGGATTCTTAATTAGGTCGTCTATGCGTTGTTCTGTGGCTTGTTCTTCAGCTGTTCTACCTTCCGTGAAAGAAGTTCTTGCTCCGGACGCAATTTGTTGAATTGCTTGCGCTCTTTGCGACGCTTGGTTAGCTGATAAATTCTGCGCTGCTTGCAAGGCTTCTTGAGCTTTCAAAGCTGGCTGAGCTTGTTGTTGAAGCTGTTTAACTCCTTGCTCAGAAGCATTAAGAAGCAAAGCGTCTAACTTAGAAAGACCTCTGCCGTAGTCTCTGGTTCTTCCAAAAACATCCTTTAGTAACTGCTCTCTTCCCATAGCTGTCTGTGTCAACTGTGCTGCTTGTTGCGCAGTTCTAGCCTTTTGGGCTGCTTGCTCATAAAGACCAGCTTGTTGCAAAGATTCTGGACCTTGGTATTGTGCGTTAATAATTTCAGCAAAACGCTGTTGTTGTTCTGGAGAAAAATATTGTTGAGGTTGTGCGGGGGCTTGTGGCTGAGCTGGTTGCGCTGGCTGTGCTGGCTGCTCTCCCTCTACTGGCTGAGCTGGAGCCTGAGCAGCTTGTGGAGCTGGTTGTTCGGGAGCTTGATAAGTTGTTCCTCTAGCAGTTCCAACAATGTCTTTAGCTTCTTGTTCGGCAGTTTCCATTCCCTTTAAGCTTCCCGCTTGCATTCTCGTTTCAAACGCTTTCTGGGCTTGCTGAAGCCCTTTCTGAGCACCCGTTCCAAGTCTTTGAACCTGCTGAGTTGCGGCCTGAGCCACTCTCTGCTGGCCTCCGCCTTGAGCTGCTTGAAGGTAAGTTTTAAGATTGGCAAAAGTTCCCGTGCCAGCTTTTTGCTGCTTGGGGGCGGCTGGTGTTTGAGCAGGGGCTTGAGGAGCCGACCCGCCTATCATGGAAGGGGTTGAACTTCCTTCTTGTGCTTGTTGAGGTTGAGGAGGCTGTTGATCCGGTTGAGCCATGCCTTGTCCAAGCACTTGACTTGTGCCTTGACCTTTTTGTTCTTCCTCTTCTTTAACAATTGCCATAGGTATTTTTCCTCTGTAATATAAGGGTGTTATATGGCGTTTTTCAACTCAACCCAAAATCAATTAGTTACAAGTTTGCTTTTTTTAATAACTTAGTGTAAACTACTTATACAAGGTAACTCCATACGCCATGAAATGAGGGGCAATTTGGACTATCTTTCTACTGACATTCCTCGCCTTTTCTCAGGAGGGTATTAAGTTACTGGGTAGGAAAAGCATGGATGCGCAGAGAGCTGGGTAAATAAACCAGCCACACGCAGAAAAATCTTCGCTAAGGCCAACTTAGGAAGTAGAGAATTCAACGTGTTAGTAGGACGTGCTGAACTTGGTAATTCAGCTTAGGCAACTCCCATGCATCTGAGTTTTGCTGACAAATAGATGTATTCTAAGCTCTTACTATGTCTAAAAGCGAGACTCTAAAAAAGTCGAGCGTTACTTAATAAGTTCCAGTGTCAATCTATATTTGTTGCCAGCTACAAAGCCAACCCCATAATTTATCTTAATGACCCCATTACCTTGCAAGCTCCAGTCAATGTATGGAATCTGAGTTATTCTGGTTGCAGGGCTAGTTACATTCTGAACCTTCCCAACATGCAGCATAGAAACATAAGAAAGTCTTGAGCTGATAGAAGAATTCCCAACTGGTTTTCCTGTTGAGTCAAATGAAATTTCAAGGCTAATCATGGCACGAGCTAGATTTTCAAAATCCAATTGACCGTTCACTACCTGATATATTTCATCAGCAAATTCATTGTATGAACCAGCTACGGTTTCCACAATGTCAACGGGAGTGGCTTTAGTGTCCACATCCTCTGGAATAATTCTTCTAATGTCGCTAAGCTTTGGCATTAGCGATATCCTCTGGTAGAAACTTCTCTTGGCTCTAAAGAAACTCCAATGAGTTTCCACTCTTCTCTGGCATTCTTGTGACTAAACTGGACATGCAAGTATCTGCACCTAGCTTTGTCAATTGGGACAAGAGTTCTGACTGGAACTTCGTTCCCGCCTCCGCCAAACACAGCATTTGCCCAGCTGTATCCGTCCCAGTATCCCGGACCTCTTCCAGAAAATTCTATCGACTTAAAGTCAAAAGATCTATCTGAAGCGTAGGCCATTGTTCCACCCCAGAAGTTATTCTGGTCGAAAATAAAAGTTCCCTCAGAGACTTGCTTAGTTGACTCTGGTTTTCCAAAATGCTGAGGAGCGTACTGAACCAAGCATTTAATTGCTTTGAACAGACTAACATCCCCTTGCACAAATTTAGTCATAAAGTTTACTGTGATAGTGTTGGTTTTAGAATTCACAGCTGTTATAAGAGTTTCGTAAGTTAAAACATCAGTAACTGTTTTATAATTCTTAAACCCAGTAGAAGCAGCAGGGCTGTTAAGATAGTTTACAATTGCGTTAAAGTCATCTCTAATAACCGTTGCTGAGTTTGAGTTAGAGCTTGTTGGAACCATAACTCCCTCTCCCTGAAGCTTAGTACAAAGCTGGAGAAGCTTAGTTGCAAAACTATCTCCGGTTGTAGCCATCAAGGAAATGTAATCGCTTGACGGGAGAAAATCCCTGTCAAGCTTTTTTAAAAGTCTGTTGAACTTGTTAATGTCTAGGTATTGAACTTGAGTTATGACATCACCCGGCTCAAGCTCTGTAACAGAGGATAATATTATAGTAGATCCGCTAATAGCTGAAGACCCTATAATTCTTATAATTTCTCTGTCTGCGTAGTCCTGTCTTTCAAAGTTTTTTCTTTCCTTAACTACATAAGGTCTTCCTGACGCATCACCTAAATAAATCTTGTCATCACTTGGGTTAACAACTCCACAATTGGCTGGTTTTGTCCAGCGAGTCCAAGTTCTTGTAAATGTATTATATCTAAAAGCTTGAGTCGCAAAGGTGTCTGTAGTTTTTTCTGGAAGCCAGATTAAATAGCATCTATCAGATTCCGAGGACATACCCCAACTCATTAGCTTGTAATTAAACTTAGCGTTGGCAACTTCCTGTATCTTGTTTTCTATGTTTCTTGAGATGATTCCAACTCCAGTTTCTGACACAGTGGCAACACCTTGGCTGGTAAGCACATAAATGAGGTTATTGAGGTTTGTGGCCGTGTCTGGAGCAAATGTTAGGGCTGATGAATCGGACAGTCTCACGCTGAAATTTGGAGCAGCCGGGCCTGATATAATGTAAACCCCGTCTTCCTTTAAAACAACTAAACTATCTCTTAAAGCCATAACCCTCTGGATAGGTTTATCCTTCGGGCCAATGTCTATATAATTAATAAAAGGAACAGCCTCTGGTTGGTTAATCTTAGAGAAATACACTCTGTTTGGATTTGTAGAATTATCAGAAACTACATCGGCTGAAAAAACAATAGCCTGATCAAACGAGGAGTAGTTTACTAAGGTTGAAAAACCTGTTACAGTGAATGAGGTTGGAGTTGGTGCTGTGTTTACAGTTTTTCTTCCAGCTAATATAGGAGCTATAGCCGCTGGCTTTATGTAAGCGTAAATGCTTTGACCAGCACTGAACTCGTGGTTTGTTAAAGTTGTTATACTGTCTGGAGTTGTTACGTTTGTAACTGTTCTCACAACAGGAAGAGAAGGTTCAAACACGGGAGTTGTTGTTGAGTGTCCAAATGCAAGAAATATTGGATCGTCCACAAGAGACTTTGCTTCCAAGAGAATGATTCCCGGAAGGTCAGATGGACCAGACAAGTAAAATGCATTAACTGGAGACAAGGAGTCTTTGTTTATAACTCTTTCCAGCGATCTTGCAGTATCTTCAACAGACAAACTTTGAGAAGCTAGTCCTGAAAGAAGAACTTCGTTAGCCGCAGCATTCTCTCCAAGACCTTGCTGAAAAACAGTTGGAGTAACCCACCCAGAGGCTGGAGAGGATTGAACTGCCGGACTAGCATCGCCGTTATCTTGATAGGTAATACGTATTACGCCAGATCCTAAGTCTGTGGCTTCGAAATCTGGAACATCAAAAAAAGCACTTATAAAAGCGTCAACAGATCCTTGTACTGTATTGTCATACCCTTCCAGAGCAACTCTGAGAAGAATTGAGGAGTCGTTAGTTGGAGCTTCAGAAGCGTGAATTAAGTTAGCCGTTCCTGCCGCTGCCGACAGGTCAAATACAGAGCCGCCTATGGTTGTTTTTAATTGAAATATGTCATCACTTACTCGAATTACGTAGTAAGTTCCAGCTGTCAATCCAGCGGGTAAACTTGCCCCAGAGATAGTGATCTCGTCGTCAGTATTTAGTCCGTGATCTGTTATAGTGATTTGATCAGTTCCAGCGTTTACAGCCGCTTCAGTAAAGCTTAGGTCTATGGTTCCTTTGTCGAACCAGACACGGTATTTAACTTTATCCTGAGCTGACATAACATCAAAATAAGATCCGCCTGTAGTTTCAGCTTTTTTCTTAGCGGTGAAATCAACTATTTCATTTCTTCCAACAAAAGTGTAAGATCTGACGGTCTGGGAGTTAGTAATATAAAACTTAGACACTCCAGAAGTAAACTGACTTACCGACAATATGTTGAACTGAATTCTGTGCTTTTCTTTTGTATTAGCGTAGAACGCAGAGTTTTTAAACACCGCAACGTCGTGCGCTATTGGAGGCTGTTCGTTTGAATACAAAGCACCTTCTCCAGTTACTGGATTAGTGTATAAAAATAACCCGCCCTCTCTGAAGGCTTCTGGAACTATGTCTTCAAATGTTATGCTTGAAGGAATTGGAGACGAGTTTTCAACAACGGGAGACTCGGCTACCTTCTGGAATTCTTCTCCGGGATCTATGTCGTTAAGCGTCAAGCCCGTAGCTACTGTTATAGTTGCTGTTCTGTATATCTCGTAGAAATAGTCTCTGTCGTTGTTTGTTATGATTTCTGTTGGTACAATAAATGTGACAGAAGTGTTTGCAGGAATTCCAGTGGCTGTTTGTCCGTCAAAAACTTTGGATATTTGTATTAACTCAGCAGCTGGAGGGGTTACAAGAATGTTACCCTTGGAAGCGTCTGTTACGTTTCCTCCGTCAATGTTTGTTACAGTGACTTCAGTGGACGTGGAAACTACTTTAACGTCTGAAATCAAAGATATCGTCTCGGCAATTTTTGCCATGTAGTTAATGTCGGTCTTATTGGCTACTTTGAATATCTCTACTTCTCTCAGATCTCTCCCTACGAGAGCTGTTGCAGTTGGAGCAACGTCAGTTCCAGAGATGTTAAACCAACAAGCGAATTTGTTAGACGGTGTGTCAAAAGTAAAGTAATGACTGTTGTTAATACCGCTGTAAACGTAAGCAGTTCCAGCTATATCCGTTAATGATATTGCTGCACCTCCCGACGTGAGAGACACTCCAAACACGTTAGGGGTTGTTACGTTGACTATGTAGTAGTCTGTATTTTTGTTTAATTCTGGAGCTATGGTTCCGTAAAATCTAACCTTAGTTCCAGCAGTAAATCCATGGTTGGTAATTGTGATTACTGTGGCTGCGACAGCCGTTGTAGAGTCAAATGTGTTGTGAATTCCAGCACCAGCAGAAGTCACTGTTATGGTGAACTCCTCTCCAGAGCTTATATCTTTTGAAGTATTGGTGAGTACGTACCTAGAACTTGGAACTCCACGGATAATGTTTCCATTAGCGTCTTTTTTTGCCCAGAGAATTTTGTACCCAACTTTTGACTGAGCGGGTAAGAAACCAGAAGCGGAGGGGATAATTACACCTTCCAATCCTAAAGCTTTTACAGCCCCAGCATTAGTTATGAATCCTGCATTAGTTGTAAAATCATTTGCCGATTTGGCAGAAATTTTTTTTATCCCTTCGCTTGTAGTGAAGTACAGATTTGAGTTAAGCTCGAAATACTTAATTCTAAGCATTTGAACAAGCTCAGAATATGCGCCTGAAAAATTTAAGAAAGATCCATTCCCATTGGAGTCAAAGCTTAACTTATTACTAAAGTGTCTTAGTATTCGACCTTTGTAGGTCATGAGTTGTTTTATAGTTGAGTCGTCGTCGGTCTTAACTCCAAACTCTGCAAACCCTCTGCGACTCTGAACAATATTATCAAAGTCTATAACGCAGTTATCCAACACATCAGCTGCACCATCCGGTTTTGCTAATTCATTTGGCGAAGTCACTAACCCACGGTTAATACTTAATACAGCCACAGATTACCACCTTCTATTACGTCTTCCTAAAGTGTTAAGTGTGTTAACAAGAGGAGAGTGTCTTGATTTAATTTTTTGTGTTGCGCCTTCCACTCTGTTGTCCAGAAATGTTCCAGCGTCTTGCTCCATTTTAGCAAGCTTTCTTTCAGCCGATTGCTTGTTATTTTCATCTCCCATGGCTTCTAAGCAAGAAACAGCCACTCTTTGAGCGAGTATGGGATGAAGCTCTGTCGGTATATTCGGAACTATAGACTCTTCCATTATGGTAATGTAGTTTCCTGCAATTACGTTTGGTATGTCGGAAGCAACAAAGCTTATGTCTTTAGTGACTTGGTTTATAATATTGAATCTGGCATCGTAGTGAATTATTTTATTTGGAGAAGTGTTTTGAACAAAGTCGAATAAATTGTTCTGCACAAATGCCGTAGGAATTGCGGAAAGCTTGAGTTTTTTGACTTTTAAGGCTGTGTCGAAATTTGCTGTTGGAGATCCGATAACAGTAGTAGTAAATTGAATACTAAAAGTATTTGCATCCACATAAGTAACTTCATGGAAACCATCTATGGAAGGAGTTGTGTTAGAGCCAGTTATTTGAATTAGCTGGCCATTTTGGAGTCCGTGACTGGAGCTTCCAACGATTGTCGGTGTCCCAGAGGTTATGGACGTTATAGAACCTGACTTAGGATTGATTTGGTCAACTTCGGATGTTAACGTTACAGAATTTACAGTCGCTCCTTTAGACTCGACAACTAAATAGTTGGGACGCATGTAGAAGTAGACTCTGAGACTGTTTCCGTAGTTCACGTCGAAATTAGAAAGAACAATATCATTATTCTCTAAGTAAAACCCACGGTTATTTATGTACGTGGTTGTGTTAGTAAAGTCTGATACTTCCGACAAGGAGTAGCGGTGCATTTCAAAAATATTACCATTCTCATCCACTAGAGCCACGTCTCTTAATTTATTCCCGTGCGCTCTTGAAGGAATTGCATATCTCTTTAGATCTTCTTCTAAAGGGATATCCACATAGTAAATGAGGTGTTCTTCGTGCATTCTTTGGATAAGTGTTACTAATCCAATGTTGACTTCTTCAGTGGCCATTCTGAGCAAATCTTCGTCAGTGAAGGTTTCTTGAGAATTAGGTATGAACGCACGGCGTTTAATACTGCGTATTAAATCGCCTGTCTTTAAAATGCTTGACATTTCTTAGCCTTTTAGGCTTTGCCTAGTTCTTTTTTTAGCAATTCAAACATTGCCATTTTTTCTTCATCAGACATTTCAGAAATTTCGTCCATAGCAGACATTTCAGGAGACTCTGATTCTTCTGATTCGCAAGCAGGACAACCCTTGCCTTTGCACATTTTACAAGAAGATTCATCTTCCATTTCTGATTCGCCATTCTGCTCTTTCTTAAGCTTCATTAGCTTTTCAGCCATAGAAAGACCTTTTTGAAGACCTTCTGGAGAGTCTGACATAACAGACACCTTTTTCATTCCTTTCTTGCCCATCATCTCTTTCATTGGAGAGTAGGAGTCGTTTGACATTTCTTTCTTCAATTCGTCCAGCATTGCAGCTCTGGCTTGTGTTTTCTTTTTCATAATCTATAGCTCCTTCTTTGCTATGTAATATAAGGGTGTTATATTTACTCGTCTAGTTTTGTAATAGTTAAGAAATCCACCTTTTTACGGAGTCTTACGATGCTATCGTACACTCCTAAATGGTTGACATATATCTTTTTTATATACTTATTCCTTACTCGATTGCAGGTAACTTCTACGGCAAAAGTTAAGTCCCCATCTAATACGATAGGGCTAGGAAACTCTGCTGCAGTTACTTCACACTTAAAGCTCCCATCTGGCAATGCAACACCGGGTTTTGTAGCCACTAGTGTTTCTGCCCAGTTAGAATCAGTAGAGATAGAGTATATTTTAAACGTGTAATTAGTTGATTGTACGATATCTCCAGTCTTTTCTAAATACGAAAGAACGTGTATACCGTCGAAATTATTCTGTGCAAACTTCGCCCATAGGTTTAATTGATAATCTTTGGGAGTTGTAGCCATGTGAGATTGAGTAAAAAGTACAGAGTTATAAGAACTACCCGGAGTAAGAACTATGTTTCTTCCTGTCCTCAATTTAAAAGGTTGGACATAATGATTATTAGTTAGCATCTTTATGCGTCTTGTTGCCATTATGCCACTCTCTTTAAGAACAAATTGGAACCAATTCTAATACTAACGTTATTGGCGTTTTCTGCCCTAATTTGAACAGCAACAGTTCCAGCAGTGGTTACTGTAACTACTCCAGTGCCTGTAATCAAAAAATCTGTATTAGCCGCTGATGCTGCTGTCGACGATACGTTAGTTGCCGTCGATAACTGATCATACTCGAAATTACTACCAATACCATTTGCTGATTGTGTAATGTTCCATTTTCCAAAAGTAGCACCTAATACAGCAGTTCCAGATCCCATTCTCAAACCCATACCTACTGCGGTAGCGGTTGACTGGCAAATTGCATAACAGTTAAAAATGTAAGTTCCAATAGGAATACTTTCAGTTGTTAGTTCTGTTACATTAGAGTAAGTTGCAGTATTCCAGTCATTAGATTCAAACTCATTAGAAACTAAAATAAATCTATTAAGAAACTCATTCAATCCATCTACAATTTCATCAGCAAATTCAATGCTTTGTAGCTTTTGTCTAAATCTTTGTCTAGCATCATTTGATATAGTAGACATTATTCACCTAAAGTTATCCCAACTGTACCGATTCTATTTTCACCAGCCGCTAAAATTGTTATTTTTACAACATAATGAGTTAAATCAAGAATTGCTGATGCACTTACAGGGGAGATTTGATAAAATCCATTTGCGTCTGGAGCAATTCCAGATTCAGTAATACCAATAGAATTACCATCTTTGTCATATATAGTATAACTAGCAACTCCTATAGCATCGACATACAATTCAGAATCTTTTGCTATCCATAAAGTCCCTTGTAATTGGTTAGATGCATTTATTGAAAACACAGCTCTAGGTTCATATTGATGTCCTACCGCAGGATGAACCACTGGAAGATTATAAGAAACTGACATTCCATCAATTGTTATTGTAACTTTAGCTGCATAAAAATTATTATCCAAATCTAAAACTGAAGAAACTGGAGTTATCTCAAAAAAACCTTCAGAATCAGCAATTATTCCAGATTCAGCCATGCTAGGAACTAAATTACCATTTTTGTCATATATAACATAGGAAGCTGTTCCAAGTCTAACAGAGCTTGTAACAACACCTTCACTATCAGTAACCCAAAAAGTAGAAATTAAATTATTTTGATCATCTATATTAAAAATACCGCTAATAACAGAATTAAATGCTCCTGTAATACCCGGTGAAATTTGATTAAAAAACAAAACATTGTTATCTCTATTTCCTACTGCATCTATAGCACGAACTCCCACATAGTAGTTTCCTGCTGGTTGAAGAAGAGAAGAGTCAGCTAAAGCGAATATGCTTGTTTGTAATTGAGTTGTTACTAGAGCAATGTTTGCGGTGCTAAATAATCCAGTAGAGGAAGATGCTTGAACATAAACCTCGTAACGAATTGGAGCAGATAGATCAGTTGCCGCAGACCACGAAGCTTGTAATTGACCAAGAGAGCCAATACTAAGACTGCTAATTCCAGAAAATACTGGAGGTGTTAAATCAATAATACAAGCTTGGGAGGTTGACTGTATTGTCCCACCTGTTACAAGTTGATTACCGAATGCTGTGCCGAGAGTTGTGCCTTGTACGACAGAACCCCCGGCAAACAATAAATTAGACATTAGCTATCCTTCAAGCTTGGACGTACATCTGTTCCCGGAGGACTTGTAAAAGTATATCTTACAAGCGTTCCAACTGTGTTAGGAATTGTACCTAGAGGTAACCAAGTAGTACCTCCATCTGTAGAGTATTGAAAATTACTTGGATCAGATGTAATAGTTTGATTTACTAAAATAGTTCCACTAAGATCAGAAGCTTGAAACCTTAAAGTAGAAGGAATTGAACTTGCGTAAGCTTGTTTTAAACGGAATCCAATACGAGTCGGAGAGCCAGATGAAGAGTCGTCATACGAATATTCCCAGTTATCAGAGAGTTCTTCGAGTGCATCATAGCCTACAATTAGATCAGAAACTTGAACGTGACTTGTTTTATCTGCCGAATGCGTTCTGAAGTCTAACTTAAACTGAATTTGAGTACCAGCTGGGATATTAAGTTCTTGATCTGCGTCTATAGAAATCCACCCACCAGAGATTGAACCAAATCCACTTAGTCGATATTCTACGTCAATTTCCCCTCCAGAAGTAACCAATTCTCTTTTAACGTCAACACATCTAAGAACAGCATTTTGTGGAAGAGTTAAAATTTTTGAAACTATATAACTGTGTTCAAATAAGGTATCCGAACGAACATCAGAAGCAAATACACCTCTTTGTCCCGTAGCTGAAGAAATAGCAAAAAGCCAGCCTGAATTGTTAGAGAAGTTTAAATAAGGTATTGCTGGACGCAGCTCATACGCTTCTCTTGACGCAGCTTCGTATATAGATACGCAAGTATCTCCAAAGATTGCAGTGAGTTTATTGTTTTCAACTTTTTTTAGCATAAAACGAAAAGCGTTCGTAGCTGCTTGTCCAAATTGAATAATAGCATGATCAAGAGCGTCTGACCATGAAGCTGAGATTACTAAAGGAGCGATGATTTGGTTAGGTGCTCCTAACATGTTTGATGTTGTCAATGACGGCCATGTAGTTGCGCCGGGTGTTAACTCGTCAAGTCTTCCGAGGTATAGGTTAGTTGATGTAGCAAAGAAAGCACACTTTTGTCCATTGAGGGCACCTCCATTTAGTGGAGCGTTTACTGGATTAGCAAGTGCGTCAACATCAGTTGTGGCAAGTAGTACGCCAGAAATAGCAGGAAGAATGCTGGTTTGATGTAGCCATTGTGAATCAGTGTAGCCAAATGCCCTACCAACAGTAACACCAGTAGCAGCAGTAGCAGTCGTAATACCAACACCCCCCTGAGTGGCAGATAATTCAAAATCATTGGCGGTTAAGTTACGAACAAAGTAAGTAGTATTTAAAGCAAACGCTGCTGGCAATGAACCAGACAAGAATTGCACTGGCTCGTTTTCGGTATAACCGTGGCTATTAATTTGAATTTTACCCGGAGCGCCAATTGTAATATTAGCAACTTGGGTTGAGTAGTTTGGAGAAATAGACGTATCACGAATGAAATATTGAGGGTTAGCAGCAGTACCTACGTGAGTGTAGAGTTTATTAGCATCTACATCAATAATTGCACCAAAGACATCAATTTCTTGATTTAAAGGTTGCATCACAACTGAAGTTGGACCTGCTGCAGCGGAAATTGAAGGTCCATTAAACGTTGCTGATAATTCAAAGTCGTTAAGACCAGCGTTACGAACAAAATACTTTGTGTTAACAGCAAATGTAGAAGATGTCCAAGCCGAACCGACCTGAGATGTAAAATAGACTTGATCGTTGTTATTGAAACCGTGAGCAGCAGAATTGAATTTAACAGGCGTACCCAAAGTAATAGTCATTGAACGTGATTGCATTCCCGGCAAGCGACCAAGCTGATAAACAGCTTTTTGGTTATTACCTGTAGCAAATGGAATTGTTGGGGGAGAGACTTGAGAGAAGTCTGAGCGATTGATGTTATTTGCCATTAATACGCCAGAACCACCAATTAAGATAGTACCAGAAGCAATGATATAGATCTTCCACCCTGTTGTCCCAGTATCTACAGCTTTAATAGACCTAATTGTATGGACAATAGCTGGTGAAGCAGGAACTGCGATGTTAATACGACCGACATACTGGTGAGTACCTGTAGATTGATTGATTTCATAAAGAACTACTGGAAGTGCACCAGCGGTAATGGCACCGATCATAAAAATTCTCCCACTGCTTGTTGAGAAAAGAGTTGTGATTGGAGTAAACGCACCAGCGGTATCTGAGAACACATCGAGGAATCTTGTAGGTGATGGACCAAGGACAGGCTTGGAATCAATGGTTCGTTGTGTTACACGACCAGCAAGTGTCGTTCGTGTTTGATCGTAGGATGTACCTACTGATTCAAGAAGTTTTGCATCTAAGAGTTTCATTTATTTTCTCCTACGGTACTACAGTCTTTGTAATATTTGTTATAATGTACGAATTTCCGGCTAATGTATAAGAAATTGTCTTCTTTGCAGTTTTTCCCGGATGAACAGTTCCGCTTGTTGTGTTAATTTCTGTCACTCTTTCGTTTCTTGTTCCAGCATCGGCATAAACAAATTGGTCAACTCTATCGCCAGCATCCAGAATTTGCTTAAATTCACTGTTGACAAAAATATACTGAGTTCCACCAGTAGTTCCGTCGGAAGTACCAGAGTTAATTACAGCACCTGTAACGGTGATATTGGAAGAAGTAGCTGGTTCAAAAGCTCCAGCCCAAATGTTATATTTATAATTTTTTAGAACTTGACCATTAAATATTGGATCTGTTCCAGAATATGTAATATTTACGGTATCTGTGGTAACTTGTGCGCCTTGCGTATTAGCTATCACAAAGCCTGTATTAACGTCTATAGAGTTGGTGCATACGCCAAGTCCTACCGTTCTAATCTCAAGCGTAACGCCTGTTTGGGAAGCTTTAAACACACTAGAATAAAGCGTATTAAGTGTCAAACGAATAGCTGTTGAAACAACAATAGCAGGGTCGTTCGTACTAATCTGAACTTCAATTGGAACTGAATTTGCAACAACTGGAGCAATGCCTGTCCCGTCAACATTAAACCAAACGTGATAAAGAGCGTTAGACGGACAAGCCCTAAGAGTAAAATATTTATTATTTAAAGAACCCGAAACGTCAGCAACACAGCCAATATTAGTAATATGGCTCTCTGTGCCACGGAAGTAACTAACTTGAGTTGGGTTATTGTTAATGTCGTAAGAAGCTGAGAAGTGGGTAAAATGCTGGCTATTGAGGGAGTTAACTTCTCGTACACGAATAGACTGTCCATAAAAATCATGGACTTCCTTAACAACCAATCCGGGATCATATTGAGAATTCTTATTCTGAGACATCAAAACCTCTACCTTATAAGGGTGTTTTTTCAGCTATTTATAACCCATTAAAAACACTATACGGATGTGGTTAAAGCTCTAAATTTAATGGTTCCAGACACAAATCCTGAATAGTTTGGAGATGTATATTGAATCTGCCCAGCATTGGTAATGCTAAACTGAACTCCAGACTCATCCCCAGTGGATTGTAGGCTTATTTCCCAGCTTGATCCTTTTTGTATCCCAGACATCTTAATCTCTTCAAAAAGATCAGAAGTTGCATCTATTTTAATAGATACCTGAGCTTCAAAAGACCTAACAATTCCGTTATCAAAAGCAAATCCTGTTATAGAAGTTGCTAAAGGCTCGTTATTTGCCAAAGAAAAGGAACCTTCTGAAATATCCCCTGCAGATTTTAAATTGTACCTAGCGTCACCTCTAGCATCTGTGTGGTATTGCAAATGGTCATCGCTTGACAAGCCTGAAAGAAGTCCGTGAGTTGTAGGTTCTCCAGCTGGAGTATAAAGCTGTGTTCCACGGAAATCTACGTAATCTCCTCCATTTACAGATCTTACAACTGCCTGTGGCGTGTTAGTATAACTATTAGAGCTTTCTAATACAACGCTTCCAAGAGCAACAAATTCAGCAAATGGAAGTCCTGAGAGGCTGGTAATTTCTGAGCTGGCTGCAAGTCTTGCCGCTGATATGTTTCCGTAAGTTGCTATACCTTGAATTGCAACTACTGGATTTTCTATATCGTTTGTTGCAAATAAATGGACAAGAACAAAGGCGTTATTCGCTACTTCAGTTAATTGCCAAGCTCCGCCTGTAAACTCATTAAAAGGAATTCTTCCAGCAGCTCCTGTGTATCCAGCCGTTCCGCTATAAATAAAAGGAAAGGCATCTGCGGTTTTCTTGCGCCATAGAAGTCCCTGTCTATAAAGAACAGGAATTTGAGTTTGTGTAGAAATGTTAATAGTTATATCTTCATCTTTAATTGTTCCAGAATCGCTGGTAAATTGAGCATGAGCATCTAAACTACCATTTCCATTAACGCTAAAACCTTGAAGAGCTAAGCCTGAAATAAACTGCGCACCAAAGACAGTGTGAAGATAAGAATGCGTTGCACCATCCATTTGCATTCCATGACGTTCTTCTGCAAAGTATGTGCGAGTGTTTGTATCTGTATTCCAGTAAATAATGGAAATAAGTGCGTTGTCAATGAAAAGGTCTGAACTAGAAACTTGTGTTGTTGCTAAAGTTCCTGTTGCATCAAAGTAAATAAAGTGATTTCCAGACAAAGCAGGAATCTGAATGGTTTGTGCGCCAGTCTTTGTATATTTTACGCCCTTGACCCAAAATTCAAAAGTTGCTCCAGTTGGAGTAATCGAGAAATTTCTTGTACCATTATCAAAGGATAAAGTAGAAGTAGCTCTGGAGAAAAACCCCGTTGGCTCTTTTGACTCAGCATAAACATTCGTGGTATTAGCCATGAATGTGTCAATTTGAGCGTGTGTGTTTGTGCCGATATTAGTAAGCAATGTGTGATCTGTTACACCCGAAGAAGGAGTAACTGGAACCCAGTTTGTACCGTTCCAACTTGGAATTTGTCCAGAAGTTGCTGAAGACTGGGTAAGGTCGGATAAAGCATGAACGTGAGCTGTATTAGCTTTGCCACTTAATGCTGTAGCTGTGGCAGTACTTATTGGTTTATCTAAGTCACTTGTGTTGTCCACATTAGCCAGTCCAACTGCAGTTTTGTCCAATGTTTGGAATGATTTATCCCCACGCCAATACTGAGATGTAGTCCCAGCGGTAATTGCATTTTCTTTTCCATTCCACGTAGACTTTTCTGTATCTGTAACAAATCTATAAGACGATGTTTGAATAATGTTTGCTGGATCTGTAGCATCAACATTGGGAACATTGCTAAGACCTACATCAGACTTAGTTGTTCCGTGTGGATTTCCTGCAATAATCTGAGAATGGTCATATGCAATTTTACCTCTATCTCCACGATACGCAGTAGAGGATGTTTCTCCTAATGCTAATGAAACTGAAATTTCAACATAGATAGAACCTGACCAACGATAAGTTAAGTTAGTGTCTAATGTTACATATATCTTACCAGATTCTCCGGTTACTGGAAATGCAGCAAGATTAGCAAACTCTAATACATCATCAACATAGCTTGGGAGTTGCGTAGAGGGAACTTTTCCAGTACCATCTAAAGAAGCAACGCCATTTATAGCCCCCACTAAAGAATTATCTACTTTAGCATTTAAAGCAGTTTGAGTTGCGGTAGAAATTGGCTTATTAAGATCAGAAGTATTATCTACGTTAGCCAATCCAACAGCGGCTTTATCGAGCGTTTGAAATGTTTTATCGCCCCTATAATATTGAGAAGTAGTTCCAGCAGTAATGGTGTTTTCTTTTCCATTTAAAGCCGTCTGAGTTGCAGAAGAGATAGGCTTATCAGCATCGCTCGTGTTATCAACATTAGACAATCCTACCGCAGTCTTATCTAATGTTTGAAAGCTTTTATCCCCGCGCCAATACTGTCCAGTGGTTCCCGCCGTAATTGAATTTTCTTTAGCATTTAGCGCAGTTTGTGTTGCAGAAGAAACGGGTTTGTCAGCATCACTTGTGTTATCTACATTGGATAATCCAACTGCAGCTTTATTAAGTGTTTGGAATGTTTTATCACCGCGGTAATAATCAGCAGAAGTAGTTGCTGTTATAGTTGGCTCTTTTGTAGCTAGTCCGGGGACGGTAGGGAGATCGGCTGTACCCGCCAAATCTCCAGCAAGCTTAACTTTACCCTTAACAAGTGTTGTAGCATCTGGGGTTGCTCCTCCAGTTACGGCATTGTCAACATAAGTTTTAACAGCATTCTGAGTTGGGTAAAGAGTATCTGAAGTGCCAAGTGATGTTGTTGTGGATTTATTAGCAACATCTTCTGGGGTAAATCCTAAAGAGTTTTGCTTACCGTTAATCTGAGTTTGAATTGCAGAAGTAACGCCTGATAAGTATCCAACTTCTGTAGAAGTGGCAGCAGATACATCTATTTTACCAGAAGCATCAGAAACAACTGCTCGAGAAGCGGTTAAATCTGCTGTGGTAATTGTAGTAGCAGCTCCAGTAATAGTATTTTGTTTTGCGCCAATTTGTGTTTGAATTGCTGATGTTACACCAGAGACGTATCCTAATTCTGTAGAAGTTACAGCTGAAGCTGTAGGAATACCACTGGCATCGGATACTAATGCACGAGAAGCTGTAATAGCGGCAGCATCTGCCATAACTCCAGTACCATCATTAATAACAATTCTATTAGCTGTACCAGAAGCCAGTTTAGTTCTGTCAATTGCAGCAGCAGCTTTAATGTCAGCGTTTTCAATGTTACTGAGTGTGTTAAGATCGGCATCGATAGTCTTGTTGGTTAAAGCTTGTGAGTCGCTCGTCCCAACAACAGAACCTGCTACTCCATGAACCGCAGAAGTTGCAGCAATGTGCGTGTCAATATTAGCGTGGGTGTTTGTCCCAATATTTGACAGAAGCGTATGGTCGGTAATAACCGTTGCTGGAGTTGAAGGAACCCAGTTAGTTCCGTTCCAGCTTGGCACTTGTCCATTTGTTGCAGCAGATTGAGTTAAGTCGGAAAGTGCATGAACGTGAGAGGAATTAGCTTTACCATTTAAAGCTGTCTGAGTAGCACTTGATATTGGTTTATCAGCGTCACTAGTATTGTCGACGTTAGAAAGTCCTACGGCGGCTTTATCAAGCGTCTGGAATGTCTTATCTCCTCTCCAATATTGAGAGGTTGTTCCTGCAGTAATGCTATCTTCTTTAGCGTTTAAGGCAGTCTGTGTTGCGGTTGAGATAGGCTTGTTAGCATCAGAAGTATTATCGACATTAGAAAGTCCGACATCTGCTTTTACAAGTAAAACAATACCAGTTTTACCAGCTACAGAATTTACTTCAGAAGGAGAAATTTCTACATAAGCTGAACCAGACCAGCGGTAGCACTTGTTTGTATCTAAAGCAACGTAAATCTTACTGGTTTCTCCAGTAACTGGAAAAGCCGCTAAATCAGCATATTCTAAAACATCATCAACATAACTTGGAAGCTGTGTAGAAGGAACTTTGCCTGTGCCATCAAGAGAGGCAACGCCATTAATAGCACCGACTAAAGATGTCTCTACTTTAGCGTTTAATGCAGTTTGCGTAGCAGAAGAAATGGGTTTGTTAGCGTCAGAAGTGTTATCAACATTGGAAAGTCCTACAGCTGACTTGTCAAGTGTTTGGAATGTTTTATCTCCACGCCAGTATTCGGAAGTTGTTCCAGCTGTGATTGTTGGCTCTTTATTAGCAAGTTCTGGAACTGTTGGAAGGTCGGCAGTACCAGATAAATCTCCCGCCAGCTTAACTTTACCCTTAACGAGTGTTGTAGCATCTGGAGTGGTATTATTCGTAATCTGAGTATCTACATAAGACTTTACAGCATTCTGAGTTGGGTATAAAGTATCAGAAGTGCCGAGAGCGGTATTTGTTGTTTTATTAGCAACGTCTTCTGGAGTAAATCCAAGACTGTCTTGTTTAGCATCTAAAGCGTCTTGGGTATCGTCCGAAATTGGTTTATCAGCGTCGCTGGTATTGTCCACGTTTCCAAGACCAATATCAGCCTTGTCAAGAACAACCTCACCAACTTCTGTGTTAACGGAAGTCACTTCAGAAGGAGAAATTAGAAGATAAGCTCCAGAACTCCACTTATAGATTTTCTTAGTATCTAAAGCTAAGTAAACTAAGCTTCCTTGACCAACCGCTGGAAAAGCTGCAAGGTTGGCAAATTCAACAATGCCTCCGCCTCCTCCGCCAGATGTAGAAATATATCCGAGTCTAATTGCGGTATGTGCCATAATTAATGCCTCTGCTTAGCAGCGTAAAATATTCTTGTAACGTCTATAGATCCAGCTGAAACTGCAATCTTAACTCTGGCATATAAAGCTCCAGAACCAGCAATGTCCCAAATGTGAGAGCCAGATGCGTCCGTTACTGATTGTGCCGACTCAACAATATCAGCAAAGTTTATGTTGTCTGAGGAAATTTGTAAGATGAAACTCATACTTGGAGAAACGCCATTGTCGTAATTAACTTGAATAGAAAATTCATTCTCTCTATCATCTAAAGAAAACGATGGAGAAAACCAGTCTAAACTAACACTTTCAGTCGCTTCTAATATTTCTTTCAGTCGGATACTGTCTAAAATAAAACTCATATCATTCCTCTTTTTTATTGCTAGTTAGTTTTCTTCCAAAATAAAGTCCGGCACATGCGTAGAAAAATTGCAAAGCGTTATCAATATCAACTCCGTCAACGAGATTAGCAATTTTGTTTAATAATCCAAAAATTACTAGACCAGAAGAAACAACAAGCAACGTAAAAGAAGCTGAAGGTTCTTGACTAACTGGATCACGAAACACAATTACAGGAATTCCACGTTTTGTACACCACTCAGTTAGCTTTTTTTGTAATTCTTTTATCTTTTTCACCGCTTGCCTTTTTTCCAATCTTCAAAACCATAAACCTTTGCTTGTAGTATCGTTGCGTCGTCATAAAGCTTAGGCAAAACTCTCAAGTAAGATCTGTAGTTTCTATATTCCTTTCTTTCGTCCGTGCTGAGTTCTGTGTCAGGAAGTTGCGTCCAATCTGTATGTTGCAACATTCTATTTCTTTTTTCTCGCACAAGCTTCCAGCATTCCTCAACTGCGCTTCCAGAAACTTCTTCCAGCTTGATTTCCATTCCCTCGGCAAGCTTATATAATCTTACAATTTCTCCGTTTAACAGCTCAGTTTTCTCATCTATGATATATCTTCGCTGCTCTGGAGCTAAGTGCTTTTCTTCAACCCACTTTACAACGCTATTCCATTGTCCAAAAACTAAATGATAGTCTCTGTATAAAATAGCAAGTTCCGCAGATTCAAACTCTTTTATTTCTTCGTTATCGGCTGCAGAGTTTTTTACAACCAACTTATACATTATTTTATAATCCTGTCCCTAGCAGCTTGTCTTTGTGCTTTAATTTCAGCTGGACAAGTAATACCATTGTCAAGTTCACGAATAATATAAAAATCAGTTTCCGCAAGAAAAGCTAAAGCTTCTGCGTTAATTTTCTCTTGCGCAAGCTGGGAAGTTATGTTAAGAACTTCCACTTCATAATCCGCTGGAATTTCAATTTCTTGCATTTCAATAACAGCTTCTTTTACAACAACATCTTGCTCTTCAAACTCAGCTGGAGAAAGCTCGTTGCCTTCTTCGTCAAGCTGTGCTTCTTTAATCATTACCATCTGCTTTTCAATAACAGCTGGTTCAAGCTCAATTTGTTGCTGAACAATTTGCTTAGGTTGACCAAAGCTTTTCATACCTTCGTGATGTGCAAGCCAAGCTTGAGCTTCTTCCATTGTTGGGAAAGAGGCTTGGTTAGTAATTTGAGAATTTTTATTTATAGAAATTCTAATCATATTATACACTCACTTTTGAAATGGAAACAAAATTAAATACTCCGGAAGCAAATAAATTACCAGATCCTTTGTCGTTATAAGCAATAAGATCAAAATATTCACCTTTAGTAAAATAAATAACATCACTTAATTGAGAAGTTAATATTACCGATGTCGTAGTGTTCCAAGATACAGCAAGAGAACCAGAAGAATAATTTGAACCATTTTTTCTTAAAATAATATAAAAGTTCTGATTAGTGGCTGTATAAATTTGAGATGCACATGTTGCTCTTGCATTAATCTGATAATACCCAGATTCAGGGGCAGTAAACACTCCAGTTGATGTATTTAATGCATTATGTGTATCAAAATGCTTAATAGAATCATAAGTCATCGCTGAAATATTATTAATAGCCTGACCACTACTATTAACAGCTCTAGCAGCAACTCTATTCAAGCCAATGCCAGTTAAAGCTGGGTTTTTGCTTGCGTTGATTACGAGGTAGCCTGATGTTTGTGCTGATCCATCTGAATAAAAAAATGTATTAGATGTATTAGCTGTTGATATAGCAAATCCGGAATCTAATATTAAAATTCCCGTAAGTTCGTTGTATTCTTTAAACATTAAACCTTGTTGATAACCAGTATTAGTTGAAAACGCATCTAAACTACCAGCAGTTACTTTTCCAGCACTCTTATACAAGTCTAAGCTCTTACCCTTCAACCCCTTACCAATTTGTATAGCAATAGCCGCTGGTTGAGCTGCTGTACTAGGTGCGTTAAAAGCTCTAGTAAATAGCTGAATACCATTAGCATTCATATCCGCATCAGTTTGCGTAGGTCTGTTAGTTAGCGTTGTCTGAGTTCTTGTATTTGTGTTAGCAGCATACGTGAATGTAATGTAAGTTCCAACAGGTGCGTTTTGCAATGTGCTGAGCGTGTATTCAGAAGCATTGGCGTATCTGAGAGAAGCTGTGTCTGTGCTGAATGTTTCTGGAGCTGTTAGGATTTGGTCGGAGAGGGCTGTTGCTGTTACTGAAATACGCTGTTGATCGGAGTTATTCGCAACACCATTAGATATTGTGAATGTTTGTCCAGCATTTAGTACTTGTGAATAAGTAGCTGAAGCCCATTGACCTGTCACAGCGGGTGAATTCGCTAATGCTACTATCGTCCCATCAACATTGATTGTTGCCACAGCGGAAGCTGCACCTGCTGCTCTTAAACCCGCGTTAATAGTAAAATTAGCTCGCTTCAGTACAGTATAAGTACCTGTGCTAGAGTTATAGCTAAATATCCCATTATTTGTATTAGTTGTAAGTGCGCCTGTAATAGTTGTAGCACCGAATGTAGCCGTCTGAGTTAAGTAAGAACTCTGACTCTCAGGCTGTGGCACATTAACAAACGGAGTTACATCCACTCCAGTTACGTTAGGCTTACCGACTTTGGAGATTAGTACTTGGGCTGAGCCTGATGCAGAAGAAATACTAGCTGGTTGACCACAACCAACAGTAATAACATCTCCGGCTTGTAAATATGGTTGTGCGGATGGAGTTGCTCCTCCTGATATAGTTGAGATTGTTCCATTTGCAATTATTGTACCGTTTACTAAAATTAAAATAGTCGGAGTTGAGGATACAGAAATATCAGAATATGAAATACTATAAACGCCAGCGGACTGTACAGTAAATGAAGCTCCTGCTGTAGGAGAATCTACGTATAGAATGTCTGTGCCAACATTGCTAGTCACTGAAGCAAATCTACGTATAGTTGTTGCAGATGAACCAAATCCATTACCAGTGGCAACTCGTACATAACTATCGCTATCAGAAAACTGTGGCAATGTGTTGGTTACAGATACGGAAATGTCTTGCTCTTGGAAGCTGAGGTATAATGAAATAGCTACGTTACCATTTGGATTTACACCAGCTACTACATAAATAATATCCCCAATAGCTACACTTCCATCCCATGATCCTGATCCTCCAGACAAACCTGCATTAAAAGCTGATGCAATTTTATTTCCAACAACTATTTGACCATAGCCTGTACTGGCTGCAACTAAACTCGAACTAACAGAAAGTATACCAGCTTTTTTCATTGTTATTGAAGTTCCAGTAGCATCATTTGTTACTGTAAAAGCATCCCCACGAATACTAGCTAAAGTATCAAACTTAACTCTTGTGCCGCTATCAGCTGTACCTCTAGAACTCGAGCCTGTAAAGCGTAGCTCAGAAGTTGGGATAGTGATGCGGCTGTTAGGATTAACAGCCACTTGCTTGAGGGAGCCTTGGTATGAACAAGACACTATTCCGTTATTAGCATTTCCTCCAGAAATATTAAATATTTCAATATAATCATTTGCTTTTAATTGTAGAGAGTTTGCTACAGTTGCACCAGCTGTATTTGTAGTAGCCGTTGATCCTGAATAGTTAGTGCCTCCATTAATCCGTATAGATGGAGTTACTGAAGTTGCTCCATTTTGAAAAGCGGTAGCAGAAATATTATATATCCCATCTTTAGATACAGTAATTCTATTAGTACCATTCCATACAAACGCATCGCCATTAGATGAAAAAACTCCAGAAAATGAGAATGTTGAGCTACCAGTAACAGTTCCTCCTGTTAAAACAAGTGAAGAGTCAGCTTCCTGCACCAACCCACTCTGAGTGAGAGCGATTGTTTTATCTGAAGTTGCGCTTAATCCTGAGCAAGGAACAGATGCGGAAAATGAAAAAGCTTCACCGGATGAGATTAAAGAACTTGCTGTTTTTTTGGATAAAGAATTACTTGTAGCTGTAGATTCCCCAAATGTTAAATAGTTTACAGATGGTTCAATTAATATTACTGAGTATCTAGCAGATCCTCCAGCTGCTGTGGCAGCTGTTCCAGCAATACTCAAACTCGGAATTATTCCTGTTCCTGCAGAAGTTAATCCTCCCGGTAGTCCAACACGAGCTTCAACAGCTGTAGGTGTTCCAGCAGTAAATTTACCACGAATTTCTACGTTTTCTCCAACTTGTCTCCATTCAAACTCTATGTTAGTTGGAGAGCCAAAGCCTTGAAATGTTGGAGTGTAACTCGCCCAACTCGTTACATTTGGCACAGTAACAGATGTCTCAAGTAACGCTACATTAGAAAGCTCTGCAACAATGTCGTCGATGAACGTAACAGGCGATCCCGCTTCAGGGAGAGCCGTTATTGTGTATGAAATGCTTGAACTTGTAGAAGGAATTGTAAAGCTAACTGCGTTAGAAACTCCGTCTACGTCATTGGATAATTGTAGTTGAGTTGATGAAAGTAAGCTTGCTGCGTTTGTTTCGTCGTAAACAGAAATTGTTACGTTACCAGCAGATGCGCTAGACTTTACGTTTAGACGCATTACAATAGCTTGTCCACGGAATTTACGATCCACGGCAACTACTTGCTTGAATGACTGATTTATTGCAGCTTGGTGCGTTAGTTTAGCAGACACTTTGCCGTGTAATGGATCAACTGTGTCAAGTGCTAAGCCAGTTTGCGTAAAGCTAGACAAGCTTGCTGACTCAAAGTCTTGAGCGAAGAGAATATCTAAGCTACCAACTCCGCCAGAGCCTACTTCAGCCCAAGCAGACGTTGCTGCGTCATAGCGTTTGATTTTGTTGCTGTCGTTAATGTCACAGGCTAAATCACCTGCTTGTGGGTTTAAGAGAGTTGCTAGATCAACGGGTGTTAGCGTTAGACCGTTTTTGACTTTGAATGAGTTATTTGACATGATTTAATCCTTTCCAATATTCCGGGATTGTTTATAATATAAGGGTGGTTATTGTTCTATAGGCTCTTCTATAATTTCTTCTTGCTTAGGTTCTTCTTTTTTAGCAATACAAAAAGTTATAATTTCTGCTTCTTTAGAAATAAGTTCAGCTAGAGGATTAGAGTTAGACCCTTCCATCGCTTTGTTGATTGTCGTGTAAACAATACCATCGACTCCAACTAAAACTTCTGTACAACCCTCTGGTAATTGTAGGCTACAAAATTGAGCTATTTCAGATGCCTCTAACACAGCAATAAGTCTATTATTTTCTCTGATAATAAATAACCCATCTGGGTGTAAATGATATTCTTTCATAGTTATACCTTAATGATGTAATTAGCAATAATTGTTGGTTGTGTATTTTGGTGAGATGAACCAGAACCTGTAGTTTGGTTAGTAGGAGTTGTCGCCTCTACAGTACCTCTTCTTTGGTTACTACTACTAATTCCGGGGATAGTAGAAGCTCTTGTAGAAGAGTTAATATATCCTGATTTATAAAGATCTAAATCAACGGCAGCAATACTTAATGCAATGGATTCATTGTGAATGTGTGAATTTTGAATGTGAGTATGCGAAGCAAGTTGAGTCTCCGATAATGTGTGAGTTTGCGCTCCGCCAGAAGCTCCAAGAGTTGTCCCTGTAATACCAGCACCAGCGGCTGTTAATCTGTTAGCAGCCGATCCACCCATGTCATCTTTTCCAGCAGGAACTCGACCTCTATAATCTGGTAAACCAAAAGTAGTACTATTATCACCAACTCCATAAGTTGTGCTTATTGCAGAAAACAATGCTGAGTATGTTGTTCTACTTATAGCAGTTCCATCACAAAGAAGCCACCCAGCAGGGACTGTGCCTCCACCGAATGGGGCAATTGTGCCCGGAGGAATAACAGAACCCACAAGGGTTGTCTGTAATGAAGCTGTTGTTTTACCATTCTTTAAAGGCATATATTAAACTCCAAAAGTTTTTTTAATGTTATACTTAAGTGAGCCGACATAGTTTGCTCCAGCAATGTTCGACGAAGAATATTGTATTTGACCAGACGGTTGAATGCTAAAAGTTACCGCAGCGTTTTGTCCAGAAAAATCGTCTGACATAAACCAAGTAGATGCTTGCGTGTTATAAACTCCACGAAGCTGTCCTACTTGAGCCAAGGCAGAGCTTGCTGTGTCAGTTTGACGATAGATAACGTAATCTAGCGAGAATGAACGAGTTGAAATTGGATCGAACAATAAGCCTGTAATGCTTGCAGCGCTAGACTGATTATTTGCTATTGTAAAAGAAGTTTCACTGTCTGTAATGTAAATAGAACTTGCAGAAGCCACTGGATTAATTACAATCTCACTAGCTGAAACAGCTAAAGCTGAAGGAACAATCCATTGACCATTAGCTGATGGAGGCGTTGCAGTAATTGCTCCCGGAGTTGAAGCTGAAGTGTAGTAAATTTTACCAGCTGTAAGTCCAGAAAGTCCTGCAAGATTTCCAGAAGTTTGAACTTCGCCAATTGCTCCAGAAGTGATTGCTTTAGGAGCAAAACCTAAAACGTCAGCCCTGTCGTCGTTTGACGCATCGGCTTTATAAATTCTACCAGCTGTACGAGCTGAGTCGTTGCCAGTTCCAGTAGAGATGTAAACTTGATCATTGGCTGAAATGTTTTCACCAGCTGTGAGCTTTACAATTCCAGCTCCACCAATTGACACAAGCTCCCCGTCAACAACTTGGAACATTTTCTTTTCGTCTGTTGCGAAAACAATTTGTCCATTTGTAGCAGAAGCTGCGTATGTTGTAAGATTGG
>Ga0315900_10001558_pt1 | contig 36524 bp, 33 predicted proteins | sample LakEriMetagenome_FD_203521 | JGI IMG/M metagenome (GOLD analysis project Ga0315900, IMG submission 203521) | Freshwater fungal communities from buoy surface, Lake Erie, Ohio, United States - Buoy 12 MA114 | ecosystem: Environmental > Aquatic > Freshwater > Lake > Lake biofilm | place: USA: Lake...
ATACGCAGGCTGATGGCATAGCCAGCATGGCGCGTGGTCCGGCCATCAATCGCCGAACGCCGCCCATTGGTATTCTGCGCCACATGCGCCGTCACATTGATCTCGCGGAGTTCGGCCACGAAGTCCTGTGTATCAAAGCCTTTATCGCCGCCCAGCGTGACCTTCTGCGGTCGGTCGGCATGCGGTTCTATCAGGTGCCGCGCGGCCAAACGCTCCGCATGGCCAGAGGCGCGTGTAGCAACAGCACCGACGATCAGGCCATTGCGATTTTCCATCAGCGCATGCCCCATGAAGGCTAGCTTGGCTTCCTTGCCGCGTCCCTTGCGGTAAAGCCGGGCATCAGGATCGGTGGTTGATGCGTGGGTCTCGTTGCTGCGCTTCTGGCCGTGGAAGTTTTCCTCGCCATTGCGACCCGCGCCAGGCGGCGGGCCTGGGCCATCCTTCGGTCGGAAGCTTTTGGTGCTGGCCCAGGCTTCCAGCAGCGTGCCATCAACCGAGAAATGCTCACTTGAAAGCAGGACCTTTACCTTCGGCTGCGCCAGTAACGCGCGCATGAACGCCGAGGCCACGTCACCCTCCAGAAGGCGGTCGCGATTTTTGGTGAAGGTCGTGGCGTCCCATACCGGATCATCAACGCCGAGACCGACGAACCAGCGAAACAGAAGGTCAAACTCGATGCGTTCGACCAACTGCCGCTCCGAACGGATCGAGTAGAAAGCTTGCAACAGCAGAGCGCGGAGCAGCCGCTCCGGCGGAATGGATTCCCGACCGAATGGTGAATAGAGCGCGTCAAAGGCTGTCGAGAGATCAGCCAGCGCACTATTCACCAGGCCGCGAATAACGCGCAGCGGATGGTCAGGACGCACCCGCTTTTCAAGATCAACATAGCTGAACAGGGAACCCGCCACCGCGTCATTGCCACGCATTGCAACCTCGACAAAATGCAACGACAGTGAATCATAAATACGGAAATCAGGCTACGAATTTCAGCAGCCTGCTAGTGGGGGGATGAGAACGTCACCTGATGCGCTGATGCTACTTACAATATGCCAAGGACCAGAGAAACAGGCTTGCCTTGCAGCGCTGCGTAACCCTAATGAAAGCCAAAGAAATCCTGAAGGAGGACCCCATGATCTCTCGTCGTCACCTTGCCTTGCTTGCCGCGCCGGCGCTGCTGCCAACGGCTGTACGCGCGCAAGATGCCTGGCCAAGCCGCCCTGTCACGCTGGTGGTGCCCTGGGCCGCGGGCGGTTCCACGGATGCTGTGGCGCGCATTCTGGCGCAGAAGCTTTCCACCGATACAGGCCGCAGCTTTGTGGTGGATAATCGCACCGGCGCCAATGGCACAATCGGCTTCAATAGCGTCGCCCGCGCGCGGCCTGATGGCTATACCATGCTGGTCAGCACGGTCAGCACCTATGCCATGGCGCCGCATCTGATGCCGCTCCCCTATGACAATGAAAAGGATTTTGTCGGTATCGGTCTGATTGCTTCCATGCCGATCATCATGGTGGTCAATCCAAGCTTCCCGGCGCGCACGCTGGCGGAGTATGTGGAAATCGCCCGCCGCCCCAACAGCAACCTGACCTATGCCAATTCCGGCACGGGGTCTTCCACGCATCTGGCGACTGAGCTTTTCCTGCAGGAAGCGCGGCTGACCATTCAGGATGTCGGTTATCGTGGTGGCGCGCCGGCGGTGCAGGCAGTGCTCGCCAATGAAACGCCGATGGTTTTCCAGGCTGCATCAGGCATTTTGCCGCATATCCGGTCTGGCTCCCTGCGCGCGCTCGCCGTGGCGACCAAGGAAAGAAGCCCGCTGACGCCCGAAATCCCAACCTTTGCCGAACAGGGCTTCCCAGGTGTGGAGGTGGTGGAACATATCGCCCTGCAAGCGCCAACGGGCGTGCCTGCCGATATCCTGGCGCGCATGCATGCACTTACCAAGGCCGCGATGGAAGCGCCCGATACGCGCGAACGCCTCAGCGCGTTGGCCGTGGTGCCAACGATTGGCAGCACCGCCGAATGGCCGGCCTATTTCGCGGCAGAAAATGCCAAGTGGCGCAACATGATCCAGGCGCGCAACATCAAATTGCAATAGCGCTTAGGCCGAGGCTGGCTTGCCAATGCCAGCCGTGCCCGGCCGCCCATAAAGATGCAGTGCGCGCCTTTCAAAGGCGCGCACCATCAGCCGCACTGCCTCATTGAAGACAACGCCAATAGCTGCCTGGAGAATGCGGCTGCGGAATTCGAAATCCACGAAGAAATCCACTTCCGTCCCGCCCGTCACCGGCGTGAAGCGCCAGTGATTGTTCAAATAGCGGAAGGGGCCGTTTTCATAAGTCACGTGAATATGCCCGGGCTTGTTCAGGCCCACGCGGGACCGGAAGGTTTCGCGAAACATGCGAAAGCCGATGGTTAAATCCGCGACCAACGCCTGTTCATCGCGGCTGAGCACGCGCGCGCCGACACACCAGGGCAGGAATTCGGGATAGCGCGCCACATCCGCGACCATGTCGAAAAGCTGCTCCTGCGTATAACGGAGCACCTTTTTTTCCGCATGGGTTGGCATATCAGCCTTGCGCGGCCAGTTGCGCGTTGCGCGCCGCACTCAACGCCGCGAAGTCGCGATCCGCGTGATAGGAAGAACGCGTCAAAGGTGTGGAGGACACCAGCAGAAACCCCTTGCCGCGTGCGGCCTTGGCGTAATCCTCAAACTCGTCAGGTGTGACGAAGCGATCGACCGCGGCATGCTTAACCGATGGTTGCAGGTATTGGCCAATGGTCAGGAAATCCACCTCCGCACTGCGCAAATCATCCATCACCTGCAGCACTTCGATGCGCTTTTCGCCAAGCCCCACCATGATGCCGGATTTGGTGAAGATGGAAGGATCAAGCTGCTTCACGCGATCCAGCAGGCGCAGCGAATGATAATACCGCGCACCGGGCCTAATGGAGGGGTAAAGCGCCGGCACGGTTTCCAGATTATGATTAAACACGTCCGGCCGCGCCGCCACCACCACTTCCAAAGCGCCATCCTTGCGTAGGAAATCCGGTGTCAGCACTTCAATCGTCGTACCTGGGGCGGCAGCGCGAATGGCGCGAATGGTCTCAGCGAAATGCGCCGCACCGCCATCGGCCAGATCATCCCGATCTACGCTGGTAATCACCACATGGCGTAGCCCAAGCGATGCTACGGCTTCCGCCACACGGCGCGGTTCATCCGCATCCAAGGGCTTTGGAATGCCGGTTGCAACATTGCAGAAGGAACAGGCGCGCGTGCAGGTCTCACCCATGATCATCATGGTGGCGTGGCGCTGAGACCAGCATTCGCCGATATTCGGGCAGGCCGCTTCCTCGCACACCGTGACCAGCTTCTTCTCCCGCATCAGGGCGCGGGTTTCCAGATAAACCGGATGCGTCGGCGCCTTTACCCGTATCCAGGCGGGTTTGCGCTGGATGGGGTTATCCGGGCGATGCGCCTTTTCCGGATGCCTTTCGGCACCCGTCTTGGCAGCGCGATGGTCAATTTCGATGCGGTTTGCAGCCATGATGTTACTAGATGTGGATCACCCGGCCGTAAGCATCAAGCACGCTTTCATGCATGGCCTCCGAAACCGTGGGGTGCGGGAAGACGGTGTGCATCAATTCGGCCTCGGTTGTCTCCAAAGTGCGGGCAATGCCGTAGCCTTGGATCATTTCCGTAACCTCCGGCCCCACCATATGCGCGCCGAGCAGCGCACCCGTCTTGGCATCAAACACGGTTTTCACAAAGCCTTCCGGCTCACCCATCGCAATCGCCTTGCCATTGCCGATGAAGGGGAAGCGCCCGACCTTTACCTCATGCCCCTTCGCCTTGGCCGCGGCTTCCGTGAGGCCAACGGAGGCCACCTGAGGTCGGCAATAGGTGCAGCCCGGAATATTCAGTGTATCCATGGCATGCGGATGCATCCCGGCAATGGCTTCAACGCAAATGATCCCCTCGTGCGATGCCTTATGCGCGAGCCATGGCGGGCCGGTCAGGTCGCCAATGGCGTAAATGCCAGGCTCACCGGTGCGGCCAAAGGCATCGGTCAGGATATGGGTCCGGTCCACCTGAATTTTCGTGCCCTCAAGGCCGAGGTCTTCAACATTTCCGACAATGCCAACCGCACTGATCAGCCGATCCGCCTTGATCTCAGTTACCTTGCCGCCGGCTTCCACAATGGCCGCCACGGCGTCGCCTTCCTTGCGCACGCCTTGCAGCTTGGCGCCCACCAGCACCTTCATGCCCTGCTTTTCAAAAGCCTTGTGGACAAAGGCAGAAACCTCCGCGTCCTCGACCGGCAGAATGCGATCCATCGCTTCAATCAGCGTCACTTCGGACCCCATATTGCGATAGAAGGATGCGAATTCAGACCCAATGGCGCCCGACCCAATCACGATAAGGCGCTTCGGCAAAGCCGGCGCGGTCATGGCTTCGCGGTAGGACCAGATCAGCTTGCCATCGGGTTCAATCCCCGGCAGCACCCGCGCCCGCGCGCCGGTTGCCAGAATGATGTGCTTCGCCACCAATTCGGCCACCGGCTTGCCATCCTTGCTCACCGCAACCTTGCCGGCGCCCGCAAGCTTGCCGTGGCCATCAAACACCGTGACCTTGTTCTTGCGCAGCAAATGCTTGACGCCGCCCGTAAGCTGCCCTGCTACGCTACGTGAGCGCTTCACCACCTTGGCAAAATCAAAGCGGATATTGTCAGCGGCGAAGCCATAGGCGTCCAGGCTATGCAGCAAATGATTTATTTCGGAAGCACGCAGCAGGGCCTTGGTCGGGATGCAGCCCCAATTCAGGCAAATGCCGCCCAGATTCTCGCGCTCCACCAGCGCGACCTTCATCTTCAATTGGCTCGCACGAATGGCCGCGACATAGCCACCAGGCCCGCCACCCACCACCACCAGGTCAAATGCCTCAGCCATGTCTCAGGCTCCTTCCTCTATTCGGCCAGGCGATCAAGCGCCGCGCCGTCAACACGTTGCATGGTCCATTGATCAAGCCCGCGCGCACCCATGGCGCGATAGGCGCCAATCGCGGGCTCATTCCAATCCAGCACATTCCATTCCAGCCTGGCGCCGCCTTCATCCTTCACTTGCCGCGCCAGACGCCGGAAGATGGCGCGCGCAATGCCACGGCCGCGATAGGCGGGCTCCACAAAAATATCTTCCACCCAAATGCCATGCCGTGCAGTGAAGGTGGAGAAGGTACGATACCAGATGCAAAGCCCCACCGCCTTGCCATCCGCTTCCGCGATAATGGCCGCAGCCCGAGGTGTTGCGCCAAAAAGTGCTGTGGCAAAGTCAGACTCGGTCCCCTTCGCCTCATGCAGCAGCTTTTCATATTCGGCCAAGGCGCGGACGAAATGCACCACCACCGGCACATCGGCCGGCGTCGCATCGCGCAGCGTAAAGCCCTTACCCATCAGAGCATCAGGCTCAGCGGATCCTCGATATTGCGCTTCAGCGCTTGCAGGAATTCCGCTGCCAAGGCGCCATCAATCACGCGATGATCCACGGAGAGTGTCAGCGTCATCACCGTTGCGATGGCCAGCGCACCATTCTTCACCACCGGGCGCTGTTCACCGGCCGCTACTGCCAGAATGCCGGCCTGGGGCGGATTGATGATGGCGGCGAAATCGCGCACGCCATACATCCCCATATTGGAGATGGAAAAACCACCGCCCTGAAATTCCTCGGGCTTCAGCTTGCCGGTTTTGGCGCGTGCGGCGAGGTCCTTCATCTCATTGCTGATGGCAGCCAGGCCCTTGATATCGGCGCCCTTCACAATCGGCGTAATCAGCCCATCGGGGATGGATACCGCAACCGAGATGTCAACATCATGCAATTGCAGAATGGCATCTTCGGTCCAGATCGCATTCACATTGGGGAAGCGGCGCAATGTGACGGCCGTTGCCTTGATCACCAGATCATTGACCGAAAGCTTGTAGGCGCCGGGACCATCCTTGGGGCTCCGCGCATTCAGATCAGCGCGGATTTTCAGCAGCGCATCAATTTCCACATCGGTGCTGACATAGAAATGCGGGATGGTCGCCTTGGATTCGGCAAGGCGCCGCGCAATCACCTTGCGTATGCTGCTATTCGGCACCGCGGTATGCGGCGCGGTAATCGTGACCGGTGCGGCGGGCCGCGGTGCCGCGGCAGGCGCGGGCGCAGCAATAGGTGCAGCGGCGGCAGCCACAGGTGCAGGACCACGCGACAGCGCCGCATCCACATCCGCCTTCACAATCCGTCCATTGGGGCCGGAACCGGCGATTTGGCCGATATCCAAACCAGCCTGTGCCGCCATGCGCCGCGCAAGCGGGCTCGCGAAAACGCGATCACCCGATGAGGGTGCGGGCGCTGGCGCAGCAGCGGCGGGCATTGCCGCAACAGGCGCAGGCGCGGCTGGTGCAGTCGAGGCAGCGGGCGCGGCTTTCGGTGCAGCGCCAGCGGCGGGCACGGCTTCGCCCGCTTCCACCAGCACAGCGATCACATCATTCACCTTCACGCCTTGCGTGCCGGCAGGCACCAGGATGCGGCCCAGAATGCCCTCATCCACCGCTTCCACTTCCATCGTCGCCTTGTCGGTTTCGATTTCCGCAATCACATCGCCGGCCTTGATCCGGTCACCTTCTTGCTTCAGCCAGCGCGCCAGATTGCCCTCTGTCATGGTGGGCGAAAGCGCGGGCATCAAAATATTTGTGGCCATGATCTTTCCCCTTACCGGCGATAGGTGACGCTACGCGCTGCTTCCACCACCTGGTCCAGGCGCGGCAAGGCGAGTTTTTCCAGATTGGCTGCATAAGGCATGGGCACATCCACGCCCGTGACGCGGACCGGCGGCGCATCCAAATGATCAAAGGCGGTTTCCATGATTTGCATGGCAACTTCCGCCCCAATGCCGGCGAAGGGCCAGCCTTCTTCCAGGGTCACCAGGCGATTGGTCTTGCGCACGGAAGCCGCGATGGTTTCCGTATCCAAGGGCCGGATGGAACGCAGATTGATCACTTCCGCACTAATGCCCTGTTCCGCGAGCTTTTCCGCCGCCTGCATCGCCATGCCGACCATGATGGAGAAAGCGACGATGGTAACATCGCTGCCTTCGCGTTCTACCTTGGCTTTGCCAATCGGCAGCACGAAATCATCCGCCGTTGGGCATTCAAAGCTTTGCCCATAAAGAATTTCATTTTCCAGCACGATCACCGGATTGGGATCACGAATGGCAGCACGCAACAGCCCCTTGGCATCAGCCGCTGACCAGGGCGCGATCACCTTCAGCCCAGGGCAATGCGCATACCAGGACGCGTAGCATTGCGAATGCTGCGCCGCGACGCGTGAAGCCGCACCATTCGGGCCGCGGAAGACAATGGGGCAGCCCAATTGCCCGCCCGACATATAAAGCGTCTTGGCGGCAGAATTGATGATCTGGTCAATCGCCTGCATGGAGAAGTTGAAGGTCATGAACTCCACGATGGGCTTCAGGCCGGTAAAAGCCGCGCCCACTGCCATGCCGGTAAAGCCATGCTCCGTGATCGGCATATCCATCACGCGGCGCGGGCCGAATTCTTCCAGCAAGCCTTGGCTGATTTTATAGGCGCCCTGATATTGCGCCACTTCCTCACCAATCAGGAATATATCCGCATCAGCGCGCATCTCCGCCGCCATGGCATCGCGCAAGGCTTCACGCACCGTAATGGTCTTGGTCGGGCCCCAATCCTTCTCGGGCGTAGCGGCGCGTGGCGCGGCGGGTACGGAAGCCGGGGCAGGCGCGGCAGCCAAAGGGGCAGGCGCCGCCACGGGCGCGGCCTTCGCACCACCAGTACCGCCATCCAATTCGGCAATCGCCGTATTCACCGAGACATTTTCCGTGCCTTCGGGGACAAGAATGGCAGTCAGCACACCTTCATCCACCGCTTCCACTTCCATGGTGGCCTTATCGGTTTCAATTTCGGCAATCACTTCACCGGATTTCACCTTATCGCCAGTTTTTTTCAGCCAGCGGGCCAGCTTGCCTTCCGTCATAGTGGGGGAAAGCGCGGGCATCAGGATCACGGCACCCATCTCAGTTTGCCTCCACCAGAATATCGGTCATCAATTCGGATTCCGGCGGTTCCGGGCTTTCCTGCGCGAAATCGGCGCTGTCCTGGACAATCGCCTTCACCTCATCATCAATCACCTTCAGATCAGCCTCTGTCACGCCGAAATCATCCAGCAGCGCCTTGCGCGCGGTCTCAATACAATCCGATGTTTCGCGCATTTTCTGCACTTCTTCGCGGGTGCGATACTTCGCGGGGTCCGACATGGAATGGCCGCGATAGCGATAGGTCTTCATTTCCAGCAGATACGGCCCCTTGCCGGCACGGCAATGCGCGACCGCGCGTTCCCCCGCTTCACGCACGGCGGCCACATCCATGCCATTCACCTGTTCACCGGGGATGCCCCAAGGCGCGCCATTTTGCGACAGGTCACGCGAAGCCGAGGCACGATCAACGCTGGTGCCCATGCCGTATTTGTTGTTTTCGATGATGAAAATGCAGGGCAGCTTGAACAAAGCGGCTAGATTCAGACTTTCAAACACCTGCCCCTGGTTGGATGCGCCTTCGCCAAAATAGGTCAGCGCGACCCGACCATCCTGCCGATACCAATTCGCGAAGGCGAGCCCATTGCCCAGTGACGCCTGCGCGCCAACAATCCCATGCCCGCCGTAGAATCCCTTCTCCCGGCTGAACATATGCATGGACCCGCCCTTGCCCTTGGAATAGCCGCCAATGCGCCCGGTGAGTTCCGCCATCACGCCGCGGGCTTCCATGCCGGTGGCCAGCATATGCCCGTGGTCGCGGTAGGAGGTGATAACCTGATCCCCTGGCTTCAGGCACATTTGCATGCCGACAACCACCGCTTCCTGGCCGATATAAAGGTGGCAAAAGCCGCCAATCAGGCCCATGCCGTAAAGCTGGCCGGCCTTTTCCTCAAAACGGCGGATCAGCAGCATGTCGCGATAAGCACGCAGCATTTCTTCCCGCGAAAGGGATGGCGTTTTGGCTTTGCCGCGCCGCTTGCTGGCGGCTTCTGTGGCTTGGGGCATGATATTGGACCTCCAGAACTTAGCTTCCAAGCGCAATTAGCGCCGAGCAATTCCGGATTTCAAGCCTTGAAAGACTAAAAAACCGTGTTTTTGCAATGCAATAATGAAATTAACCATAATTCAGTTAAGTGCTTGTTTCGCCATGCTGAGGCCTTCGCACGGTCATTACCTGCTGCATAAGCGGGGCGCAGTAAGGCTTGAAATATCAGGGAAAACTGGCGGTTGCGCCCGCTGGTCAATAAAGCCGGCGTTCCGGCCCATAGGGCACAATCACCTCATCCCGCCCAACCATATTGAGCAGCGACCGGGCGCGTTCTTCCAACCGGTCACGATCCAGCCGGTCACCACGCAGCCCGGCGACACGGCGTTCCATGGCGTCACGCTCTGCTTCCGCATGGGCAAGCTGGGCGCGCGCGGCGACGATATCCGCCTGGCGTTTGTCGCGCGCCATCAGCCCGCGTTCGCCATGCACCGCATGCCACGCGAAATACCCGGACACGGCCAGGAAGCCGGCTGGTACTAGAACCCCTTTCAGGATCCGCTTGAAGCTGGAAAGCAGCGCCATCGGCGCAATAACCCCGCGACTTGAATTAATCTCTAAAGAATCAACTCTTGCGTCACTTGTCCAGAGCGAAATGCCGGAAGCCTGTGAAATCGTGCGAAATTCCGACCAAACCCCGCTTTGCTTGACATTCATCATGTCGGGGAGCCCAGATGCCGGCGAATAAAGACGCCGAAACCCCAAGCCGGAACCTGATGCAGCGCGTAGCCCCCGAAATCAGCATCCTGATGGCCGCCCATGGCCTGCGCGCGGAAATCGCGGCGGCGGTTGCCTCAATTTTCGTCCATGCTGAAGGTGCGGCGGTTGAGGTGATCATCGCTTCCGATGACGGTACGGATTACCGCGACTGCCTGCCCCCCGACCCCAGGCTGGTTTTCGCTGCCATCGGCCCCATTGCCTCCGGTGCGCCGGCCGCGCGCAACCGGGCGCTTGCCCTCGCGCGCGGCCATTTCATCACCATGCTGGATGCCGATGATGCCTATGAAGGCGAAGCCCATGGCCTGGCAGAGGCGCTTGCCCTGGCCCGCGCCGAGGGTGCCGCCGTGATCCCGAGCGTTATCCGCACGCCGGATGGTGCCGAGCTTCGCCGCGTGCCACCGGCCGGCACGCAAAGCCTGGGCTTGCGCGCATGGCGAGAGGTCTTTGCTTCACTGCATGTGCTAAGGCCGCGCGCCAAGGCCGCGCCCTTTCACCCTTTTCGGCTGATTGATGATGTCTGGTCGGATTTGCGGGCCTTGGCTGAGGCGGGCGGCAGGGCACCGGTCTGCTCGGCGCTGGCCTACCGCTATCAGCTCCGCCCTGGGCAGCTCACGGAAACGCGCGCCGCGAGCTTTGATGCGGATTACGCGGAAGCGCTGGCGATGCTGCGCGATGATCCCGAGGCTTTTGGCGCCGCCACGGCAGAAGTGGCGCGCATTCTATGGCGCTGGCGCGCCATGAACCGCTGGGCGGAACGGGCCACCAAGGGCAACACGCGTCAGCTTGGCCATTATCATCGCCATGTGGCGGCCTATATGGCAGGCCGCAGCAGCGCTTAACGGCGCAGCACACCCCGCCCGGCATAGCGCGCCGCCGGGCCAAGCCCTTGTTCAATGCGGATCAGCTGATTGTATTTCGCAAGCCGGTCAGACCGCGACAGCGACCCAGTCTTGATCTGCCCGCAATTGGTCGCAACGGCCAAATCAGCGATGGTCGCATCCTCACTCTCACCCGAACGGTGGCTCATCACTGCGCGATAGCCAGCGCGATGGGCCATCTCAACCGCTTCCAGCGTTTCAGTGACCGTGCCGATCTGGTTGACCTTCACCAGAATGGCATTCGCGGTGGCCTTTTCGATGCCTTGGCGCAGGCGTTCGGGGTTGGTCACGAAAAGATCGTCGCCCACCAACTGCACCTTGGCGCCGATGCGGTCCGTCAGCAGCTTCCAGCCAGCCCAATCATCTTCCGAGCAGCCATCTTCAATGGAGACAATCGGCCATTTCGCCGTCAGTGCCGCGAGGTATTCCACCATGCCGGCGGGATCGAGCTTCTTGCCCTCACCTTCCAGGGCATAGACGCCATCATGGAAAAACTCGGTCGCAGCGCAATCAAGGGCGAAGACCACGTCCTCTCCAGGGCGATGGCCGGCCGCTTCGCAGGCCTTGGTGATGAAGGCCAAAGCCTCATCCGCGCTTTTCAGATTGGGGGCGAAGCCGCCTTCATCACCCACATTGGTGGAATGCCCGGCGTCATGTAGCGCCTTTTTCAGCGCCATGAAAACTTCCGAGCCAATGCGCACCGCATCCGCGATGGTGCCGGCGGCGACCGGCATGATCATGAATTCCTGGATATCAATCGGGTTATCGGCATGCTTGCCGCCATTGACGATATTCATCATCGGCACCGGCAGGGTGCGCGCGAAAACGCCACCGACATGGCGATAAAGCGGGATGTTCAAATCCGCCGCCGCCGCTTTGGCAACCGCGAGCGAGACGGCCAGCATCGCATTGGCCCCCAGCCGCGCCTTATTCGGCGTGCCGTCCAATTCGATCATCGTCTCGTCAATTTTGATCTGATCGAGCGGGTCGAGGCCGGAGATCGCATCAAAGATTTCGCCCTCGACGCTCGCCACCGCCTTCAGCACGCCCTTGCCGCCATAGCGGGCCTTGTCGCCATCACGCAGTTCCACCGCTTCATGCGCGCCGGTGGAAGCGCCGGATGGCACAATGGCATGGCCGCGGGCGCCGGTATCCAGCACCACCTCGGCCTCCACGGTCGGGTTGCCGCGGGAATCGAGCACTTCGCGGGCGATGATATCGGCAATGGCGGCCATGGCAGGTTATCCAGTTGCAGGGGTTCCGGTCGGTTGGCTACACCGGCCTGCACGGGGCGCCAAGACCCCGTTCCCTAAGGGACGCCCAGGCGCTATGCCTTCCCCGAATTCGAGAAAGGACCCCCTCCATGCTGGATCGCCCGCACCCCACCCCGGCCGCCCCTTCGGCAGACCCCTTCGCGCTGGCCAAGGCGCTGTCCGGCTTGCACTTCATCGGTGGCGCCTATGTCCCGGCACGCAGCGGCAAGAGCTTCGCGGTGGTGAATCCGGCCACGGGCGTTGAGGTGGCGCGCGCGGCGGAAGGCGATGCGGCGGATGTGGATGCGGCGGTGACCAATGCCGCCAAGGCGCAAAAGGAATGGGCCAAGCTGCCGGCGCGCAAGCGCGGCGCGTTGGTGCATCAATGCGCTGCGCTGCTGAAGGAACATGTGGATGAATTGGGCCGGCTGATCGCGCTTGAAACCGGCAAGGCATTGCGCACGGAAAGCCGCGTGGAAGCCAATGTTGTCGCCGATGTCTTCGAATTCTTCGGCGGGCTTGGCAGTGAATTGAAGGGCGAAAGCGTGCCCTTCGCCCCCAATGTACTTTCCGTGACCGTGCGCGAGCCGCTGGGCGTGGTGGGCGCCATCATTCCCTGGAATGTGCCGATGCTGCTGATGGCGCTGAAGGTCGCGCCGGCGCTGGTGGCGGGCAATGCGGTTGTGGTGAAAAGCGCGGAAGAAGCGCCGCTGGCAGTGCTCCGCATTTGCGAAATCATGAACCGCGTGCTGCCGCCAGGCGTATTCAATATGGTGAGCGGCTTCGGCCCGGAATGCGGCGCGCCGCTGGTGACGCACCCGCTGGTGAAGAAGGTGACCTTCACCGGGTCGGTTGAGACCGGCAAGATTGTCTATCGTGCTGCCGCCGATAAGCTGATCCCCGTCACGCTGGAACTGGGCGGCAAAAGCCCGATGATCGTCTTTGCCGATTGCGATTTCGACAAGACGGTCTCTGGCGCGCTGACCTCCATGCGCTTCACGCGCCAGGGGCAAAGCTGCACCGCGGCATCGCGCATTTATGTGGAACGCCCGATCTTTGATCGCTTCGTCACCGCCATGAAGGATGCGGTAAACAATATGGTGATGGGCGATCCCTTGGATGAGAAGACCGATATCGGCACCATCATCAGCCAGGGCCAATTCGATAAGGTGAAGGGTTTCATCGCGGAGGGCACGGCCACCGCCGGCGCCACCGCGCATGTTTGCAGCCGCATGCCGGAAGACCCCGCGCTGAAGAAGGGCTTGTTCCTGCAGCCGGTGATCTTCACGGGCCTGACGCGCGAAAGCCGCTTGGTCCAGGAAGAAATCTTTGGCCCGGTGACGGTGATCCAGCCCTTTGATGACCCGGAAGCAGTGCTGGCTGAGGCGAATGATTCCGTCTACGGCCTGGCCGCCAGCCTTTGGACGAGTAATCTGAAGGTCGGGCTTGACCTGGCGCATCGGCTGGAAGCGGGCTTGGTGCAGATCAACCAGAATCTGGTGGTGCAGGCCAATCTTTCCTATGGTGGTGTGAAGCAATCCGGCCTTGGCAAGGAAGCATCCCTGGAAGCCATGCTGGAACATTTCACCCATAAGAAGACCATTATGGTGAATATGGGCTGAGGGGGCGGGTCATGCGGCGGTGGTTGGTGGCGGCGGTGTTCTTGGCGGGATTGGCGGGCTGCGCGCCGCAAGCACCTCAACCCGCACCGCAGCCCATCCCCGAACCGCCCGGCCCCGGCTTGGTTGGCTGGCGTTCCATTGGTTTCAATAATGAAATGTTCGAAAGCGGCTACGTACAGGAACGCGAATTAAATATCTCAGGTCCCGTGCGGCGCGCCTGGATCATGCTGAATTTGCGCGAATCCATCCCCATTCCGGAAACGGGTGGGCGGGCGCTTTCGGTGCGGTTTATTGGGGAGTATCGCTGTGCGGATCGGCAATGGCGCCCGCTGGAAGGGGCTTGGTTCGCGCGGCGCAACGCGCAACAGCCCGTGCATGCGGTACGCCCGCGGCGCGGCGGCTTCCGAGAGGCTGCGCCTGGGACGCTGGACGGGGCGTTCTTGGATGCGGCTTGTGGGTTGTGATTGCTGGCGATTTGCCGTGGGTGAGCCTGATTGGGCTGATTGGCTTTCGTCAGTATCGGGAGAAAAGGGTTGGATAATTTCTCCAAGCGGCTGAAGGCGCTACCCGGAAAAGTCTCGGGGTTTCTCCATTCAAGAGGAAGGAAGGCGGCACCTCCACTGAATGCCCAGGCGATAAAATGGGCCTTTCGTTTTTTCCTTGGGCGTGAACCGCGCAACCGCAAGGAAATTGCGAAGCATGCTCATCATGCGGATATTGAGAGCCTGCGCCGTTCTTTTGTTGATACTGTGGAATTCAGGACCTTTCTCTCGTCACAAAGGCCTTGGGCGGCGCCGCTATTTCTGCTGGCTCGACCCGTGAACTCGGCTATCCCCTTTATGTTTAGCCCACCAAGCCTTGCTACACCGACTTCCCAAATGTGTACCGAAGCGCAGTTTCATGAGGAAGCTCATCGTAAGATTTGCAACGCCCTGGCAATTGACCCCGCCCATATCCATCGCAAAACCTGGGAGTTTGTCTGGATCATTGCGGGATTGCGCCGGGCCGGGCTTCTCAGGCCTGGCATACGCGCACTTGGCTTTGGCGTTGGCAATGAACCACTGCCTGCCTTTTTTGCCCGGCTCGGGATGGAAGTTTTGGCAACCGATGCACCGCAAGAAGCCATCGCAGGCCAGGGTTGGGATACAACCGGCCAGCACGCCGCTGGCCTTGAACAGCTCTGGCACCCGAAGATCGTCGGGCGTGAACATTTCGATAAACATGTATCCTTCGCGCAGGTGGATATGAACGCCATCCCCGCTAATCTCGGCGGATTTGATTTCTGCTGGTCTTCCTGCTGCTTTGAACATCTGGGATCCATCGAAAAGGGTTTGGATTTTGTCTGCAATAGCCTCAGTACGGTGAAGCCTGGCGGCCTTGTTCTGCACACGACCGAATTCAACCTGAGTTCAAACGATGAAACCTTCGAAGACCAAACACTCTCCCTGTTCAGACGGCGTGACATCGAAGCGCTCTATGCACGCTTGATCGAGGAAGGCCATAAGCCTTGGCCGATCAATTTCTATCCCGGCATGGGCGAAATGGATGCCCATGTGGACCTGCCACCCTTCGCCACTCCTCACCTCAAGATTCAGCTTGGTAAATATGTCAGCACCTCCATCGGTTTGGCGGTACAGAAGGCTGCTTCCTAGGACACGCGCATTCCGGGAAAGATCGTCCTGTGGTCATCAAGCTGCGACACATCCGTTTCAGACAATCTGTTCGCCAAACAATTTCACCTGTACGCGGCGCATTGTTTCGACCGAAGCGCCAAGGGCTTCAAGCCGCCGATAGGCGGCAACGGCGGGCTTTATCTGCTTGGCTTCACGATACGCGTCACACAAGGCCTCCCAGGCGGGTGCATTTTCGGGATGCTTTTCTGCCAGAGCGGCAAGGATCGCGACGGCTTCCTCAATAGCGCCCTTGCCGGTTAACGCGATGCCAAATCGCAGCAGGAGCTCCGGCTCGTCGGGTGCGTCACTGCGCAGGCCTTCAAGCAGGCTGCTAGCCTCATCCCATTTCTGGTGGGTCAATAGGCCGGATATCAGCGCAATCTGAACAGGAAGCGCCTTGGTTTCGACGCCCAGGACAGTGGCGATATCTGCCGCGATCGTTTCCTGGTCCCTGTTATCTTGCAGCAAAATCTCGGCAAGCAGGGCGCCGAATTCAGGTGCAGCAGGATGGACCAGCATGGCACGGCGCGCGGTATCCGCCGCTTCGACAAATTCCCCCTGCTTTATCAGGCAGCGGATCAGCGTTTCCCAGATACCGCGCGGCATTTCAGCCAAGCCAATGGCGCGCCGATAGAGAGGCACAATGGCTTCTTCCTGGAAGACAGCCGGCGCCAAACGCGCGACTTGTCGAAGCAAAAAGACCTCCGTGGGGAAGCGCTCGAGCGCTGCCTGAAGCATACGGAAGCTTTCATTGTAACGATCCTGGCGCCAGAGCGCATCTACCAGCACCCAATGGGCCCGCGTACTGGTGGGGTCGAGTTCAATCGCCTCCCGCGCAACGGCGGCGGCTTCGCGGGAGCGGTTTTCAGCAAAAAGAAAATTCGCCAAATGCAGCCTGATTCCCGCTGATTGTGGCATGAATTGCACTGCACGCGCGGCCATTTTGCTGCCCACCGCGTAACGCTGCGTCTGCCACAGCGCGGAAAGCAGCGAATTATGCAGCACCTCTCGTTCCGGGGCTAAATCTGCGGCAATCTGCAAGGCCTCTACCGCCTCGGCATAATCCTGGGCCAGCATGGCCTGCCGGCCACGCCTTGCCTGCAGCGGAACACTTGCTGGAAAGGCGAGGCACGCATCACGCAGGATCGCCCGCGCCTCCTCGGCGCGTTCCTGGCGAATCACGGCATCTGCCAGTGCGATCCAAACTTCCTCGACAAGGTCAGGCTGCACATTATCGGCCAGAAAGCTGCGCGCGGCTTCCTCCGCCTTGGCAAGATCACCGGCCGCAAGCAGAAAATTCACAAGGCCAGCGCCAAAGCGCGGTTCCTTCGGAAATTGCGCCAGGGCCGTTTTAGCGACTTCAGCACCTTCCCGAAAGCGCCGTTCTTGCCAAAGCCGGTTAAGTACAGCGCTGGCACGTTCGGGCCCTGTAGGCTGGCCTGAGGGCAAAGCCCTTTCCGGTTCTGTCGGATTTTCCGATGTCACAATTCGCCCTGCCTATTCGCCAGTAAGCTTAACATATAACTCTTAAACCACATTGCTTGCCATAAGCTGAAGGCCCTCAAGCACCCTTCCCGCGCCCACCGGAAAATGCCACCAGCAAGATCGCTACAAAGGATGCCGCAGTGAACAGCCCAAAGCCATTCACATAGCCAATCATCGCCGCCTGGCGCGTGATTTCCCCACTCAGCTTCGCCAATTCCGGCACGGTTTCCATCCCAAACCCCCCCATGGACCCCGGCAATTGTAGCGTGCGATTATAGGGCGAGATCATTTCCGTCATGCGGCTATAATTCATGGCGCCAGAGCGAATGATCTCAGCGACACTCAGTGAAATGAACAGGCTTGATCCGATATTGCGCAGCAAATGGAACATCGCCATCGCTTCGGGCAAATGCTCCCGATCGAGCGTCTTGAAGGTCAGCACTGTTAGCGGCACCCAGATAATGCCAACTGAAACACCTTGCAGCACGGCGTTCCACAAAAGCGCTTCTTCGCTGACATTCAAATCGAAGTGCATCAGCCACAGCCCTGCTGCCACCATGGCGGCGAAGCCTATCGCCATGCCGATGCGCGGGTCCCAGCGGCCGATCAGGAAGGTCAGTGCAAAGCCTATGGTGCCGCCAATGCCGCGAAAGCCGACGATTTCACCAATGACGCTATCGGGATAGCCGGCATATTGCTGAAGCAGTGACGGCAGCAGCACAATCGGCGTGAAATTAACCATGCCATAGATGAACACCAGCAAAAGCCCGATGGCGTAGTTGCGATCCAAAAGCAGCCGCAAATTCAAAAAAGGCTGCTTCGCCGTCAGGCTATGCGCGACGAAGATATAAAACGCCAAGGCGGCAATGAGGGTTTCAAGGATGATCTCATTCGATTCATACCAATCCAGCCGCTGCCCGCGGGATAGGATCAATTGCACGCAGGAAATCGCGACGGTCAGCGCCAGAAACCCGGTCCAATCCAGCGGCACGGGCTTGCCTGGTTCATCTTCCGGCAGCGTCGCCCAAAGCGCGAAACTTGCCACTACGCCCGCCGGCACAATCATGTAAAAGGCCCAACGCCAGCCATAAGCCTCAGCCAATTGCCCGCCAAAGACCGGCCCGATCACCGGCCCCAACACCACAGTCATGCCGAAGATGGAGCTCACCAACCCCGCCTGCTTGCGCGGGAAACTATCCAGCACAATCGCATTCGCCAAAGGTATCACCGGCGCGCCAATGCCGCCCTGCACAATGCGCCACAGCACCACGGTTTCCAGCGATTCCGCCTGCCCCACCAGGTAGGTCGAGATGGTGAAGCCCACCACGCAGAACAGCATCACGCGTCGCCGCCCACTGCGCGCCACCAGCCAGCCGGTCATTGGCGTTACAATCGCGGTGGCGAGGATATTGAAGGTGGTGGTCCAGGCGATTTCATCCGCCGTCGCGGCCAGGCTGCCCTGCATCTGCGGCAGCAGCGTGGAGGCAACCAGCAGCGTGGTGGCGTAAAGCGTGGCCCCCATCACCACCGCCGCCAGGATCAGGCAGCGGCGCATGACCGACAATTCCAATATCGGGTTGGTTTCCGACATCAGAGCGGTTTTCGCCGATAAATATCCCGCAAACCTATGGCGGACATGGAATTTTCCTGCCAGACTGAACCAAATGAGGGAACGGATACTGCCAAGTCTTGACGCAGGTGGCGAGCCTTTCCAGCGCCCCCTTGCCCCACGAAAGCGCCCTTGACCATGCAGGGCCGGCTTTTGCGCTTTGTCCTGTTGGTCGTGGTGCCGGCGTTGGCGCTGCTGGTGACGGCCGCCTTCTGGCTGACCGGCGGGCGCTACATCACCACCGAAAACGCCTATGTCCGAGCTGATATCGTGCAGATTGCCCCAGAAGTCGCCGGCCGCGTGACCGAAGTGCTGGTGCGCGACCATGCGCGCGTCCCCGCCGGCGCCGTACTGCTGCGGCTGGACCCCACACCCTTTCGCCTGGCGCTGGAAAAGGCCGAGGCTGAATTGGATTCCGCCCGCACGCAGGTTGAACTCTCCCGCGCGACCTTCCAGGAAACCCAGGGTGAGATGGCGGAGCTGGAAAAGCGCGTGGCCTTCCTGCTGCGCCAGGCCCGTCGGCAGGAAGAATTGGCGAGCCGCGGCATCGCCCCCACCGCACGCATGGAAGAAACCCAACATGATGCCCAGGTAGCGCAGGACAGGATGAATGTGCTGCGCCAGCGGCTTGTGCGGCTGCTGACCACGCTGAAGGGCGACCCGGCTTTGCCGGTGGATGACCACCCGCAGGTGCGGGAGAAAGTGGCCGAACGCGACCGCGCCGCGCTGGATTTGGCGCGCACCGAAATCAAGGCGCCGACCGGTGGCACGGTTGTCAATTTGCGCCTGCAAGTGGGCGAGCAGTTGCGTGCCTCGACCCCCATTTTCGCGCTGGTGTCGGATACCCGCCCCTGGGTGGATGCGAATTTGAAGGAAACCACGCTGACCCATGTGGCCGTGGGCCAGCGCGTGGATGTGGTGCTGGATATCTACCCGAATGTGACCTGGAAGGGCGTGGTGGAAAGCATCAGCCCCGCAACGGGGGCGGAGTTTGCGATCCTGCCGCCGCAAAATGCCTCAGGCAATTGGGTGAAGGTGGTGCAGCGCCTGCCGGTGCGCATCCGCCTTGAACCCCACGCGGGGGAACCCCCTTTGCGCGCCGGCGTGACCGCGACGGTTTCGATTGATACCGGGCGCGGGCGGAGTATTGCGGATATGGTGAGCGGTTTTTTTGATTTGTTCAGGGGCGGCGCTTCGCGTGAGCATGCGGCAGGGACGCCTTGAAGCAATCCTGGCTCTGTTCGGTGACGAGGTACGAGGTCCCTATTGAATTGACGATGCGTGGGGCAAGGCGAAAGCGGCTGGGGCTGCCGTTGCTGGCCGTATGACGAGGAAGCGCGCATACTCTTTAGCCACGCCAGCGATTAAACTTCGGAGAGGGTGGGATTCGAACCCACGGTACAGTTGCCCGTACTTCGGTTTTCGAGACCGACCCGTTCGACCGCTCCGGCACCTCTCCAGCGGGACGGGGAAGCTGGCTGCCCCGCGAACGACCCCCCTATAATTGCCTCGGCCTCTCGGTGCAATCTCCGCCGTTGACGGGCCGGACCCGCCCGTCTATATGCGCGCTCTTTCCGGCCCGGCGTTCTGCGCCTGGGGCGGCTGGCTTTTGCCCTGGGGCAAGGGTCGGGCAGTCACGCTTTAGAAAGAGTTTCGGGGCATCCCCATGACCTATGCAGTAATCCGCACCGGCGGGAAACAATATCGCGTCACGCCAGACGCCGTGCTCACCGTTGAACGGCTTGAAGCCGAACCGGGGGCCACGGTGACTTTGCATGATGTGCTCGCCATCGCGACCGAAGCCGGGCTTGCCATTGGCGCGCCGACCGTGCCTGGCGCCAGCGTCACCGCGACCGTGGTGGAACAGAATCGCGGCGACCGCATCCTGATCTTCAAGAAGCGCCGCCGGCAGAATAGCCGCCGCAAGAATGGCCATCGCCAGCACCAGACCGTGCTGCGTATCGCCTCCATCAACGCAGCCTGATCGGAAAGGAACCAAGCCATGGCACATAAGAAAGCAGGCGGTTCATCGCGCAATGGTCGCGATTCCGCGGGTAAGCGCCTCGGCGTTAAGCTGTTTGGCGGGCAGACCGTGAATGCCGGTTCCATCATTGTGACCCAGCGCGGCACCAAGATGATCCCTGGTGCGAATGTCTATGCCGGGCGCCAGCACAGCCTGCATGCTTCCGTGGATGGCCGCGTGGTGTTCGAACGCAAGTCCGAAGGGCGCGTTCATGTCACGGTTCAGGCCCTGCCGCAGGCAGCCGAATAACCCACCCTTCAAGGTATCCTTTGGAACGAGGGTCCCTTGGGGGCCCTCGTTTTGTTTTGGGGCCATGCTGCCCCGCGGATCAGCCATGAAATTCCTTGATGAGGCGAAAATCTGGGTGAAGGCCGGCGATGGCGGTGATGGCGTCATCGCGTTTCGGCGCGAAAAATTCATTGAATTTGGCGGCCCGGATGGCGGCAATGGCGGTAGGGGCGGCAATGTTATCGCCGAAGCCGTGGCTGGCCTGAATACGCTGATTGATTTCCGCTATGCTCAGCACTTCAAGGCGCGCAAGGGCGGCAATGGTGCGGGGTCTGACCGCACCGGGGCAGGCAGCGAAGATGTCGTACTGAAATTGCCCGTCGGTACACAGATTTTCGCCGAAGACCGCGAAACCATGATCGCGGACCTTGATCAACTCGGCAAACGCGTGGTGCTGGCGCAGGGTGGCGATGGCGGTTTTGGCAATGCAAATTACAAAACCTCGACCAATCGCGCACCGCGCCGCGCCGATAAGGGCTGGCCGGGGGAAGAACGCTGGCTGTGGCTGCGGCTGAAGCTGATTGCCGATGCCGGGCTGGTGGGCCTGCCCAATGCCGGCAAATCCACCTTCCTGGCCGCGGTTTCCGCCGCGCGCCCCAAGATTGCGGATTACCCCTTCACCACGCTGCATCCCCAGCTTGGCGTGGTCCGCCTGAACGCGACCGAGGAATTTGTGCTTGCCGATTTGCCCGGCCTGATTGAAGGCGCAGCAGAGGGTGCGGGGCTTGGCACGCGCTTTCTGGGTCATGTGGAGCGCTGCAAGGTGCTGCTGCATTTGGTGGATGGCTCGGCGGCTGATCCTGCAAGTGCCTATCGCACCATTCGCCACGAATTGACCGAATATGGCCATGGCCTGGAAGATCGCCCCGAATTGGTCGCACTCAACAAGGCCGATGCCATGACGCCCCAGGCCCGCGCTTCCCGCGTCAAGGCGCTTTCCCGCGCGGCGGGCAAGCCCATCATGCTGATCAGCGGCGCGAGTGGTGAGGGCGTGCCCGAATTGCTCCGCGCGCTGGCCGATATGATTGCGGCGGCGCGCTGACAGGCTGGGCTTTCGCGTGGTAAGCGCCAATCCATGATCAACCCCGCCCAGCCGCGCTTCGAGGATGCCAAGCGCATTGTCGTGAAGATCGGCTCTGCGCTAGTGGTGGATAACGCCACCGCCGCGCCACGGGCTGCCTGGCTTGCCTCGGTCGCTGCGGATATCGCGGCACTGCGGGCGCGCGGTGCGGAAGTGGTGGTGGTGTCTTCCGGCGCCATTGCATTGGCGCGGAAGGCGCTTGGCCTGACACGGCGGCGGCTTCGACTGGAAGAAAAACAGGCGGCGGCGGCGGTGGGGCAAATTCGGCTCGCTGGCGCCTGGCAGGAAGCGCTGGCCGCGCATGGGCTGAATGCCGCGCAATTGCTGCTGACACTGGAGGATTCGGAGGATCGCCGGCGCTATCTGAATGCACGCGCCACACTCGCCACGCTGCTCAGCCTTGGCTGCGTGCCGGTGATCAATGAAAACGACACGGTGGCCACGGCAGAAATCCGCTTCGGCGATAATGATCGCTTGGCAGCCCGTGTGGCCGAGATGATCCAAGCCGATGCGCTGCTGCTGCTTTCAGACATTGATGGGCTTTACACGGCCGACCCGCGCAAGGACCCGAATGCGCAGCATTTGCCCGTGGTGGAACGCCTGACCGAGGAAATCATGGCGATGGGTGGCGAACCGCCACCTGGCTATTCCTCGGGCGGTATGCGCACAAAACTGATCGCCGCGCGCATCGCAACCGGTGCCGGTACCGCCATGGCGATAGCGCTTGGCCAGCGCGACCATCCGCTGCGTGCTTTGGAAGAAGGGGCGCGCTGCACCTGGTTTCTGCCGCTGCCGGAAGGCCGCAGCGCGCGCAAGCGCTGGATTGCGGGCAGCCTTGCGCCGCTTGGTGTGCTGGTGGTGGATGCGGGTGCGGCACGCGCACTCAAGCGCGGTTCATCACTGCTGCCGGCTGGCGTGCGCGCGGTGGAGGGCGAGTTTTCGCGCGGCGATCCCGTGAGTGTGCGGGATGCTGAGGGCGTTGAAGTGGCGCGCGGGCTTAGCGCTTATGATGCGGATGCGGCGCGGCTGATTGCCGGGCATCGCAGCGAAGCTTTGGAAGAAATCCTCGGCTGGCGCGGGCGGGATGAAATCATCCACCGCGACGATATGGTGCTGCTGTAACAGCCACCTGGAGCGCTATACGCGCCGCATGCTTCATGGCAGCCTTGGTCCTAAGCGCGGCGTAAGCCGCGCTTATGAAGGGCAAGGAACGGCATGAAGGAAATACGCCTTCTCTCCACCAGTGCGATCCTGGGTTACGGCTTTCCGGAAGCGAGCCTTCAGGCCGGCATGGCGCGTGCGCCGAATGTGATTGGCGTTGATGGCGGCAGTGTTGACCCTGGCCCCTATTACCTTGGCGCCGGCGTGCCATTTTGTTCGATCATGGCGATCCGGCGCGATTTGCGTCTGATGCTGCGCGCGGCAATCGCGGCGCGTATACCGTTGATGATCGGCACAGCGGGCGGTGCGGGGGGCGCGCCGCATTTGGAACTGACCGCACGCTTGGTGCGCGAAATCGCCGCCGAAGAAGGCTTGCATTTCCGCCTGGCGCTGATTGAAGCGGAACCGCCGCGCGCGGAATTGCAGCGCCGCTTGGCCGCAGGGCGCATCCGCCCGCTTGGCAAACAGCCAGCTTTGACGGCCGAGGCTTTGGGCCGCGCCAGCCGCGTGGTCGGCATGATGGGGCCTGAGCCCTTCATGGAGGCTTTGGATAATGGCGCGCAGGTGATCCTGGCCGGGCGCGCCAGTGACCCCGCGCCCTGGGCCGCCGCCGCCATTCGCGCGCAATTGCCGCCCGCCCCCGCCTGGTATGCCGGCAAGATGCTGGAATGCGGCGCGACCCCTTCCATACCGAAGGGCCATGATTGCCTGCTAGTCGCGGTGCGCGAAGATAGCGTGGAATGCGAACCGATGAACCCCATCCGCCGCTGCACACCGCTTTCGATTGCCAATCACTCGCTGCATGAAAACAGCAGCCCCATTCATCACATTGAACCAGGCGGCATGCTGGATACATCCGATTGCCGCTTTGATGCTTTGAGCGACCGTGCCGTGCGCATCAGCGGCATGCGCTGGACGCCCGCTTCCCAATACACGGTCAAGCTGGAAGGCGTGGAATTCGCCGGCCATCGCTGCATTTCCATCTGCGGCACGCGCGACCCGCTGCTGATTGCGCGCCTGCCTTTGTTCCTGGAAGAGGTGCGCGGCATTGTGCGCGAAAAGGCGGCTGCCTTTGGTGCGGCGCCGGAAAGCTATTCCCTGATCATCCGCACCTATGGCCTGGATGGCGTGATGGGCGCGCGCGAACCCGTGCAGCAGGTGGCGGGCCATGAGGTTGGCTTTGTCATTGAAGTCATCGCCGAAACATCGGAAATCGCCGCAGCCGTGCTTGGCATTGCGCGCACCAATATGCTGCATACGGATTTCCCAGGCAGGCTCTGCCGCGAAGGCAATATGGCGTTTCCTTTCTCGCCATCCGATATCCCGGTCGGCCCGGTCTATCGCTTCAGCATTCATCACGTGCTGGAATTGGATAACCCTTGCGAGATTTTCCCCATTACCTATGAAAATGTTTGAGGACGATCATGCCAAGCATCCGTGAATTGGCGCGCGTCTGCAAAAGCAAGAATGCCGGGCCGTTTGATCTGACGATTGATATCGTCTTCGACGATCCCGCGCTCTATCAAAAGGTGCGCGCTTCCGGCGTGATTACCGAAGCCTTGTTTGCGCGGCTTTATGGTGTGGCGGCGGATGATGTGTTGCTGACACCCTATGATGCCGCCATGGCGATCAAGGCAACATTCCCGCGCCTAGTGCCGGCGGGGGGCATTGGCGATACGGATGTCTATGGCTGCCAGCAGCATGCGCCTTTGCTTGATGTTGAAATCCTCGTTTGACCTGAAGGGTTTTGTCTGATGCCGAACACCAATCGCCAAATGACCATGGTGGCCTTTTTGCAGGCGCAGAATTGCTCAAACCTGCCTGGTTCCTGGCGGCATCCTGCTTCCATGAGTGATTTTCTGACGCCCGATTACTACCAGCGCATCGCGCGCATTCTGGAAGATGGCAAATTCCACATGGCGTTTTTCGATGATCGGCTGGCCATGCCCGACATCTATGCCGATGATTTCCGCAATACGGTGGCGCATGGCGTGCGCGCGGTGAAGCTTGATCCGCTGACCATTGTGATGATGATGGCGGCTGCCACCAAGCGCATTGGCCTGGGTGCGACCTATTCCACGACCTATTACGAACCCTATCATGTGGCGCGGCTTTTCGCGACAGCGGATCTGATGACGCGCGGGCGTGTGGCATGGAATATCGTGACGTCGCTGAATAATAGTGAGGCGCTGAATTTCGGCCATAGCGAACATCTGGAACATGATCTGCGTTACGATCGTGCCGATGAATTCATGGAAGTTGTCATGGGCCATTGGGGCGCCTGGGATGATGATGCGCTGATTGTGGATAAGGAATCCGGCGCCTTCGCCAAGCCCGATGGCGTGCGGCGGCTTGATCATCAGGGGAAGTATTTCAAATCGCGCGGACCGTTCACCGTGCCGCGGTCACCGCAAGGCCATCCGGTTTTGTTGCAGGCCGGGCAAAGCGGGCGCGGGCGCAGCTTTGCCGCGCGTTGGGGTGAAGCCGTTTTTGTGATCTATCCAAATCTGGAAAATGGCAAGAAACAATATCGCGAATTCCGCGCCGCCGTTGCCGCCAAAGGGCGCGATCCGGATAGCGTGAAAATCCTGCCCGCCTGCTACGCCATCCCCGCCGAAAGCGCCGATATGGCCGCTGAAAAAAAGGCGGTGATTGAAGCCACTGCGCGGCCCATTGATGGGCTGACGCTGCTGTCCGAAGTGCTGAATTGGGATCTTGGCAGCAAGCCCTATGATGAACCGCTGACGGATGACGAACTCGCGGGGCTTTCCTGGCATGGTTTCCGCGATCGCGTGATCACGCTCTCCGGCAAAAAAAACCCTAGCGTGCGGGATTTTGTGGAGGTATCAGGTCGCGGCACCATCCATGAACATCACGCCTTTGTCGGCACGCCAAAGCAGGTCGCAGATCAGATGGAAGAATGGTTCCATGGCGGCGCCTGCGATGGCTTTGTCATGGCTGCCACACATATCCCCGGCGCTTATGAGGATTTCGTGCGCCTGGTGGTGCCGGAATTGCAGCGCCGAGGCGTATTCCACAAGGATTATCCGGGCAGCACTTTGCGCGACATCATGGGCCTGAAGCGCCCGAGCGCCGCCGAATGTCGCGCCGCGGGCCTACCGAAAGGGGCGTAAACACCTCTTGCGCATCAGCCATGCTGTAGCTTTTTGATCATCGCCAGGGCCTCAGCCGGAAGCGGCCCTTGATTGATCGCAGCCACAGCGTGGTCCAGCTCCGCGATACTGGCGGTGCCCACCAATACCGTGCTGATCTCGCGCGGCATGGCGGAAAAGCGCAGCGCCAATTCAACCAAATCCTTGGCGTAGCCAGCCTCGATCAGCGGCAATAGGCGCCGCGCCGCTTGCACATCCGCCGCATAACTGGCGCCGGATGCGATGGGTTCGACTTTCGGCACGCCAAGGGGGCTACGGTCTTCTGAACCACTCAGCGCACCACCGGCAAGGATGCGGATGGCCATAACGCCCACACCCATCTTGCCAGCGTGATGAATGACGCCACCGAGATCAGGCATGGAGGACCCTACGGGTAAGGGCGTCACGCCGCTGGGATTGAGGATGTTGTAGGGCATTTGCGCCGTGGCGAAGCCGCCTTCATCCAAAACACGGCGCAGCATTTGTGCATCGCCAAGCCCGGTAATGCCATAGAAACGAATCTTGCCCTGGTCGCGCAGTTTGCGGAGTGCCGGCACAGCCTCCTGCAAAATCTGCTCAGCGGTAAAGCTTGGTGCCTCGCCTGATTGGGTGATGGGTTCATGGAGGTGAAAGATATCCACGCTATCGCGACCAAGCCGAACCAGACTTGCATCAATGGATTGCGCGATGGTGCCTGCAATATCCATGCGTTGAGGCCCTCGGATGCGCACCTTAGTGCCCATAATCACCTCTGCGCCAAGTGCTTTCAGCGCGCGGCCCAGATTGCTTTCGGATACGCCATCGCCGTAAGCCGATGCCGTATCGAAATACGTAATGCCTTGGTCAATGGCGCGGCCAATGGCACGGTCCTGTTCCGCCGCGCTGCCTTTCACCATCAAGCCGCCGATGGCGCCACACCCATAACCCAAAACGGAAACACTGAGGCCGGTCTTGCCTAGGGGGCGCTGTTCCATCGGTCACTCTCCTATCACTTCGGCGCGGACTCTGCGGCAGGGATGCCATCACCGCAAGCCATGCTTGCCCTTCCTGCGCGACAATGCGAGCCTGACATCCAGCGCGCTTAGACGCGGTACGGGAGGATACGCAAATGTTTTCACGTCGGTTGCTATTGGGCGCAGCGGCGCCGCTAGCTGCTGCTTCCATCATCCGCAGCGCCATGGCCTTTCCAGACCGACCCATGCGCATGATCGTGCCCTTCGCTGCCGGTGGAAATACCGATATCCTCGCGCGTTTGGTTGCGGGCCCGATGGCAGAACGCTTGGGCAGGCCAATCGTCATTGAAAACCGCGCCGGCGCTGGCGGAAGCCTTGGCGCGGAGCTGGTCGCGCGTGCACCTGCCGATGGCTACACGCTGTTGTTTGGTGCAGGCGGGCCGCTCACGGCCAATCCTGTTTTGCAAGCGAATATTCCCTATGACGTGGAGCGGGATTTCCGCCCCATTGGCTTGGTCGGTATTCTGCCCATGATCTGCCAAGTCACCGCGCGTTTGCCGGTGCGCAGCTTGACGGAATTGATTGCGCTGATGCGCCAGCGTGATGGCGCCTTGACTGTTGCAACACCTGGTACCGGCAGTGCCGCGCATCTTGCCTTGGAATTATTGCTGGCTGGGGCAGGCGTGAAGGCAACCCATGTGCCCTATCGTGGCGGCAGCGCCATGATTCCGGATTTGATTAGCGGCACGGTTGATGCAGGGATGGTGGAATTGCCCTCAGCCCTGCCACTGCATCAGGATGGCAAGGCGCCCATTGTCGCCATTGCAACACAGGAAAGATCCCCGCGTCTGCTGGGTGTGCAGACCTTCATCGAAGCGGGTCTGCCCAATTTCACTGCCGGCAGTTACGGCGGCGTCTTGGTGCCAGCAGCAACACCGGCTGACATTGTGGGAAAACTCCAAGCCACATTGGCAGCGGTGCTGGATGAGGCCGCAATACAATCACGCATCAGCGAAGTGGGCGCCATTTTGTCAAGCCCGGAACAACGCACACCAGATGGCTTCGCGCGTTTTCTGAGCAATGAATTGGCCAATGCACGACGCGCAGCAAGGCTTGCGGGGCTTTCGCCATCATGAAGTAAGGTGAGCATCCCACGCTTGCTGTCCGCTGTGAGGGGTGCATATCCTTGATCATAAAAACGCATGGGTCGTGGGCCCATGACGTGGTTCTTGGAGGGAGTAACGCTCATGCGCATCACACGTCGCGCCGCGCTTGGCCTTTTGGCAGCGCCCCCTGTTCTTGCCCAAAGCCGCGATTGGCCGAACCGTCCGCTCCGCCTGATCGTCCCGAGCGCCGCTGGCGGTTATGAGGTTTATGCGCGCATCCTCGCCCCCCGCCTTGGCGAATTGCTTGGTCACCCTGTTGTGGTGGAAAACAAGCCGGGTGCGAATGGCATTATCGGCATGCAGGATCTGCAGCGCAGCCGGCCCGATGGAAACACCTTCATGTTCGCCCATATCGGCGCGATTTCCATTGGCAGCAGCATCTATCCCAATATGCCCTTCGATCCGGTGGAAGAATTCGTCTCCATTTCTGTCGCGGTCACCTCGCCGCTTGTTTGGTTGGTGAACCCGGCGCAGCCTTTTCGCACCATGCCGGAATTCATCGCGCGCGCCCGCGCGGAGCCAGGCGTTTGGCGCTACGGCAACCCATCATCGGGCAGCATTCCTCATCTGGTCGCGGAAGAAGCCAGGCTGCGCCATCAGATTGATATGCCGGGTGTGCCCTATCGCAGCACCGTGCAATCCTTGACGGCGGTTATTGCCAATGAGGTGCCGATTACGGTGGATAGCCTAGGCGCAAGTGGTGGGCATATCGCAGGTGGCCGGTTGCGCGCCTTGGCCATGACGGGCCGCGAGAGATCGGATCGCCTGCCCGGCGTGCCAACCATGATGGAACTCGGCCTTGATCAGCGCGAATGGGTTGCCTGGTATGCCTTTATTGCGCCAAAGGGAACGCCAGATGACATCATCCAAAAACTAAACGGTGTGATCAATCAGGCACTCCGCGAAGACGCCATCGCCACCCGCATCCGCGACCTTGGCGCTTCACCGCGCATTACAACGCCAGCCGAGATGCTGAGTTTCATCCGTGAGGAGCGTGAGGTCTTTGGCGCCATCGCGCGCGCCGGCAAGATCAGGGTGGAATAAGGCGCGTCCCATTCACGTAAACTATTTTCTAGCTCCGCAGGCCTGGGGCTTCCTGGCCGGTGCGTGCAACATATTCCGTATAGCCACCAGCGAAATCATGGATACCTTCTGGCGTCAATTCCAAGACGCGGTTGGAAAGTGCCGCCAGAAAATGCCGGTCGTGGGAAACGAAAAGCATCGTGCCTTCATACGCGGCCAAGGCGCTGATCAGCATTTCCTTGGTTGCCATATCAAGGTGATTGGTCGGTTCATCCAGCACCAGAAAATTAGGCGGATCATACAGCATCAGCGCCATGACCAGCCTGGCTTTTTCTCCCCCAGATAGCACGCGGCATTTCTTTTCCACCTCATCACCCGAAAAGCCGAAACACCCGGCCAAGGCGCGCAAGGAACCTTGGCCTGCGCGCGGAAAGGTGTCTTCCATGGTCTCGAAGATGGTGCGCTCACCATCCAATAATTCCATGGCATGCTGCGCGAAATAGCCGAGTTTCACGCTGCCACCCAAAGTGACCGTGCCGTCATCGGGTTGCGTGAAGCCAGTCACCAGCTTCAGCAGGGTTGATTTGCCTGCGCCATTGATGCCCATGACACAGCAGCGTTCCTTGCGGCGGATCAGGAAATCCAGGCCATCATAAATCACGCGTTCGCCGTATTTCTTGTGAATGTTTTTCAGATTGACAACATCATCACCCGAACGTGGTGCGGGCGGAAATTCGAACAGGATGGTCTGGCGGCGCTTCGGCGGTTCCACACGATCAATTTTTTCCAGTTTTTTGACCCGGCTTTGCACCTGCGCCGCGTGAGAAGCGCGCGCCTTGAACCGTTCAATGAATTTTATTTCTTTAGCCAGCATGGCTTGCTGTCGTTCGAATTGCGCCTGCTGCTGTTTTTCATTGAGCGCGCGCTGCTGTTCATAAAACTCGTAATTGCCCGCATAGGTGGTCAGTGAACCCGCATCAATTTCAATAATCCTATTGACGATACGGTTCATGAATTCTCGGTCATGGGATGTCATCAACAGCGCGCCATCATAGGCTAGCAGGAAATTTTCCAGCCAAATAAGGCTTTCCAGATCAAGGTGGTTGCTGGGTTCGTCCAACAGCATCACATCAGGCGCCATCAACAGAATGCGCGCCAAGGCCACGCGCATTTTCCAACCGCCGGACAAGGCACCAACATCACCTTCCATCATCTCCTGGCTGAAACTGAGCCCCGCCAGCACCTCACGCGCGCGGCCTTCCAGTGCATAGCCGCCCAATTCCTCAAAGCGCGCCTGCACTTCCCCAAAGCGTTCGATCAATTGATCCATCTGATCGGCCTGATCGGGGTCACCAAGCGCGATTTCCAGCGCCTTTAATTCGGCTGCCACTTCGCTAATGGCGCCCGCGCCATCCATCACCTCGGCCACCGCGCTGCGGCCGGACATTTCCCCAACATCCTGGCTGAAGAAGCCAATGCTGAGGCCCTTTTCGGCAATCACCAACCCCTCATCGGGTTGTTCCTGCTGGGTCATCATGCGGAACAGCGTGGTTTTGCCGGCACCATTCGGGCCGACCAGACCGATCTTCTCACCCCTTTGCAGCGCGGCAGATGCCTCAATGAAAAGGATCTGCCGACCGTTTTGCTTGCTGATATTATCAAGGCGAATCATGAAGGCTCTGCGTTTCTGAAAGGGGCAGGCGCCTTATAGGAGGATTTCGCCCGAGGGCCAGACTGTCTTGCCCCCGGCATAACCTCAGCTTGGTTCAATCCCCGCCGCGCGGATCAAGGGCTGCCACTTCGCGGCATCTGCGGCCAATTGCGCGGCAAAGGCCGCTTCCGTGCTGGGCCAGGCTTCCAGGCCACGACGCTGGAAATCAGCAATCACGGAGGGATCAGAAAGCGCGGCACGGATCACCTCACCCAGCCGCGCGCGAATGGGCGCAGGCGTCCCGGCGGGGAGCACAAAGCCATCCCAATTCAGCACCTCAAAATTCGGCAGCCCGGCTTCGATCATGCTGGGCACATCGGGCAATTCACGCGCGCGGGTTTTGGTCGCGACACCCAGGGCGCGAATGGTGCCGGCCTGCACATGGGTCAACACCGTGCCCATAGGCGAAAAGCCGAAATCATGCTCGCCCGCCACAAGTGCGAGCATTTGCGGCCCACCGCCACGATAAGGCACCGGCACGGTGCGCGTGCCCGCGATATGGTCAAATAAAATGCCGCAAAGATGCCCGGGCGAACCCACGCCGCCCGTGCCGTAGCTGATCGTCTCGGGCCGCGCCTTGGCGGCGGCGATGATATCGGACACCGATCTGAAGGGCCGATTGGCAGGGCAGACCAGCACATTCACGGCGTTGAAGATGGTCGAAAGCGGCATCAGATCCGTCATGGGATCAAAGCCCATATTGCGCACCAAGGCGGGATTGACAGCGAGCGTCCCGATATTGGCCGAACCGATGGTATGCCCATCAGGTGCGGCGCGGGCCACGGCTTGCGCACCGATATTCCCGCCAGCGCCAGCGCGGTTATCAATCACCACAGGCTGACCCAAAGCTGCCTGCAAAACAGGCTGCATGATGCGCATCGCGGCATCTGATGCACCGCCTGGAGGGAAGCCCAGGATGATGGTCACGGGCCGGCTGGGCGCCCAGGCCTGGGCCGAAGCGGCGCCGGGTTGGGCGAGAAGGCCGGCGCCAAGACCGGCGAGGAGGCTGCGTCTATTCATGGACGAATAGTGCAGCAATTCCCGCGCCAGTCCAGCAACAAAGGAACCGCCGATGAGAAAGCCTAGGGCCGCCCCGCCGCCGCCATGATTTCCGCGCGGCGCTGAATGGCCCAGCCGTAATTATCAGGCCACATCTTTGCACCTGGATCGCAGCCAAGGCTCTCGGCTGCCTTCAAGGTCCAGTAGGGATCGTACATCAATTCGCGCCCAACCGCGATCAGATCAGCGCGGCCTTCCTGCAGAATCGCCTCTGCCTGATCACCGGCGATGATCACACCAACGGCCATGGTGGCAACGCCCCCATCACGCCGCACGCGTTCGGCATAGGGCACCTGGAAGCCCGGCGGGCGTTCCGCACGGGTGCGCAGCGGCTGGCCTGAATCATTGGCACGGAAAGCGGGCGCACCCGAGACGCCGCCGGCTGAGCAATCCACTACACCTACGCCGCGTGCCTTCAATTCCTTGGCCAGCACAACGGAATCATCCAGGCTCCAGCCCTCAGCAGGGCCATCAACGGCGGAGATACGGAAGAATAGCGGCAGATCAGCAGGCCAGGCAGCGCGCACCGCCTCCGTCACTTCAAGGGCAAAGCGCATGCGCCCGGCAAGGTCCCCGCCATAGCGGTCATTGCGCTTATTCGCGATGGGCGAGAGGAAAGCCTGGATCAGATACCCATGCGCGCCATGAATCTCGAGCACGCGGAACCCTGCCTTGGCCGCGCGCGCGGCCGCAGCGGCGAAAGCTTGCACGGTTTCCTGAATCTTCGCTTCGGTCATCGCGGTGGGCGCATGCCAGCCAGGGCCGACCGGTTCTGCCGTGGGGCCGAAACACTCCCAAGGCGGCGAACCCGTCGCAGCATCTTCGGCGCGGAGCGGCGTGCTGCCCTTCCAGGGCGGCTGCACGGAAGCCTTCCGCCCGGCATGGGCGATTTGAATGGCCGGCACCGACCCAAAGCCGATAATCGCATCCACGATCGGGCGATAGGCTTCGATCTGCGCATCATTCCAAAGCCCGCAGCAGCCATGGGTGATGCGCCCTTCCGGCACCACTGCGGTTGCCTCGGTAAAGATCAGCCCAGCACGGCCCCGCGCCACCGCTGTCAGGTGCGAAAAATGAAACCCATTCGCAAGGCCGTCCTTGGCCGAATACATGCAAAGCGGCGAAAGTGCCACGCGATTGGGCAAAGTCACGGACCGCAGCGTGATGGGGGTGAAAAGCAGGGGCATGGACATGCTGGGCTTCCTTGAGGGGGGCTTCAAAACCAGTCTGGTTGTCTGGTACGGGCAGTCAAGCCTTGGTGCTTCGCTAAACGTCGCGCCCCCCCAAGAAGGAATGTGTCATGACAACAAGACGCGCTGCCCTTACCGGGCTACTTGCCTTTCCCGCCATTGCTTCCGCGCAGGAAGCCTGGCCCGCGCGCAGCCTGCGACTGATTTCGCCCTTCCCGCCCGGTGGTGCCGCCGACGTATTGGCGCGCAATATGGCCGAGGAACTCACGCCGGCGCTCAGGCAATCCGTTGTGGTGGAAAACCGCACCGGCGCGGGTGGTTCTGTGGGCACAGAAGCGGTGGTTCGTAGCGCACCCGATGGCTATACGCTGCTGATGGGCTCAACCGGGCCGCTTGCGATCAATCCCGCGCTATTGCGCCTTGCCTATGATCCGGCGCGTGATCTGGTACCAATTGCGATGGTCTCCACTGTTGCTTCCGTTTTGGTGGTGCATCCTTCCGTGCCGGCGCGCAATTTGGGTGAATTGCTGGCGATGGCGCGCGCCAAACCAGGCGAATTGAATTACGGGTCAAGCGGCACGGGCAGCGCGCAGCATTTGTTCATGGAATTGCTCAAGCAAATGACCGGCGTGGATATCACCCATGTGCCCTATCGCGGCACTGGCCCTGCCATGGTGGATACGATCGGCGGGCGGCTTGCCATGATGTTCGACACCATGCCAACCGCCCTGCCCCATATCCAGGGCGGGCGCGTGCGCGCCATCGCAGTTACCACCGCGCGGCGTGATCCCGCCCTGCCGGATGTGCCGAGCATCGCTGAAGCTGGTGTGGCGGGCTATGAAGGTGTGGGCTTTTACGGGCTGATGGCGCCTGCGGGTACGCCCGCCGCGATTATTGATCGGCTGCATCGGGAAGTGAATGCATCACTCGCCCGCGAAGCCTTCCGCGCGCGTCTTGTGGCGCAGGGCACTGAACCCGCGCCCATGACTCAGGAAGCCTTTCGCGATTTCATCGCAACCGATCGCGAAAGATGGACGCGCGTGATCCGCGATGGGAATATCCGCGTGGATTGAAGCCTTCAGGGCGCCGGCAATAATGCATCTGTGCGGCCCATCAGGCGGTAGGCCACAAGCCCCACCCATTCGCGGAACCCCCATTCGAATTGGCCAAGCCGTTCGGGGAAGGGGGCATCGTAAAGCGCCGCGAAGCTATGGCCGGTGCGGTAGTTTACTGGCCAAGCGATAATGCCGGGCCAGCCCGCCTGGCGAAATACACCCATGGCGCGCGGCATATGGCTCGCGGAGGTGATCAGCAGCCAAACCTCATCGGGTTTGGGTTGCACCATATCACGCGTCAGTATTGCATTTTGATGTGTGTTGCGCGCGGCGCTTTCATAGATTACGCGCGGACCGGAAAGCCCCAGATCTTCGAAGAATTGGCGCGCTACATCGGCTTCCGTCAGGCCACCATGTATCAATGATCCCTGACCGCCGGTGAAGACAATGCGAGCATCAGGAAAACGCCGCGCGAGTGCCACGGTTTCAGTCATGCGTTCAGCCGCGCCATTAATGGCAGGAATGCCGCGCGCATCGGTGATATTCTGATCCACCGCGCCGCCCAGAACCACAATGCCATCCACACGCGTCAATGCCTCAGCCGGGCGCGCGAAACGGTCTTCCAGCGGCAGCAGGATAAGTTGACTGGCGGGTGTAGCGATCAAGACGAAGAAAAATGCAAGGCAAGCCAGGATAAGCCAGCGGCCAAAACGCTGTCCGCGCCAGATCATGGCAAGCCCAAGGGCACCCAGCAGCAAGGCAAAATGGCCTGGCCGTGCCGGGAACCAGAGGATTTTCGAAATGATATAGGCGAAATCGGTCATGACGATGCCCAGGCCGCGCTGACCGTGGCAAAGCAGCGCTGCGCGGGCCTGTCAAGCAAAGCGGCGACCGGGTTTGTCCCAGCGCCGCCTATGCGTTTACTTGCGGCCGCCTTCGGCCTTGGCCGCTTCATTCACCCGCTGTTCAGCCGACAGGATGGTATTGCGCAATTCCCGCATGAAGGCGTTGCCCTTGGGAGTGCGCTGGACGAGGACGGAGCGACGATCCGAAGGGTCTGCCTTGCGCCGCGCAAGATCGTGATCTCCCAAGCGGTCAAGCGCGCGGGTGATCGCTGGCTTGGAGACATTGAGCTTCGCAGCGAGGCCGCGCACCGTGTGCGGGCCATCTGTCAGGTAGCTGATCAGCATCACACCAAGTTGGCGGGATGAAAGATCAGTGCCATCGCGCCGCACCAGCGTGACGATGGTTTCCTGCAGAACGCGAATCATATGTTCCGAGCCATTATTGTTATTGACCATGGTAGTTTTCCTTTCCGTGCAACTGTGGCGGGCCCTTCTGAGCCCAGTGTTTCCTCAAGTTAGGTCTCAAAGCTTCGACGTTTTCAGTGCCAGAAGACATTGTCAAAAAAATGTCATATCACATTCCTCCTGAGAAATCATGTAACATTTTGAAAATGGCGCGTGCCGCTTGGGCTTCTCCACCTTCGGGCCGGCCTGGGCGCGTGGTATCATTCCAGGCATATACATCCAGATGCGCCCAAGGCTGGTTTTGGGGCACGAAGCGGCGCAGGAATAGTGCGGCGGTCACCGCACCAGCCATCGGTTTTGTCGCAACATTAGAAAGATCAGCGAAGGGGCTGGCGAGCCAGGAATCGTAGCCATCATGTAAGGGAAGGCGCCAAACCGGGTCCTGAACCGCCACACCGGCGTTCAAAAGCCTTTCCGCTAAAGCATCATCGTTACTGAAAAGGGCGGGCAGATCAGGGCCAAGCGCAACCCGTGCCGCCCCGGTCAGCGTTGCGGCATCCAGGATCATGGCGGGGTTCTGTTCGGCCGCGAATTGCAAAAGATCACACAAGACCAACCTACCTTCGGCATCCGTATTGCCGATTTCAACCCTTAGCCCTTTGCGCGTGCGCAAAACATCCATGGGGCGCATCGCGGTACCGGAGATCGCGTTTTCTACCGCCCCGATCAGTACCAGAAGGCGGAGCGGTAGCTTGGCGCGCATGACCATTTCGGCCACGGCAAGCATTACCGCGGCACCGCCCATATCCTTCTTCATGCGGAGCATGGCAGCGGATGGCTTCAGGTCCAGGCCGCCAGTGTCAAAGCAAACACCCTTGCCGCATAACGCAATCAAGGGACCTTGCGCATCCCCGGTCCAACGCAGGATGGCCAGATGCGGCGCGCGTGGACTGCCGGCGCCAACCGCAGCCATGCTGGGAAAACCGACTTCCAAGGCTTGGCCGGTGATGATTTCAGCAT
>Ga0315900_10001560_pt1 | contig 36497 bp, 28 predicted proteins | sample LakEriMetagenome_FD_203521 | JGI IMG/M metagenome (GOLD analysis project Ga0315900, IMG submission 203521) | Freshwater fungal communities from buoy surface, Lake Erie, Ohio, United States - Buoy 12 MA114 | ecosystem: Environmental > Aquatic > Freshwater > Lake > Lake biofilm | place: USA: Lake...
GACTGGTGTAAGGAACATGACCGCCCCGAGTCGCAGTGCTTTATCTGTGGTCCGAAGCGATTCGATAAATTTGCGGCCGTCTACGAGGCCAAAACTGGAAGTCAGCCACCCAAACCAACAGAGTGAAAGGCAAGCCTTTGAAACGAAAAAAGGTGCTTATTGCTACCACGACTTTGGCACTCGTTGCAACTGTCGTGGTCACGTGGGGGATTGCTAATCTCCGACTTGGAGATACCCCAGAATCTAGAACTTTCGGTACGAAGAAAGTCATCCAAGTTGATGACAAGTCATTCGCGACCGAAATCTCCGAATCACATGATCCAGTCCTGGTGATGTTCCACGCTCCATGGTGCCAACCCTGCACAAGGATGATGCCTTTGCTCAATACGATTGCAACCCACTATGAGAGCACTTTGAAGGTTGTTGTGGTTGATTGTGAAGGAAATGAATTCTTGCGACAGAAGTATTCGATCCATCGTTATCCAATAATCGCCGTATTCCAAAATGGAGTCGAAGTGAATCGCCACACTGGAGAAATGGTTCAGCATGAACTTGACCTTTGGGTTCGCAGCGTCCTTCCCATGCTTGCGTTCGATTCGCCAAATTCAACGGACACTCTTCCAAGCACTCAATAATGGCTGCGATGTCAAAACCTCTTCAATTCCGCATCGAAGGCATGGATTGCGCCGAGGAAGTTGCGCTGCTCAAACGAGAACTTGTTCCGTTGGTCGGCGAGGAAGCTCTCCGTTTTGATCTTCTGAACGCAAAACTTACAGTCAATCTATCAACGAGCTCATCTAGTTCAGCCGAGATTGAGGCTGCGATCGCTCGAAGTGGTTTGAAAGCCATTCCCTGGGAACAAAAATTGAGGTCAGAGCAGCCATCGTTCTTTGCTGCGAACTTGCGAACTCTGTTGACCTCTATCAGCGGTGTAGCTGGTTTGAGCGGATACTTGATCGAATCATCGAACGCAGGGGAATCGATGGCGACAACTTGGTTCGCGAGATTGCTCTATGCGATTGCGATTGCCTCCGGATGTGGAATGGTATTTCCCAAGGCTTGGCGTTCTCTTATAACGCTCCGGCCGGATATGAATCTGTTAATGACAGTAGCCGTAATTGGTGCTGCCTGCATCGGCGAATGGTCTGAAGGGGCGACAGTCGCATTCTTGTTTTCGCTCTCGCTGTTACTCGAATCTTGGAGTGTAAGTCGGGCGCGGAATGCAATCGGCAAGCTAATGAATTTAAGTCCGCCAAGGGCGATCCTGAAGCAAGCCGATGGTCAAACAAACGAAGTGTCGCCCGAGGAAGTGCCGGTTGGATCAGTAGTTGTAGTTCGTCCCGGGGAGAAGCTGCCGCTAGACGGCAAAGTTGTGAGCGGTTCGAGCAGTATCAATCAAGCCTCGATAACCGGTGAAAGCGTTCCGGTTGAAAAGAGGATCAATGATTCGGTGTTCGCCGGTACGGTCAACGGTGATGGCCTTCTAGAAATCGAGACGACTAGGCTAGTAGAAGACACGACGTTGGCGAAGATTATTCGGATGGTTGGCGACGCCCAGTCACAACGTGCACCATCCGAGAAATGGGTCGAGAAGTTTGCAGCAATCTACACGCCACTTGTTATGCTGGCTTCAATCTCCGTTCTATGCATTCCGCCTTTGCTGCTTCAGGCGAACTGGAATGAGTCTCTTTACCGGGCGCTCGTGTTGTTGGTCATCGCTTGCCCCTGTGCGCTTGTCATTTCAACACCTGTCAGTATTGTCGCCGCTCTGGCTTCGGCCGCTCGGCATGGGGTTCTGATCAAGGGCGGTTTGTTCGTCGAAATACCAGCTCGGCTACGTGCTATCGCATTGGACAAAACGGGAACGCTGACCGAAGGCAAACCGTCCGTTGTCCAGCTCGTTCCCTTGAATGGTCACGACGAGCAAGAGCTACTGCATCGCGCCGGAGGGCTGGAACGTGGCAGTACCCATCCATTGGCCCAAGCCATCGTTGCCGAAGCGCTAAAGCGAAAGGCAGATTTGCCCGATGTCGATCAATTCGAAATCATTCAAGGTAAAGGTGCTCGCGGCGTTATTGATGGCAAGCTGTATTGGCTTGGATCACATCGCTATCTTGAAGAACGCGGGCAGGAGACACCGGAAGTCCACCAGCAACTGGAAGCGTTGCAGTTGGAAGGCCGATCAATCGTCGTGGTTGGCAACGATGAGCATGTCTGTGGGTTCATCGCGCTAGGTGATGCGATTCGCACAGAGAGTGTCGATACAATCGCCGAACTTCACGAGCTGGGCGTTAAGAAGGTCGTAATGCTAACTGGTGACAACACCGGTACGGCGAGCGCTGTTGCTAGGGCGGTAAGTATCGACGAAGTGAAGTCTGAACTTTTGCCAGCGGATAAGGTTGATGCCGTCGCAAAATTGGTAGAGCAGTACGGTACAGTCGCCATGATTGGTGATGGCGTCAACGATGCACCCGCACTGGCTCGTGCTACTCTTGGAATTGCTATGGGAGCCGTCGGAAGCGACGCAGCGATCGAAACCGCCGACATTGCTTTGATGTCAGACGAATTGGCCAAGGTTCCTTGGCTGATTCGACACTCGCGTCGAGCATTGCAAATCATTCGTCAAAACATAGTGTTTTCGCTGGCGGTGAAAGCGATTTTTGTGCTTCTGACGTTTACAGGATATTCAACGCTCTGGGGTGCGATTGCTGCGGACACAGGAGCGTCATTGCTAGTCGTCGCCAATGGATTGCGACTGTTACGTGCATAGCGTAGTTGATGTTTGCTCGCCAGCAGCGGCCGGCCAATAAGATTGGCCGTCAACGATGTCTGCTCAGATAACTAGTCAAGGTTTCCCCACCGATTTTAATAAACCTCGCGTGACTACTGGTTGAATTCGAATTTCTGCAGCCTTATGAGGTCGAAACGAAGGAAGAGACGAAACGGTGGAAAGCCCGGACAGTGGTAGCTGACGAGGCCCTTCTTTGATCGCAAAGGCCGGTTCAAAGATTGTTCCGAAAAGCCGTTGCAATCAGTACTTTCGGTAAACTAGCACGTATTCAACGCCCGATAGCGTAATGGAAGAAGTTCTGGCATTTAGTTGTGAATAAGATTTTCGGACCTTACCCATGTTTTGCAAGCAACCACCGCGAATGGCTCGTTACGCCGCGGTTGTGGCTGCGATCATCATGGCGATGCTCCCTTCGCAAGCTTTGGTTTGTAGGCATTGCCTGCTTCACAATATAGTGGAACTGGCGAACGAGCACACATCGGACGAACATCCGCACGTTCATGATTCACTGAACGCAGAGTGCACTGATTGTTGCGGCAAATCGCACTCTGGCGAGGATGAAGGTTCACATCGGGATTGCCCAAACTGTGTTGGCAGCATCGACGACGGGATTTTGTTATCGTCCAATGTGCCTCAACTTGTTCAGTCTACGATAGCCTATCTACTTCCGGTTCCGGCTCAGCCGCTACAACCGCAAGTGCGTCATATCGATCATCTCAATCTGCGATCGAAACTTGCTTCATCTTCGCTGCCAATCGTGCTGCGCATTTGATCTGAACCCGATGCTAAGTCGTTAGAGCATTTCGTTTGGTTTGGGCGCTGTTCAGGCGCATTAGATTCGCATTTTGCGAACCGTTCTTAGCCTGAATTGCGGCAATTGGGAGTGGTCACAATGTTAGGTACTCTTGCTCAATGGATTGCATGCTTGTTTGTATGCATGGCGCTCGGTTGCAGTAGCGTCGAGCGACAAATTCGCTCTACAAGCAATGCAGAGCACATCACGGGTGCGCCATTCCATCGTGAAGTAGCTTCTTCTGCCCCTGATGCAAACTTCGAAAATCAACGGGTGAGACAGGCCGGATTCAGTGATGCCAGCTTCGTAGACTCCACCGAAGTTAAACCGGCATCGGTCGAAGTTGTGGATGGTGATCCGGTAATAACCGCAGAAGCACCAGCCAGCGGAGCATCGCTCGAGGAACTACTGTCGCTCGCGTTTGCGAATAATCCAGCCATCAAGGAACTCGCTGCGACTACACAGATTGCCGCGGGCTATCGCACGCAGGTAGGGCTCTATGCCAATCCAATGGTCGGTTACCAAGGTCAACAACTTGCCGATGCCGGGACCGACCAGCATTTGCTGTTCGTTCAACAGCAAATCATCACAGGTAACAAGCTTGCACTAAATCGCGCTGTCTTGAACGAAGCATTGCGAGCTCAGTTGCAGGAGCTTGAAGCACAAAAGCTTCGGGTGACAACCGACATTAAGACCGTATATTACGACAGTGTTCGCATTCAACAACAGTTGTCGGCAATCGAGCAGTTCTCGACTCTCTTGAAACAAGGGGTCGACGCGGCGCAGAAACGAATGCAGGCAGGCGAAGGATCGAAGATTGACCTATTGCAGACTCAGGTGCAGTTAAAACAGCTAGAGCTTGACCGCCGACAACTACGAGCTTCGCTTGATGCTCGGCTTCGCGAGATCGTAGCGCTTGCAGGGGCTCCTAACATGCAGTTGCAAGGAGTCACTGGTGAGCTCCCAGAAACACCAGTGGACCAGGACTGGAAAGCGATCGAAGACGGTTTAGTCTCAAGCAGCCCTGAATATGCTGCGGCCCAAGCTCGCATTCGGCAAGCCACCGCAGCAATTCGTCGGCATGAATCACAACCACTGCCTAACCTGGGTGTGCAATTTGGAGCAGGCGTCGATAACGGCACAAACTCAGGCATGATGAATGTGCAAGTCGGAGCCCCGATTCCTGTATTCAATAAGAACCAAGGGAATATTGCCGCCGCCCGCGCTGAATACTGTCGCGCCATCCAAGAAGCCCAACGCATCGACAATGCGATTCGCGCAAGACTTGCCGTCGCCTCAGGTGAATACACTCGAGCCGCAGAAGCAGTAAAAATGTATTTGAACGAGCTATTGCCGGCCGCCCAAGAGACATTGGACTTGGCTGAGAAAGCCTACAAGGCAGGTGAGCAAGACTTCATTCAGCTTCTGGTTACACGGCGGACTTACTTCGACACTAACCTAGCTTACATCGCGGCTCGCGCGCAACTAGCAACCGCTCAAGCTCAAATCGACGGATATCTGCTGACTGGAGCACTTTCCGCAGTCATCAACAATAGCGGAGATGCCTCGCTGAGAGATCTGACCCTGGGGCAAGAGTAATGCCAGCAAACCTATCGATTAAAAGACTGAACTAGCTCCATATTCATGAATACCGTACAATACTTTGGTCAATCGCCCATGATCATCACTCGGTTAATGCGACAAAGTTGGTCTTGCATGTCTCTTGCCGTTCGAATGTTGACATTAGTCGCCTTTACCGCCCACGCGGTTTTGGGTTGCTGTTTGTCGCATGGCAGTTGCATGCGCGAGCAGGTTGTGGCACTAAGCGGCCAATGCTGCGATCATGAAGACCATTCTGAGGCGGATCATGTTGGTGATGACGACGATGAGCACTCCCACCAAGTGGAGAAGTTGGACGCCGCACTCGAGTTTGCGGTCATAGGCGTTGCGTCGCCGTTTGAGGGGCACGGCCACCCAAAACATTGCAATGATGGCCCGTGTGTTTTTGGACTCTCTGGCAACTCTAGTGGTCCCACGGGCTTGCAAATTTTAATAGTTTCGAGCTGGATCAGTACTTCTGCTAATTTTTGGCGTTGGCCCTCCTCTCATGGCGTGTTCTTGGGAGCCTGGCTCGATGGCCCCCCGAGCATTCATGTTGAACGCTCGGTTCTACAAGTCTGGCTTATATGATCTCGGCATCTGTGCGTCCAAGCAACCTGCTTGCTTTGGTCGCCTCTTTCGCCAATGACAGAGTTTCTTACTCCGTTATGCACTAAGCGAGTTGAATGCTGCGCGTAGCTGCGTTTAGTCGCTCGCACGTCTATCGACGGATGAAGAACCTTTGCAGATGCATGCTTAATCTGACTGGGTTTGCTATCCCTATTGCTGCGCTATCACTGAATCAACGGATTTTCAATTGTAGAGTCAATTATGAAGAAGCTTTCGTTTAAAGCGATCTTCAGCGACCCATGGACAAGATGGATCTTGGGATTGCTGTTCGTCGTTACCGCCATATTCACCTATCCAAGATGGTGGCCAATCCTTGACAAATGGATTGATGGTACGGTCGCATCGCGTAAAGAGGTGATGCGCGAGTCGAATGCCGGCGATTCACATTCTGAAGAGGGGCACAACCATGATCATGAAGAAGATGGTCACAACCACGCAGGACATGCAGAGAGCAGTTCGCTTGAGTTAACCCCACAGTCACTCAAAAACCTCGGTCTGACCGCAGAATACTTGCGACCGATTGCGCTTTCAAACTTCTACCGAACGGTCACTGTACCTGCGATTGTCGTTGCCAAACCCGGACGCACTGACATCCAAGTATCTTCGCCGATGATTGGGATTGTGCAACATGTCCATGCAGTGAGCGGCGAGGCGGTAGTCCCAGGCGACATGTTGTTCGAAGTTCGCTTGACTTATGAAGACCTTGTCGACACGCAAACACAACTTCTGAAGAATCTGGCTGATCTCGCTGTTGAGCAGCGCGAGATTGAGCGGCTTGAGGAGGTAACGCGATCGGGAGCTGTCGCCAGTAAGCTGTTGCTTGAGCGTCAATACGCCTTTCAAAAACTGCAAAGCTCTATTGCAGCACAACGCGCCGCGCTAAAGCTACATGGACTCAATGACCAACAAATCGACACAATCGTAAGAGAACAAAGGCTGCTTCGCGATCTGACGATTGTTGCTCCTGAGCTTGATAGCCACACGCATGACGAAAACAACTTGCGGCTGAGCAATCGTCGGTTCATGTCTGCTTCCTATCAGCCAAAGAATCCTTTGGGACCCGAAATCGAGCCAACGCCACTTATCGTTGAACGGTTAAGTGCATCCAAGGGCCAAGGTGTTCAAGCCGGCGAGATGCTGTGTTCGCTCTCGGACTACTCATCGCTCTACATCGAAGGAAAAGCGTTTGAGCAAGATGCGCCTGCTATCGCCGAAGTTGCCGCGAAGGGTTGGCCTATTGAGGCGTTAATCCCAGGCGTATCGGGCCAAGAGAGCGTCCTAGACTTGAAACTAGCGTTCGTTGCTAATGCGGTCGATCCGCAGTCACGAACATTGTCGTTCTTTGTCAATCTACCAAATACCAAACTACGAGATGACAAAACGCCAGATGGGCAGCGATTTGTGACCTGGAAGTACCGCGTAGGCCAGCGTCTCGAATTGCGTGTGCCTGTGGAAGCATGGGAGCAGCAGATTGTTCTACCGGTCGACGCTGCCGTAAAGGATGGAGCTGATTGGTTTGTGTTCCAACAGAATGGCGATCACTTTGACCGAGTGGCTGTGCACGTGAAGCATCGCGACCAGCGCTATGTCGTGATAGAAAGCGATGGGGCCATTTATCCAGGAGATGTGGTCGCCTTGCGATCTGCACATCAGATGCAGATGGCCATTAAGAACAAATCTGGTGCAGGTGCTGACCCGCACGCTGGGCATAACCACTAAGCACGGAGCACCCTCAATGTTAAACGCACTCATAAAGTTCGCGCTTCATCAGCGATTGCTGGTCGTCGTCGTTGCGCTAGGGTTAGTCGGCGTAGGAACATGGCAAATATTGCGAATGCCAATCGATGTCTTTCCCGATTTGAATCGTCCGCGGGTCGTGATTATGACCGAGGCGCCCGGGATGGCACCTGAAGAGGTCGAAACGCTCATTACTTTTCCCATCGAAACAACGATCAACGGTGCCAATGGAGTCGAAGCCGTCAGGAGTTCCTCCGGCGTAGGCATCTCGGTTATCTACGTCGAGTTCGCCTATGGGACGGATGTCTACACTGACCGTCAAATCGTGGCAGAGCGAATGCAGCTTGTTCAGGATCGCTTGCCCGCTGGAATCCAGCCCCAACTCGCCCCGATTTCGTCGATTATGGGACAGATCCTCATGCTTGGGATGTGGACGGACAATCCCGATGTTTCGCCGATGGAACTAAGAACGGAAGCCGATTGGATTGTCCGCCAGCGGTTGCTGACGATCCCTGGTGTTTCGCAAGTCTTTACCATGGGAGGCGAGCGAAAACAGTTTCAGGCACGTGTCAATCCAGACGCAATGACACGTTTTGGCGTCACACTTGAGCAGGTTGAGGCAGCGGTAAGCAAAAGCAATGAGAATGGCACCGGTGGTTATCTCGATCAACAGGGTTCTAGCGAGTTCCTCGTAAGGAGCCTGGGACGCATTCAGTCTGTCAACGATCTGCAGGAGATTCCGATAATAATTCGCGAGGGACGTCCTGTATTGTTGTCACAGGTGGCGGAGATACACGAAGGCGCTCAAGTCAAACGCGGTGACAGTTCGGCTTTTGTTCGTAAGAGCGAAAGTGAAGCCGTTTTCTCGGGTGGGCCTGCGGTCGTTCTCACGGTCAATAAACAACCGGGAGCGGATACCAGAGCGGTCACTGATAACATCGTCGCAGCTTTGGAGGAGCTGAAACCTTCACTGTCGCCTGGCGTGCGCATCGAAACGACTTACTCGCAGAAGTCGTTCATCGATCGTGCGATAAAGAACGTCGAAGAGGCGCTTCGAGACGGGGTGATCCTCGTCGTCATCGTCTTGTTTCTGTTCTTGATGAACCTCCGCACAACTTTCATAACGCTAACAGCCATTCCGCTGTCATTGGTTATGACCGCGTTGATCTTTGCCGTTTTCGGTCTCTCCATCAACACGATGACGCTCGGAGGAATTGCCGTCGCGATGGGAGAATTGGTTGATGACGCGATCGTTGACGTTGAGAACATCTTCAGACGGCTGAAAGAGAATCGACTTGCTGAAAATCCACTGCATCCGCTGCTCGTTGTCTATCGGGCCAGTTCGGAGGTGCGTCGATCAATAGTCTTTAGCACCATGATCGTCATCCTTGTTTTTCTTCCACTCTTTGCGCTTGGCGGTATGGAAGGCAAACTCTTCGCACCTCTGGGGATCGCCTACATTGTGTCTATTCTCGCCTCTCTATTGGTATCCCTTACCGTAACACCTGTTCTTTCGTACTGGTTACTGGGAAGCATTAAGGGCAAAGGTCACGAGCACGACGGTTTTGTTCTGCGAGGAGTGAAATGGATCGGTGAACGAGTAATTCGCTTCAGCTTGGCGTTTCCTTGGATGAATCTGGGAGTCACCGTCGCTTTGGTTGTTGTGGCTGGCCTCTTTTTGTCGCGACTCGAACGTGACTTCTTACCTCCATTTAACGAAGGCACAGTACAGCTCAATGTAGTACTGCCCCCAGGTACGTCGCTCGCGGCATCCAATGGCATTAGTCGTACGGTGGAGTCTGTATTGATGGAGATCCCTGATGTGCAAAGATTCGTACGGCGTACCGGACGTGCGGAGCTGGACGAACATGCCGAAGGGGTCAACATGAGTGAGTTTTTAATTGAACTCGATCCCAAGTCATCCCGTTCGCGAGAACAGCAACTGCAGACCATTCGCGGCTCTATGGATGAAATACCAGGCATTGTCACCGCCACGGAACAGCCGCTGGGACATCTCATTTCGCATATGCTCTCGGGCGTGAAGGCCCAAGTTGGTGTGAAGCTCTATGGGGATGATTTGGATTTGCTTCGTCAGAAGGCTGAGCAGATTAAGGCAGAAATGGCGTTGGTTCCGGGTGTGACAGACTTGATGGTGGAACCTCAAGTCATCATTCCTCAGTTACGTGTTGAAATAGATCGCGGGCAACTCAAACAACTTGGTCTGCAAGTGAACGACGTGAACGAATATGTTCAAACCGCAATGAATGGCAAGGTTGCATCCGAAGTAATGGATGGCATGCGTACTTTTGATCTTACGGTTCGCATGCAAGAGAACTACCGCGAGGACATCAACGCGCTGCGTCGTTTGCCGATCCAGCTTCCCGAAGGAGGCACCGTCCCGCTGGGTACTGTTGCGCGTATCTACGAATCCGGTGGTCCGAATACGGTTAATCGTGAAAACGTCCGTCGTCGCGTTGTGATCCAATGCAACGTTGCCGATCGTGGCGTCGTCGATGTGGTACAAGATATCAAGAAGATAATCGCACCAGTCATCGAAACGCTACCTGCCGGCTACTATCCCACGTACGAAGGCCAATTCCAAAGCCAACAGTCTGCCAGTCGCGTGATCGGAATCCTGTTCGTGATCTCCTTGGTTGGCGTATTCTTGGTTCTGTATACGCTGTTCCGAACCGTCAATCTCGCACTGCAAGTAATGGCCGCACTACCGATGGCCTTTATCGGGTCTGTTGCTGCGTTGGTGCTGACCGGCCAGACGGTAACGATCGCCTCGATGGTCGGATTTATTTCGCTCGCTGGTATCGCTTCTCGCAACGGTGTCTTGCTGCTACAGCACTATATCCACTTGGTTGAGTTTGAAGGCGAGAGCTTTACAAAAGAAATGATTGTGCGTGCGGGCCTGGAACGAATGGCTCCAGTGCTTATGACGGCTTTGACCGCAGGAATCGCATTGATACCGCTGGTACTTGCTGCTGGCGAGCCAGGTAAGGAGATTCTTTATCCGGTTGCGACAGTCATTCTAGGTGGTGTCGTAAGTTCGACGTTGCTCGACTTCTTTGTCCATCCAGCCTTGTTTTGGCTCTTTGGCCTTCGATCGGCCGAGCGAGCCGTGAAAGCTGCTCATACGCAAATCGAACTCAACGATGAGCCTGTTGCTCGCGCGGCTTAGTGTTTTTTGTTTCGGATCTAAGTCCTGGCGTTCTGGACTCAATGAAATACGATTTCCCTACAATGGAGTGAATTGATATGAAACGTCTATTTTTTCTTTCCGCAGCTAGCTTACTGTTAGTTGGCTTATTGAATCCAGCAACTTCTTTGGGTCAACAACCGACCACTCAAGCTGGGCATGACCATGACCACGATCATGGAGATCATGATCATGGTAGCGAGACCTTGGCATTCTGCCTTACCGATTGGAAGACACTACACTTCGACGATGCAAACAAGGCACAACAGCACTTGGATATGGTGAAGAAGCTTGGATGCGAGGTAAAGCAAGGCAAGCACTCAGGACATATCGATGTGTCCTATCGCTGTCCAAACTGGAAATCAATGCAAGTTGAAACGCATAAGCTGGCTGAACAGTGGCTCGGATGGCTCAAGGGTAGCGGCTTTGATGTGTCGCATGGCCACGTCGCCCCAGCTTATTCATCGGGCAAAGAAATGGTCGAGTTTCGCCTCGTCAAATGGAAGTCAATTCACGGTAATGGCAGTGCACAGGAGAAGCAACTCGTTGACGCCCTTACCGCTTTGGGCGTAGAGGTTGTCAAAGAGAACCACGGAAATCACAGCGACATTCGGTATCGCAGCCCTGTTTGGCGGGATGTGCATGTTGCGGATCACGCTGCGGCGGACAAGTTGATGGCTTGGCTTAAGCAGAGCGGTTTCGAAGTCGCCGAGCATAAACACTAGAAAAAGTTTCAATTTAAATTTAATTCAAAACACTTCTAATAGGCCTAACTATGAAGAGACTATTCTCATTTTGTGCAGTCGTCGCGGTATTGATTTCCACTGGCTGCAGCAACAATTCAACCGAATCTAACTCGCCTGATTCGACAGTCGTGATGGACGCTCCTCCGCCGCCAACTGTCGATTCTCATGCTCATCCAACCGAGGGGCCACACCACGGAACCTTAATAGAACTTGGCAATGAAGAGTATCATGCTGAGCTAGTCCATGACGAGCAGTCCGTGACGATCTACTTGCTCGATGGATCAGCAACCAAGGCAACGCCGATCGATGCCGCTGAGGTAACGATCAATCTCGTTCACGACGACAAACCTGAGCAGTTCAAACTGGCGGCCAATCCCGATGCGAACGATCCAGTCGGCAAATCATCGCGGTTTATTTTGCAGAGTGCAGAACTAGTTGAAGAGCTAGAGCATGATCACGGAGCAGCGAAACTAAGCGTCTTGATTGGAGGCAAAGCGTATCGTGGAGAGATTCACCACGACCATGCGGGTCATGATCACAAGCACTAGTTTGCATACTCCACCAAGCGATGCCCCTCCTTGTAAACTAAGCGTCGCCACGACGACAATGTCTAATCTCCAGAGTGATTTACATACTCTTTGGGGCATCGCTAACATTTAAACTTGACGAACCAAATAAGTAAAATAGAGCCGGTGTGACAAGTTGATCCAAGATCGTTGATGCGAGCATTCCTCCAAATAATACCACCGACAACGGATAGAGGATCTCCTTGCCCGGCTCTCCATAGCCAAAAAGCAACGGAATCAGTCCGATGAAGCTGGTCATCGCGGTCATCATCACTGGTGCCAAGCGTTCGAGACTTCCGCGAATGATCATTTCTTTGCCGAACGGCATGCCTTCTACTTCCATCAAATGATGGTAGTGCGAGATCATCATGATACCGTTGCGACTAACGATGCCAACCAGCGTAATGAAGCCGACCCAGTGCGCGAGCGATAAGTGGGTTGTTTGAATCCAAATCGCAGGCCATGTGTACCAAGCGTGCTCGGCTAGTTCGGCATAACTCGGACGGTTGACGATCAGCAAAGCAACGATCGCCCCGAATGCAGCAAGAGGTACGTTTGCGATGACTTGCAATGCTGATCGTTGCGAGCCGAGAGCCTTTACAAGCAACAGGTAAACGCCCACCATGCTTAGGCAGGCTAGTCCCCAAAGTCGCACGGTCGCTTCTTGTTGTGCTTCGAACTGGCCGCTGTAGTCGACGTAGTATTCGCCTGGTAGTGTCCGTAGTGATTCTTCGACGGGCACCAAAGCCGCCTTGATGTCGTTAACTACGCCCGCCAAGTCGCGTCCTTGCACGTTGCAGAAGATTGCAACGCGTCGCTGGACATTTTCTCGATTCAAGACATTGGGACCCGTTGTGTCTAAGACTTCGGCGACTTGCGATAGCGAAACTTTGGTTCCAGATGGAGTATCGAGAATGGTTTCTTCGATGACACTTGGATCTCGTCGAGCTGCTTCATCGAACCACACTACCAAGCCGAAGTATTTGTCTTCTTCAATAATCTGCGATACAACGCGCCCTTTGAAGGCGGTTTCCAAGAGTTCTGCGACATCGCCTGGAGCAAGACCATATCGGGCTGCTGCCTCGCGTTTGACTCGCATTTGGAGTTGCGAAATTTCAATCTGCGGTTCGATTTGCAAATCGACAATACCATCAATGGACTGCATCCTCGCCTGTATGTCGTATGCAGCAGTTCGCAATTCTCGCAAATCGGAACCAAAGACTTTCACGGCAATCTGGGCACGAATGCCTGACATCATGTGGTCTAGTCGATGCGAGATCGGCTGACCGATATTAACCGCTGCACCGGGTATGCTCGAAATGCGATCGCGAAGATCTGCAAAAATCACCTCTTGGGGACGACCGTGGTATTCAAAGCTCCAAAGGTGTGCGATCGGGATCGCCCGCAAGACTGTGTAGACCCATCCGGGTTTATCGACTTTGTGTTCTGCAAAACGAACTTCAAATTCGGTATTGTTGACTCCTTCGGCGTGTTCGTCCAACTCGGCACGCCCAGTCCTTCTTGCGACGGAAAGAACTTCGGGAACTTCCACGATGATGCTTTCGATCCGGCTGGCCAGTCGCTGGCTTTCTGACAACGATGTTCCTGGTTCGAGCCGTAAATTGATTGTAGCAGTACCTTCATTGAAAGGTGGAAGGAATTCGCCACCCATCCACGGTAATGTCGCGCAGCTCATTAGTACCAATATGGAGACGCTGGACAGGACAAGTTTTGGTCGTCTGAGCGTTCGACGAAGAATCGCTTCCGCAATACCTTTGAGCCATCTCATGATTAGAGGCTCGCGCCGATCGGCAAGAAACGGAGCTCTCGGCAAGAGGTAGCTCGCTAGTACCGGAGTAAAAGTTAGAGAGACTAAGAGAGAACAAAGCAGAGCAACAATGTATGCAATACCAAGCGGCGCAAACATGCGTCCTTCTAGCCCAGACATCATAAAGAGCGGAACAACCACCAAAACAACGATCAACGTCGCGTACACGATTGAGTTACGAATTTCGCTGGATGCGGAGAAGATCACATCCAGTGCGGCCTTCTGCTGGTCCATCGGCAGTTGCCTGTTTTCTCGAAGTCGTCGATAGATGTTTTCGATATCGACGATTGAATCGTCAACCAAGTCGCCGATTGCCACTGCGATCCCGCCAAGAGTCATCGTGTTAATCGTGATACCGAGCATGTAGAAGACAATGACCGTCAGCAAGATGGATAGCGGCATCGACGTTAAAGAACTGATGCTTGTCCGAAAATTTCCCATCAATAGAAACAGGATCACGACAACCCAGACGGCTCCATCGCGCACTGCCTCACTTACGTTTGAGACTGCAGCCTCGATAAAATGGCTTTGACGAAAGATTTGAGATTCGATCTGTACATCGTTAGGTAGTTCACGTTTTAGCGATTCGAGCACTCTTGAAATGCGATCGTCTAGTTTAAGCGTGTCCGCGTCAGGTTGCTTCTGCACAGTTAGCATGACAGCAGTCCCGCCACGAAGTTCACGATAGGGCTTTGGAAGCGGACTCAAGGGTTCATTCGGAGCTGGCTGTGCTACCACTTCGATTGATTTTGTTGACTCATAGTTCTCTGCATGTGCAACTGCATAGTTAACATCAGGGTCGAGTTTGACTGATGCAGATGCATCGCCTCGTTTTATCGGCCCTCCGAATCGAACGTCGGCAACATCGCGAATGCGAATTGGGACTAGTTCTCTCCAAACGATTGGAGTCGCAGCAATCTCGTCGAGTGTCAGCGATTGACCTTGAATGCGAAGAAGAGATTCCTTCTCGCCACGATCCATCACGCCACCCCCTGCAAGTACATTAGCTTTCGCTGCAGCTTCAGTTAACTGAGCAAGGGTGATGTTCCGCGCGGCCAATCGCGATGGCGATGTGACCACTTGATACTGCCGCAGAATTCCCCCCATGACCGACACTTGGGATACACCTTCGACGGCTAATAAGCGATTTCGGACGGTAAACTCGCCGAGGGTACGAAGCTCCATTGCTTTGGCGTCGGCTTCATCCGACGATTTGGGCTGAGCGTCACTTCTCAACGCAAGCAACATAATCTCGCCCATGATCGACGAGATGGGAGCGAGAACAGGATTGGTGTTTGGTGGAAGTTTCGATTGTGCAAGTTGCAGTTTCTCGGTGACGATTTGACGGTCAATAAAAATGTTTGTTCCCCAATCAAACTCGACCCATATAATCGATAACCCGATAGCAGATGACGAACGAACTCGCTTAACTCCAGTTGCACCGTTCAATAGCAATTCAATCTGGCGAGTAACCAGGACTTCAACTTCCTCTGGAGCGAGCCCCGGAGCTTCAGTCATGATCGTAACCGTTGGACGATTCAGGTCCGGAAACACATCGACTGGCATAGAACGGAGGAGTGACACTCCAACAACCATCGCAAGAAGTGATGCGATGGCGATAATCGCACGGTTATTGAGTGAGAATCGAATAATCCCGTCAAGCACGCTAGTTTACCTCAGTGATGCAAAGGCAGTTTGCAGATCGCGACCGCCTACGGACACGACTGCTTCGCCCGCCAAAACGCCACTAACTATCTCTATGAAATCGCCATCAGATCGCCCAGTTGTCACTCGGCGACGTTCGACGTGGTCATCGGGCTGCTGGACGAAAACAAACGCATGTAATCCATCGCGAAGGACTGCAGACGACGGTACGACAAGTCCTGTCTGTCCTATGCTAGTTTTGAGAAATACGGTCAACTGCATTCCCTCACGAAGGTTCTCAACGCGCTGCGTAAGCGACGGATTGATAGTGGTCCCTTGCTCACGCTGCGAGTTAGGAGTAAGCCAGACACGTTGAGTCCGAGTTGTTTCGCTCACAATGGGCCCGATGCGAGTCACACTCACTGGAAATACGACATTAGAATTCGATAGCACAACTGCTTGTCCGTGACTTAGCGTAGAAAGTCCGCTCAACTGATTTATCGGCACCAACGCTTCGACCCATACGTCTTGTAAGTTTTGAATTTCCACAAGTGCTTGGTTCGCAACAACGGTCTCACCTAACGTACCCACCCAAGAAGTAATTCGTCCATCGATAGCCGCACGAATTGGTAAGTAATCACGAATCTGCTTCTCGATAACGATCTCTTCGACTTCACCAGTCGAAAGGCCAAGTGATACTAGCTGCCGCTTTAGATTCTCAACCCGGTTTTCAAGTTGATCGGCTTTTGCAATCGTCTCAAGAAGTACACGGCGAGAGAAAGCATCGTTGCTAATGTTTTCCATTCGCCTCGAGCGATCACGTGTTAGTTTTGCATCGAGGCTGTTTCGGAGTAAATCCAACTGCAAAGTGTAGAATTCCGTCGATGCGATCTCCATCAAAAGATCACCTTCTTGAATCTCCTTACCAGGGTAAATCGAGTGAGAGCGAATCGTTCCTGCCAACTGAGAGGAAGCGACCGATCGACCACCGGGTGGTAATACGACAGTCGCGGCCAGTTCCATAGTCTGAGAAATTGGTTGCTGTGTAGCAACGAACGTTTTGATACCGAGTCGACTCCGATCGGCGGCACTTAATTTCAAAACACCTAAAAAGAAGAGGTTTGACAATTCGTGCCCACCTTTCACAACGACGCGATCGCCGGGATATATGTCGCCATCAACCACTTCAATTAGATCCAATGAACGATTATTGACCGAAGTGCTTTGGATGTTTTTGTCAACGATCGCTGGCGACTTGGAATCAGAAAACGAGATGCTCTGAATCATTCGCCTTTTGCCAACGATAATGTTTCGTTTTTTGTACTCCGCAGATGTGCGAGTAGAGGCTTCCTCCACGAATACATAAGATTGCAGACCATCGCTATAAATTGAACGACTTGGAACAGCGATACGTTCATTCGATCGGTTCGTATAGATGGTGGCATTGCCGACCATGCCGGGAACGATTTCTGGATCTGATACCGTAACCCAAGCCCAGCTCACTTGAGTTTTGGCTTCCAATCCTGCATCGATTCGCTCGATCGAACCACGAATCTTCTTTGACGCGTCCAAGAACTCCAATTCAACGTTTTGTCCTATTTTGATGTCAAAGAGATCTTTCTCAAGAAGTTGCAGTCGCACCCATGTCCGATCGTTGTTGACGATTTCGAACAGGTGCTCAAATGCATCCACGAATTTTCCTTCGGACAGATCCGAGTGAACCACCTTGCCTGCGATCGGCGAGCGGATCTGATGACGAAGCGGTTGGACATCGTTTTGCTCAAGTGACTTCACATCGACGCCGAGGGTTCGAGCGCGGATTCTCGCGATAACTAGGCTGTTCTCGCTCTGCTTATAGGCGTTTTCGACATCCAACAATCTTTGCATCGGAACGGCACCAGCATTTGCAGACGGCTTCGAGAGCTCAAGAAGTTGCTTGTTGAGGGCAAGTTCCGATTTCGCTTGAATGAATTCAAGCTGGAGTGATTCTAGCTCACGACTTGAGAGTTCCGCGACAACTTGACCTTGCGCAACGACATCACCAGGCTGAACAAGCAACTTTGTTATTCGTCCTGCAATCTGCGCGGAACCAAAAGCTTTTGAATTCCATGGTGCGACCGTTTCGGCGAACACGAAAAGTCTCGAAGATACATCACCAACAGACACTTCATCGGTCTGAAGGCCAATCGCACTGCGCGCCTGACCTGACAGAGTAATATAACCACGGTCCGTATCGACCTGTACACCCTTCGTTGGTAGCGGTTGATGGCCCTCGTGAGCGACGCTTAGGTTGCAACGTCCCAAAACCAAAAGAAAAGTTATTGCAACCGTCAGCCGAAGACACGCACGGAGACTACAACCAACTTTGTGCGCGGAAGCATCCGGCTGACGGTCGGACAATTTTAGACTCATTACTTCTTCACATAAGTCTCGGGTTCAGGAAGCGGATCAGTCGAAGCTTTTGCCGTTTTGACAAACTCATCGACGCACGGAGGGCAGCAGAATTCATAAGATTTGCCGTCGACGACCCATGTGAATTTAGGATTCGCCTTCGTTTCGGTAATAGGACAAATCCGATCACCCTGTTTCGGGTTCATATCGTGAGCCGATTTGATACCTTTAAACTTGACCGATGCAGTTACATTACCATTGGCCTCAATATCCGCAGCTGTATACCGGCCTGCTGGAACAAGATATAGATCCTTTTCCGCTGCATCTGCCAGCTTGTCAGGCATTGCGGCACTTTCACCGTGCGACTCTTGCCCGGATTGGAAACCAAGTCGGAAGCGTTCGCCAGCGATCCGAATGTTTGGGATAGTGACATCGAGCTTTCGCCCGACTAAATCTGCCGGCAACTTTCCAACGAATAAAGAAGTTCTGTCTTTCGCATCACCTTCTTGAGGCAAAGGATCAAATGTAATGCTCTTGGAGTCTGTATCACCATCGGCTTTCACGAAGCCCTTTAAGCTTTGGCGCTCAATGTCTATGACGCGAGTCTCGTCCTTGCCGAGCGTGTAAAGTCGGATCGAGCCTTCGGTGTCAACTACAGCTTCAACGTGATAACTATCACGTCCCAATGAAACCATGATGCCACCATGAGCACCCGCCTTGTGACCATGTTCAGAGTCAGCCTCCACTTTTGCAGCAGTCGCAGAAGTACTAGAGTCATCACGTTCGCTGGACGCAACGACTCCCGAGTCTTTACGTGTGTTACTGGTGCTGGTTGACGTAGATGTCTGAGCACTCGGATTACAACCGGCCACCAAAATCAAAGTGCCAATCGCCAATGGAGCCAAAGCTCCAACGAGCCACTTGCTCGATATCAAAACAAACCATTCTCTAGTCCTCATTCTATATTCTCCTCATTACCTTTTTGTGCTACTTCTTGAGCGAGGCTTCGTACAAGTCGTCGAGTACGGCCAAAAACTTCTCAGGCGATGCCGTCATCTTCTTTACGCATGGTGGGCAGCAAACGTAGACGAATTGCCCTTCAATGATGCCGTTCTTCGATTTCTCAGAGATTTCATTGTCCGTCATGACCAGACATTTGCCCTGGGCCTTAGCCATGTTGCCACGAATCTTGTCGAGGTACTTCGCATCGGGTTTTGACTTTAAACAGTCTTCACAGCAAACGTAGAGGACTTCTTTGGTTTCTGGATCGGTCATCTTGACTGGCTTCGCGTGACCTGTGAGAGATTCGCCGCTCACGGGACAAATCGCCTGTACCGCGATGCGCAGTCGTTCGCGTCTTTGTTCCGCACTTTCTTTTTTGGGATCTTCTGCAAAGGAAAAGCCAACGATGGAAACGATCGCGACAAACAAAAGGGACTTTATGATTCGACTAAACATGCTAAATACTTCCTTCAAAGGTTAAGAAACAACAACTACAACTTCATCGAAGCCACCCAGCGGTTAACTTCATCAATATCCTTGGCTCCAATCATGGTCAGTTGACGATCTTCGTTTTTCCAACTCACAGCCAACTGGCCGGCAGACTCGACGATCTTGCAAGTTTTGCCGCTGCATTGAGTCTCAATCGATGGCGAGTCACCAAACCACACTGGCTGTTCGTCCTTGTGCTCGAAGACGATCACCGAACTTCCATCGGCCCGCTCGCAAATCGAAGCTGAGCATTTGCAGCAAGGCATATTGAGCACATGAGTCGAGGCACGGGCGAATCCCTCGGGCAAACTCGTAAAAGTAGCTGGCTCATAGCCGAGATATTCTGTCGCCGCTGCTAAGTCGACTTGCTTACCCTGATATTTTGCAACTAGTTCTGCGATGGCAGCCTTTGGCTCCGTGCTCGCCAAACGAATCACGTCTTGAAAATCGACCGCTAACTGAGAGTGTTCGTGTGAGCTATTTCCATGGTCAGATGACAGGTCCTTTCTAACGACGAAGAAAATCAATGCTATCGAAGCGGCCGTAGCGAGAATTGCGACACTCCAATTCCATGCATACGATTTCGGTACGACCGTGACGACATCATTAGCGTCAAGTCGATTTGAAATGCGATCCCAAACCGAATCAGTGTCTGCAGCAGCTTCGGATTCACGCATCAAGGCTCCCATAGCTTGGTACTGTGCAATCAACTCCCTACATGAAGCACACTCCTCGCAATGCCCATCAAAACGTTGGCGTTCTTCCGGAGCGAGTTCATCATCGAGGTAAGCCGACAATCTATCGTCAACCCAATCGCAATTCATAGTTATGCCTCCCAACCAAGTTGGAGCAGAGACGTCTTCAGATCTTTACGAGCTTTGTTCAATCTCGAACCAACTGTGCCTTCTGGTATTCCGAGCACGCTGGCAATCGCTTCATAACCCAGCCCTTCGATTTCCTTCATATGAAGAAGTGCTCTTTGCTCGCCGGAAATGCTCTCCATGGCAAGACGAAGTACTTCGGCGTCGTCGGTCTGGTTTTGATTTTCTGGAACGAGGTTGTTTTGCATCGACAGTGCGGCCTTATGAACGCGTTGCTCTTCGCGATTTGTCTTGCGCAAGTATTGTAGGCTTTGATTCACAGCCATTCGGTGTGCCCAAGTTTCAAGTGTCGATTCAAAACGAAACTGATTGAGTTTGCCAAACAACTGAATCACGAAGTCTTGCATCACGTCGTCAGCATCGCTGGCTCCAACGATTTTTCGAATGACTCGATAAATCCTCGCAGCCAACAGTTCGTAAATTCGCTTTTGATGGTCGCGGCTACCGTCGGCAGCTTGCTTTATCCATGATGCGAGATCCTCGTCAGGCGTAATGCTTTGATCGGTGTTCGCTGAGTTGGATGACTCTGATGAATGCATTCTTCACTCCATACTGCAAAAAAGTAAGACCTGCTCGAAGTTTCCAATCGACTTCGAGCAGGTTGACTTTGTGAAAAGCCGCTAGCGACTAACGGCGGCAGCAGGAACGATTTTCCAAGCAGCAGTATGCATTCTTCATGCAGCAAATCGGCTGGCTCTTGGACGACATAGAAGATTCATTTGCAACGCTCTCGCTTCCTTTTAATGAAAAGCCGAACGAAGCTAACGTAACGAGACCCAACAATGCAAATTTCGCAAACATAATTCACCTGTGATTCTGAAATGACTTGAGACCTAGCTACGACCCAATAGCGGGTTCGCAACTTTTCGAACAAACGCAGAACGAACGTTTGTTGCGATCTCAATTCTTCCAGACACAAGCAATCGATTGCCAAGAACGCCCACCAAATCGAATAGGCACTTCGTACTTACGCAAGTCAACAAGAGTCGAATCACGACCCGTAACTAGGCTTTCGGTAGGGGGAACCCAAAGCGGATGATCGATAACTTTCGCCAGCGGGTCTTTGGGAGGAGTTGCATTGACAGCTAGCTTAGCACACCGACACTGCTCCCCGTCGCAGATTTTCGCAGAGGGCTGCTTGCGGGAGTGGCTCCCGATTTCGCCTCTATTCGTTGAACCACGCGAACACTTTGGACACCTCTTGACTGGCTGGCTGTCCTCGCCCTGGGGTGCCCCACCGGAAGAAGAATGTGTCGACACATCGGATGCGGTGCCAGCAGTTTCGCTCAAAAACCGGCCGAGGCAGCAGCACGAAATACCCCCGAAAAGCTGGCTGGACACGACAGCGAACAGCAAAACGATTTTCAAGGTTAATGTGGACATCGTGGCACACAAGGAATGACTGGATTTTGAACCGACGCATTTTAGATGCCGCGTCCCCGTTCGTCCTTCACGCAATGGTAGAAATTCTACGGAATCAGCTTCAAAGTGTGTTGCTAGAGGCTGTTTTTGAGGAATTCAGAGACTTTCCAACGTGTTCTCCAGAAGACATCTTCCATCAAAAGATGAGCGAACTCCCCATTTCGACCAACGCTCAACAGTCCATCCACGCCCGTTGTCTGCTCCCAGCTTTTACGTTTGCTTTCATACTCAACCTTAAAAATCGGATAGGCTAGCGGGACGCGAACCACGCGGCTGCCGCATGCTCGTTTGCCGATTCCTGGAATCATTCGCTCTAGCGAATCAATACAGAGCTTCGTCAGCTCGCTATCATTCATGTTCCAGTGTGAATCTCCTACTTTGCAGCCTATATCGCAAGTAACTTGAGACTTGCCATTGGGAACGAGCCAAGGGAGTCCCATGCCTATATCGCTTAGACGAAAGAACGGGTAATCGCGCTCGGGAACCCAGGTCACCACATCGGTTAGGCCGGACGGTCCATTCAGTTTCAGATTTACGAATATCATTGCACGATATTCAAACTTTTCGAGACCAGCGAGTGCATTCGTTCCACGAACCAATTTGGGCAGCACATGAACGGGAGCAGTGGAAATCACTCCGGCCACGGGCAATGGTTTACCATTAACGATGATGCTCTGTACGCGTTCATTCTCCACATCGATTTGCTCAACATTGCAATTGAGCCTTACATTTTCTTCTACTTTCTCAGCGATCCGATGACACACGGACGAGATTCCACCTTGTGGGTAAACGTGCCATGAATTGGTGGACTCCACGATCGTGCTGGCATAGCCAATGCCGATGACTCGATTGGTCATCTTAGCTGCCGTGCGGAGCATCATCATACGGCCTAAGCCGGTCGAAAATTTTTGTCCAACAGCCGCCGCTACTTCATCACCATTGGCACCGGACCAAGCCTCTGTGAGTGGAATCGCAATCTCTTCTGATAAACGCGAACCGTACTGTGAAGAGTAGTATTCTCGTGCTGTTGAGGCAGTACTAGCGAACAATGACTTTGACTTTCCTATTAACGCGCTCGACAAGTATTTCGGTGAAGCGAGAAGCCCCAACGGATAGGCGTAGCAACGACCTCGTAAATGCACTGTTTCCCCATATCGTGCCATCGGTTGGCAATCTCGCGACATTCCAATAGCTGCCGCAAGACGATTGGTAAGAAAGTGTACGCCACAATCATAAGTAAAACCTTCTTCGTCACGTTCGCTTTTCATGAGTCCAGCGACTGCATCCGAGCTTTCGAAGAGAACGAATGGCACGCTATGATTCTTGAGGTGTAACGCGGCAGTTAACCCGGCGATACCACCGCCAAGGATTGCGATGGGCAGTTCATTTGTAGGCTTGATCATTCACTTTTCTCCTTCACGAATTCGCCATGTAAGATTGCCCCTAAGCCGATCAATGACAACGGCAAGTCGACCAGGGTAAATATCGTCAATGCAATCGGCGATTCCAACGAAAGTCGTTTCACGATCCAATTTGGACCTTTCCAATCTTGAATCCAATTGCGGAAGGAATAAGTCCAATTGACCGGACTAAGTGCCGTTCTGACGGAGACTGTCGCCAAGCCTGCTCGTTGGCAAAGCTCGCCAAGGTTCTGCCGGTTGAATAGGTAGAGGTGCCTTGGAAAGTGATAGCCTCCCCAATGCCGGTTTCCAAAGATCCGGAAATCGGGCGAATCAGTATTGTCAGTCACTATGATGAGGCGACCGCCTGGCTTCAGAAGCGTTGAGACGCACTGAAGCATCGCGAGGGGATCACTGACGTGCTCGATCGTCATAATCATGAAGATCAAGTCAAACGATTTCTGTTCGAACCCGACCTCTTCTACAGACCCTTGCTTGATCTGAATTCCTCGACGCTTCGCTCCTTCTGCAGCCCTCGGGTCGCTGTCGATGCCCTCGATGCTCCAAGTCGGCTTGCCAAACCGTTGCAAAAGTTCGAGATGAAATCCATCTCCACAACCGATGTCGAGTATTTTCGCGTGTTCAGGTAAACCTCGACACCAACGGAGCAGCCTCCTCGCTTCTAGTCGCTGGCGAACACGATAAACCAAGCCAAAATCCGACTCGTTGAATTGAAAGGCGTGGTAATTTGCCGGGTAAGAATGCTCGATTCCCTGCGCATCAGGCCGAGGATTAAGGTAAACCATTCGGCATCGACGACACTGGACGGCCATGAACTCTTCATCAGAAGTGCGGTATTCAAAATCTTCGCCGACAGCGATTGGCAGGCAATCGTCAGCTCTACAAACAGTGCACAAAACATGCTCAAAATGGATACGCAATTCAAGACCCTCTCGACCGGCAGTTAGACCACTACGTCAAATGGATGCTGCTCCAGTAATTTTCCTTCATTGAAAAAAAGAATTGTTTTGAAGGAATCAGACCGTGAAAGCATCAAAGTTTGACGACGTTGAAACCATCAATTCGCACTCTGTGCGTAACCACCTTCCACACAAATTGTTAAGGTTTTGGAATTCATGGCTACCCAACATTTAAAGAGAGTGTTCAAGGTGACTGGCATGAGCTGCGGACACTGCCAACGCGCTGTTGATGCCGCGATTAGGCAGCTAGAGGGCGTCCATGACGTGCAGGTCGACCTTGAAGCGGGCGAAGCGATCGTTTTTGGCAACGCTTCAGACCAGAAGATCGCAGAAGCTATAAATGAGTCGGGCTATAACGTTGTTCCTGCTGTACAGCCGAAGAAAGGCAAATCAAATGGGTGAAACTGTTAAGCCAGTAGAAATCGGTGTTGGAGGCATGACTTGCGCCGCTTGCGTGCGACGAGTGGAGAATGGACTTCGCAAGATTCCGGCCGTGGTGGATGCTTCGGTCAATCTGGCAACCGAACGAGCACACGTCCAATTCGGACATTCCCCAGACGAGAACGACATCCGAGCCGTTCATGCTGCCATCGAGAAACTCGGTTACGAGCCAAAGCCCATTGCGACTTCGAACATACCCGACAATCGTGATGTAGAAACCAGTCAGCTCTGGCGACTTTTCCTTGGTTCAGCCATGTTCACGCTACCGCTGCTGTTGATTGCAATGGTACCGATGCTGTCGTCCAGCGTGATGAACGTTATGATGACTTGGTTGACGATGGAGCAATGGAACTGGGTAATGCTCGCACTGGCGATCCCCGTTCAGTTTTGGTTTGGTGGTCGCTTCCTACGTTTGGGCGCAAAGAGTCTTTTCTCAAGTTCGCCCGATATGAATGCACTCATATTGCTTGGAACAATGGCTGCGTTCCTTTTCAGTGCGACTGTTACAGTTGTGCCGAATTGGATTCCCGCTGAGTCGAGGCACGTCTATTTCGAGGCTTCGGCGGTCGTGATTACGCTTGTACTACTCGGTAAGTTTCTCGAAACTAAGTCGCGCCACCAAGCTTCGGATGCGATGAAGCTCTTGCTGAATCTGGTTCCGAAAATGGCAACCGTTGTTCGCGATGGAGAAGTAATATCGATCCCAGTCGAAAAAGTTGTACTTAATGACATCTTGGAAGTTCGGCCCGGTTCTGCCATCGCTGTTGACGGTGTCGTCGTCAGCGGTTCGACATATATTGATGAGAGTATGGTGACCGGCGAAAGCGTACCGGTCGCTAAGGCAGCCGGTGATCAAGTTGTTGCTGGGACGATCAACGGAAATGGCAGTATTCAGTTCCGTGCGACGGCTATTGGGTCGGAAACAACACTAGCCAAGATAGTTGCATTTGTCGAGTCGGCTCAAGCAAGCAAGCCACGTATTCAAGGCATCGCGGATCGAGTGGTTGCGTACTTCGTCCCCGTCGTGCTAGCGATAGCAATCGCTACAGCGCTCGCCTGGTTGTTCATTGTCCCAGGCGGATCGATCGACAAGGCGCTAGTTCACGCGGTTGCGGTGTTGATCATCGCTTGTCCATGCGCCATGGGGCTGGCCGTTCCAACGAGCGTCATGGTCGGCACAGGCCGTGCGGCGTCAAAAGGAATCTTGTTTCGATCCACGGAAGCAATCGAATTACTAAGTTCTGTCAACTCAATCGCATTTGACAAGACGGGCACATTGACGGTCGGCAAGCCGAGGCTAACACAATTCCACGTCATGCCTTCGTTTGATAGGTCGACCTTGCTGGGACAAATCGCGATTGTCGAACAACGTTCGGAACATCCGCTCGCAGTCGCGATCGTTGAAGCGGCTAATGAATCGCAGCTTCGAACCTCGCTGGAAGTGGTTGACTTTCAAGCCGTCGCAGGTGCAGGCGTTGAAGCACGACTTTCTAACGGAGATCAAATTCTTATCGGCTCAGAAAGATTCATGCAGGGTCAAGGTATTGATACTGCTCGAATGCGGACACAGGTCGAGCTTGCGATTCAAGAAGGCAACGGTTTCTTCTTTGCAGCGATCAATCGATCACTTGCCGTGTTAATGGTCGTGTCCGATCCAATCAAGCCATCAACCCCCGCTGCCGTATCACAACTGATCGCGAGGGGTTTCCATGTTTCATTGATCTCTGGAGATAATGCGAAGACGGCCAAGGCCATAGCCTCTCGTTGCGGGATACCCTCCGATTCGGTCCATGCCGAAGTAAAACCGAATGACAAAGCAGCGGTAATTCAATCTCTCAAAGTGTCGAACAAGCGAGTGGCTTTCGTGGGCGATGGGCTTAACGATGCTCCCGCCTTGACCGTAGCCGATGTTGGAATCGCGATGGGTACTGGAACCGATCTGGCCATCGAAAGCGCTGATGTCATCGTCATGTCAGGCGACATTCAGAGTATCCCAAACGCGATTCGACTTTCACGAGCGGTGATGTCGAATATCAAACAGAATTTGGCGTGGGCTTTTGGTTACAACGCTCTACTCATCCCAGTCGCAACAGGTTTTTTGCAACCTTGGTTCGGATTGAGCTTATCCCCCATTGTTGCCGGACTGGCGATGAGCCTGTCAAGCTTTTTCGTCGTCTCAAATGCCTTGCGGCTTAGGTCGTGGAACTAAAACACCCAGAAGCAGAACCAAACTTCGAATGAATCGAATTCTTGAAGAAGCTGGCCAGCGCGCCACGTGGAGACCGGACACGCACTGTCTGGCACTCGATGGAGTGCGTGGACTGGCAATCTTGGCAGTTACTGTTTATCGAATCTGTAAAGAATTTGACCCTTCAGAACATCCTGCCTTAGCAATCGTACGACGGTTCGCGCCGATCGGCGAACGCGGCGTGGATCTATTCTTTGTACTATCGGGATTTCTGATCACCGGAATCTTATTACGCACAAAGAATGATCCAAGGTACTTCCGCAACTTCATTTCACGTCGCGCTCTTCGAATCTTTCCACTTTACTTTTTGAGCCTTGCTGTCGGTTTACTGATACTGCCACAATTTGTGTCGGCCAATGCACTTGATTTAGCAAAGCAGCATCAACTCTTTCTGTGGACGTACACATCGAATCTTCGGATGGCTTGGCTCAATGAATGGTGCTTCGGAGTATTCGACCACTTTTGGTCCTTAGCAGTAGAGGAGCATTTCTACCTTATTTGGCCTGCGATCGTTCTAATCCTATCGCGCAGGTCACTTGCTATTGTATGCATAATGATTGTCGTTGTGGTTGGTTTAGCAAGAACCACAGCCGCCCTGGATAGTCGTTTTGATGTTGCCGTAGCTGTTGCAACCTTCTTTCGAGCCGACGCGCTCGCGATAGGTTCGTTGCTTGCGATCGTACTCACGTCCGGAATATCGAAATTGTCGATCCGCCGAACGGCAGGCATCGCTTTAGCAGTGACGTTACCGGTGCTAATCGCTATTGCGATATCAGGGAAGCGATTTCTCGAAATACCAAATAGCCTGTGCCCAATTTTAGCCGCTTCGGCCATGGCTATCGTGCTGCTAAACCAACGCACATCATTAGCCGTTCGATGCCTTGAATCACTACCTCTAAGAATGCTAGGGAAGTACAGCTATGGGATGTATGTGTTCCAACTCCCGATTGTCTCGATTTTTTCGATGTCGGTATTGCGGTCTTATCTTCCGTCTAATCCGTTCGTTGCAAGCATCATCTACGGTCTCGGGACCTTTGGGCTAATATTTAGTGTTGCGTGCCTCTCCTTTCACCTATTCGAGTCGCATTTTCTGCGACTCAAAAAAGTTTTCTCATAAGACGCTCGCGCTAATCGATCGCATTATTTGTGATCGTGCTTAGCCACATCAGCACACTGCTTTTGGCAAGTCCGACATGACTTAGCGCAGGCGACCATGTGCTCGTCGTTAGGGAACTTTTCGCACGCAGTTGCACACTCATCGCAACACTTCGCACAGCACTCGAGCATGTGCTTGGCAAGCGGACTCTTGCGTGCGCAGAGTGTCGAGCACGCCTTGCAGCATTCCGAACAATCCACGCAGAGCTGAGCGGTCGCTTTATGCTCAGTTTTGCCGCTGGCTACCAATTCGAGGCAATGGTGGAAGCAGCTATCGCATTCGATTTGGCAAGCGCTACAAACCTCGGCACACTTTTTCATCATCGGATCTCCATGGTGGTCGGCAAAAGAAACAACAGGGACTACTACCGCAAGGGCAAATGCAGCAAACAAGGCTGAAACACGTGACATCATGAACCTCACTTTGAGAGAGACTGGAAACGGACTGAGCACTTCAGTACTAACTGGTTCGGTATGGCAGTCCCCGTGCCCAAACGGGTCACTTTTTAGGCAAAACTAAATAGATTCGCGACCTAGAAGAAATGGCAAGAATCCTGTGAAGAACATGTTCGACACTGGCATCTAAGCGTCTTTGAGCTGACCTAATGAATGCTTTTGCGAGCAGGCCAAACGGCTGGGTTCAGCTTGGCAGCCAAGCGACCAACGAGAAGACGATATGCCCGAAAATAGATCAAAAGTTCGGTGAAGATAATCGGTATGACTCGCATCTAAAATTGAAACAAGCAAACGATGCTTGGAGCGAATCAAGTTCCCAATCAGTTAAGAGGGTCAAGAAAATGAAGTCACTAGTAGCAATTGGATTGTTGGCATTTCTCGGCGTTGGCTTGGCATTCGGAGCCAGTTTCACCAAGTCACCTGTAACAAGTAACGGGGCAAAAGCATGCGAATGTTCCTCATGCTGTACGGAAGGCGGTTGCTGTTGCGAGACCGGAGTTTGCACCTGTGACGAGTGCAAATGCGATTGTTGTTCCGTGGGTTCCCAATCGTGTGCTTCCGGTTGCTGCTCGGACAAAGCATCATCGGCCGCTGCTTTAGTAAGTGCTGGCATGGACCAAGGCACTTGCCCTAAGTGCCCGCCAAAGTCGCCAAGCAAAGATCCAAGGAAGTAGGGCTAGTTATTCACTGACGTTTTGCAAGCAGAATAGGTCACACGGAAATCGGAAGCTATGCCCTTAGAAGAGCAGTTTGTTTTGCTGCTTTGTTTAGGTTTTGGTTGAGTTCGATCTCCGTGGAGGCTGGCTACGTCTGCAACACGCGGCGAGTTCCTGAAGTGAGGTTGGTAGGCTGCCCCACGCATCACGCGACCGCAATCTATACGGCGGCGACGTCGTACATCGCATCGCCGAGGCTAACAGATAAAACAACTTTGCTACATTCCTGCAAAAATGCAGCCGGGAATCCTTTGCATTCCTTGCCAACGCAGGTTTTGCCGGTTGCGCGGATCGGCGTATTGCCGCAAACGGCTCCAGCCACTTCGAATCCACACGCAGGCCACCATCACTAGCCGTCGAACTATATGTCGGAAGCATGGATTCGCATCCGACGTGACGTTATTGCCATAGAGTTGAACCAGAAGACATGAAGATGAGCGTGATTCGAAGTTTGTTCAAAATGACGTTTCTTTGTGCTCTGTCGTTAGGAAACGCAGGGTGTCGCATAACTTCTTGGCCCGAATACCGACCGCTTGGTAGCAGTAGCCCTAAGAGTGTTACATCTAGTGCCTCGATTGCTGATCGCGCGGCGATTGAACCGAGCGCACAGCCACAAGTCGGCTACCCCGCCCCGGCAGGTGACCCGACGCCAACCTCTCGAAAGTTGGCTTTATCGAACGCCAGTGAGGAGTGTAGCATTGGGTGCTGTCATTGATCTCAAAAATGATGAGAAGACGTTTCAACCTAGAGTTTGGGACCGAAGCAGGCTTTACCGACTTTGGTACAGACTTCTCAGAAAAGTCGGGACTGCGGACCGAAGCTTGTTGATGACTTGTGATATCAGCAGATTGGTGCCATTGGCGTCTGATGATGTCAGTTGGCGGCAGTTGCCTATTGAAGACGCAATCGCCTTAACGCAATGTAATTCTATTTTTGATTGGAACGCTTTCCACTCGCTTGATAGTGGACGCTTTCGCTGTTTCATCATCGAAGACGGGGAAGCGATTCTTGCTTACTTGTGGGTCGGTGTTGGCGATATTCCTCCCGAACATAACAGCAACGGACATCCGTGGACTGGATTGCCGCTGTACTTGTCGGAGGATACAGCCTATCTCTTCTCCGCATACGTCGCGTCGAACTGTCGAGGTAGGCGGTATTATCAAAAGCTTATCGGTAATGTCGCCACCTTTCTAAGCGATGCACGTATCACAAAGATCGTCTTGACTACTGATCTCCAGAACACAGTCGCCATTGCTGCAAATCTGCGAATGGGCTTCCAGCTAATCGGGGAAACCGGGTTCACATCAATCGTTGGAGTTCGGAACGTGTGGTACAACGTAGCTTCAAGCTTCCTGCCCAACCAGCTTGGAAGGTATGTGGGCGACAGATCTCACGCGAAACTAAAGTGATCAGGTTGTCGAGGGATTTTCTTCTCAAGTACAACGCGATGCCGTTGCTAACGGAAGACTCTGTACGTCCATCCGCCCGTCGCTGTTGTTTCCACGACCGAAGCTGCGGAAATGTCGCGCCTCGCTTTTCGCGAGTGTAAATCATTGCTCAAGCAGAGTCGACACGAAGCGCTTCATTGTGCACTATGTGCCGCCTGGGCGCGTATTCATCGATTCCCAAAAAAACGAGTGAAGTCTCACGCTTGATCTCTCATCTAACTTGTAAAGTCGGACCGAAAGGCGGTTCGATGCGAATTCCAGTCGGCAATGCAACTTAGCATGTAGCCGCAGACAGGTTCTTGAAAGGAACAGATGATGAGTATCGAGAGTTTAGCAAAGTTTTTGATGTCAGTGGCTGTTATCGCTGGATTAGCGATCGCTTACCCACAAACAGGCAACGCACAGATCAATGACAAAGTCGCTCGGAACAACGGTGCCCCATTTTTTGCGAACCAGCGTACATCTCGCAACATCCAGCATGCACGCGACTATTCTCGAGGACTGCAACAGTACACAACTCACGCCAGAGTTATTCAGCCGACGGTGACTCAAGCTGAATCACAGATGCTCGGTCAACAGTTGCAAGCGATTCAACGGGACATGGTCATCGTCCGCGAAGAGTATGCGTCCAATCCGAAGGTTGTAGAACAGGTCAAGAAGATTGAAACTCAGCTTGGCCAAGCTACAACCGTCCAGAAGTCGCTGCATACGGAATGCTGCAAAGCCTCACCAGACGGTAAGGCGTGTGCTGAGATGTGCGGCAAGATTCATGCTTCACTGGATGAAATTAAGAAAGAACATGATAAGCTTCTGAAAGAACTCGGCCACGAGGAAGCGGCCCATGATCAACATGCGGATCATGAACATCACAATCCTGTTCAAGAAGCAACCAAGAAGTAAGTGCCTTCTGTTGTTCAGGTGTTGTGACGTGTAGTCCAACGAGAGCATTTCGAGCTGGCAGTCCGTTCCTTCGGGTTGCCATGCTCTTTTTTCTTAACTGTCTGATCGCCATCTTGCGTCATTAGACTTTCTGCAACCGTCACTGGATCTCCAGTATGAGCCAGCTAAAGTGATCATTCGAGTAAATCGAATTATTTTGCGTTGACATGAAGGATTGACTAAGGACCGGCATCCAAGGGCTGGCGGATGTTGGAAAGCCTGCTTTTCATCGCTTGTGCTTTGTGAATGCCTTATGAAGCGAAAGCGGGGAGGAAACTCCCCATCCGCCTTTTTGCAACACGGTTTTTCCGTCAGTCCCTACTGTTGACTAAACGTTAAGCCACGAAGTGAGTCATCACCGCTGTCATCGATAATCGGGTCGAGACCTCCACTGAGTACATAACCGTCAAGTCGGGACTGAGATTGAGCGAATACGACTTGGGCCGCAATCAGCTGAAGGCTGCTGTCCAGGAACGCCCGTCTGGCGATCAGTACTTGCACGAAGCTCGTTTCCCCAGCCTTGTAAGCCAATTCGGCAAGCTCCAACGCTTCCTGAGCATAGGGCAGAATCTGCGACTGATACTTCTCGACAGCTGCTCGTGACACATCGTAGTCGCGAGATGCGGCTGCGATTCTGGCTTTTATCGAATTTTCAATCCGTTCAACTTCCTGAGATGCTCTCGCGTACTCTGCGCGGGCAGCTGCGATGTTTCCCTGATTTTTGTTGAAGACCGGAATCGGGGCACCGACTTGCACATTGATTAATCCAGAATTTGTACCGTTGTCGACCCCAGAAGCGATATTCACATCGAGGTTGGGGATCGCTTGAACATTTTGTCGTTGGACGTTGGCTTGAGCTTGCGCTAGTTTCGCACGAGCTACTTCATACTCGGGACTTTCGGCGATCGTTTCGGCTGCAAGTTCGGACCAGCTACGAGCCTCCGTAGATGTTGGCAGTTCCCCTGTTAGCTCTCCCGTTCCCAGTTCGGGACATCCGACGAATGCCGTTAGCTCACGCCATGCAGCAAAATAAGTCGCTTCTGCCTGCTCCAAAGCAAGCTGAGCTTCCGCCTGCTGCTGTTTTGCTTGAACTACCTCGAGCCGCGATCCTTCATTGGCGTTTTTGCGCTGCTCAGCAAGCTCTAGACCTTGATTTACTACCGCTTGAAACTCTCGGACAAGGTCTACTCGCTGCTGGGCCGCCAACGCATCATAAAACCGTATTCGAACGTCGGTCGCGACGCGGTACTTTTGAGCTTCAAGCTGAAACAACTGAGCTCTCAAGGCTTCATTCAGCACGCGACGATTTAGGTCACGTTTGTCCGCCGTGATAATGGTTTGCTGGATGAAGATAGTGTGTTGGTCTGTGCCCTCGTCGGCAATTTGCGTTCCGTTGTAGCCCATGACCGGATTAGCACGCAAAGCGACTTGAGTGCGGAAGCCAGCTGCTTTTTGCGTCGTTGCGACTAGCTCTGCAATCGTCGGATTGTTAGCAAAGGCAAGATTCTCCAAATCGCTGATGGAGTACGTTGCACGAGCAGCGTCCTCGTTCTGAAAGGAGGCCGGCTGAACTGGCGTCTCGGCGTGCTTGATCTCCGAACTGCGGGCGAGCGTTTGTTGCTCTGGATCTGTGGAGATGACGCCTCGACCCGAATTAGGAACCGGGCCTGCGAATTGAGCACTTGACGATCGTTCTCGCCGAGATGCACAGCCCAATACCACCGACAAGATAAGAAACGCTAACGTGATTGCTCTAAACATGGCATCCTTGCACCGAACCGGATAAAGATCGACTCAATTTGGCTACGATCTCGTCGTAGTAACGTCGCGGATGTGAATGCCTTATGAGAATTTCGGCTAGATGCCCATGCAGTGATAACGTTTCTTTGTTCAGAAGTTGAAGTGTAACCGATCGTTTACAACTCATCGTTGCAACCGATAAAGTTTGCCTGACCGAATTCGCTGACATGCGTCCATTTCAGACAAATCAGCGAGAACCTGAATTGCTGCCTTTTTGGTTTCAATTCCAAACAGCGATAAACAGAACTTTCGAGTGAGCGAATGTTGTATGACCCTCACAACATAACGAAAGACGTCCAGCACCTATGGGTGGAATGGTCAACTTCACGGAGCGATCACTGGGTAGGGTGGCATGCCAGGGTAATAGTGTCCTGGATGGCCTTCGGGCAGGTTGTCGGGATAGTGATAACCTGGTGGCAAGTGATAGGGATGATTTGGTGGGAGCCGCGGCCAGATGATGTTGGGGAGTGGTGGCGGCGCTTCGATAACAACAGGTTCGTCCGGTGGAGGCGGCCAAGGCCAATCCTCGGGCCACCATGGCGGACGTGGGCCAGGGTCTTCGCTTGAGGATCCTTCATCGTCGCCTCCATAACTCTCCGGTGGAATGTACGGAGGTTGTTCTGAAGGCGGATCGAAAGGTGGAATGAACGGATAAGGCAATCTAGGTAGTTTGGGTTTGAACTTATCTATCATTGCAAGTTACTCCTTTGCAAGGGACTGGGATGCCGAAACGCGACGCGCCTACTAGGACACAACGCACACTGGGGAATCGACTTGGTTTCAAGGAATGAACGAAGCTCTTCGTCGCTCGCGGTTGGTGGGCAAGCTTCGTAAGCACGGAACAAATCCCACTCCGAAATGGATTCGAGGCGGGCTTTTGTCTCTAACTGTGGCCAATATGCGAGTGCGGGACATTTTGCGAGGCAGCCATTCACTAGCTGGGTACAAGATCGCTGCATACAAACGCGATATGCGGCATCTGGCTTGGAATTGAAAGGCATTGGCTTACCATCGATGACGTTGTATTGACGCATCCAGCCCTTGTGCGATTTGCGAATGTTGATGCGAAGCTTCGGATACTGCTTATGCCAACTCCACACTATCGCTTTCACGTCGCGGAACCGTTCGATGTAGTCTTGATGTGTTCCATGCTGGCTGATTTCAAGTTGGCACTCTGTATCAACGAGAACCTGGGGCAACTCAGAGAAGCGGTGTAGGAAGAAACCATTGGTTACCAGCATCAGTTCACTGTCGAACCAGTGTTGTCGAGCGACTTGAATGTGCTCCAAGATCGCAGGATTGAGCAGCGGTTCACCGCCAAGCAATGCGAATCGCGCTGGCTTAAGTCGATGAGACCATTGCAAGTACTCGGACTCTGCGTCGGCCGGCGTTGGCAACCTGCCGGCCAGGTGAAAGTTGCTGTAGTGACTACACTGCTGACAGGACAAGTTGCAACCATGAGCAAGGTGATACTCAAGAGCGGGCAAGCTGAAACGTTGCATCGTCGCCCTCCTTGATCCGAAGTTTGAATCGACGAGCATTTACGCCCAGACGGATGAGAAACCGAGTTAGTACTAAATGCGACGAAAACGTTTCATCCAAGCTCGTCAGTCTCTCGTCGTAAACCGTCAGCTCGTTGGACCACGTTCCAGAAACGAGCAGCTTCGGATAAACAGCCAGAAGGTTCGCTGCTAGATCTGGTCGAAAGATTGAGCCAATGTCGTAGCTCGCTGGTGGCTCGTCTTTCCACTCGTTTATCAGTTCGATCGATTGACGGTTGTCAGGAAATGGTAGTTCAGGTGGATCGATCCGCTGCCAGCGACAGCGATCCAGATGTGGTTTACTAGGCCCAATGAAGTGGTAGACAAAGGATTGCATCACTGGATTGGTTGCCCACTCGGGTGTCTGCAACATGCTGACGTTGAAATCAGGCGGGAGAAATGCGATCGTCTCAGGGTGATCGTTCCACAGTTGATTGATGATCAGCGACTCGTCGGTTGCTTGGTCGTTGGCTCCAAAAGTGACGATCAAGTACTGAATAATTCGCTCGAACATGCGAGAGAACGTCTCGGTGTCATACAGATACAATCCACCGTTGGGATGCATCCAAGTCGGCGCGGGATTGAGCCGACAGCGTTTGGCCCAAATCTCGTGCGCAGTCTTTTGCCACCCACCGTTGTCGATTCGGTTTTGAGCGCACTGCCGTTCGGCCACCATTGCGAACTGGCCAGGTTGCGCCAACTCGAACGGTGATGGGCAGTCACTGCGAATAACCATGTCGTTGTCGATTTGCAGGACATGCGACGGACCGAACCGCTTTGCAACATCACCACAGACGAACATCTTCTGCCAAAACGGATGGCATGGTTGCAGTGGACGGCGAATCCAATGCAGCTCGACGTTCCATCTCTCGGCAGCCGCCTCGACACTCACTCGTACGGTCGGCACCGCACGGCGCGGTGGTAAATCCAGAATTGCGATGACACGTTTCATTTCCAAAGTACCTTCCTTAATCCGTGTTTACGAAGTGCAGCTCTTAAGAACACTGGTCGATGTCGCTTGTAAGCCGGCGGATCGACGTGGATGTGCGGGAATACATGGTCCATCGCCACGCCCACCCTGACGCCGGCAATCTTGGCTCGCCAGAAGAAGTCCCAATGCTCATCGACCTTGAGGTCTTCATCCCAGCGAATCGCCCGCAGGATGTCGCGATGTGCTACGAAACAGTTACAAACGAATGCGCACTCGGCAATGACCGTCGACCTTTCCCGAAAGATCTTTGAGGCAATACGTTGGATCGCGGTACATAGGAACGGATAAGGATGGCCTATCGCTGGATCATAGGACTGAATGCTCCGCATTAGTCGAAGATGAATTTCTTGAACCAGATCATCAACGTCGCTTTCGTTAAAAACTGGTGCCCTAGCCAAAAGCAGGACACGACGTCGAATCACCGCTAGGACAAACACATCATTGTGAAAGTCAAAACCATCAGCCATTGTAAAAACTCCTTGCTGGCTTGGAGCTTGGCGTGGGCTAACGACGAGCGGTCAATGCAATGCAGCAAAACGAAAAAAGCGGCGGCAATGCGAGTCGAGCCATGTTCGGCGTCGCCCACAATTGCCTCCGCTTTGCGGCCAGCTAAATGTCAGGAAACAGATTATGTTGAATTGAGTGTTAGCTGCTCATT
>Ga0315900_10001561_pt1 | contig 36493 bp, 35 predicted proteins | sample LakEriMetagenome_FD_203521 | JGI IMG/M metagenome (GOLD analysis project Ga0315900, IMG submission 203521) | Freshwater fungal communities from buoy surface, Lake Erie, Ohio, United States - Buoy 12 MA114 | ecosystem: Environmental > Aquatic > Freshwater > Lake > Lake biofilm | place: USA: Lake...
TACCTTTTACCGCATGGAAGCATCAGGCAGTTTCGAAAGGAATATGGCCGATGCAGGCCTGCTGGCTTTCCGGGGAATGATGCAGGCTGTATCAGGCTGGCTAACTTCGCCTTCCATGCTGGCGGGCATTGCCGTATTGTTTTTCTTTTCGGGTGAAGTTGCTTCGGAAATGAGTCTGCCTTTTTCTCTGCGGATTTTCGCAATGCTGAGCAGCCTTCTCCTGTTCTATGCCTGTTTTCTTCCCTCTTTTCTGGGTGAAGGCTTGCTGCAGGGCCACACCGAAAACAGCCTTTTGTTTCTGTTTCTGTTTCTGCTGTTCCTTAATCTGCAGCTCTGGAAAAAGCCATTTCTCTCAGCCATCAATTCTCAAACCCTGAAGCCGGTTTTGCTGGCCGGCCTGATGCTGGCACTGCCTTTCAGTCCGGGTTTCCGGCAGGCGGTTGCAGATTTATGGAGCGGGGAGGCGGCGGCTTACTCGGCAGAAAGGGATCGCCGGGACTCGCTGATGCGGAATACGCCGGGCGATACCGTCTGGGTAGAGGCGCTGAAGCACAAACCCAAAAGCCTTTTTGCCGGCGACATCGGGGATTATCCGGATCCCTGGTACGACAATCATTTTGCCGCCATGTACGGGAAAAAATGGGTGGGTTTGAAAAAGCCGTAGAACCGCAAAATTTTGCGGCTCTACGGCTTCCACCAGGGATTGAAGAGGCCCGGTGGTGCCGGGACTAGCGGTGGATTTTAATCCGCCGCGGATAAAAATCCGCCGATGGTTCGCGGCACCACGGAAGCGGTAGCGAACCCTCGCCTTCGGCGGAGCAGGCGCGTAAAGCCCGCCCGGGTGGCCCAAAAAAGCACCCAACATCAGCCGACTGTCTGAGAAAGCCCCTTTTATTTGTCTGCCGCAAGCGGGAATGTTACTTTTGACATTCCTATCAACATTGCATGAAAACCAAAGGCCTGATTCAGAATAAGGTAAACATCGTCACGCTGGGCTGCTCCAAAAATCTGGTAGACAGCGAAGAGCTATTTACCCAGCTGAAGGCCAACCGCTTTGAGGTGGAACATGAGTCGAATAAAGACGACTCGCAGATCGTGGTGATCAACACCTGCGGCTTTATTGAAAATGCCAAACAGGAATCCATTGATACCATCATTCGCTATGCCGACGCCAAGGAGCAGGGTCTGGTGGACAAGGTGTATGTAACCGGCTGTTTATCTGCCCGGTACAAGGATGATCTGGAAAAGGAGTTTCCTTCGGTGGATGCTTTTTTCGGAACCTCCGAACTGCCCCGTCTGCTCAAAACCCTGAAAGCCGATTACAAGAAGGAGCTGGTGGGTGAGCGCCTTATTACCACGCCTTCTCATTTCGCCTACCTGAAAATTGCCGAAGGCTGCGACCGGCCCTGTTCTTTTTGTGCCATCCCGATTATGCGGGGCAAGCATGTGAGCTTCCCGGAAGAGCAGCTGGTAAGGCAGGCAGAAAATCTGGTGAAAGGCGGTACCAAGGAAATCATCCTCATTGCGCAGGACCTCACTTACTATGGTCTGGACATCCATAAAAAACGCAGTCTGCCCGACCTGCTCCGCCGTCTTTCGGATGTGGACGGACTCGAGTGGATCCGCCTTCAGTATGCCTATCCTTCGGGCTTTCCGATGGAAATTCTGGATGTGATGGCCGAGCGCAGCAACATCTGCAATTACCTCGACATGCCGTTGCAGAGCGGCTCTGACAAGGTACTCAAGCTCATGCGTCGCGGCATTACCCGCGAAAAAACAGAGGAACTGATTTCAGAAATCCGGCAGCGCGTGCCTGGCATTGCCCTTCGCACCACGCTGATTGCCGGTCATCCCGGCGAGGAAGATGCTGATTTCGAAGAAAGCCTGGATTTTGTCTGTCGCATGCGCTTTGACCGGCTGGGTGTTTTTGCCTATTCGCACGAAGACCAGACACACTCTTTCTCCATGGCGGATGATGTGCCCGAGGAAGAAAAACAGCGCCGGGTGGACGACATCATGAAGGCTCAGGAAGAAATTTCCTATGAGCTGAACCAGGAAAAAATCGGCAAGGAATTCCGGGTGCTGATTGACCGGAAAGAAGGTGATTACTTTGTGGGCAGGACCGAGCATGATTCACCCGAAGTAGACAACGAGGTGCTGATAGACCGGCAGAAGTACAAGCTGCCAACGGGCGAGTTTACCCGTGTAAAAGTGCGCGATGCGGGTGAGTTTGACTTGTATGGGGAAGTCCTTTAAGAAGTCAGAAGGCAAAAGGCAGAAGGGGAGTGATTTAGATCGCCAGGTGTTTGCACATTCGGCTGCGCAGATTCACCCGACGATTCCGAAAAATTTCAGAAAACCCGGGGAAACAAATGCTTCATCAGGATAAATCTAATAATCCAAAATCCTCCACCGGGAGATTTTATTTGTCCTGATGTTTAGCCGGGCTTCCCGCCAGATATGTCCCTGGTATTGGGGATGATCAACTCCCCTCGGGTCTGTGTAGTCATCCCCAATGGTGGCAATGGCCTTATTCACTGATTTTACGTAATACTTTAAGGGCATAACTTTACCTGCTTTGAGATTTATCTGCTCAGTGAAGCGGGATGCGAAATTGAATACTGAAAAATAGATCCGATCTTCCAGCAGGAAGATCCGGATTCCACATCCGGACTCTTCATCCATTTTACTTATGGTAATGACACCTTCAGAATATTCCATCTTCCAGGCAATGGATGAATCGATGGGTTCGACATTTTTATAAAATTCAATTCTGCTGAATTTTCCGGGATTTTTATAAAGATCGCTTGTGCTGAAATTTACTTTTTTCAAATCAGCCCCGCTCATTTGAAGTTGAATTTTAAAGACCTTCTCAACAAAAGATTCCACCACATTCTTACTTTTCGTAAGCGGGTTTTCCTTCGGATATCTTTCCGTAAATGAATGACCGATAATCAGAAGGATGACGGATAAGAGCTGCATGAAGAATGGGGAAAGAAGAAATGTAATAGTAGGAATTAACCCGGAATCCGCATTAGAAATTCTATTACGAATCGTCAGGTGGACCTGGGCCGCCGAAGGCGAAAATACCTGTCGACACCTTAACTTCAGCGCAAGGAAAAGAAGACCTGCTTTCGCAGTCTTTACTCCCTTTTTTGAATGCATTTGTATTAAATAGTAGTTTCTAAATTTAGAAACATTTGATACCTTTGTAAACTCGGCAAGATGTTTGAATGAGGTATTTCGAAACCAAATTTTTGGAAGAGGCAGATGAGTTCCTTTCGCAGCTTGAACCGAAGATGATCAGGAAAATCTTTTACAACCTGGATGTTGCTGAACAGACAAACGACCCTAAACTCTTTAAGAAACTTCAAAACGATATCTGGGAGTTTCGGACAAGGTTCGCAGGAATTCAAATCAGACTTCTTGCTTTTTGGGATAAAACAGATAAGACCGAAACGCTCGTTATTGCTACCCATGGATTCATTGAAAAGGTTGATAAAGTACCAGTGGACGAAATCAAACGGGCATTAAGGCTAAGAGACCAATATTTTATAAGCAAACCAAAAAAGTAATCCTATGGTACCGAAAGAAATAAAAACCTATTCCCTTGCTGAGATGAAAGACCGTTACATCGGGAAGGTCGGGACAAATGATCGAGATGAATACGAGTATGAGCTGCGCATGGATGTTTTAGGAAAGATGATAAAGGCAGCGAGGCAGGAACGAAACCTGACGCAGGAGGAACTCGGAAGGCTGGTTGGTGTTCAAAAAGCACAAATTTCAAAGCTTGAAAGCAGCGCAAACAGCGCAACCATTGAAACCATCATCCGGGTTTTCAAAGCATTGAAAGCTGAAATTAATTTCAATGTAAAGCTTGAAGACAACTTTGTGAAGCTGGCCTGAAGGCAAGGAAATCCAGTCTTTACTCCATCCCCTCCTTCAGCCTCAGCTTTTCCATTTTGCGGCCCTCGGCTTTTTTTCCTTCGGCGGCTTTTTCCAGGTTTTTCACCATGCGCTCCACCTGTGATTCCAGGCTTTCGGAACTCAGCTTTTCGCGGAGGCGGTCTACCAGAATGGGGAAGGAAAGCGGGCTCGGTTTCGGCGGGTAGGTGAGGACCAGTTTGCGGGATGAAAGCCGCAGCAGGGTTTTCTGAATGCGGGAGTCTTCGTTGAGTTCGAGCACTTCTTCCCGTGCCTGCCGAAGCAGGAAATGATCAGGTTCGTATTCCGAAAGCACATCGTAAACCAAGCGGGCCGAGGCCTGCAGGTGCTTGTTCTTCGGCATTTTGCCGGGATAGCCCGTAAAGACCAGGCCGGCAATGGTGGCGATGTCGCGGAACTTTCGCCGGGCCATTTCGGCAGCGTTGATGGATTGCATCAGGTCTTCTTCCAGGTTATGGATCGAAAAGAGGTCCAGGGAAAGGAGTTCTTCTACTTCCAGCTGCCGGTCGCTGAGCAATTCAAAGCCGTAATCGTTCATGGCCAGGGAAAAGGTGACGGGCAGGTGGGCTGCAATGCGGAAGGCCACCAGGGAGGCCAGCAGTTCGTGCACATTGCGGCCTTCGAAGGGATAAAAACAGAGGTGCCAGCCTTCGCGGCTCTGGAAATACTCCACCAGAAATTCTTCTTCGGATGGAATGGCCGACCAGTCTTTCTGAATCCTCGCCAGCGCACGGAGTTCCTTTAGTTCTTTCCGCTCCGGAAAATCGCCGGCCAGCTCTGCCACCATTTCTCTAATCAGGGCTGCAAAGGTACCGGAGAGCGGCATGCGTCCTCCTCCCCAGGATGGTACCGAACCCTTGCCGCGCAGGGCTTTTTTTACCAGCACCTCGGAGGCTTCGATGCGGACAATTTCCAGGGCCCTGCCCCCAAACCAGAACACATCTCCGGTCTTGAGGTTGTTGATAAAATTCTCTTCCACCATGCCCAGGTAACCGCCGCCCATGAATTTGATGCGCAGGCTGGTGTTGCCCACAATGGTGCCGATGGAAAGCCGGTGCCGGGTGGCAATCTGCCGGTCGCGCACGCGCCAGATGCCGTCTTCGCCGGGTACCACCCGCAGAAATTCATCATAGGCAGAAAGGCTTTTTCCGCCGGTGGAAATGAAGTCCAGGCACCAGCGGAATTCTTCCTCTTTCAAATGCTGAAAGGCATGGCTTTGCAATACCTCCTTCCAAATTTCATCCGGACGAAAACCGCCGCCGGTGGCCGAAGTGACCAGCCACTGCACCAGCACATCCAGCGGGTTTTTCACGGCAGGGCGGTCTTCGATGAAGCCGCGCTCCAGACCGGCATGCACGGCAGCGGCATCCACCAGTTCGAGGGAATGGGTGGGCACCAGGTAAACCCGGCTTTCCCTGCCCGGTCCGTGACCGGATCGGCCTGCCCGCTGGAGGATGCGGGAAATGTCCTTCGGACTCCCGATCTGGATGATGGTTTCCACCGGGGCGAAATCAACGCCGAGGTCCAGGCTGGAAGTGCAGACCACGGCCTTGAGTTTGCCCTCCTTGAGGGCATCTTCCACCCAGCGGCGGATGTCCTGTTCCAGCGAGGAATGGTGGAGGGCGGTCTGGCCGGCCAGTTCCGGGCCGGCCAGCAGGAGGTTCTGGTACCAGACTTCCGTCTGGGCACGGGTATTGGTAAAAACAAGGCTCGACTTGCTGGTGCGAATGATTTCCAGAACCTCCTGCAGCATGGGCAGGCCCATGCGACCGCCCCAGGGAAAGCGCTCAATTTCAGAAGGAAAAAGCGTTTCCACCCGAAGCTCCTTTTTCAGTGCTGCCTTCACAATGGCCGGAATTTCGGCACTGCCAAACCTTCTGCCAATCAGCACCGCTGCCGCCTTATCCAGGTGAGGAAGCGTAGCCGAAATGCCCCAGACCTGCGGAAGGGATTGGCCCTTTTTCCGCCGGATGGCCTCGATGCGGCGAATTGCCAGCTCTGCCTGCACACCCCGTTTGTTGCCCATCAGCTCGTGCCATTCATCCACCACCAGCACTTCGGCATCGGCAAACCAGCTTTCGCCCTCCTTCCCTGCCAGCAGCAGGTGCATGCTTTCCGGGGTAATGATCAGCGCTTCGGGACGCTGCCGCTGAAGCTTTGCGCGCTCGGAAGTTGAAGTATCGCCGTTTCGAAGGCCGACCTGCCAATTCAGTCCCAGCGCATCGGCCGATGCCTGCAGGGCCTTCTGACTGTCTTTGGCCAGCGAGCGCAGGGGCGTAATCCAGAGGATTCGCGTTTTTCCCTTCTCCCCGAGCGCAGACGGGTTTCGCTTTTCCAGTGCAAGCAGTGCGCCGAACCAGAGAGCCAGGGTTTTACCCGAACCCGTCGGTGCGTTCAGCAGGCCTGATTTACCTTCTTCCATGGCCTGCCATACTTCTTCCTGAAAGGCAAACGGCTTCAGGCCCTTTGCTTCAAAAAAGCGGCGGATGCCGGATATCAGGGAACTGCTTGCGGGCATATGCTTAGAACCCGGGCAGGGCCTTCATTGTTGCCATTGGGAAAAGGGATTTTTGGCCAGGCAGGCATTCTGGTAGCGGCTGTCAAAGCTCACTTCTTCTCCCAGCCAGTCCGGCCTGGGAAAAACCTGCTCTTCATATTCCAGCTCAATCTCGGCAAGAATCAGTCCATCGTTGGCTCCGCCAAAAACATCCACTTCCCAGCAGAAAGCATCCATTGGAATTTTATACCGGATTTTCTCCACCTTTTCCCCGCAGAGGCGCAGCAGTTCTTCCGCATCTGCGGCCGGGATTCCGTATTCAAACTCGGGCCGGCTCAGGCCGCTGCTTTTTCCCTTGATGGTGATAAAGGCCTGTTCTCCCGCCATCCGCACCCGAATGCTCAGGTCTTCGCGGCTGTGCAGGTAGCCCTGAAGGATGGCAATGCCTTCCTGTGCAGGAGGCAGCCTGAATTTATCGCGCTGAACCAGGAATTTGCGTTCGGTTTCGGTGGGCATGGCGTAAGGTTGTTTTGGCCCTGAAAGGTAGAAAAGCTCCGCAGGTTCTGCGCGTAAAATGAAGGGATTTGTTATTTGGGCCTGCCCCCGGCGGCCGTATAGGCGCGGCATGCCGCGTCTCTACATTGCCCGCCGGGGTCGGGCCATTCGCTGCAATCTTTTGGCGGCTGTGCACCGCCAAAAGGATTTCCGCTGCTGTCCCTCAGGCGACAAGGCTAATCTTTCAGGCAGCGGACGGAGAAGCCCTGAGTCTTTTCTTTGTAATCTCTGAATGATGCCGCCAATGCATAATTCAAGCCTCGACTCCAAGCTGCCAATGGCAAATTTTCAGTTGAAGACCACCAATACCCCCAATAATTTAAATAATAATATCCCCCATCAAAATTTCGAAATCCACCAGCAAGTCCGGAAAATCCACTCAAATTTGTTGCATCAGTATTTGGATAATACCAAAGACCCGTTCCAGCTTCAATTGTTCCGGTACTTTTCATTTTCCCCCCAGCTACACCATTGCCAAGGAGCCAATCTTCAAGTGTGGTCAATTCAGCATCATTAGGCACATGCCATCCCGTTGGGCACAAGCCCCTTGAATCAGCCACCGCATACCAGTTGTAGAGTTTGCCATATGTGTTTTCGTTGGCAGGGTCGTTGTTGTAAACGGCACAGGCACCGCTGCTGGTATTCTGCCATGCCGTGTTACTCAACCCTGTTGGTATCGCATCCCCGTTCCGGTACTTGCTCACCTTGAGGTTTTCCTTCATCCAGACCTGCGTACCGATGGTAACGGTTTCGTAGCTGTTGCCATCCACATCGGTAACCGGGCCGGGTTGCACCGCATAAGCGCGTATGGCGCGGACTTTATGAAGTTCAGCCTTATTTCCGTTGAATGTTTCACCTTCGGGTCCTTTGACACTAAAAAGCCATGCGAAACTTCCATTGGGCTCTGAAGATGACCATAATGTTTCATAAATACCAAAACCTTCTAAAGGAAAAATCTGATCAGCTCCGTTAATAGAAGATAGACTTTTCTCAACATTAAACAGGTTGCCCCACAATAAAGTTAACTCATTTTTAGTAGGCAAATACCAATCGGTAAATCCTCCTGCAGAATAGTCTCTGCAAAGTTTGGCAGCCGAACTATCATGACCGGCCTGAGCCACAATGGCATTGCTATTTGCCAGTCCGTCCCAAGTGCTTGTTGCGCCGGCTTGCTGGTCAATTACATTGCTCCATGGAACACCCGGGAAATCACTCTGGTTGTTCAGCGCTACCACCAGCCCCCGCTCGGTTCCGCTGGCATCCCGGTACACATGAAAAACCACCCCGCCGCCATACTGCTCGCCCACATAATGAACGAAACCACCGTTGCCGGAGGTTCCGGCAGGACCCTGTGGTCCGGTGGCGCCGGCTGCACCATTGCAGAGGTATTTGGTCTGTGAGGCATTTACTTCGGCATCGCCCAGCTGCCCGTTGCCGTCGGCATCCAGACCAGCCTCGATCTTTACACCGCCATTGGCGCAGTTGGCTCCCGCAGCTTCCGGCGTGGTGCGGATGAGGGCATTTTTACCGGCAGGTCCCTGCGGGCCCGGCGCCGAACTGCCCGAGGTTTTGGCATACAGGGCGTACGGCGCACTCAGCAGCTGCGAAGTTCCCGTAATGCTGTAATTGCTGCCGCCCTCCGGGTCGGTTTCGGTTTTGATGAAATAGGGTCCTGCCGCCCAGTCGATTGCAGAAAAACTGCCCGATACCACCGTTCCGCCTCCGATTTCCAGCGAAACCACTCCGCCGGCATTGGTGCTGCTGCTGTGCGTTTCTGCATAGACCACGGTTCCCGTGGCAGAACCCTGCAGCAAGCTGATGCGCATCCCTATATTTTGACTGCTTACCAGCATATTGGCCGAATTGCGTATTACGGCCTGGTAGCTCAGCTTTTCCGGTGCCTGCGCCAGCAAAGCAGCAGCCATCGTGTGCAGGGACAAAAGCAGGAGGAGGAATTTTTTCATCGGATTAAAAGGTGTTTTTATTAGGGAATGCAAAGAAATGTTGCAGTCAAAAGTAGGAGTTTGCCGGTATGCGGTACAAATTTTTCTGGTTTAGCCAGACAGTTGCTTTTATGTTGTTCCGGCACCCAAAACCCGGAGAAATAAATTCGGGTATCCATGCGACTTCAGGGCTCGCAAAGGCACATAGAAATTGCATAGCCCATGGATTTTAACCCGCTTCGCAGCAGGAAAATAGATGAGCCGGGAGTGTCATTCCTGTTGGGACCGGGGCAAAGCCTCCACAAGATTCTTAAACACCAATTTAAATGCCTCTAAATCATCTTCTTCCAGCTGACCGATTTTGAAGCATGCTGTTTCGCTCTTCAATGTCATTATCCGGTCACATCGCAAAATCGAATCTACCCGGAGACCGTTGACTTCAGAAGCCCGGAGCAAAATTTCATTTGAAAACAAGGGATAATGCAAAACCGAGGTAATAGCAGCCAGGACCAGATCCTTGTATTCATCTGATGTTTCACAGATTAACACAGCCGGGCGAAGTTTTGCCTGATTGAAATCCGAAAAAGGGAATGGAATCAGAATGACATCACCGGTTTGCATGGCGGATTTTATCAATATAATCCTGATAAATATCCTCCGCAGGATTATCCCAGAATTGGAATCCATTTGGTTTGGCCGCCATGTCACGCATTTCATCTTCCGGATTTTGTTGTTCCAGAAAAGTCACCAAAACCATGGTATTGGGCTTGACCTCAACTTTCTCCAGAAGCTGAATATTACGGCCATTAAAAATCCCCCTTACTGCAACCATACAACAAAGCTAACATTTTCTGGACTTCCTGGTGTTGCAACTAACAAGATTTTTCCGGGCATGAAAGGCTTAGTTGGATGTCGCCGTGAAAAAAAGGTCCGCAATGCCGCATAGATTCTGCTCTGCATTCCTGAGTAATATCATAGAAGCACCGCCGTCTGACTAAAGGTCCCGACGGCGGTGAACTGCGGTCGGGACCTCTGGTCAGACCGCAGCAGGCCCACACAAAAAAAGGCGGTTCAACACCGCCTTTTTTCATATTTCTAAAAATGGAAATCAGTCTGCGTCTACAAAACTGGGCTTCTGAAGACCCTTGTCTTCCAGCACCTTTTCAGCAGCGCCTTTGTCTTCGGAGAAACGAGCCCGGATTTTGGCTTCCAGCTCTTCGCATACTTCCGGATTATCCATCAGCATCTGCTTCACGGCATCCCGGCCCTGACCCAGCTTGTTGCCTTCATAGGAGAACCAGCTTCCGGCTTTCTTGATGATTTCTAGTTCCACGCCCAGGTCGATGATTTCGCCAAGCTTGGAAATGCCTTCGCCGTACATGATGTCGAATTCGACCACCTTGAAGGGAGGCGCAACTTTATTCTTCACCACCTTCACTTTCGTGCGGTTTCCGGTAATGTTGTCTGCCGACTCCTTGATCTGCCCGATGCGGCGGATGTCAAGACGCACGGAAGCATAGAATTTCAAGGCATTACCACCGGTGGTGGTTTCCGGATTACCGAACATCACCCCGATTTTTTCGCGAAGCTGGTTGATGAAAATACACAGGCAGCCGGTCTTGTTGATGGTACCGGTAAGCTTGCGCAGTGCCTGGCTCATCAGGCGGGCCTGAAGACCCATTTTGCTTTCGCCCATTTCGCCTTCGAGTTCGCCCTTCGGAACCAGCGCCGCCACGGAGTCAATCACGATGATGTCGATGGCGCCGGAACGGATCAGGTGCTCGGCAATCTCCAGTGCCTGTTCGCCGTTGTCGGGCTGGGAGATGAGCAGGTTCTCGGTGTCGATGCCCAGCTTCTCGGCATAGGTTTTGTCGAAAGCATGCTCGGCATCGATGAAAGCGGCTATTCCGCCTGCTTTCTGCGCCTCGGCAATGCAGTGCATGGTGAGCGTTGTTTTTCCCGAAGATTCAGGTCCGTAGATTTCCACCACCCGGCCGCGGGGAAGACCGCCGATGCCGAGGGCGATGTCGAGACCGATGGAACCGGTTGAAATGGCCGGCACATCCATCACTTTTTCGTCGCTGAGTTTCATTACGGTGCCCTTTCCGTATTCCTTGTCCAGCTTGTCAATGGTGAGCTGTAGGGCCTTGAGCTTTTCTGCTTTGTTATCCAACATAACTGATAATGATTGATTTAAGTTAAACAAATAAGATTAGATTAGTGGGAGCAAATTACACAGGCCAAATGCTTTTAGGAAATAAATTCGGGCTGATGCGAAAAAAAAATCCAAACAGCCAATAACAAAACACCCGACCATTTCTGGCCGGGTGCACGCTTTATTTAGGGAGAATAATATTGTCAGAATTCCACGCTGAGGATGGCACGGACCGGAATGGACATGCCGCCCTTTACCGATACATATTCATCTGTGGCAGACCAGACGGTGGCATCCACTGCCATAATCTCATTGGTAAAGGTGCGGAACACTATCCTTACCTTGCCCTTGAAGGTATTTCCCATTCGTTCTGCTCTTCTGAGGCTGAAAAGACGGTACACTTTTTCCCAGTCTCCCCGCAGTACTTCCGAGGAAGAAAAACGGTAATGGCCCAGTTGCTCTTTCGGGATGATTTGTGCGCTGTTCATGGTCGTAGTTGTTAAAAGGGTTACAGATTTTGTTTTTGACGGCTGATTCCGCCTATCCGGCATCTTGCTCGGGTGGGCGGAATCGTGCGGAATATTTTTCCTTATTGCCTGAGACAAAGGTGCAGGTTCGGGCGGTTTTTTTTGCTGTGAAGGAATTCCGAAATGGTACATCCGAAAGGCATTTCACATTTTGAAAGGATTCTCCGGCCGCATGCCGGGAAAAGAGATTTATTTTTTTAAAACCATGTTGAATTTTAATGGTTTACCCTGAACAAGTAATCTTCATTATGCATGTAATCTGGGAGAAAAACAGCAAAGGTCTGTGCTGTTCTCTGCACTTTCCTTCCTTCCCTGCCGCCATGGCATTCATGATGGAAGTGGCAGAGACGGCCGAAAAACTGAATCATCATCCTGACTGGTGCAATTCCTATCGCCGGGTGGACATCTGCCTGCGGACCCACGATGCCGGAAATACGATTTCGGAAAAAGACCTTGCCCTTTCAGAAGAAATTAAGCGAATATTGCTTTCCCATCAGGCCGAAAACCGGCCGATCTGATACCAGATGAAAAAAGTACTTCTGCTCCTGAGCCTGCTTTCACTGCAGCAGGTCTTTGCCCAGTTCCGGCTTCCTCAGGCAAAACTCAGCGATGAAAAATCGCATACCTTTCTCCTTGTTAATGCTACGATAGTTCCATCGCCAGGGCAAAAAATCGAGGCGGCCTCGGTCTATGTGAAAGACGGGAAAATTGCTGCCATCGGTAAGGACCTCAAGGTTCCGGCCGGCACTTACCGCCGTGATGCAAAAGGTGCCTGGGTCTATCCTTCGTTCATTGACCTGTTTTCATCCTACGGAATGTCAGCTTCCGCCGGCGCTAAGCAGGAAAGAAATTATCCTATGAATCCGCAGTACGAGTCTGGTCGCCCGGGAACCTTCCTCTGGAATCAGGCCCTCAAACCAGAACTGGATGCTTCTGCCTTTTTTCAGGCTCAAAGCAAGGAGGCAGAAGAGCTGAGAAAGCTGGGTTTCGGTGTTGTGGCGAGCAGCCCGAAGGATGGCATCATGCGCGGAACTTCCTGCCTGGTCAGTCTCGGCGAAGGCGAAACTTCTTCCCTTGTACTTAAGCACCGCCTTTTCCCCGGAATGTCTTTTCAGAAGGGAAGCTCCACCCAGCAGTATCCCTCCTCCCAGATGGGCTCCATTGCCCTGATCCGCCAGACCCTGATCGATGCCGACTGGTTCGGCCGCCAACAGAAGACCGAAGCCGGCCCTGGCATGGAAGCGCTCCTCCGCAGCCGCAATCAGACATGGCTGTTTGAAACCTCCGGCAAGTACGAAGTGCTGCGGGCAGCCGCCATTGCAAAGGAATTCGGACTCAAACTTTTTGTGAAAGGACGCGGGGATGAATACCAGCGCCTCGATGAAATCAAAGCTGCTAACTTTCCTCTGCTACTAAGCCTGCAGTTTCCGGAAATGCCGGATGTGGAAGATCCCATGGAAGCCGGCCACATTTCCCTTTCCGATCTCAAGCACTGGGAACTTGCTCCCTACAATCCCTCCAAAGTAGCCGCAGCCGGAATTCCCTTTGCCTTTACCCTTGCTGACCTGAAAGACCAGAAATCCTTCTTTGCGCAGCTGAGAAAAGCAGTGGAATGCGGATTATCGGAAGCCGATGCCCTTGCTGCACTCACCAGCACTCCGGCTTCCCTCTGCGGCATGGCTGACCGCCTCGGAACCCTGAAGCCAGGTGCTGAAGCGAATTTCTTTCTTGCCAGCGGGAGTATTTTCAAAGCCTCTTCCCAGATTACTGACCACTTCATCGCCGGAAAGCGCTTCAGCATTTCATCGGAGCCGGGCATCGGCAAAACCGGTCTCTTCCGCCTGAACATCGCCGGCGACAGTTCGTACCAGCTTAAGATTCAGCGCCGTGACGGCAAAGCTGAATTTACAGTACTTGTGAACGATACCCAGAAAGTACAGGCTGCCGGTCAGCTCGAAGCTTCCCGCATCACCTTTACCGCGCAAATCAGAAAAATAGACAGCAGCCTACGGCTTCAGTTTGCCGGCTGGCCGGTTGCAGGTGGTTATGAAGGCTGGCTCAGCGGACTCAAAACCGGACGCGCCACCTGGAAGGCCCGGGAATTACAGGTTATAAAAGACAGCCTGAGTCCGGAAAAACCGCCCGTGAACGATAAGCCGGGCGAAGTCTGGATTCCCTTTCAGGCCTATGGAAAACCACGCAGCACTGAGGCGCCGAAAAAATCCTGGCTGCTGAAAAATGCCACCGTCTGGACCAATGAAAAGGAAGGCATTCTGAAGGAAAGCGATGTGCTGGTGCAGGACGGAAAAATTGCAGCCGTGGGCAAAAACCTGTCTGCTCCCGGTGTTCCGGTCATCGATGCCAGCGGCAAACACCTTACGGCCGGCATCATCGACGAACACAGCCACATTGCCATTTCCAAAGGAGTGAACGAGGGTTCTTCCACCACTTCCATGGAAGTACGCATCGGCGATGTAGTCGAGGCAGACGATGTCAATATTTTCCGCCATCTGGCCGGCGGCGTAACGGCCGTGCAGCAACTGCATGGTTCGGCCAATGCCATCGGTGGTCAGTCTTCTCTCATTAAACTGCGCTGGGGTAGTACGCCGGAGGCAATGAAAATCCAGGGCGCTCCGGGCTTCATTAAATTCGCTCTAGGGGAAAATGTGAAGCAGTCCAACTGGGGAGACTTCAACACCGTTCGCTACCCGCAGACCCGGATGGGCGTGGAGCAACTTTATTATGATGCCTTTACCAAGGCGAAGGAATACATCAAAGCCCGGGATGCTGCAGGTAAAAACAATCCGGCTTTCCGCCGCGACCTCAAGCTGGAAACCCTTGCCGAAATTCTGGAGAAAAAACGCTTCATCACCTGCCACAGTTATGTGCAGTCGGAGATCAACATGCTCCTGCATGTGGGCGACAGCATGGGTTTTAAAGTGAATACCTTTACCCACATTCTTGAAGGCTACAAGGTGGCCGACAAAATGAAGAAGCATGGTTCCGGAGCTTCCACCTTCTCCGACTGGTGGGCCTATAAAATGGAAGTGAAGGATGCCATTCCTTACAATGCCGCCCTTATGCAGCAGCACGGACTCACCGTAGCCATCAATTCGGATGATGCCGAAATGGCCACGCGCCTCAATCAGGAAGCCGCCAAAACCATCAAATACGGCGGTGTGAGTGAGGAGGAAGCCATGAAAATGGTGACCCTCAATCCGGCAAAACTGCTTCACCTCGACGACCGCACCGGCAGCATCAAAGCCGGTAAAGAAGCAGACCTTGTCATCTGGACTGACAATCCCCTGACAGTGACAGCCCGGGCTGAAAAAACCTTTGTGGAAGGAGAAAAAGTTTTTGACCTGCAGGAACTACCTTCGCTGGAGGCCGCCAATCAATCTGAAAAACAGCGGCTTATACAGAAGATTCTGAAGCTGAAGCAGGGCGGGGCTCCGGCAGTTCCCTTTGCATCCAAGCCTCAGAAACTCTGGGAATGCGAAGATCTGGGCGAAGAATAAGGCTTTTTCTGCCATTCGGTTCCGGATGGCACGGCTTTCGTTAGCATCATTTTACCGATGGAAATCAAAGGCAGTAAAATCATCATTACGGGCGGCTCCTCCGGAACCGGAAAGGCCACAGCAAAACTGCTGAAGGAGAAGGGTGCCGATGTGCTGATTACCGGACGGAGTGCAGAACGCCTTCTACTGGCAGCTGCCGAAACCGGCTGCTCCTGGATTGAAGCCGATGTGAGCAAGACGGAAGATGTGGAAAAGACCTTTCAGTGGATAAAAGACAACTGGAACAACCGCCTCGATGTGCTCATCAACAATGCCGGAATCGGTGAGTTTGCTTCGGTGGAGGAAAGTCCGCTGGAGAGCTATCAGCGGGTGATGGCAGTGAATTTCTTTGGCCCGGTGATGATGGTAAAAAAGGCGCTTCCCCTCATGCAGCGCCGTGGTTCCGGCAGCATCGTGAACCTTGCATCTACTTCTTCACAGAAAGGATTTGTCAATGGTTCAGCCTACACTGCATCCAAGTTTGCTCTGAGAGGATTTACCCAAAGCCTCACGGAAGAAGTCCGAAGTCAGAACATCCGGGTATTTCAGGTAAATCCCTCGGAGGTAAGTACAGCCTTCGGAAATCCCGAGCGGGAAGAGCGCCGCGAAACAGACTCCAAACTCGGTCCGGCGCAATTAGCGCAAACCATTGTGGCCATTCTGGAGTTACCTGATAAGGCTTTCATTCCGGAGCTATCGGTCTGGGCCACCAATCCCAAGTTTTAGTAACCAAATTTTAGTAGTTAATATGTTCAAAACCAATTCAATTATCGCACTGGCCCTTTCGGCCTTCATCGGCGGAACCGCAGTGGCTGCTGGTCCCGGCACTTTCAAAGTAAATCCTGCCAAAGCCAACCTCAAGTGGGTTGCCACAAAAGTTACCGGCAAGCACGAAGGTACTGTAAAGCTGGCATCCGGTTCCCTGATGTCGGATGGTAAAAACCTCACCGGCGGCAGCTTCGACATTGATATGAACTCCATCGCCTGCACCGATATTGAAGACAAGGAAACCAATGGCAAGTTCATCGGTCACCTGAAATCAGACGATTTCTTCAGTGTGGACAAGCATAAAACAGCCCGTTTCATCATTGGAAAGGTAACGCCTAAATCAGGCAACGAAGTTGAAATCAGCGGTAAGATGACCATCAAGGGAATTACCAAAGACATTACCTTCCCTGCTACAGTTACCCATACCGGCAAAAGCATCAATGCAAAAGCTAAAATCACCATCGACCGCTCGGAGTATGATGTGCGTTTCGGTTCCGGAAAATTCTTTGCTGATCTCGGTGACAAAATCATCCACGACGATTTCATCATCGACCTCGATATGGAGGCCGGTGCCTGATTTTAATTGCCAATAGAGAAAAGGCTGCCTCGCAAGAGCAGCCTTTTTTTATGTTCTTTGCTTCATGGAAAGCCTTCACATCAACGCTACCGACCGCGCCGGAAAATACGCCGGACTTATTCCCCAGCTGAAAGCCCTGCTGGAAGGGGAAAGCGACCTCATTGCCAACATGGCCAATACTGCCGCTGCCCTGCATCAGACCTTCGGCTTTCACTGGATTGGTTTTTACCTGGTGAAAGGAAATGAACTGGTGCTGGGTCCATTTCAGGGTCCTGTGGCCTGTACCCGCATTCCTTTCGGAAAAGGCGTTTGCGGTACGGCCTGGAAGGAGGCAAAAACACAGCTGGTGCCCGATGTGGAATTATTCCCCGGTCACATTGCCTGTTCGGCCCTGTCAAGATCAGAAATTGTGGTGCCGCTGTTTATGGAAGGCGAGGTAATTGCGGTGCTGGACATTGACAGCAGCCTGCCGGATGATTTCAGCGAAACCGACAGGAAACAGCTGGAGGAAGTAGCTGCCATCCTGAGCCGTGTTTCAGTGCAAAGTACATAATAATTTTAAGGGCCTGCCCCCAATTTTGCTGACTTTTGCTCCGCACAGCCAGCAAAATTGGGGTCGCGCTCTTCGGTATAGTCCCGTTCTGTGCCGGCTTCCAATCCAAGCCGGCACAGAACGGGAGCTGCCCCTTCGATCGCTCAGGCGGAGTAGGAATGAAGCCCGAAACCTCTCAGCCTGCCATCAGTTTTTCTATAGAACCCGACCAGATGGCTTCTGCCTCTGCTAAAGAAAGTACCATTTCGGAAAATTTAAGGACAGGTTCTTTTTCAACCCTGCCGATGATTTGCGCCCGGCCACCGAAATGCGCCAATACTTTCTCCGCTTCGGATGTGCTGATCACCCAGCGATGCCCGCCCTCGGCGAAGAGCCAGTTCAGTGTATCTTCCGGTCTGAAATCAATTGCACAACCCAGCCCGCTTCCAAACATTTTCTCCGCCAGACAAACAGCCAGGCCGCCCTCGGAAATGTCGTGCGCCGACTTTATCAGACCCTGCTGAATGGCGGCTTCCATTTCCTTATTCAGCGCAGCGGCTTCCTTCAGGTTCAGCTCCGGGCAATCGCCGGCTATGCGGCCTGATAGCATTTTCTGCAGCTCCGATCCGCCAAAGGAAAGGGCATCGCCGCTGCTTACCAGCATCAGCACATCGCCGGCCTTCCGCACCTTTTGGAAGCAGCGTTTTTCCACATTTTCCAGCAGGCCAACCATGCCGATGATGGGCGTGGGATATACGGCCCCAAGGCTGCTGCGCTCGTTGTAGAGACTCACATTTCCGCCGATGACCGGCACATCAAAAGCCCGGCAGGCAGCGCTGATGCCATCCACCGATTTTTCAATCTGCCAGAAGATTTCGGGGTTTTCGGGACTGCCGTAATTCATGCCGTCGGTGATGCCCAGCGGGCTTGCACCCGAAGCAATGATGTTGCGGCAGGCTTCGGCCACGGCATGTGCCGCGCCTTTTTCCGGGTTGAGGTAAACATAGCGGGAATTGCAGTCTACCGTCATGGCCAGTCCTTTCTTTGAACCGCGTATCCGCAGCACGGCGGCATCGCTCTGTTCCGGGCCCGCCACGGTATTGGTCTGCACCTGGTAATCGTACTGGGTAAAAACCCGCCGCTTGCTGGCGATGCCGGGCTGAGCGAGCAGGTCGCAGAGCAGGGCAGACCAGTTGTTTCCGTATTTTTCTTCTGCTGATTTTCTGAGTTCTGCGTCGATTGCAGGTGCGGCAGCGCATTCTTCCCTGAATCGAGGCGGCTCCTGCGAAGGACGATGGTAAACCGGTGCCTCATCGGTGAGTGCCAGCACAGGCATTTCGCCCACGGTTTCGCCGCGGTGTTTCAGGCGCAGCAAAGGTTCGGCAATTACTTCGCCTACCTGCACCGCATGCAATCCCCATTTTTCGAAAACGGCCTGAAAGGGAGCTTCTTTTCCTTTTTCCACCACCAGCAGCATGCGCTCCTGGGATTCGCTGAGCATCATTTCGTAGGCCGTCATGTTGCTTTCGCGCTGCGGCACTTTATCGAGATTCAGTTCGATGCCCACTTTTCCCTTGGCAGCCATTTCGGCAGAGGAACAACTGAGTCCGGCCGCTCCCATATCCTGAATGCCTACCAGTCCGGGGAGTTTGATGGCCTCGAGGCAGGCTTCTATCAGAAGTTTCTCCATAAATGGATCGCCTACCTGCACCGAGGGCCGCTTGCTTTCGCTTTCCTCACTGAGGTTTTCGGAGGCAAAGGTGGCACCGTGGATGCCGTCGCGGCCGGTGGCCGAACCCACATACAGCACCGGATTTCCGATGCCGCCGGCCACGCCTTTCTGCAGTTCTTCGTGCCGCAGAAGACCTACGCACATGGCATTCACCAGGGGATTGCCGTTGTAGCAGTCGTCAAAATAAATTTCACCGCCTACGGTGGGTACACCTACGCTGTTGCCGTAACCGGCAATGCCTTTTACCACATGCTCAAAGAGGTAGCGGTTGCGTGCCTGGCTTAAGTCTCCGAATCGCAGGGAATTAAGACTGGCCAAGGGGCGGGCACCCATGGAAAATACATCGCGGATGATGCCACCCACGCCTGTGGCAGCACCCTGATAGGGTTCCACTGCCGAAGGGTGGTTGTGGCTTTCGATTTTGAAAACCACGGCCATGCCTTCACCGATGTCAATCACCCCGGCGCCCTCACCGGGGCCCTGAAGCACACGGGGACTTTTGGTGGGAAATTTCTTCAGCTGCGGACGGGTATTTTTATAGCTGCAGTGCTCGCTCCACATCACGGAAAAGATGCCCAGTTCGGTGTAATTGGGAAGGCGCCCGTCCAGCTTCTGCACCAGAAGTGTGAATTCTTCTTCGGTCATGCCCATGCGGGCGAAGATTTTCTGGTCCCGGATCTGTTCGGGGGAAGGATAACGCTGCTCAGGCATGTTGAAGAAGGTGCTGAAGAATGGAGTGAAAAAGAGGCAGGCCATCGGTGCTGCCAAGCAGGCTTTCCACCGCCCGCTCCGGGTGCGGCATCATGCCCATCACATTGCCGCGTTCGTTGCATATACCGGCGATGTTGTAAGCAGAGCCATTGGGATTGTCGGTGTATTCGAAGAGAACCTGACCGCGGCTTTTCAGGCGCAGATAGGTTTCTTCATCGCAGTAATAATTGCCTTCGCCGTGCGCGATGGGAATGTCGATGGTTTGTCCGGCCTGGTAAGCCGAGGTAAACATGCTGTTGTTGTGCACCACCTTCAGCTTTTCGCTGCGGCAGATGAAATTCAGGCCGGCATTACGTAGCAAGGCACCTTCCAGCAAACCGGCCTCCACCAGAATCTGAAAACCGTTACAGACGCCGAACACCGGTTTGCCGCTGTCGGCAAAATGCTGCAGGCTGCGCATCAGCGGAGAGAAACGGGCGATGGCGCCGCAGCGCAGGTAATCGCCGTAAGTAAAACCGCCGGGCAGGGCCACCACATCAAAACCATCGAGGGAGGATTCTGTATGAAACACATACTGCACCTCCACTTCCGGAAAGAGCTGCCAGGCGCCGAGCATGTCCTGATCGCAGTTGGAGCCCGGAAAAACGGGAACGGCTACCTTCAGCTTCATCTGGCCGGGCTGATGCTGTACGACATATCTTCCACCACTTCATTGACGAGCAGTTTGCTGCACATGGCTTTTACCCGCTCTTCGATGCCTGTGATTTCTTCGGTTTGCAGGCGGATGAATTTACCGACCCGCACGGATTTCACTTCGGTGAAACCCAGCTGCTGCAATGCCTGATTGACGGCCTTGCCCTGGGGGTCGAGGATGTTTTCTTTCAGGTACACCTGAATGTCGATGTTGTACATATTTTTTCAGTTGGTGGGGATCAGTCCGATTCGTGTGGCCAGCTGCTGATAGGTTTCGGCCAGTGGAGCGAGGTCGCGGCGGAAGACATCCTTGTCCAGTTTCTGACCGGTGGCCAGATCCCAGATGCGGCAGGTGTCGGGGGAAATTTCATCGGCCAGCAGAATGCTTCCTTCAGCCGTTTTTCCGAATTCAAGTTTGAAATCGATGAGGTCGAGGCCGTGGCTGCGGAAAAAACTTCCCAGCACTTCATTGATCTGCAGGGCCGATTTTTTGATGGCAGCAAGTTCTGTTTCGCTTGCCAGACCCAGGGCAAAGACATGGTCGTCGTTGAGCATGGGATCGCCGAGTTCGTCGTTTTTGTAGCAGAGTTCAATCACCGGAAAAGGCATTGGAAATCCTTCCTCTTTTCCGATGCGTTTAGCCAGGGTACCGGCGGCCTTGTTTCGTACGATTACCTCCAAAGGCACAATCTGCACTTTTCGGGCCAGGTGTTCGGTTTCGGATATCTTTCCTTCGAAGTGGTTGTCGATGCCTTTCTCCTTCAGCAGAGTGAAAAAGAAAGAAGTGAAAAGGTTATTGAGCCTGCCCTTGCCGGCAATGCTGTCTTTTTTCACGCCGTTAAAGGCAGTGGCACTGTCCTTATAGGCCACGCGGATGATGTCTGCACGCTCAGTGCTGTAGATTTTTTTGGCTTTTCCTTCGTAGAGCAGCTTGTTTTCCATTGTTCAGAAGATTTTTTCCATGCTTTTCAGGCATTCTTCAATGCTGTTTTCCAGAATGTTGATGTGCCCCATTTTACGGCCGGGCCGGGCCTCCTTTTTACCGTAGAGGTGCAACTTGTGCTTTCCTGCTTTTTCGCGACTGAGTATTTGCATGTCTTCGCCAAGAAGGTTCAGCATCACACAGGGTGAAACCTGATGCACATCGCCAAGAGGCAGGTTGCATACGGCGCGGATGTGCTGTTCAAACTGGGAAGTAAGGCAGGCATCGAGGCTGTAATGGCCGCTGTTGTGCGGACGTGGCGCCAGCTCGTTTACCCGCAGCTTATCACCGCAGAGAAAGAGTTCGATGGCCAGGGTTCCCTGCAGCTGCAGACCTTCGGCGATTTCCAGGGCAAGGTCTTTTACTTTCTGATGAATGTGTTCCGGTACCCGGGCCGGCACAATGCTCTGATGCAGTATCTGATTCCGGTGGATGTTTTCAGCAACGGGAAAAACGCTGCATTCACCCCGGGCATTGCGGCACACGATGGCGGAGAGTTCCTTGTCGAAATTCAGTGCCTCCTCAGCCACATAAGACAGCTCCGGGCGGTAGTGCTTTTCACGGAATTCCCGCAGATCTGCAGCCGACTGCAGTACAAACTGGCCTTTGCCGTCGTAACCGCCGCGGGCTGTTTTGAGAAATACCGTGGAATAATTCTGCAGAAAGTGCTGAGCGAAGACTTCCAGTTCTTCCGGATTCCTGACTGGCAGGTAATCTGCGGTGAGGAAACCCAGATTCTGCACAGCTTCTTTTTCCCGCAGGCGGTCCTGCGTAATTTCCAGCAGGCGGCTTCCCTGCGGTAGCTTTTCTTCCAGAATTCGCGCTGAGGCAAGCGGAACATTCTCGAATTCGTATGTGATGACATCGCAGGTCTGCAGCAATTCCCGGCAGGCGGATTCATCGCTGTATGCAGCGCGGATGTGCAGGTCGGCCACCTGTGCACAGGGGCAGTCATCTTCCGGATCGAGCACCACGATACGGAAACCCATGGCTTTTGCAGCCAGCGCCATCATGCGGCCAAGCTGTCCGCCCCCGAGAATTCCGATGGTTTGGATGGCGAAGGATGGCGGCATGGTATTGATTGTCAGACCTGCCTCAAAGGTAAACCAAGTGCCCCGTTTCAGGCTAATAAACGGAGGTTCTTAACATTGCCGTAACACGGAGCAAAGCCGGAATATAGCCTGCTTGTCCGGCGCCGTCCGGCCAGAGGCGCTGACGGCGGTCGGGACCTTTGGTCAGACCGCCCGGATGCTTTCGGAATTTCCTGGTATTCCGGAAGAAATCCGGGGCCGGTATCATTCTGGTGTTTCGTCGCCCTTATATTTGCTGACTATGATTTGCTTGTTTAACAGTTTCCTGAAATCAGGCAGGACTTTAGTTACCATCATGCTTGTTTTCGCCCTTGTTTCCTGCAGGAAAGACTGCGACTCCGGCATTGAACCTGGCAGGCAAGGAAAAATCTCGGCCATGTTCTGCAGCTCGGCCAAGGCATCCGGCGACCTCATTAAGGGCATTTCCAATTCCGGGGTTTTCTGTCGGGTGGAATATTTCGGCAGCAACGGCGGATTCTATACTGCGCTTTCGGTGCCTTCAGCCGGAGTACAAGGCCTGACCGCTTCACTGAAAGCCGGCACTTTCAAACCCGGCTCAGGTTTTCTGGATTTTCAGATTTCGGGCATTCCCGACAGCAGCGGCACTGCCCGCTTTCAGGTGCTGGTCGGTAGTTTCGATTGTGCCTTTTCCGTAAAGGTGAAAAATTCGGTCAGTGTTTCCGGAGAATACTGCGGGGTGAGCAACATCTTTAACGCCGCTAAAACCTACGGTCTGGTAAACGACATCGACGGCAACCAGTACAAAACCATTGAAATCGGGAGCCAGACCTGGATGGCAGAAAACCTGAAAACCTCCCGTTACCGCAACGGCGACCCGATTCCGGAAGTGACTGCGCCCGAACCCTGGGTTAATCTGAGCAGCGGAGCTTTCTGCTGGTACAACAACGACAGTGCGAAATATGACTGCCCCTATGGCCGCCTGTACAACTGGTTTGCTGTAATGGATTCCCGGGGCCTTTGCCCTGTGGGCTGGCGTGTACCCAGCGATGAAGACTGGAAGGTGCTGGAGCGGTATTTAGGGATGCCGGAATCGGAAGTAATTCAAAATGGTCCACGAGGCTCAAATGAAGCAATCGGCGGTAAATTAAAATCCACCGCCAATTTATGGTTACCTCCAAATTCTGATGCAACAAATGAAAATGGTTTTTCAGGCCTTCCAGGTGGTTATCGTCGAACTATCGGTACTTTTTTATATTTAGGAAGTGGAGGAAATTGGTGGTCAACTTCAATAGAAACTTCTCAAGCTGAAGCGTGGGGCAGAGGCTTGATTTATGCTAGTGGACATTCAGGCCGAGGAAGCTATGGGATTAAAGTCGGCCTCTCAGTCCGGTGTGTGAAAGACTGATTACCAAAAATTCGGCTCAGGCAGCATAATGCCCGTGGAGGGAATGAACAATTATTTTGTTCCCTTCCACCTTATACACCATCCGGTGCTCCTGCGTAATTCGTCTGGACCAATACCCGGAATAGTTGGCTTTTAGAGGCTCCGGCTGCCCTAGTCCATCAAAAGGAGTATTGCAGGTATTCTCGAGCAGCTGGTAAATTTTTTTGAGAATCTTAATATCGTGCTGTACCCACCAGCCAATGTCGCCCAAAGCCGAAGGCATGAGCAAAAGTTCACGCATTCAGTAAGGCCTTCAGTTCACTCAGACTCATTGGTACAGGCTGACTTGCACCACGCTCATAATCTTCAATGCTATTCAGAATTTTATTGCTGGTAATGATTTTTTCTTCCGGTTCTGATACGGTTTTTATCCAGGAAAGGCTTCTTAAAAACTCCAGCGTCAGCGCGAGTTTATTTTCAGGTAGTTCAAGTTCAATACGGTATTTCATGGTTCATGCTGATTTTCCGTAAAATTAAAAAATGAGGTGAAAATGGTGTGGCTATTTTTTAAATGTTTATTCAGTGCTTTATTTGAAATGAAAGGTTAATTCAACCATGCCCCGCCAGGGACCGGAGCGGCCTGGTCGCGCCACGGCGCGACGGAAGCGCAAGCGTACCCGCGAAGGGCCCGCCCGGGCGGCCACCAAAAGAAAAAATTATGAAATGTGTTTTTGCAGAAGCACAGTTTTCTCCGCCGGAACGAAGAAGTAGTTTTCAATCTGCTCCACGCCGGACTGAGCCGTGAGGTTTTCCTGAACCAGCTTTTGGCTGCTCTCATCATACCGGAAGGCCAGGTAATCCTGACTCAGAATCTGTTCCCGGATTTTCTGCAGCATGTCGCCTGAAAAAACCTCGCAGACAATGATGGGGCGGAATTTCCGGATGCTTTCCGAAGCACCGGCAAGAACAAGATGTTCAGCTTCTTCCACATCGAGCTTGATCAGATCCAGGTGCTGCAGTCCTTCCTTTTCTGCGTATGCATCGAGCGTGAGTGCTTCCACCTCCACGGTGTGCAGCGTAGGATTTTCACGCACATGGGAAAGATGGCCACTGCCCCCCAGGCTGTTGTATTTAAGCCAGGGATATTTTTTGTTCCAGGCAATGTGAAAAGAGAATTTACCCGCAGCATCCGAGAGCGCTAGCTGCCGGGCCTTTGCATTTTTGAGTCCATTGAGGGCAATGTTCTCCTGCAGGTAGGCATTAGGACCGGGCGATGGGTCGAAGGCATGGATTTCCAGATCGGGATTGCAGACGCCGCCCATCATGGTGTAGTATCCGATGTTGGAGCCCACATCAAAAAAGCAGCGGATTTGCGGAAACAAATCCTGAAAAACATCGCTGAATTCGTAGGCGCTGCTTCCCTGCCAGGCCAGTACGGCGGTGACATGGCAGGTCTGGTTGGTTTTCAGGCGCAGGGATTTGCCGTTTTTCAGCGGAACCGTCATTACTCCGCAGGGCGGAATCTGCAGCGATTTCGGAAGTCCGGGAATGAGGCGGAGAAAAGCCAGCAGCAGGGCATTGAAGGGAGGCCAGTACAGAAGTCGGTGCAGGAATTGCAAGGGCTTGTATTATTTTTGAATCCGGAAATCAGCGCCTCAAACTTACGGCAGGATGTTCAGGATAAAAAAACTTGTATGGAGCGGGCTCCTGTTGCTGCTTTACTTCGGCTGCAAGGAAGAAATTTCGCCAGTTTCACCCATCCCGGATGTGGTGGTGCAGGAGCAGGTAAACCTCAATTCGGTAAGTACGCAGGAGCTGAAACTGGGCGACGGCCGTTTCATCTACATTGGCGGAGGGATCAAAGGCATCATTCTTTACCGGAAAGCCACCGACATTTACCTGGCCTTTGAACGTAAAAGTCCCTACCGCATGGAAGATACCTGCGGTGTCATTACGGTTCCTTCTTCCAGATTTTATATGGAAGATACCTGCCACAAGTGTACCTTTGGCTGGGACGGCAGGCCTCAGAGCGGACCCTGCCGCGACATTCTAAAACAGTACAAGGTTCAGTTTATCAGCAGCAATACCCTTTCCATCACCAATCCATGAGCAGGCAGGATTACCTCAGCGGCGACAACAATTCCTTCAGCCCGGCGGAAAAGGAAATCGAGCGGGCGCTTCGTCCCCTGAGTTTTGAGGATTTCACTGGTCAGGCTCCCATTGTGGAAAACCTTCGAATCTTCGTAGGCGCCGCTAAAATGCGGGGCGAAGCCCTGGACCACGTGCTCCTGCACGGCCCTCCCGGTCTGGGCAAAACAACGCTGAGCCACATCATCAGCAACGAACTGCGCTCTCAGATCCGGATTACATCCGGGCCTGTGATGGAAAAACCCTCTGACCTGGCCGGCCTGCTCACCAACCTGCAGGCCAACGATGTGCTCTTCATCGATGAAATTCACCGGCTCAATCCGGTGGTGGAAGAATACCTGTATTCGGCCATGGAAGACTATACCATCGACATCATGCTCGATTCCGGTCCCAATGCAAGGTCTGTTCAGATTTCCCTCAATCCTTTCACCCTCATCGGGGCTACCACCCGCTCGGGCCTTCTTACCTCTCCGCTGCGTGCGAGGTTTGGGATTAATTGCCGCCTGGAATACTACGATGCCGACCTGCTCAGTGACATTGTACAGCGTTCGGCCGGACTATTGAAATCGCCCATTGAAGAAAAAGCTGTCTACGAAATTGCCCGCCGCAGCCGGGGAACGCCAAGGATTGCCAATAACCTGCTACGCCGCACCCGGGATTTTGCCATGGTAAAAGGCGACGGCACCATCACCCTGGACATTGCCCGCACCGCGCTCAAGGCACTCAATGTAGACCAGAACGGACTGGATGAAATGGACAACCGCATCCTGCAAACCATCCTGCAGAAATTCAAAGGCGGCCCCGTGGGATTATCCACCATCGCCACGGCCGTAGGTGAAGAAGCCGAAACCATTGAAGAAGTGTACGAACCCTTTCTGATTCAGGAAGGGTACATCAAGCGCACCAGCCGGGGCAGGGAAGCCACCTCCAAAGCATACCAGCATCTTGGCATCACTGAACCCGGAAGGCAGGGGGGGCTGGAATTTTAGTATTAAGTATTCAGTAACCAGTGTTTAGTGATAAAGGATGAATTGTCACTTTGCACTAAATACCATTATTAGTGATTAGTATTAAGTAATTAGTGATTAGGGAGAATGCACGAATTGTCACTTTGCACTAAATACCATTATTAGTGATTAGTATTAAGTAATTAGTGATTAGTGAGAAAGGATGAATTTTCACTTTACCTAAGTACCATCATCAGTACTAAGTATTTAGTAATCAGCGTTTAGTAAGAAAAGATGAATCTCACTTTGCACTAAATACTAAAAACTAATTACTTGAAATTTCACTTTGCACTAATTACTAAAAACTAACTACTTGAAATTTCATCTCACTTTGCACTAAATACTAAAAACTAATTACTTAAGAAATCAATCCACCTCTACCACCAGATACTTGCTGGTGCTCCAGAATTTTTCGGGATTGGTTATCTTCAGAAATTTCTCGCCGGGTGTTTCGACAACGAGGTAGGTTCCTTTGGGATGGGTGGTAATCAGGTTTACTTTTTTGGAATTACCCAGGGAAATTTCCTTCAGTACGATGTAGTCTCCGGCCTGGAAGTAGCTGTCGTCGAGTTTGTCGGATAATTTCAGACTTCCGCCAACGCCGAGAATTCCTCCGGTTTTTTTGATGGCCTTTGACCGGTCAAGCTCTGCTTTATTCCCAACCAGGTATTTTACTCTTCGTTTTTCCCGTTCCTGCTGCTCTAACTGCTGGCGGGCATCTTTCTCTTTATTGCTCAGTTCGGCTTCCTTGGCTTTGACCGCCTGTTCGAGTTTACTTACCTGCTGCTGAATGGAACCGATGTTCCCATACACATCCACAAACAACTTTTCCTGAAATGTCAGGTATTCCCTCACCGATTCAAGAATGGGCAGAAGTGAACTGCTGCCTATTCCTGATTTACGGATATCGGCGTCAGCTGAGTCAATCAGAGCTGTGGACTGTGCAAAAAAGAGGTTGATTTCGGAGGCAGTTCGATTGAGAAATTCTTTTTTGGACGGATCGCTCTGGTACTTTTGAATCAGCCTGAGTTTATCATCGATAATCATGTAACTCTGGGTGAGTTTATACACCAGCTCCTCGAGGCGGCTCGCACTCATGTGTGCATCGAGGAGGTGATTTTCGAGTTTTGTCACCTGTTTTCTGCAGGCTTTCAGCGCAGCATCATCGGGTTTTTTTTCTTCCTTCTGTTCGCAGGAAAAAAGTAGGGCGAGGGGAAAAAGGAACAGAATGGAGAAATATTTCAACATAACCGCAGGAAAATATCATAGCAAAAGTAATGGACAACAGCCAAGCTCAGCGAAATTTTTAGCTCAGCGGTTCAGCTCCAGCTGCCGGATGAGGGCAGCCATATCTTTCGGATAGGGAGCTTCTACTTGTATGGCTGTTCCCTTCATGCCTTCAAAATGCAGGGATCGGGCATGCAGTGCCACCCTTTGAATCAGGGGCTGTTCTTCTGTATCCTTAGCCATTTTAAATTTCCGCTTGAACTGGGATAGATAAATTTCAGGTCCGCCATAGAGATAATCCATTACAATGGGGGCTTTGAGGCACTGAAGGTGAATGCGGATCTGGTGCATGCGCCCGGTGAAGGGCATGCATTCAATCAGACTGTGTGCTTTATAAACATCCAGGGTATTGAAAAGCGTTTCGGCATCTTTACCTTCCTCGCGGTCAATTTTTACCACACCGGTCTTGAGCGGAAGGATGGGAAGATTCACAAGAATTCCTTCAAAATGGTGTATACCACCCACCACGGCATGGTATACTTTTCCTACCTGCCGGTGCTCAAACTGCATGGCAATGTGCCGGTAGGCAGCGGGGTGTTTGGCAAAAAGCAGCACGCCGGAGGTTTCCTTATCCAGCCTGTGTCCGGCCTGCGCATCAGGATGATATTCTTTCGCCATCCGGAGCATGCTATCGCCCTTATCCTGATGCCGCTCGTCCAGGGTGGCGGTATGCGGGGGTTTGTTCAGCAGAAAAAAGTCTTCATCTTCAAACAGAATGAGACTCCGGATGTCGGATTTTTTCAAGTCGGCCGTTTTCTATTTTTCAAGCCGTAAACGGTTCACCTCGTTCCAGTTGATGCAACGGAAAAAGGCATCAAGGTATTCTGCACGCTTATCCTGAAATTTCAGGTAATAGGCATGCTCCCACACATCAATTCCCAAAAGGGGCTTCCCTTGTACAAGACCCTCTATTTTCATAAGCGGATTATCCTGATTCGGAGTAGAGGTGATGAACAGCCTTCCGTCATCGGCCTTGCACAACCATGCCCAGCCGGAACCGAAGCGATCCAGTGCAGTCTGCCTCAGCGTCAGCAGAAAATCTTCCATATCACCGAAATGTGTGATGATTTCCATGGAAAGGTCTTCCGGCATTTTTACCGAATCCGGTTTGGTGAGTGTTCTCCAGAGCAGGCTGTGGTTGAAATGACCTCCTCCCTGATTACGGATGGTTTTATTGTTATGAGCGTGATTGCGGAGCAGGTCTTCGAGATTTTTGAAGGCGATTTTTCCGGGGGCCAGTTCCGCATTGAGTTTTTCCACATAGGCGGCATGATGCCTGCTGTGATGAATCTCCATAGTGCGGGCATCCATTGCCGGCTCCAGTCCATCGTAAGCATAGGGAAGTTTGGGAAGTTCGAACGGAGCCTCGGCTGCAAGCTTCTGCAGAGACTGAACGGGGTTAATCAGGCTAAGACCGGCAAGGCTGAGACCGGATTTGAGAAAACTGCGTTTATCCATAGGTGAAAATTCGGGCGCTAAGATAAGGATGCAGATGAAAAAACGATGTTCTCAAAAGACTTGTTCTCAGCACATGGAAACTGAGTTTTGTCATTCGGAAGCTGCTGCCGCCGGCACGGTTTCAAGTTCTGCGGTGTCGAGTTTTCCGGCAATCCTGAGTTTGATCCTTTCCACCGTGTAGTACATGGCGGGCACGATGATCAGCGTAAGGAAAGTGGAAAAGGTGAGTCCGAAGATGATGGTCCAGGCAAGTGGACCCCAGAAAACTACAGAATCTCCGCCCAGGAAAAACTCCGCATCGCCATGTGTAAACAGGGTGCCGAAATTGATGTTCAGGCCAAGTGCAAGCGGAATAAGACCAAGTACTGCGGCAGAGGCTGTCAGTACTACCGGTGTAAGGCGGATGGCAGCAGCTTCAGTGATGGCGCGGCTGAGGCCATAGCCACGGCTCCTTAGTTCATCGATAAATTCGATGAGGATAATGCCGTTTTTCACCACAATTCCGGCCAGGGCAATGATGCCCACGCCCGTCATCACGATGGAAAAGGTCATGTGGGTGAGTGCAAATCCCAGTAAAACACCAATAAGCGACAGAACCACCGTTCCGAAAATAATAAAAGGCTTGGAAATCGAATTGAACTGGGTAACCAGAATGATGAAAATGAGTCCCAGAGACATCAGAAAAGCAATGCCAAGGAAGTCGGAAGTTTCCTTCTGCTTCTCCTGCTCACCTCCCATCCGGATTTCATAACCCTGCGGTTTCTCCATCTGGTTTACGGCCTGGTTGATTTCAGCCACCACTTCATTGGCATTGTAGCCATTGAGTACATTGGAAGAAAGCGAAACCACCCGCTCCTGATTTTTCCGGTTTATGCTTGAATAGGCAGACTCATAGCGTATGCTGGCCAGTGTGCTGATGGGTATCTGACGAAACATGCCGCCCACCGCCATATCGCGGTAACTGATGTTCATGCCCAGCAGTTTTTCAATCTGATCCCGGTCATCGGCCTTGAGGCGCAGCATAACCGGGTATTCTTCCTTGGCATCCCTGAACTGGGTAATTTCCTTTCCGTACAGCGCATTTCGGATTTCGAGTGCAATCTGAGCGGAAGAAATCCCCTGTCTGGTTGCCTTGATGCGGTCAATTTCAACCAGAATTTCAGGCTTGTTCATCACCAGATCCGACTTCAGTTCTTCAACACCACGGATGCCTGCCTTCTGGATGGTTTTCCGCACCTCGTTTTCCAGTTTTTTAAGGACACTGAAATCCTCGCCGGCAATTTCAATTACGATGGGTTTACCAACCGGCGGGCCTCCTCTTTCTTTTTCAACTGAAATTTCAGTTCCCGGAATACCCTGAAGATTCTCGCGTATTCGGTTCAGAATGTCGGAAGTAGACACGCCTATACGGTCTTCAAAATTCACAAAAGCAACGGTAACCTTGGATTTATGCGGTGTCACAACCCGGTCAGGATTCTGTGGATCTCCGGCACCGATTCCCACATTGGAAATAACCGATTGCACATAGCGGCGGTAAGGAACCAGTACCTTCTGAACCCTGCCTTCAATTACTCTGGTTAAGGAATCGGTTACACGGGCATCGGTACCGATTGGAAGCTGGTTGTACACATAGACAAAGTTGGGCTCACCATCAGGGAAGAACTCCACCTTGGGATCGGATGCCCGGAAAATGCCGATGACACCAAAAAATATGAGAATCACGACCAGCAGGGCACCGTATGGACGGTATCCTTTGATCACAAATCGGATAAACCTGCGGTAGAGTGCCATAAATGCAGGCAGCAACCTGCTCTGAAATGCAGCAATCATTGGCGTGAACAGGAAGAAATTCATCAGGTAAAGCGCCATGATGGTGGCCATGAAATTCCCGAAGCCGAAATGAATGGCATAAGAAAGTCCGGTTAGCGCAGCAAGGATCAGCAAGGGCTTCAGCAGGCTGGAAACAGGCGGCCTTTTCTTCTCATGCGGATCTTCGCGGTCCATGAAACTTACGGCAAAAACCGGGTTCATGATAAAGGCCACAATCAGTGAGGCAAAAAGGGTAAGGATGAGGGTAACGGGCAGGAATTTCATAAATTCCCCTACAATACCCGGCCAGAAAAGCAGCGGAAAAAAGGGAGCCACATTGGTAAGCGTTCCGGATAAAACGGGCAGAAAAACTTCCCCGGCAGCCATCTTTGCCGCCTTAACAACACTCAAATCTTTGTTTTCGTGCAGAATACGGTGGGTGTTTTCAATTACCACAATCGCATCATCAACCACAATACCCAGACCGAGGAGAAAGGAGAACATCACAATTACATTCAGTGAATAATTCAGGGAGGGCATTAAAAGGAAGGCCAGCAGGACCGAAAGCGGTACGGCCAGACCCACGAAAATGGCATTGGTAGTGCCCATAAAAAACATCAGCACCAGTACCACAAAGAGGAAGCCCAGAATAACCGAATTAATCAGGTCATTGAGCTGTACACGGGTTTTATCTGACTGGTCTCCGGTAAGAGTTACTTCCACGCCCGGAGGCAGTTTGGTTGCTTTCAGCCTTTCCGAAATTTCCTGGATTTTATCGGATGCTTCAATGAGATTGGCTCCTCCCCGCTTGATGACATTGAGGGTAATGACCGATTTTCCGTCCAGTCTGGCAAAATCCTGCCGGTCGGCAAAAGCATCTTCCACATCAGCAATATCCCGCAGCAGAACGGAGGCGCCGGTCGAAGAACGGATGACAATGTTCCGTATGGCCTCCACATCCTTGAATTCACCGGTTACGCGGAGGGTGCGGCGCACATCGTTTACCTTAAGTTCTCCGCCCGAAATATTGACATTTTCTGCAGCCACAGCTCCTTCCACATCGCGGAATGTGAAACCGGCAGCCTGCATTCGGTATGCATCTATATTAATCTGAATTTCCCGTTTCAGTGCTCCGATAATATCCACCCGGGTAATCTGGGGAAGGGACTCAATCTCATCCTGAAATGCCTCTGCATATTTCTTGAGCTTGTCGAGCGGAAAATTCCCGGAGATGTTGATGTTCATAATGGGAAACTCCGAGAAGTCTACCTCCTGCACAGCCGGATCATTGTCCATGTCTTTCGGCAACTTTGCCTTTGCCTTGTCTACTGCATCCTGTACTTTCTGCTTGGCAACCGGAACGGCGATGCCGGTGCTGAATTCAATGGTAATCAGGGATGCATCGGCAATGGACTGTGATTTTACTTCCTTGATGCCGGATACCGATTTGAGCTGTTTCTCAATCGGCTTGGTAATCAGGTTTTCAATGTCTTCGGGACTTGTTCCGGGATAGATGGTAGAAACAACAAACTGCGGGATTACAATGTCGGGAAACTGCTCTTTGGGAAGGCGGTTGTAAATCATCAGACCTGCAAGGGTAATGATGAAGGTGACGATGTAAATCGTGGTTTTATTCTCGATGGCCCAGGAAGTGGGTTTGAATTCCTTGTGCTGCATGGTTGAGGCTGGATTCGGTTTCCTGGATTAATAACGGATGGCCTGCTTGTCAGAAAGATCCTGATAGCCGGTGGTGATGAGCTTGTCGCCCTTCGACAAACCGGAGAGAATTTCAATCCGGCCGTTATAGGAAAGACCGGTGGTGACGGTTCTTTGCTCGGCTACCTGCTTTCCGCCTTCGTTGCCGGCCACAAAGAGAATCTTGCCGTTTTCGGTAGGCTGAATGATGTTTTCCTCAATCACAATGGCATCTTTCAGGGATTTATCGTTGATCCGCACCATGGCCAGAAGATTGGGCTTGAGTCCGGGATCCCCGGCCGGAAGTTTTACTTCAATTTTAAATGTGCGCGAGAGCGGGTCTACAATCCTGCCAACATAGGAAATGCTGGCCTCCATTTCCTTGTTAAGGTCGGGAAAGTTTACCAATACCTTGTCGCCCTGTTTGATGAAGGAAACATAGGAATCCGGGACCTTTGCACTGGCTTTGAGCAGACTGGTATTCACCAGCTGCATCAGCGGTGCTCCCGGGGCGGCCATGGACCCTGTTTTAATAAATACGGCATCAATTACACCCGGGAAAGGAGCTGTAATCAGGGATTGTCCCACCTGCGCCTTTAATGTTATCATTTTATTTTCCAGACCTTCCTTCTGATTTTTCAGGGTGAGATACTGGAGCTCGGTGCCGATTTTCTGATCCCAGAGCGATTTCTGTTTCTCATACAGAACGGTTATCTGATCAAGGCCGGTTTTAACTTCGTCAATGGATTTCCGCAATACTTCATCATCGAGAACGGCCAGTACCTGTCCCCTGCTCACCACATCGCCTTCCTTCACCTTTACTTCTTTTATCATACCGGGCATTTTGGCCGTAACCATCAGATTTTCTTCAGCCTCCAGCATCCCCTGCACACTCACATAATGCCGGAATTCGCTGCTCTTTACTTCCGTAGTGAGCACCTGTTTGATCTTTACTTCAGCAGATACTGAGCTGTCCATCCCGGCGATTTCCTCTTCCAGTTTCCGGATTTCGGTCTGCAGGGAAGAGGACTGTGACTTTAGTTCCGACAACCTGGCCTTCTTGCCTTCAAGCGAATTGTCTTTTTGGTTGCAGGCCGGAATACCGAGGAGGGCAAAGACGGCGAGCAGAATGATCTGATTTTTCATGGTTATCATGCTGTTTTTAGCAGGGATTCTGTTCCCAGATTTTGTTGGATGATGAAAACGGTGTCGCGGATGGTCCGGATTTTACGCTCGTCTTTTTCGCTTATGTTAATGTTGAACTCGTCTTCAAACAGGTTCAGGAGTTCTTTTTTTTCCGGTTGTGTCAGTCCAAGATCTTCCAGGTATTTCCAGCTTCTCAATCCGGTGGTATCCACCAGAAACTGATTTCTGAGGATGACAGAAAGGCGTTCTTTCAACTCGGTATACATGGTCATGTCAGTCCTTTAAAAGTTGTCCCTGTGCTTTGTCAAGATCGATTTTGGCGATGATGAAATCGTACAAAGCAGTGTAGTAATTGGTCTGTGATTCCTTGAGAGAGGCTTCGGCATTGGTAACTTCCAGGTTGGAACCTACACCCTGTTTGTACTTAATTTTGCTTACGCGGACAACCTCTTCCGCCAGTTTCAAATTACGCTTCTGTATGCCGTAATTCTCGAAGGCATTGGCCAGGTTGATGTTGGCCTGACGAACTTCAAAATCAATCACATTTTCGAGCTGCTTCATGCCATTGTCAATCTTCTGCAGATTGATGCGCGATTGTTCAGCCTTGTTCTTTTTCTGAAGACCATCAAAAACCGGCACACTCAGATTCACTCCGAAAAAACTGTAAGGTGCATAGCGGTTTTTTTCGGTGAAGTTTGCAAGGTTTGAAAACCTGGATGCAGCAGAATTCACTCCGAGCGTGGCAATAGCAGCTATGGTGGGATAATACCCTGCCTGCACATTTTTCAGATCCAGCATGCCGAGTGCTTTCTGCGTTTGCAGGGTAGAATATTCAATTCGTCTTGAATAATCGACCGTTCCGCCGAAGGCCTGCAGCGATTCAGGATTGACCTCATCGAGTTTACCGGAAAGAATGAGCGAATCGCCGACCGGCATTCCCATCTGCAGTTTCAATCCGTACTGAGCCAGCTGCAGAAGTCGGGCGGTTTTTTGTTTTTCCGCTTTAAGGTTATTGAGGGCAACTTCAAGACGGTCTACATCAATCTGCTCTGCAAAGCCATTTTTGAAAAGCAGTTTTATTTCGCGGAAAGTACTGTCCAGCCTGCTTAGATTCAGATCAAGCAGCCTGGATTTTTCGCTGTTTACCAGAATGGAATAGTATGTTTTGCTCACCTGCTCGGCTACGGTGGTTCTGGCCTGTTTGAGTTGTTTGGCCGACAGGTCCTGGTAGGTTTTGGAAGCCTTCAGGCCAACCAGATAGTTTCCGTTGAACAGGAGCTGAGAAGCCTGAATATTACCGGTGAGGCTGTTTTCGAGTGCCAGACCGAAAGCAATCGGTGCATTCACGGCAGGGGCACCCTCAAAGGCATCCGGCGAAATGAAAAAGGGTGTACCGGGGGTATTTTCCAGTACAAATCGCTGGATTTCCGGATAATGTAAAATTGTGGCAGAACCACTGATCTGCGGCAGACCAAAGCCGATGGTTTCACGCACCTTGGCAGCTGCAATGTCAGTATCAAGCCGGGCATTTCGAACGGCCGGATTGTTCTGGAGTGCGTACTGAACAGCTTCTGCTGCTGAAAACGATTTTACCTGCGCCAGCGACTGAAGCGCGGCAGCAAGTGAAAAGGTAAGAAAAAGAGCGGATTTTCCTGTCATGGCTGACATTGAGGAATGGTTGGTTATCGGATTTCTTTGAATAAATTTTCTGAAATGCTTTCCCACTGTTGCAGGCCTTTGGGGGTGACCAGTCCACGAACAAAATGGTCTATGAAAAAGAGCTGAACCTTGAAAAGATCCCACTCCGGTTCATGAAAAAGATTGCGGTCGAACATGGCTTCTACTTCCATTACCCGAAGCCGTGAAAAGAGTCGTACATCAATAGCCTGCCTGTAAACTCCTTCGGTAATTCCTTTATCCAGATTCTGGGAAATCACCTGCATGAAATGTCCGTCTCGGTGTTTCTCAAATACTTCATAAGCTGTGCTGTGATACTTTTTGAGGTCAAACAAAACAGAAGGATGAATTTCCTGAATATCCTTTTTCATGAACTCAGAAATTTTCAGCACCTCTTCAAGGGCGGACAGATTCAGACTCAGCAGCCGGTCTATCTGGCAAACATCTTCTGCCATGTGCCTCTCCATAATGGCCTTTACCAGACTGTCTTTATCAGGAAAGTACTGATAAATGGTCTTCTTGGACATGTTACAATGGCGGGCCACTTCGTCCATAGTGATGCTCTTGATGCCGTAGCGCATAAAGAGTTCCTCCGATTTGAGGATTATTTTTTCCATGGATTACTATTAAAAAGTAAGATACACCTGAATGCGGGC
>Ga0315900_10001568_pt1 | contig 36453 bp, 40 predicted proteins | sample LakEriMetagenome_FD_203521 | JGI IMG/M metagenome (GOLD analysis project Ga0315900, IMG submission 203521) | Freshwater fungal communities from buoy surface, Lake Erie, Ohio, United States - Buoy 12 MA114 | ecosystem: Environmental > Aquatic > Freshwater > Lake > Lake biofilm | place: USA: Lake...
TCTGAAAATTCCAAAGCATCATGATGGGATTGCATGATCGATTTGCGGTGCGAATCACTTATCGGAAAAACTTCCGATTGATTTACAGTTGATTGTCGATATAAAGCATCTTCTAATGTCACTGCAGAACTAAACTCTTTAGATGTCCATTTCGATAAATAATCCATCGGTGACCATGTCTCGTTGAATCGTTTTTGATTATCTTTTAAAAGATTCTCAGCAAGAGAAAATGACTCAACGAAGCGCAGTACATAAGCGATCAGATCCGCATAAGTTTCAGCAAATAACAAAGTCTCGTATTGCTGTAACTTCACCTGACGTGTGGTGCTTTCAATGACGCCAAATGCCTCACCAACAGGTTTATTAAATTGACGAGAGGCTGATTCGAGCATCGAGAGACTAACGGCGACTGCAAATGCATAGACTGCTGGATATGCGCTTTCCCAATTTTTTCCAGCACTAGCACTCGACCAGGTAAAGCTGCCTGAGACCCACGTGTAGCGAGCCCCGGCATTTTCCGTCACTGTCACCACGTCAGGCATGACAATCAACTCATCGTGAAGGTAAAGACAGCAGTTAAGCTGTCATCTGCACCTTTATTTACGACCGGGAAGACAACGCGATCGAACATAATTCCAGCAGTTGCTGCATTGAATACGCCGGCCTCGGTAATCGCACCCGTTGCATCCCCTGCCAAGAAGTCCGCAGTAAATGTAAATGTCTTGGTGCCGGCAGTGTGGGCATAGGTTGCGGCATTGCGATCAATTTCAGTTACTAACGCCGATTGCGTGGCTGCTGCTGCCGTTGTGCCAGTACCGAGCGCAATGTATCCCATCACGCTTGGTCGGCTTGTTGATTTGCCGATGGCGTCAGCAATGAAATCAAAGCCAACGTTAACAATCAAATTGTCTTGATAGACAGTCTCTGTATCGCCATTAGCACGAGAGATGAATAAGGTCATCGCGCCATGAAGTTGCATGGATTCTTGGATCATGAAATTCCTCAAAAAAAATGGCGCTGCACTTACGTGCAACGCCATGGTTGAAATTGCTTGTTGGTGGTGTTGAGCTAGTAGAGCTGCAGACTAGTTAGTTGACCCACTGGAGCTAATGCAGCACTTCCTGATTCAACGTCTCCGCCTAAGCGTGATACAAAAAGTCGCCGCTCTGAGGTGGTCTGACATATACCAAGACAGATCGGATCCTCTGCTGCAATTGAAAAGGACACCGTTACCTGACGCGATAACTGATCTTCCAAGAAAAACATTCCTGTACCGGAGTCGTAACCCACAAGTAGTAAGCCATCAGGACCTATCGCACGCCAAATCACGCAAGTGGTGACATAAGATGGGATAAACCAGAACGAGGTATGAAACGCGGCTGGAATCGTGACGCTCCACGCTGCTCGTGTAGTGTCCTTGATCATTAATCCGTCGCCATAGCGACCGCCATCAAAGCTGATACCAGCGGATTGGTTGTTGGTCGGATTCCCGAAGCCTGTGAGTGATCCGTTTAGGCGCCAGCCGTATAGTTCACCGTCTTGCAGTGCATCCTCTCGAGCGATCTGCAATCGTGCATCTACATTTGCGAGTGATCCGTCGTAAGACCACTGACGCCCTGCGGCTTCGCTACTCCACGGATAGCTAACTTCCAGCCAGGTTGTACGGTCATCTTGTGAAGCGCCTAAACTATTTTGCAGCGTGTTCTGCGCTCGAGTCGTTGAAATCAGATCCACCTCAAACAAGTACTCCGCGCTCACTGCCCCACTATCCATGCGCAGCACATCCTTTCCGTTGACTGACACTACTGATGCGAAATGCCGAATCCCCGGAAATCCTGATGCTTGCTCATCTCGTTCAAGAATGAGGTTAGCGTTTTGCGGTTGTGCGACGACAGTTGAGACAAACGTCGGTGCATGGCTGTAGATACCAGGTGAAGCAATTGCCTTGATCCAGAATTTGCGTTCGCCATCAAAGCCTGAAGGCAAGGTGTAGCTGGTGGACTTGATCTCAGCCACAAAAAGTGAGGCGTCCCACGCTGATCCCTCCCGTAGTTCATAACCCACTACTTCCGGCTCAGGATTGGGCTGCCAGCGAAACTCTAGTCGATTAGCTGACTGCACCACATCGAATTGATTTACCGTTATCGGTGCTTTCAGATCCAACAGATGAGTCGTGACGTTGGTGCTGAAATTGCCCGACGTATCAATCGCTCGTATGTGATACGCATAGAGTCCTGCCGTTGACTGGTCGTGAATCATTTGGGTTGCTGCAGTCTTTGCGACTAATTGACCTTGATCCCAGTTCGAACCAACACGCACTTCATAACCTGCCAAGTCTGCGTCGGTCACCTCGTTCCAGGTGAGCAGTAGATCAGTCATCCTTCGCTGAACAACAAAGCCCATGACATCCGAGGGTGGCAACGTCTTACCCAACACGGTGGCGTTAAACGTTGTCGCCGCGCTTTCTTTGCGAGTCACACCAATGGCACGCAGGCTAAACTCATACGGGCCTTCAACCGCGTCTCGAATCTCGATGTAGTTGGCGCTGGTTTGTGGCAGGCTAATAAAATTTCCACCATTGACCCGGTATGACAATCGATATGCAATCGCAGCTTGCACTTCTTGCCACGATATTTGTACTAGTACCTTTGCCTGATCCTTGACACGATAGAGGCTCTCTTTAATCGACAGGCCAGTCGGAGCAGATGGCTGGTCTGATAGAGTCGTGATCGATCGGGGCTGGAGTGCCAAGCCTTGTTCGATGGCAGCGTATTTGCCCGGATTGTGGGCAAGTGCTGTGACCTCGTGAACGCCAGGGTCTTGCTCGGAAACGGCAACGACTCGAAAGAGCTGCGGCTCAACTTCGGTTGAACCCAGTACCCAAATAGCATTGGGTTCGGGTGCAATACTGAATGGACTCGTTACTGTGACCGTACGACCTGAGGCCGGACCCACGCGTCGTTCTTCCACTGTGCCGTTAGGCAGAATGATGGACAGGCGCCAAGCTCGAGGCGCTGGCACGTCTTGGTCCAGCAAAATGGATGTTGTCGTAGCAGATGCAACACGTCCACCCAAACGCAGACCGCCTCGAACAGGGTCAGCAACCTTAATTACATCTCCAGGGCGCACGACCGCGCCTTCTAAACCTGTTCGAAAGGTGACAATCTCGGATTCAGACTGCTCGGAATACAAAAGCCACTTGCCAACGCGATGCGCTTGACCGCGAGAGTTGCATCCCAGCGCAGTGATTTCACTCTGCACAATGCCGTAGCGAGCTATACCTGCTGCATCTTCGACGTATTCAACTTTCTGACGATAAAAATCCTCTGGGTCATTCCAACTGACCAAAACGACTGTATGACGCGCCTTGGCAGATGACCCTTGATACGCGAATTCACCATCGATCACATTACTAGGTGCGAACTGATAAACCGCATCGACTGGCGCATCTTGCGTAACAGTAATTGCGCCGCCAGACCAGTAAACCATCCCCCGAAAAATCGAGGCCATGTCTTGCACAACTTTGTATGCCTGCTCTCGAGTTTGAAGATATAAATTGCAGGTAAATCGTGGCTCGAAACCGCCTAAGCCATTTGGTACTTGCTCATCACAATACTTCGCCACTCGGTACAACGCCCATTTATCGATTTGTGCTTCGGGGATATAACTCCCCAAACCATAACGGGTACTGGTTAAGAGATCGTAAAAACACCATGCAGGATTATCTGTCCATGCAATCTTGAAACTACCATTCCAGACACCGCTGTATGAGCGTGTAGTCGGGTCATAGTTAACTGGAACGCGCACACGCAAAAGCTTCATGTCGTAGCTTCTGCGTGGAATGGATGAAAACTGCGCTGCGTCTACCCGAAGTGCGACCAACGCACTATTTGGATACCTGAGCTTACTTTCAATAACTTCGGTGTACGATTCTAAAAACGTTTTGTTCTGAATTGCTGTAGACGTTGAGTCCGCTGTAATACGACGTATGCGAATCTCCCAAGGCGCACTACCTGTCAAAGGAACGTAATAGCTGCGCTGATACTTGGTTGTGGTCTTACCAGAAATCGTGTCTTTAATAACTTCAACAAATCCACCGCCATTCGTTTGGCAATCGATGGCAAAGCTCACCTGACTGCCATTTAAGTCACCATTGGTCGTGTTCTGGTTGGTTAATTGAGGCACACTCACTTTCACACGCACCGCATCGACATCGGCATCTGTTATTGAGCGAACGACGGGTTGACTAGCCTTGATCTCCACACCCACTGAGATTTCGTTTTCAACTGACGAGAAGCCCGGCACATAGCTTTGCTGCTGGGTGCCGTTTCGTGTCTCTAACGTGATGCCCGTGAAATTATTTGTGCCATCGGCATTTTGAATTGGGGTGTCGTCCAGATACACCGACTGCAACCCTGCAACTAAACCTTCTATCTCACCTTCGGAGATCAGATCAACGACGCGTGCATAAGCTTTTGATCGAAGACTGTCTGGTGCTTCTTGCGCCACTCGGGCAGAACCACCACCACTCTTACCGCCGCCGCCAGCGCCAATGATGAGTGAGGTCAAGCTGCCACCTCATCCACATCGATGCCAGCACTAATGACTGCAGAGCCCACGATCAACCTTCCATAACCAACTGGGACCGGATGCCCTTGTGCGGTCGTGTTCACTGCACCATTGAAGCTGTAACTCGGTTTGTTCTCGGGCTGCTCAAATGGATCAGCTGCCTTAGGAGTGGGTGCGATCATTTGCGTGACTCCACCAAGAATCATCGCGGTACCGACAGAGTAAAGCGTGGACTGGGATAAGAACGCACCAGAAGCTGCCCAACCCATCGGGTTCCACCAGGCTACTGCAAGCAAGGCGACACCCAAAAGAATCTGTCCAAGCCCGTCGCCACCAGCACCAGAGATAACAGGTGCGATGGTGACGTTTTGCAGGCCAACAGGATCATGGAGTCGGTCCATCGTTAGGGCATCGCGACCTGCCAGAACCCGGTATCCAACGCCACGCTCGCCAGAGGCAACCAATTCGCGCTCAAGGGATGGAAAATTGGCCACCAGTGCACGAACGGCCTCAGCCGCCGATGTAATTGCCAGACGATGTCTGCGACCATAGGTTTTACCAAGCTCACCAAGAAGTATGACTGTGACCATAGCGAAGAATGTGGGTCGTAATTTTTTGCCAGTAGCCGCCATAAACATCACGACTGGAGAGTCGTCCCTGCAAATGATGCAGAATCAAGCCATCCCCCAAATACACAGCGGCATGGTTCGGCACGGGTGAGGCGACTTGCATTAAAAAACAGTCCCCCTCTTGAAGATCTTTAAAATCAATGTCGGTGAATCCGGCATTAGCGAAATTTTCTACATACAAGTTCTTGCCGCGCTTCCACCATTCATCAAAGCGGTCAAAGTCCGGCAAGGTGATCCCTCGCTCCTGATGAAACCAGTCGCGCACCAGCGCATAGCAATCCAGGACGCCGTGAGACCATTGCCGGCCAACGAGTGGAGCGGTATACCCAGAAGGTTCAATACGCGTCCACTCTTGACTTGGGATACCAACGATGTGCCAAGGCAGGCCACTGGCCTCACAGGCCACCCTGTCGGCTTGACTAGGCTCAGAGGAAAACCCCGGATGGCTGTGCACAACACCTACGATTTCGCCTTCACTCTCAGCCGCTGCGTAGTCTTCAGGATGAATAACAAATTGGTCGGTACCCACGCCGATATTGCGGCAACGAATATAAATTTCTCGCCCTTTACGAACGATTAATAGTCCGCAAGCTTCACGCGGATAAGCGTCGTGAGCGTGTTCTAACGCCAGTGTTTTGTTATTAGCCAGCATTAGCGAAACAGTCCCGCAGCCGGAAATCCGCCAAACGACAATTCGGCGTTTTGTCCGAAACGCGCCTGACAAGACGAGAGACGTTTGCCGCAGGTGTCTTGCGAGTTGGCAGCGACTCTCTGGTCATTCGCATCGAAGTAGCTGGTGCCTGTGTAGCCACACTCGCTACTGCGATAACGCCAAGGACACACGTTTTGCACAATCTGTCGGCGCGGTAAATGCACACCTTCCAGATCAAACGATGCGGCAAGTTCAAATTCAATCACATCGCGTGTCTCACGTGATTTGCGATCGATGTAGTAAATGTCATCCGCAAATTCAGCAGAAGCGTCTGCTGTAGGGTTAACGCCACCTGGAAAATTTACTGCATCCAGATATTTGGCAAGGGTTCGCTTACGCGTAATTTTTACGCCCACCATATCCTGATAGATCAGCACTAAAGCGGTGATCGCACCAGTGACATTGGCAACTTTTAGTTTGGGTCTTGGAATCTGACCATTGCCGTTTAATTCAAACCCTTCAATTTGGATGGGAAAGGCTTCATAGACATTGCCTTGCCAAACGAGTCGCTGCTGTAGCGCATTGGTCCCAGCATGAAAATAAATCATCCCCTGACCAAAGAGCGATAGATCCAGCACAAAGAGTTCAATAACGGCACTGGGCGCTAGTTGTTGAATCTCTCTGGCAATTAACTGATGTGTCATGACAAATCGAACACTTGTTTGAAGTTTGCTCGAATGGTTTCGATATTCGGTTCATCGATAGAGCGACTCCATTCCTCGCAGATAAATTTTCCGGTTAGACCTGAAGGTGTAGTCCAGTCAAAAGTTCGAACTGCTCCATGCAACCGAAGGAAGGTATCAATCGCAGAAGCATTCGCAGTCGTTAGTGCCCGAAACTCTAATGTCCACACTTCTGGCTGTGTATTCAGACCAAAGGCAAGTCGCTGCTCATAGCCGTCACCAAAGGTCACGCGTCGAACGATGGGACGAATCGTCAGACTCGCACCAGTTGAGGCAATCCAAGTAAAGGTCGCCAATTACATCGCTCGTCGAGAATCCAATAAACCACCCGCGCGCTTTTGTGCGAGTAGCTCTTGCCGAACGGCGCTGGCTATTGCGCGACCCAAGTCGCGTCCGCCTGCCTCGTCCCCTCGGGCCGCAGTACCTGCCTCGGTCACATTGACCGAAATATTAAAAACATCTCCACCAGCAGATGCAGTCCCAGCGCCTCGCATCGTGACGGGAATCGATCGTCCATCGGGCAAAGGTACATAGGCTTCAGGCCTTGAGCCTTCACCAAAGAGGGCCAATTGCGGCGAGGTCGCCACACCCCCAGAGGCATAAGCCCGAAGGGGAACAGGTCCGTTACCAGTCATGATGCCGCCCCCTGCGAAGGGAAACATCGAGCCTATTGCTTTGGCCAGAGGGCCAGTAATGGCACTTTGAATCTGTATACGAATTAAGTCCTGAATGATGGACAGGGCAAGGTTTCTAAAACTGAGCTTGCCCGTCATTACAAACTGCGTCAGAGCATCAGTCATGCCAGTGAAAGCACTGCGGGTTGCATTCTCCATTTGACGTCCGACTTGAGAAGCTTCTTCCGCGACGTCTTTCAACGCCTTACCAATTCCAGCAGACGGGTCAGACAACTCACGAGCGCGCTGTGCAAGTTGCTCAGAAGCGGTAGCTGCGCGCTGAGCTGCCTCAGCAATGCTTTTAAAAGAGTCAGCAAATTTTTCGTTACCCGGCGAAGCGGACGCAATAGCTTCAGCTTGGGCAGCCAACTTGGTTAGCTCCTCAGCACTTCGCTGTCGGGCCTGCGAGAGTAAGGTTAATGACGCGACTTCGGAAATCGTGCGGGATTCGCGTTGCGTTTTTATCTGATCTTCAATAGAGGCCAATTCCATCTGGCCACGCTGCGCCTGCTCTTGCAGATCTTTGAGAGTTTCGCTTGGCTGACGAATTAAACGCTCTACATTCGACTGCTGTACATCGCGCTCTAACGTTGCACGCTTCTTTGCGATTTCAGATAATTTATCTTCAAACTTCAATCTATCTTGAACTGTTTTCGCATCTTTGCGAAGCGCAATTTCAAGCAACATTTCTTGCTCAGCATACAGCGCACCTATTTTATTTACGAAGTCTTCTTGTGCTGCGACTCGCGCTTGGCTAGCTTCTTTAAAACTGATGTAGCCGGCGTTTTCATACAGGTCGATTAACCGCTGTCGGTCTTTTAAGATGCCAGACTCTTCATCGACTAAGCGCTGCAATTCTTTGACTTCGGACTCAATACCAGCCATCGACTGACTGGCATTGATAGACGACGCTTTGAAGAAGTTTTCTAGATTAGATTGAGAAGCTTGACGCTCAAGGTTCGAGCGTTTCGACGCAATTTCACTAAGCTTATCCTGGAGCTTTAATTTTTCCTGAACTGTTTTTGCATTAGTCTGCAAACTCTTTTTGACCAATGCTTCTTCTTGATCGTAAATCGAACGCATCTTGGACAGATATTCTTCTTCAGCGTTGGCACGCGCTGTTGTCGCTTCTCCTATGCTGATCAGACCAGCGCTTTGGTAGCTATCGATGATCCGTTGACGGTCGCGCAGCAAGTTGCTTTCTTCCCCGACTGCTCTGTCTAGCGAGCGAATCTGATTTTCCATCGCAGACAAAGCATTACTCGAATTCGTGCTCGACGCTGTGTTGTAATTTAAACGCTTACGTGAAGCATCTTGCGCATGAGCCGCACCATCTAAACCTTTTCGAATATCTGCAAAACGCTTTTCAATCGAGTCAGCGAGTAATGGCATCTCCCATAGATCTGTGTAGTTCTGGTTCGCCTGACGAACAATCTCATTACGCTTGGTGAGCGCCTCTTGCAACTTGGCGCGATTCTTTTCCGAAAAAGGATTGAGTCCTTCACCGCCGGCTAAAAAGGTGCCTGCCAATTCAACATCGGCCCAGACAGCCTGGAAGCTTCCCACTACTGCCTGAATCGACTTGGCAATGGCACGCAAAGCATCGATGACAACTGCAAGTGCATACGCCGTGTTCTCAGCCCAGGTGGTGATTGCTTTATCTTGCTGAAGCTTTTTCATCCCTTCAACTGCGTCATCCGTTCCCAGTAATACTTTGCGAAGTTCTTCGCCCAATACCGTCATAGCGGGAATGGATGACGTAACGATCGTTTGCGCGATAAAGCTGTACTCCGCTCTCATACGCGCGAGCGCTTTGACTGCATGCTCCGCAGATAACACTTGTTCAGCTGAGAGACGAATATTCAGATCTTGGTTGTCCGCCAAATCTTTAAGAAATGGCAGCATGCCAGCACCAGACTTACCAAATAGTTCCATGGCAATGGCAGTCTTTCCCGCACCATCTTCGAATTGCGCAAGTTTTAGCGCAATATCGTTTAAGACTATGGCCGGATCGCGCAAATTTCCTGCTGCATCTTTTGCGTCAACCCCCAGAAACTGCAGTGCCTTGGTAGCCCCAGCCGTCTCATCGTCAACACCTGCCATGCCCTTGGCAAGTTTCGTCAAACTCCCACCAATGTTTTCAAGCGTGGTGTGCGAAATAGTGGCCACTGCCTGAAATCCAGACAACGCTTCAACACTTGCGCCGCTTTGCTCGGACAGCCCTTGTAATGCAGCGGCAGCCTCGACGGTCTGCAGGACAAATTCCTTGATTGCAGCAACGGATGTCACACCCACTGCAATAGCGAAGGCTGACCTGGCTACATTGGCGACACTTTGCAATGAAGCCTTCATCTCATTGGCGTGCTTATCCAACAGACGCGCGCTTTTCCCCAGGTCTGCCTGAAACTCAGCGGTTTCGGCCGCGAGTTTGACGACAAGGGAGCCAATATCAGCCATGCTTTTTTAACTTATGGGCAAACATTGCCTTGAATTGCGCAATGTGTTGCTGGGATTGATCGGATTGGGTCTGTTTTTTAATGAACGGCATGAAATCGTCTGGCGTGAAAGGACGGGCATGTGATGAGCGGTGTGCGTTGGCAAAGGTGGCCGCAATTAAGCCGCCTCTGAAATCTGCACGAAACTCTCCAAAGGGCTCCAACTCATAAAAGGCCATCCATTCAGTGAGCTCATCCGAGCCAATTTTTTGAAGTAGTTCTCGTACTGTCATCCCTAAGGCTAGCGCCAGCCGAAATACAAATCGACGACTGTGCTGAGCCTCTAGACTTTTTTTGCGGTATCAACCGCGTCAGTACCGATGCCGTTGATGCGTTGCGCTATGGTGAATACTCGATCTAGGGCACGGGCACTTTTATTTCCTAGCGCTACCACTTCAGCATCGGTAAAAAGGCGCACGCCATTAGCGTCACAGAGCGTGAGCGACACCAAGCGGGCCCTCACGTTTTCCATGCGACCTTCTTTGCCAATCAGGCTTGCCTCAAACGCATCCCGGTCTGCTCCAGTCATGGTACGAACCATCACATCGCCACCCCACTCGGGAATGGCGAGGCACTCCAGTGGAAGATCATTGGCAGCGAGGATATTTTCTTTGTTAAGCAGATTCATGTTCTTACGCCTCCGTGATATCGCCATCGATCTCAATCGTCACCGACGCTTCAACGACAGCATCCACACCGCCTTGAACACTGAACTGGGTGACATACCCGTAAAATGTCCAAACAGTAGGGATGGTGTCCGTAAAAGTGATGCGAAACTGCTGTCGTGTTCTGTTAGCACGATCGGACCGGAGCCCATCGTGAACTGCATTGTCTGGATCAAAATGTAAGGACAAGGAAAGTGAGCCTTCGTCTCTCAGTCCCATGCGTTTTTCTTTTGCCGTTGAGGACAGGTTTGTCACATCAATGACCTGCGCCTGCCCACCCGGGCCTTGGAAGGAAACGACGTTCGGTATCGTCTCAAATGCAGTAGTACCCATTCGGGCAATCGTGATGCCTTGAGCAATAATGGCTGTACTTGGCATGAATATTCTCCTATCGATGAATTGGCTTATTAGGCCTAAATTTGAAACAGTTAATGGAGGTAGGTATAGTCAACAGTGATTCGGTAAACACGTGCTTCTTCATCAAATCCACTATTGACCATTCGTACATCTGAGACCGTATCGATTGCAGCCATCACGGATCCCATCACATCATCCTGAAGTTCATTGGCAGCTTGTAATGTCTTGGCATACGCATCAACTTGCATGCGTATTCGCACGACACCATGCAAACCATTAATACCAATGACTTGTTCAGTAGCCACTGGGGTATAGACGATGCAGGGATAGACGGTCTCACCTGGTGCGATTAATGCAAACACTCTGGTTTGCGCCAGGTGCTTGATCGCTTGATAAAATTCTTGCATTAAATTTTTGCGAGCTTCTTCGCTTCGACTTCTATTCTTTCAGCCAGTCGCGTCGTAATCGCAGTCACCGCTTCTTGCCGTTTATTTTCGAGCGCTGGACGCAAAAAAGGACGGGCGGCCATCTTGGTCGTACCGAACTCAATGAAGCGCCAGTACCAGGCATCCTGTGAGAGATTTTTCTTTTTTCCTTGCAGGCGATACTTCTTTCCGTGACGAACTGTGACAAAGAATGTCTGACGGGTCAGGCTCGATAGCTCAGGAATATGCTTCATGATGATTGAACGCTTCAAGGTACCGGGTGGTGGCTGATTGGGAATAGCTTCAGCGGCTTTCGGTGCGCGAGATTTAGCCTCATCACGTACCACCTTCGCACCAACATACACGGCATTACGAAGTCCATTTTTTGCTACACGCGCGGGTAACTGGTTTAATAGTTTCACTAACTCTGCCGCACCCTTTACCTGCATGCGTTCAAACTTAGCCATCATCGATTCCTTCTGATGCATAGAGGGTGACAATAACTTTTTTCTCATCATCGTTAATACTTCCGTGTATTTTGAATATCCGACTTTTATACATCGCTCGGTAATTCGACAGGTCCCGCAAGTCAGAAAATAGAGGCAGATAACGCACCGTTATTTCATGCGTGATTTCTGTCGAAATACGTTGCGCAACAATCAGATTGCGTGCAGAGATCGGATTGATGCTGGCCCATACGGTTTTGACCGGCAGCCAAGTACGCGAAGGCGCACCGAGCGCATCGACGGTAGTTGTTGCGCGTTGTAAAGCAATTCGATGAATCAACTGGCCAGCGGACACCACTGTCATACCCAAGCAACTCGGTAAGGATCAAGCAAGCCGTCCACAAACGGCAAAGGATCGATGCGACCACGCATTAAGACGGACATCTCTTCCCGATGCGCATAGAGACTGCCAATTCGCAGCTTGATCCAACTCTTAATACCCGCAGGAACCGCCGCTGCGGTGCCGTATCCAGCATCGAACATCACGGTGACCGAACCAATCTGCGGCAAGGTCGGTGGCCACGTCTTACCAAATACAGGTGTGATACGTGCAGGTTCACACGCTGCATCCACAACATAGTCAGCTGGTGATAACGTTTGAATGCTCCCATTCATGTCGAGATACTGGATACCCACGACAGACTGAACCGGGCACTTTGAAACCACAATTGCGTGGCTAGGAAAACTAAATGATGCGGCATGGTGAGCGCCCATCATTGCGGCCCCAGGAAAAGCATCCAGCACGAGCTTCCATCGTGCAGTGATCATCTGCCTTCCGGTAAGGGTCTCTGCTGCCTGGCGAGCCGCAATGATGAGTGTGCTGATGAGCGCATCGTCATCGTCACCATCCACCCGCAAGTGGAGCTTGGCTTCGGCAAGCGACACCGGCTCCTCTGAGGGTGGTGTGACGATTTGCATTGCCATCGCTTAGACGATCTGCACCACTGCTGACTGATTAGCGGTGTCTGCTGGTAGAACTCGTGGCGTAATTCCAAGAATCTGTGCAGAAGTTAAACTCGCAGCAACGCCCACAGTCAATGACAGCCGAACAAAGCCAAACCCATTGGTAATGTCTAACTCTTCAGGCCTGACATTAATGAGCACTTGTTTGTTATCACCAGTCGCTTTGACTATCTGCGTGATCGCCTTAGCACTGATATCTTTTGCACTCGCACCAGTCGCATCGATTGCCTGTTGAAGTTTGGCATCGACAGTAGCTCCCGTCCCAAGTACTCCAGTCTGAATGACAGCTAACAGGCTGTGATGATTGCCTGATGAAATCCATCCGGTAGAGACCGTGCCAGCTGCCTGGCTTGAAGGATCCAGCGTGGCGAGGATCGCGACTAATTCGCTACCCTTTGCATTTGGAAACATAGTTATTCTCCTTAAGTCTTGGGGCGATCAACGCGCACCCAGTTGAATAAACGGGGACATCGACGCAGTACCCTTGGCAGGTGTAATAGGCGCAGCAAGCTTTGACTGCCCGTCCATGCGGAAGGTGGTTCGGAATGCCGTCAGATCTGCATCAAAATAAAGGTGCATCGAAGTCGCTGTCTGCATGCCGCCAGCCTTGGTGATCGTTTGGTAATAAGACAAATCAACTAACAGCACATCGCCTTGGCTGGAGAATGGATTTGCATGCTGCGAAACGAACACTGGGCGTCCCAGAAGCGTTCCATATGGCGAGACTTGGATACCACCTACATTCAGTCCATTAGGCAGATAGATCGGATAATTACCGAGGGTCAGAGTAAATAGCGCCGGCAACACATCGTTATTGATGATCCACACCGACTTAGCAAAACTGCCAGTTGGCAATCGTGAAATCATCTTCGCAAGGTTTTGCGGTAGCAAAGTCTGGGTTACCTGCCCCGACTCCTTAGCAACAGTGACGGTGGCACCTGCAGTCAGCGCTCCAACTGGTACGCCATTTCCAGATCCGAACAGAATAGATTCGTTGGTTTTCCATCGAATCGAATCCGCCACTTTCTCTGGAAGATAGCTAGTGAGTGCATTAGCGTCATCAAGTAGCTCATCAGTGGTGGGTACCAGTGCCATGAGTTTTTTGAGGCGCAGGGTAGAAAGTCCGAGTACCGGTTTGGTCGCACTAGCTGAAGAAGCCTCACCTTGCCAATAAGCCCGAATACCATTCGTTCCCCAAGGAGTCGTCTCATCCTTAGGAAAAGCCATGCTATTACCACTGATCTCGACATTGTCGGTGAGCGGAAGCAGCGAATCCTCGCCCAAAGACAACCGGAATATTTGCTGCGAGAACTCTGGCGGCACCAAGAAACCACCGTCCTGACCTGAAGCTTCATTGCCATAGGCAGCAGGGGCAGCGGCCCCACGTCCACCGCCAATAAGCAATCGATCATCTAAAGACTTGCCGGGCTTTTCAGCCTGAAAAACTGCCTGCATAAACTCTCCGACTGTCTTGAAACCATGTTTTGGATCGGCTTCGCGGTTGTCGGTGACTGTGATGAAATTATTTGTAGATGTACCAGCTGTCATTGCCATCTGGGCTTCTTCGGCGATTAGTGCGGACTCTCGATCAATAGCTGACGAAGTTGCATCGATTCGGTATTTCATCGCATCAAAGGCTGCCGTTTCTTCATCATTCATGTCGCGATTTTCAGACGCTGCATGATCGGTGAGTGCACGTGCTTCTTTGATGAGGCCAGCTTTGCGAGCCTGTAGCTCGCGGAGTTGCTTACTCATGTGGATTCTCCAAAAATAAAAAAATCCGTCTGACACCTTTTGGTGTGACGGATTAAATTGATAAAGCGGGTAGTGACCTACGGGTCATTCGCTGATTCGGTATGACTCTACGGAGCCACACCAGAATTGCATTACATTAGTGCTAGAAACTCTCTTGCTTGTCTAATTCGCGATGCACCGGGTTTGATCGTTTGCTTTGCATCGCGACGCATTTTTTTAATAACATCGTCAAACGTCGCAACACCGTCAACCATGTTTTGTGCCAATGCGGCTTCGGCTCCAAGAACACGTCCCTGCCCCATACCTTCACGCACCTGATTAATCGAGACACCTCGACCACGAGCGACGGCCTTTGTGAATGCTGCGTAGTAGTCATCTACACGAGATTGCATGAAGGACTGGGCGTCAGCATCAAGTGGACTATAGGGATTGCCTTCCACTTTGAATTTTCCTGCTGAGATCAAGGTCGTTTTGACACCAGCTGTTTCAAGCGCCTGACTGTAATCTTGATGCGCCTGCCATACGCCAATAGAGCCAACTTCACCACCCGGTGTAACGTAAAACTCAGATGCTGCACACCCTATCCAGTATGCAGCCGAGGCCGCTAATGAATTCGCCAAGGCAACAACGGATTTTTGTGATCGCGCACTTTGAATTTCGTTAGCTAATTCGGACACACCGTAGACGCTGCCGCCCGGGCTATCTATGTCAATTAGTATCTGACTCACTGAGTCATCGGCCAATAATTGACGAAGCGCGCTGGAAAACTGCTGGGTACTCGTGCTGCCGGGTCCTGATACGTCTTCAACCATATTGCCGCGCTGAGTTATCACACCATACAGAGGAAGCACTGCAATCCCCCCGGCCGATTGAGCTACCGCTGACTGGCGTCTGGTTTCACGTGCTACCCGATCAGATTGAATACGGCTAAGACTGTCTGCTTCAGCAGAAATACCGGAAGACCAACGCGTGACAACACCCGCTAAGGCACTCAGTCTCTCTGGCATGAGTGCCCAAGGGGTCGCCAGAAACTCAGCGACAAGTAATTGATGGTTCATGGATTCATTCCTAAGTGTGTCAGTGAATTGCGCAAGTCAGCTTCTGCCAATTGTTGCCCGTGTTGTTCTCCGGCCCATCGCTCGGCCGATGAAAGTGGAACTGCAAAGGCTTGGGCAATCAAGGCAATGTCCTTTTCATCGATTACGCCTGAGCGACTGATTCGGCGTGCCCATCGTTCTGCAGCACTGGCAATTACTGCATGAAATCTTGTACTGGCCTGTTCGTCCATCGGTTCTGGCAGGTCCGGTGTCATATTTGAAGATTCTTCGTCGATACCAGCCTCCTCAGCGTCACCTTCCTCAACCATGTTTAACGGTCGCAGTGGCTCATCAAGACCATCGAGCGGGTTCAAATTCTCAGCAACACGCGCTTCATTTCTCGTAAGCCAACCATTCTGGATCCCGCTTTGGTAGTACGCAGAGCGACTTGCAGCGTCTCCACGCATCAGGTTGGCAAAGTCGAACTCAACTTCAAGATCATCACTCTCCAGCAGAAGCTCGGATCCAATCGATGCTTCCCATCGCTCTGCCCATGGCGTCATCGTATGCATTACGAATTCGAGTGATTGCTGTTCAATATTTGAAAAAGTCGCACGATCAAGATCTGCAATCATGTGCGGTGGAACTCGAAACAGTCGGGCAATGTCTGTGATTTGGAATTTGCGAAGCTCAAGAAATTGCGCATCCTTGTTTGTGACACCCACTTCATGAAACTTCATACCGTTTTCAAGTACCAGCACCTTGCCTCGATTGGAACCTGACTGCGCTGACTGGTAGGACTCACGGAATATCTTCTTGGCTTCTGCATCCTTAAACGAACCAGGAAACTCGATCCAGCCACCAGTAGGCTTTGCATCGTTAGCAAAAAAACGCGCACCATACTCTTGGGCTGACAATGCCATTCCCAGACTCTCGCGGGCCAGCTCAATTGGGCTCATACCCACCAATCCATCAGATGAAAGGCCGCGCAGATGCCACACGTCCCCACGTGGCAGGATCGTTTCTTCACCAAACCGGTCTGATACGCGATAGCGAAATTCACCGGAGCGCAGTAATTCGATTCGAACGCGGTCTGGATGAATCGGCACTAACTCGATTACTTCACCGCGAGGGTTGGTAATAATCTGGTTGTAAGCGTTACCTCTGAGTGCAAGGTGACCTTGCAGCATCTCCCGCCATTCGAAAGGATTCTGGTGTCGGTTAGGACGGCGACAAAGTAAAGGATGCAACCAGTGATCTGTCACCCGATCTTTGCCGCCGTCTGGACGTTTTCGATAAAGAACGATCGGCAGAGACGCCATCGTTTCTGAAAGAATTCGTACGCAGGCATAAACTGCAGACAAACGCAGCGAGGCGTCTGGCGATACTCTTAGACCCGAAACAGATCTGCTGGCCACCGGCTCAAACCAGAAATCTCCCCACGCAGAACGATCATCTCCAGATGCTCGAAAGCGTTCAAAAAAACTTAAAAATCCCATCCGATCAGAGCAGCATCAGTTCGTATTCGGATCCCAGCACCACATTCTCTCCGGGTTTGATTGCCCGAGAGAGAGCCATAATGAGTGCCACAATGCCGTCGATCTTATTTTCTGCTCTCTCCTTACGTGGGTAGATATTGTCTTTAACGTCCAAATGGGCAACCACATTACTGGCCATCCAGGTCAGTACTGGATCACCGTCATGAGATAGTTTCTTTTGCAGTACCAGAGCCTCGAGTGTTTTCATCGGCTCGCTAAAATTGAGTACCGTCGGACGAACCTCGATCATTGGCAAACCTTCTGCCAACATCCGAGTTGAAAGTTGCGTTGCTTGGAACGGATCAAACGCGACAGCCTGGACAGCAAAGCGCGATGCCATCTCAAGGAGGTCTGCTTCAATCCAACTAAAGTCGATGACATTGCCCGGAGTCACAGTCAGCCGTCCGGTTCGCATCCAGCCTTCATACTGGCTATTGCCCGAAGCGCTTACCGTATCCTCCGGCAGGTAGTACTTACCAAAGACTACGTAGGCATCGGCAAGCTCAGGATGCGGAAACATGATCAACAGCGCGGCAATGTCTGTCTTGCTGGCCAGATCTAATCCGATCCAGCATGGCTGCCCTGTGTGTGCCTCAATGTCGAGTGTCGTATCGCCACACGCATCCCACGCACGCATGTCCATCCATGCAGTGTCTGCATTGACCCATTCGTTGAGATGCTTCGTCTTAAAATTATTAACCGCGCTGGGCAACTGCATGGCCTTAGCTTGCAGCGGTAGTAGTACCTCCGAGCGCACTGATATGCCCCAGTTCGGGTTAGCTTTAATGAGTGCCGACTCACTCGTCCAGTCGTCGGTATCATCTAGTCCATAGATGATGCCGAACTGCGTGTCGTCTTCGAAAACCCCATCAAGCAACTTCGTTACAAAAGTTCGAACCTCGTAGCAAATACCTGCTCGATTACTGCCGGCGGTCGTAATTACCCACAACAGCGAATTGTCTCGCTTACCAGTGCCGGTTTCGACCACGTCGTAGACAGTGCGTGTTTTGTGGGCGTGTAACTCGTCAATGCAACCGAAGTGAATGTTCAGACCATCAAGAGTCGAACCCTCAGCAGAGAGCGCTTCAAATTTTGAGCCTGATGCCAACACGTGCATGTTGTGGGCACCGACCTCCACAGAAAAGCGACGTCGAAATCCCGGACTTCGCCGTGCCATTGTTTGTGCGTCACCAAAAACAATCCGCGCTTGATCTCGTGTAGTTGCAAGCGAATAGACTTCAGCGCCTCCCTCTTGATCAGCTGTCAGCATGTAAAGCGCTAACGCCGAAGACAACGTTGATTTAGCGTTGCCGCGTGGGACCTCAATGTAGGATCGACGAAAGCGACGCTTTCCGTCGGGCTTAACCCATCCAAACACCGTAGTCAGAATGAATGCCTGCCAAGGTTCCAGTTGAATGGGTTCTCCCGCCAATGGACCTTTGACGTGCGGTAACCTCTCAATAAATCCGCACAGGTTATCTGCTGGATAGAAGCTGCGTCCGTCTTTGTCGATCAACTTCGGATTAAAAAGATATGGGCTTGACTTGCTCTTGAACCTAGCCAGATCATTAAGCTGACGTTCGCATGCGCGCTGTACCCAACGACAGGCAAGAATTTCTCCAGCTACGATCTGCTCGGCATAACGCTTAGCGATCGCCACATAGTCTGTCGGCTGCATCAACCAGCGATATCCGCCCACGGATCGAACTCATTTTCGGCAGACTCAATCGGCAGAGAGACCCTAGAACGCGACGCAGGTGTAAATCCCATTTCGGTCGCAGCCTTAGTCATGATCTGCGCTTGTTTATTTGCGATGGCAAGATAAGGTGACTGCATCGGCACACCGGTATTTGGTGCTTTGACCAAAAGACCAGTCTTTGCAATTCCAGCCTGTGCCTTACGATACAAATCTGCAGCGCAGGCCCAGACTTCAAGTACGGACATATCAAGCTTTTTGAGCAAGTTTGGCGGTGCACACTCAAGCGCATATCGCCAAGCTGCTTTTGCCCCTTCGGGCATGTAATCAGGCGGCTCTACTAAATCACCTTGCGGCTTAGGCTCACGAAGATTGACTCGGCACTTTTGCAAAGTACCTTTGATTTGCTTAACTTTAGTCGGTAGCGGTTTTCTGCCTGCCATTGATACCCCATTAAAACGGGGTGAACGCACCCCGTTATTTTTTTTAGCTTCGCCAATACTATTGCCATAGGGTTAAGCCCCCCCTATTTCAATTTGCACGCACAAAAATTTGGGCAGACGCGCGCATCGCTGCCGCCCAAGCGTAGAGATTTACCCCCCCTAGGGGGTTGATCGCCTGCCTGCAGTCTCTCTGGCCGTCTTGCGGTTGTGGCAAGGAACGCAGAGAGGCTGCAGGTTGACTTGATCAAAGCGGGCACCACCATCTTTGATGGGTACGATGTGGTCAACGACATTGGCTGCAAACAAGCGCCCTGCCGCCTTACAAAGGGCACACAGGGGCTGTTCACGCAATAACGCCGCACGTACTGCCCTCCAGCTACGGGACTGATAAAAGCCCAGCTCCAAGTCAAAGGATCGCCTGGCACGCCCATAGTCACGATGCACTGCGACACGGTGTGCTGGGCAATATCCCGGCTTACCCAATACCGCACTACAGCCTGGGTATCGGCATGGAGTGGGTGCACTCATTGGCATGTGGGCAATCAATCAAGAAATAAGCGACACGCTTGGGAATTTGACTTGGCTTTCTTCGGTATTAGAGCGTTCATACAAACGCCATCAACCCACCCGAAAGGAAATCATCATGATCATCAAACTCACAGCTACGCAGCAAACGATTCTTAATCATGCACATCAACATACCGCTGGCAGAATCGAGTGGTTCCCCGAAACGCTCAAAGGTGGAGCGAAAGCGAAGACCATTGAGAGCATGTTGAAAGCCGGTTTGATTTCACAAAAAAAACGCACCACTGTCATGACCAAAGTGGCCTACGTCGCCCTTGGCATCGAGCCTCCACTAAAAGAGCCCAAAGAACCTGGTCAGATAAAAACTCGGGAAAACAGTAAACAGGCTCAGGTGATTGCACTCTTAAAGCGACCCGAAGGTGCCACGATCACTCAACTATGCGAAACAACCGGCTGGCAACAACACACAGTGCGCGGTGCCTTCGCCGGATCGTTAAAGAAAAAACTCAGCCTCACTATCATCTCCAGCAAAGATGAAAATGCCGCGCGTGTTTATCGCATCGCTTCAGATTAAATTGGCTCGTCAGCGAGTGCTTCATCCAGCACCGGCACATTAGCCTTTTGTGCTTTTTGGCCGGTGTATTCTTCCCAGCGCTTCACAATCACATCAACGTATTTAGGATCGAGTTCGATCAGTCGGGCGCGACGTCCTGTTTTTTCACACGCTATTAACGTGGTACCAGAGCCACCGAACGGATCAAGAACCAGATCACGTGTTTTGCTGCTGTTGCGAACTGCACGCTCAACCAGTTCTACCGGCTTCATCGTCGGGTGCAAGTCATTCTTTGCAGGCTTCTTGATGTTCCATACATCGCCTTGGTCGCGAGCGCCGCACCAGTAGTGATCGGCACCATCTCGCCATCCGTAGAGAATGGGCTCGTATTGACGTTGGTAGTCTGCGCGTCCCAGCGTGAAAGTATTCTTAGCCCAAATGATAAAGGTGGACCATTTGCCTCCGGTTGCGCGAAAGGCAGCTTGCAAGGTGTCCAACTCCGATGAACTCATCGCGATATAAATAGCACCTTTGGTGTGAGTCAGAATATTGTCACAAGCATCGAACAGAAAGCTTCCGAACCCTTCACCCAGGTTGTCGTTCATGATCGGTCGGTTCTTACCGAGTAGTTTTTCTTTGGCAGTGTTGGCGTAATTGACGTTGTAGGGTGGATCAGTGAAGGTCATATCGACTAACTCTTCACCAAGCAAAATTTTGTAATCGTCGGCCTTGGTGGCGTCGCCACACAAGAGCTTGTGCTGCCCCAAAATCCAAATGTCACCCGTTTTTGAAATCGGATTTTCTGTAACCTCTGGGACTGCATCATCATCAGTCAGACCATCCTTGGTCGACTCTTCACCTGCAATCAATGCTTCCCATTCTTCGGTAGAAAAACCGGTAAGCCCCAGATCAAATCCAGCGTCTTTCAATTCAGATAGTTCAATTCCCAGTAGCTCGTCTTCCCATGAGGCGTTCTCACCGATCTTGTTGTCTGCCAGGATCAATGCGCGTCGCTGGGTGTCTGTTAGGTGCTCCATTGGAACCACAGGCACTTCAGGCAGCCCGAGCTTTCTCGCAGCAAGCAATCGACCATGCCCTGCAATAACGTTGTTATGCCCATCAATCAAAATCGGCGCTCCCCATCCAAACTCGCGAATACTCGCCGCAATTTGAGCCACTTGTGCTTCAGAGTGCTGCTTAGCGTTTCGCGCATAGGGAATCAGCGCGTCAACCGCGCGGTATTCAAGTTTGAGTGAGTTCATCAGAGCTAACAATGAAAAACCCGCCTTGGTATCGCGGGCGGGTTTGAAGGGCTAAAAGCAAAACGCCCACCGAGGTAACTGGGTGGGCGCAACTTTACTAATTAGCTTGATCGTATCCGATCGATATATACCGGTCAAGGGGTTTTGATGCGATTTTTAATCACATAAATTTCCTGATTTTTTCCTCACGCTCTGCCAGTCATTGCCTTGATATCCTTCATCAAAAGAAACAAGTGAAATGGATCCGAGGGGCTGGGTTCAAACTCCCAATTCAGGTACCACTGCCTAGCAACGTCATCCTTGGCATGAACGAGTAGCGCACGAATCCCTGCAATGTCAGCTGCCTGTGCAGTTCGCAGCAATGCATCCTTGAGTAGTGCTTTGCCAAGCCCTGCCCCTTGGTGCTGAAGATCTACGGCAAGCCTGGCCAAAATCATTACTGGCACTGGGTGTTGTGGAATACCTTTGGTGACACGCGGGGCAGCCGCTGCCGGCTCAACGCTGCCGACAGCCAAGCTGTAGAAACCAACGACCGAGGACGAGTGGCAGCTCACATACGTCTGTGCACTGTTTGATTTTTGATTGACGAGAGCAAAACGCTGCAAAAACTGATTCAGTGCAGGCTGGCCACAATCAAAGGTTTCAACGGCGTCCGAGCCGGCCAGTTTACGAACTGGCTCGTAGACGGACGAACTCAACCAAGCAACCCTGACTCAGACAAAAGCTTCTTGAGCTTAGGTTTGTCAGTTACGGGTTTATCAAGTGCCGACTGAAACGCCAGCCACTTCTCGTCACTCAGATCAAAGCGGGTGCGATCGGCCAGAGTTTGATTGGCTGCATTAATGCCAGCATCAAGCAGAAATTCACTCACGTTTTTGTGCGCCACACGCGCAGCTTCTTGAAGCAATTGCTTAACCGGCGTGCTGGCACGCACATCGATGCGCTCGGATTTGGATTGCGTAGTAGCTTCCATAGGGACCCTCTTTTTTCATAAGTCGGCCTATCATAACGTCCGGACGATGTCCTGACAAGCACATTTAGCGTGAATATCCGTAGTAAACGGCAAGCACTCCCAGAGCAGCGACCAAGATACCTTTTGCCTCGTACTGGTTGAGCGACCGACCATTCCAACCTTCCAGTACCGACCACTCTTTGACACTTCGACCCATGCCGGCTACATGCCAAACAGCACATCCTCCTGGACTGTTGATACCCCCGACCGCATCCAGCGCCTGATGTAGTCTTTTCCTCGCGAAAGCCATTCGCTCGGTCATGCTGTCTCGCCACTGGCCACCTGGAATACGGTCAAGCGCCGGCGGGCCTGCAGGGTGCAGCTGAGCAAAAACGAAGGTCCGATTAAAGTCTTGCCCCGCATCGTGCATCTGAGACGTGATGGATCCATTGCGTAGCATGATGCCCAGCGTGTCCACACACCTGAAATGCTCGGTTCGATAAGTGGTGCCCTCCTCTCCCAAACTATTCCACTCTGCCACTCGGCCACCGGACAGTTGCACATGTTCTCCATGCTCAAGAGGCTTGCTAACCGACTTTTTAGCCATGACTGCCCCCTTGCACCAGTTGTTGTGACAGTCCCCATTGCAGAACAGCGAGCGCATCTGCTTCGTTATCGTCGCTCGTCGCGAATCCCTTTGCCCGTATGGCAGCAAGAACCTCTGCTTTGCTGGCGTTGCCCTTGCCCGTCACATGGCGTTTGATGGTTCCAACTGGTACGCCTTGGTAAGGTATTTGGTGATGCTCACACCAAGCGGTCAGTGTTGCCAGCAAACCGCCATAGACGTGCGCCGCATCAACGCCAAGGTGTCGGCGCACCTCTTCGAAATAAACGGCACCAAAGCCTGCTGAGTCAGCCGGAGAGGCTGTTGCGGCCAACACTTCATCTAGCCAACGCCGAAAGCGTAGGTAGCGCATACCACCTCCCTCAAAGCGCTGACATTTAAAGCTTACAAATCCATGCGTGATGACCTTGTCTGGCAGGCGAAGCGCCCAGCCGGTGGTAGTGCCTAGATCCAGAGCAAGAATTGCGCGATGCGCAGGGCTCAGGTAGAAAATCATCGGGAGTCCTCCAAGAGTGCGAACAAGCGTTTTTACAAACTTGCTCATGCGACCTGGAGGAGCAAACACCGCCGGATCAGGGCATGTGCGGCTCCCTCATGTCCGATCAAATTTCGGTTATCGGGCGGGTGAAGCTGTCTCTGAGAGTTTCTTCATTACTTCATGTTTCAACCTTAGATCAGTTGATAAGAGTACGTAGATATTTCAATATTTATTTAATTCAATCTAGTTTTCCTTCTCTCTCTTTCGATAGCTTCGCGCGCGAGAGTCTCTGGGACCCCATTTTTTTATTTGTGTATATCTGGTGAGGGGTTTGAAATATGAAAAAACTGAAGGATCTCGCCTTGATGACGCAAGTAACTGATTCATATGACTTTGAGCATTTGAGTTGGCCTTCCTTTGTTTTGAAGCGTCGTGGCCTCGATCAGTCCGGCTTCGTTTAAGGTGCGCAAAACGCCGTCGCGCTGACGGTGGTCCATAAACTGCGTACGTCGGGTGAATTCGCTCTTGGACATGCCAGCCTTGCCTGCATCGCGCAGAATCTGCATAGCGCGCTTGTGATGCGACTCAACCTGATTCTCTGATACCCGGGCAGATGCTTCCCTGATTGTGAGCTCTGCGCAGTGACGTGAAAGCATAATTCCCCACTCAGCATCATGATCTTCGATCTGCGGATCAACTGGATCTCGGGATACGGCCCGAATCATCGCCAGCTTGGTCGCGTTCTCTTCAATACGAGCCAGAATGGATGAGTAGCCTGTGCCTCGGGATGTGCGAAGGCGACCGACCAATTCCTGATCCAGTTGCCGAAACGTGTCCCGCGCTTGCTGCGTCATCGACACCACTCGCGGATCAATCAGCACTTCATCAACTGCGCCCACATCAGTCAGGTTACCGTTGAGCTTACCCCCTCCCTGATGGATCAAGATCAGTTTGTCGATCAAATCCTGTGGCGGATCGATTACACCGAATGCTTCATTACTATCTGGAAAATCATCCTCGCTTTCCATGATCAGAAAACGCGCAAGCGATCCGTCGGCAACATTAGAAGCCTGCAGCGCCTGCCAGAAGTGCAGCGGCGTGGTAGTGCCATAGATACAAGCGCAGGGCTGATGGATAGCCCGATGAGAATTGTTGTGTTGAGTGCTCGCGTATTCCACACCGAAATACGTTGTCCCTGATGTGGTGTAGAGCTCAGTCATCAAATCCAGAATCTCACACACATAACGTGGTGATCGTTTTCGATCGGCTGCAGCTGATAAAAACATTCCAAACTCGTCGAGCTGAAACAGTATCGCCGGCTGCCTTTGTATGGCCGTCAAAAGGCCCGAGCCAGAAGCAATCTTGTTACCCCCGAGATACTGCAAAAGATTAGCCTTGCGGAATAACTCGTTGATCACAACGCGACTGTGATTTTTCCCCGCACCACTCTCAGCAATGCCAACCACGTAAAGATTCGATCGGATGTTGCTCTCGGTTCGGTACTTGCGTCCCATAAGCGCGCCGATGGCGCAAAGACTTGCTCCCAACGCCAGAACAGGCTGGGGACGCTTTGCAGTGGATGCCATCAAGGCCATCAAGTCTGCGATTACACCACCGACCTGATCCCAACCAGCAGGCATAGGTTTAGGCGGTGGCAATGCGACCGCTGCAGGCTCGAGGATGATTGGATCATTCGCTTGCAAGGCATTAAGCATCTCGCGCGCTGGGTGATGTCCATTCATAACAATTTCGCCGTTCAGCTGTATGTCTGAAGAGGGCAACCAGCCGTTATCAAGCGCAAGTTTATAGATGGTCCCTGCCCCAATTCGCTGAGGCGCAAAGCTACGCCAACTCCGCGCAGTAGTCTTGGCATCGTTTTTCTGAGAACTTTGAGACCATTTCTCAAAGAGTGGCCATCCCTCGTCGCCCAGCGCACCTTTGACTGCCATACCAATCCGAACCCAGCTGTCGTAATCGAGATCATCATTAAGGATGTGTTCGAGGGCATCCTCGACAGCCTCAAAGGTGCCCCGCTGCTCGGGCAAGTTCGCGCTCTCCATGTTTGCACGTAGCCCTACCCCGAGTGACTTGGGTCGAAGGTCGGCCGGGATTAATCGGTAAGCCTCTTTGGCAAACTCACGTGCCTGCGCCTCCGTAATGCCGGGCAAGTCATCTGGTGACAAATCTGCCAGCGTACTGACTGGCCAGTTATAGGGCTCTCCCGTATCTGGATGTATGCCGTAGGCGATGAACTGTTGGCCCACACCCAGCACTTCGATCGGTGGATATTTAAATCCCGAAAAAGGCTGGACGGCACGATAGACAAGTAATCGCTTGGGAGCATGGCCAATGCGCACCGCAGGGGTGTCACCCAACATGCGTTTAGCTAAGGCTTCAATTTCCATGGCAACAGCAGGCGATGCGAGTACATCAATATCGATGCCTATCACCCGACCTGCAGCTATGCCGATACCGGCCTCAGGCCAGTTACCCCAAATATCGACTTCGTTTTCGGTAGTATTGCGCTCGCAGTGCCTACTCCACTTAGGATACTCATGCCATTCGCCAAGCTTATACAGACCAGGCTTTTTGGTATTGGGTTGGATAGGAAGAATAGGAAATCCACGGTCTACCAAAGTAGCGCCCAGCTGCGCCATGTAATTCTTGTTTTTCATGGCTGTCCTCAAAATGGTGGGTCGTCAGCGTATGCCTCACGCAGGAAGTCCTGAAACGAAGTGACAACCACATCAATCAGTGCGGCCCATTCCTGTTCAGTCCAGCTTCCTAGGTCAGTCTTGCCGATTGTCTCGACATAGGCACCGCCACTTAGGCAGGCTTTCGCCAATGCATTGTTTTCGTGTTTGTTTGGGTCGATCATTCCACTCAGCTTTCTTGTAATGTCCTGGCACCTTCGCGAGCAAAGCTTCACAGCAGGTGCATCAATACGGATGAATGACGGCGCAAACCCAAAGCCTCGGGCGTCACGCCGACAAATGGCGCACATCATGAAAATCGAGCACCGACTACCTCGGTGTAACGCCCACTCGGGCGCACTGCGATCTCAGAGGGACAGCGCAAGTTCGCTGCGAAAGCGATTGCTTCATCCACCCGATGGGGCAATGGCAACCCTTGGGTACGATTAGCCCACCATGAAGCTGCCTTCTGGCGCGGGTACCCTGTGTGCTCTATGCAGATCCATTCGCTGTGGTGTGACAACCCGCTCCAGTAGTCCACACGCAGTGAAGGCGGCTTACCGGGTTTGTCATGACGAGCATAGGAGACGCGAGTAACTGGCACCCATTGAGACTTACCTGAAGAAAGCACATCAAGGCTGCTTGCCTTTGCCTCAATCTTTAATTCAGGTGGAGGAAACGTATGGCCACAATCTGGACACTCTCGCACCGAGGCGTGAACAATGCTGAAACAGTCAGGACAAGTTTTTGTCGGTGCAACACCATCCTCCCCTGCTTTGGGCTTCTTAGGCTTGATGGCATCGATCGGGCCGTGACGAGCAATATTGCCTGCAAAATCCAACACAAGACAGTCCGTCTTACCTGGGGCAAGCCGGCAACCACGGCCAACGATTTGCACATAAAGCCCGGCTGATTTAGTTGGCCGCAGCATCGCTAACAAATCAACACCCGGCGCATTAAACCCTGTAGTCAAGACGTTCGCGTTTGTAAGGCATTGAATCTTGCCCGCTTTAAAGTCATTGATGATTGCTTCACGTTGTGGCCCAGGTGTATCGCCAACAATCGTCTCGCAACTCACACCTCGGGCACGAATAGCATCTCGCACGTGATATGCATGATCCACACCTGCACAAAAGACTAGCCAACTCTTGCGATCCACACCATAAGAAAATATTTCGTCTACTGCTGATTGAGTAATGAAATCTTTATCAACTGCTGCCTCAAGGTCTTTTGCAATGAATTCACCCCCTCTGGTACCAACATTTGAGAGGTCAATTTGCGTAGCCATACGTTTGGAAATTAATGTCGACAGGTAGCCTTGATCAATTAATTCACGCACCGACACCTCATAGCCGATGTCAGTAAATATGGCATCTTTACCTTCGTGTAAAAGACCTGAATCCAAGCGATAGGGAGTCGCAGTTAAACCAATCACTTTCATTTGCGGATTCAAGCGCAACAAATCAGACAAGAAGCGGCGATACATGGTGTTAGAAGTTCTTGGTATCAGGTGTGCTTCATCAATCAAAACTAAATCACACTGCTGTACGTCATACACACGCTTATGAATTGATTGAATGCCTGCAAACAAAATGCGCGCCTTAATATCGCGCTGTTTGAGTCCAGCTGAATAAATACCTGCAGGCGCAGATGGCCATAGACGCATGAGCTCTGTGTAATTTTGCTCAATCAATTCACGCACATGTGTCACGATCAAGATAGGTTGATCTGGGTATGCTTTGAGAACGCCTTCAACAAATGTGGCCATGACAAGAGACTTTCCACCTGCTGTTGGAATCACCACCAGCGGGTTACCCGTCGCTTCAGAAAAATAGTTATAGATACCTTGAATGGCTCCGGTTTGATATGGACGAAGTGTCATACTCATGCTGTTGCTCCTAAAATGGTGTTCGTATATTTGTTTTTACCGGTATCGCGCCAACGATTCCCACTGTCGAACTCATACTCAACCCAGTCTTCGCCTGCGTCGATTTGCTGGCCCGGTACCAGCGAGGGAATAAAAAGATGCTGAGTACACGCTGCACGCTGCTGTGCATCGTTTAGTGCTTTGTCATGCCTTGCGCAGTGCCACCCTTCTTCAACAGGAGTCGCGTGGAGGCAGGTGCGGCAGTTGATCTCTGCGGCAGCAGCATTGACTTGATTCGCATGGCATACAGGAGCGTGGTCACACATACGGCACTGATACCAAGTAGGATCTGAGCTTATTCGCTGTGTCGGCGTGCTGGCAAAGATGATTCGTTGCGCCTTGTCGAGTAATCCTTCTGCAAACACGGAATCAACCTCCACGCGTTCGACATAGACATCGTCGTTTTCTTTGCACACAGCCAAATACATGGCACGCGTAATACTCATCATGTGCATGTAGATTTGCATTTGTGCAAAGTGAAGTGGTTTGCTGTTTTTTACCTTCTTTGACAATAGGTCTGCGAAACTCTTTGTCGAATGCGTTTTGAACTCCAACACATGCCACGACTTAGGTGCTTCTAATAAATTGATGGCGATGCCATCTAACGATCCACCGAAGTGTCCGCCATGTGCTTGCACTCGAAACTGCCGTCCAGTTTCAGGATCAACTTCAATTACCGTTGCGCCCGTTCGACGCAAGTTCAAAACAAGTCGCGCCTCTTCAAGCTGCCCCGTTTCAAACAAACGCAATAACCGACCAGGATGCTTGGCTCGAGTGACCCACCGAAAGTCAAACCACAATGCTCGCTCGCACTCTTTACCAATGAGAGATGCACCAAGGTGAGTACGAAACCCATCACCAGAATCTGATTCATACGCAGCGAAAATAGCCTCACGTGTTTGACTTGAGATGATTGGTAACTCAGCCATGCGGCAACTCCTGTGCTGCTTGTAACGCTCGCGCTCGATTAACAGCCGACGTCCATTTCTCATCATCGCAATCTGAGCGAAGGACTTCAATCAATGCATCCTTAAATCGTTCACGCTGATTATTGGGCTGATGTGCGTTGAGCTTGGCGATATGTTCGGTAAGTTGACTCATCTCCTGTTGCTTCAATCTCAATGCTGTTTTTGCACGATGGAACCAAGCAGCGTCCAACGACTTTTTGTCGGTTTGACGTCGAATATCGGTGGTCGCTATCTGTATTCGAATTGAAGCGATTTCGTCTTGCAAGGTGATCACACGCTCCCGACAACCCCGCAATGTGCAGGGCAGTTGAAAGGGTGTGGCCACCTGTGCGTACTCTTGCATGCTCAATCCCCTTTCTTAGGCCTGGCGCTTCCAAGGAAGGCCATTAGCTACAGGCGTGTTGGTTGGCGCTTGCGAAATAGGTTGTGCTGGTGCGGGAACGAACTGTGCTGCAGGTGCAACGCTGGATGTGCCGCTACGAAGAAGATAACGAATGGAATTCGACTCGCCGTATTGGCCCTTCGGTGGACGAACGCGCACATCAAGCGTCATGGGAATCAAATGCAACTGCTCTGAGTTACTCACCTGCATCTTGCCCACAGCGCGGCAGATAGAAGACAGTGTGCGCTGCGCAATTTGAACAGCATCAGGGTTTGCGTTAATAAGATTTAGTCGATCAAAAAGCTTGCGACCTGCATACTGACCTTCCAAAATATCCAGCTCAAGGTAGAGGTACTGACCAGCACCATCTTTCGTCACACGCATCTCGCTTGTCACGATGTGCCCAAGATATTTTCCCGGTGGTAAAACCTCATAGTTGCTGCTTGGTTCAACTGCGTTTGCATCAAAAGTTTGTCCAAATGAAGCCATAGTAATTTCTCCTATTTCATGTACGGTTGGTGGTGGTGGAATTGAGCATTGAGTACAATGATTCAGGCATGGCCTGCGCAAAGGCGGACCATTCAAGAGGTAAGGTGTCGGGTAAGTCGTAACGGTTTTTTGCTAAAAAAGCAGGTCGCTCTACGGTGTGGATGACTCGCTCACCGGATCCAACTGCACGACTAATTTTTTTGTTAAAACCGACATCACTTTTAACGGTGGAGATGCGGTAATTGGCAAACAAAACAATGTCTGAGTGTTCCTGCAGTAAAGCAGCTGCACGAGCATGCAACTTAATAACATAACGATCGTATGGATCATGTTCGGGCGAATCAAAACGTTTGATATCGGTGTGCGCAATTTGAACTACTGCCATCCCACGGTCATCGCGCAATGCATTAAGGCCGTCGATGTATTGACGCCAAAGATTTAATGCCGCGACATAACCTTTGCCATACCCTGCGTCTTCAATCGACGACCATCCGTTATCACGGCAGGCCTTTGCCCATACGAGGGGTTCAAGCCAGTCCACGCTATCAATGACAACAGTCGCGAAGTCATGCTCTTCGGTATAAAGCGCACTGATCGCACCTAAGACATCTTCAAAGGTTCGCGACAGGGGAAAGTTAGTCGCAGCCAACGTACCCAAGCCATCTTCGGTCTGGATAAACACAGGCTTATTTGCCTGCGCTGCGAAAGTGGTTTTGCCAACACCCGCCACACCGTGAATCAAAAGACGCGGGGCTTTAGGTTTATTGGCGCGTGTGAGTTGTGCAAGCGTTATAGCCATCAGACTGCCTCCCCAAAGGTGCTGTCGTTTGCAGCTTCTGGAGCAACGCCATCAACGATGCGCTCAAGCTTATAGGTCGGCTTACCTGCTTTGATCGTGCGCGCAGGCTCAAACAATTCCCGCACAGCGGGCGGCCAGGCGCCGAATTTGGTCTCGGATACCTTGACCTCGATACCAACATAGTCTTCAGGGTTCTCACCCCACTTACGTAGCGCTTCGACTGCGTCTTTCAGCTTTCGCTGATCGTATTCAGGACGCTTAGGTAAGTCAGCGATGACAACAAATCCTTCATCCTCGAAGCGCACAGTACCGGTGGTCTTGCCAGCATTCTGGCGTAATTGGTTTGCTTGGCTGCCGAAACGGTGATGCATCACCGCCTGAAGAAACTGCTTGTACTGACGCGCAGATTCTTCAGCCGACGAGACGCGCTGAATCAGTTCATTGAGCTCGGCGAGGGGCATAGCTTCGAGCTCTGCCATCATGAAATTGCCAACCTCATCAAGTGTGTCGGGCTGAGGAATCATAGGTACGCTCCTTTTCAATGGGTTATTTCCGGGGTTTCGACGGTGGCAGATGCATTCGTCTTGCGAAGACGGGCACGAATTTCAGGCGGTGTCAGCTTGCTGCTTGAGCGGATCGCGATATAACGGTAATGGCCATCGGCGACCTTCAGGCTGAACAGGTGAACCAAGCCCAGTTCGCAAGCGATCCAGGCACGCCGCGCGACGGAATGCAGCCGGTTGCGCTCTTTCGTACCTAGGCCACTGCCCGACTCGGAACGATCGAGTAGCAGGAACCCCTCGTGGTACTGAATCGATTGCCCGACCAGGGCATCTCCGATCCAGTTAGCGAACCGCTCTTCGGTCAACTTTTCAGTCGGCACATACACGGCCTGCAAGGCCTTTCTACCGACATCAACACCCAGCCCTAGATAGCTGCGTGTGGTTTCAACAATTGTTTTTGCATGCGACATCATTTCTCCAGGCATGAGTTGGCCTACCACCACCCCCCCGAGGGGCGCGGCGTTTGAGTTTCTTGAAGGTTTTTACGGTGCGAGGTCGCTGTTTTTCTCAGCCACCCCGCGATGGGTCAGCTGATCGTCCGAATGCCAAACATGCGCAAGTGCATCTGCAAGTCGGCAACACGGCGGTAGAAGGTTGCTCTGGACATCCCAGACGCCTTGGCAGCGGCTGGGACGTTTTGTTGAGACGCAAGCAGATCAAACAAGCTACGTTGATCGCCGCTCATGTGGGCTAATGCAATCTCCACATCGTGCAGGGTGTTGCTGACCGAGATTAGTTCACGGTCTACCTCTTCCAACAATGCAGGGGCCTCGAAGATACCCTCGTACGGTGGATACATTTCTGGATCATTGGCCGCCTCTTGAGAGTCCGGGCAATACTGGATCAGCCAAGCCTCCCTACTTAATTTATTTGCAATGTCCGCAGCAAGGTTTGCCGATACCGCGCCTGTGAAGGTATTGGTCTTCCCCTTCGTTTGATCAAATGCTGGTGCTCTTTCAAGAAGTTCGAGAACCAGTGTTTGCTGGACATCCTCAGTCTCTGCACCCGAAAGCCGAAACGCTTTTCTGAGTGATGCAGCACGAACTGCGGCAGCAGTCATGGCAGAGGAGATGTAGTCAGGCGGTAATTGGTTGGTCTTGTGCTTCATCGGTGCGCTTTCTTGTTCGTATTACGCACATGATGCAGGCTAAGTTCAAGCGGCACACTGTTTCAGGGAAAGCTGAGCCGGTAATTTGGCAAGGCAAACTGACTTTCTTAGGTACCCGCCCCACCCTGTTAGGGTACCCAAAGGGGAGACTAGCTCGTTGCTTTTGACTTCCTGTGAGTCGAAATCCAACCTTCAATAGTCGCAACAGAAAAGACTTCAAGATCCTGTCGTTTAGCCTCTTGCGAAAGCCATTGCCAAAGATCTGCAGCCGCGCTCGCGATGCTTTTCTTTTGAAAACTTTCTGATTGATCGTGTTGAGCCAAAACAAGATCTCGGCTCTGGTTTCTTCTGATCAAACTTTTTTCTTTACCAATCTTTCCCCAAGCCCTACGTTTTTCAGTTTCCGCCAGCTTAATTTCTTCCATACCCTTTTTTACGCCTTCTTTGGTCAGCGTTTCTGCACGACCGATAGTGGCTTCAGTAAGATGTTTGAGTTGGAGCATTTTCTTGACTGACTCAGCGTAGGTAACCGCCTCCATAGCAGCAATCAAATCACTTCCGAACCTTGAGACTTCATGAGGCTCGTAGTTTTTATGTGTCCTTGGTACACGCTTCAACTGCTTGAAATCAAAAGTTGAATTCAGCGCTTGAACATAGCCTGCCACAATCGTCAATGCCATCGCAGCGAAATATTCATATTCTTTTGGATCAGGAATATCGGGGTCGTCTAACACTGCCATCGATTCGATCACTTCTTTAGCTGCATCAATCGGGCGTGTGTTTTCAGAAGTCTTGATGTCGTAGCTTTCAAAAGCTTCGGGGGCGAAGTCCTGAAAATGTCCTGCTTCATCGGTTTCCAATAACTCGTACAGTCCATCTCTTTCAATGGCTGAAATTGCTTGATGCTTCTCCACATCGAAATAGTTGTCGATAGATGCGTCAAGTTCGGATGCGAGACCCCGAACTTGGCTTGAGGATCGTTCACGCAGCAAATATCTTGCCCGCCAGACAATTTCCCGTGCCTCCGAAAAAGGGGCCCAGGATACTTCATCCTTCATTGAGTCGAAATTATCTAAATTGCTAACATAGAAACCCATATTTGCTCCCCGTATCTATCTAATCCCCAAAATAAAACTCTATTGTATGGTTTGTTATCCGTGAGAAAGCCCCCGGGGTAAGCCGGTATGAACCTTCATGCCAGCCAACACCCCAAATCCATCCGCACTGAAGCTCACTGAGCGTTCGCCTGCCGCCATCGTCGGCGCGATCCTTGGCATGGCCGTAATTCGCCTGCACGACCGCCAAGATCAACTTGATAACCTGACCGAACAGAGCGTTAGTACGAGTTGTACTGACTACCAAGGAGAACGCCTGTGACAGATACCGTCGCGGCCCGTGTGGCCGCCCTTAAAACCACAAGCGTGGTTGAACTGAAAAAAATGTGGCGCGAGTTATTCCACAGCGAACCGCCACCGTTCAATCGCCGCTTTATAGAAACGCGCCTTGCCTACCGCATCCAAGAGCTCGTGCACGGTGGACTGAAGCGCGACACCCTCAAACGTATTGAATTGCTAGGAGAGCAGCTGGATGGCGGCAAACAAGAAGTTCGCCGGCGCAGAGTGGATAACCGACCAATCGCAGGCACCCGACTGATTCGGGAATGGCAGGGCTGCCCATATGAAGTTGTTGTAGGGGTGGACCACTTTGAATACCAGGGACGACCCTACAAGTCACTTTCCAGTATTGCTCGCTCTATTACTGGCACCAACCGAAACGGTTGGGCCTTCTTTGGTCTTTGCTCAGCAAGGGGAGCCGCATGAGCAACGAACAGAAGCGCTTGATCTGCGCAATCTACACACGCAAGTCCACCGAGGAAGGGCTAGATCAGAACTTCAACTCCCTGGACGCTCAACGCGATTCATGCGAAAACTACGTAGCCAGCCACAAACCAGAAGGTTGGGTTATGTCGAGAACCCGATACGACGATGGTGGGTACTCAGGTGGGAACATAGAGCGCCCCGGCCTTAAACAGCTGCTGGATGACGTGCGCTCAGGACTTGTAGACATCATCGTGGTCTACAAAATCGATCGCTTATCCCGATCTTTGGCGGACTTTGCCAAGCTGGTTGAAATCTTTGATGAGCACAAAGTAACTTTCGTCGCAGTCACCCAAGCATTTAATACCACCAACTCGATGGGGCGACTTACGCTCAACATTTTGCTGTCCTTTGCGCAGTTTGAACGAGAGTTGGCTGGCGAACGCGTGCGGGACAAGATCGCAGCGTCACGTCAACGCGGAATTTGGATGGGTGGAATGCCACCATTGGGGTATGACGTCGTTGACCGCAAATTAGTCCCCAACCCCAAAGAGGCTGATCTCGTACGCGAATTATTTGCCCGCTTTGCTGCCCTGCCATCCATGGCTTACTTAGTTCGTGAACTGAGAGCCAAAGGTGTCAAATCAAAATCCTGGACAACCGTTAAGGGGCACGAGCGTCATGGAAAACTTATCGATAAGGGCTACATCTACAAAATTTTTAAAAATCCTGTCTACATTGGCTTGGTCGCTTACAAAGGTAATCGATACCCTGGACAGCACAGTGCCATCGTTGATCAAAGTCTTTGGGACAGCGTGCAAGCTGCGCTCAGCACAGGCAACCAAAACGTCAAGGGCGGCTCAGCTGCTAGAGAAACAAAAGCGCCAACCATCTTGCGCGGACTTCTCTTCTCCGAAGAAGGTCGAGCCTTTACTCCAGGCTGGACCAGCAAAGGTGCAAAGCAATATCGTTATTACATCAACACAAACTCGATAAAGCTTGGAAAAGATTCTTGTGAAGTTCAGCGAATACCAGCGGGGGAAATTGAAGGCGTTGTGGTTGAAAAGATTCGTAGCTTTCTACGAAGTCCTGAGGTGCTGTCACAAGCTGTAAAAGAAATAACGATCACTCGGCCCGACATTAGCGAAGAAGAATCAATCACAGCACTTCAAAATATTGAACAAGTGTGGGATCACCTCTTTCCAGCAGAGCAGGCTCGGATTATTCAGGTACTCATTGAACGAATCACGATACGTAAGGACGGCATCAGCATTAAATGGCACGCAAAGGGGATGCCGAAATTATTACGTGAATCAATAACTCAAACGCAATATCGTGAGGCAGCATGAATAAAGATATTTTAGAAAGTGAAATGACTCATATTCCGATGACGTTTCGTGCGCGAGCGGGGAAGACAGTAATAGTCCTACCAGACGGAAGTCGCGGTGTTGTCCGAAGAGGTGCAACGATAGATAACTCAATGGTGAAACTGTTAGTACGTGGCTTTCGTTGGCAACGTATGCTTTACGAAGGAAAATTCACTTCGATTGAAGATCTTTCAGCAGCAGAAAAAATCAATCCGTCGTATGTCAGTCGCGTTCTGCGATTAGCCTTCCTGTCGCCCAAAGTCGTACAGGCGATTATGGATGGAAAACAGCCCGCGTGTTTAACAATGAAGGATCTACTACGACCGCTCCCTACCGATTGGATCGATCAGGAGCAAGTCCTGTTATGCAAATCGGTCAAGATCGAAGTCAGCGCGAATTAAAACCAAATATGAATTTAAGTGGTATTGGTCTCAACGCTTCAGCCAGAAGGTGACCGACTCATACTGAATGTTACCTAAGACAGCATAAGATAGATCTTCCACGGCAATCGAAATACCGGTCACCACCGTTCCACCGACGGCCTCAAATCCAATTCAAAGGTCCACGCATCGCGCGGCTGCTGATGAAGCCACCAGTATGCCTCCGCGATGTGATCAGGATTCAAGATACCATCCGGCCCGAATTCGGCAACGCGCTGCGCGAAATTCTCACGTGCAAAGGCGGTATCAATCAGCCCATCGATGATCACATGCGCCACATGCAACCCCCGTGGGCCGAACTCCCTTGCCATTGACTGGGCCAGCGCCCGCAGCGCCGCCTTTCCGCCGGCGAAGGCCG
>Ga0315900_10001570_pt1 | contig 36442 bp, 54 predicted proteins | sample LakEriMetagenome_FD_203521 | JGI IMG/M metagenome (GOLD analysis project Ga0315900, IMG submission 203521) | Freshwater fungal communities from buoy surface, Lake Erie, Ohio, United States - Buoy 12 MA114 | ecosystem: Environmental > Aquatic > Freshwater > Lake > Lake biofilm | place: USA: Lake...
GCACGCGATCACCCTTGACTTATGGGAGGGCAAGGACCCAATTTTTTAGGCTGGCAGCAAAAGCGGCAGCTGGGTGGCCTGTGGTTTGGATTTGAGCAGGAGAGCTTGGATGAGCTGCCATCGCTCTGCGCTGTAAAACGATTGAGATGCAAACCAGTTATGGGCATCGTGATCACGCTTGTTGCTGTTGCATCGATGGCAAGCAGGCACGATGTTGCCGAGGTGATGCTCGCCGCCTTTGCTGATCGGCACAACGTGTTCAATCTGCAGATCTCCAGTCGCACCGCAATAGGCGCAGGCGTGATTGAACTCCCCCCACCGTCTCAAGAGGTGGGAGGGGGTCAAGTGATGGGGGGTGCCATCACGTTGCGCCACCTTGCGCTAGGCCACCACATTAACGCGCAGAGGCGACGGCGCGTTCAAGGCTTGTACGCAGGTATTCGTTGAATCGGCGTTGGACGACCTTACTGCCGATCTCATCAATCTTGAAGATGCGTTGATAGGTGGCTGATGGCTTGCCGACGAACAGGGGCCTAAGGCGCAGTCCGGTGCGTTTGGTGCCTGTTCGTTCGTAGACGCCTGGAGGCCGTGCCCCACCGGCTGGTGTGCCGATAAAGACCGACCCTTTGCCTTTGGTGCTGATCTTCGCTGAAAGCCGCGTCAGAACGGACAGGGACACGTTGCCTTGTGCGTTGCGGTTGATCGCGGCTGGGATAAGTCGAGAGGCATTGCCGACGCTTCCAGAAGCCTGTGCGAAGTATTTGGCCTCGAATGGCTTCGTGCCTCGCAAGCCACCAAGGATGTTGGCTTTGAGATAGGGGCGACGGCGAGCTTCTGGGTAAACCACTGCGATGAGCGTGGTTTTGGTGGACTTTTGAACCAGCCACGCATTTTGGATGAAGGTGGTTGGTCGATCAAAGACCTCGCGTGAAGCGCCTTTAAGAGCATCACGGGCACTGAACGCTGCGCTGTTCAGCGCCTGACTGGTGGCGAAGGGTAGTTGCTTGGCGACCACGGCCGATCGACGTTGCAGGAGACCCATGCCCTGTTGGTCGATGGTGATGTTGATGGCCATGCGCCAAGGGTAGGGGCGGCAGCGCGCCCCCTCCAGTGAAAAGGCGTGAACTAGCGGCGAGCGAGAGGGTGCTCGATCACTTGCTCGGTGAACTGCTCTAGGTGATCGATGCTGCGCTTGCTGATGCCGATGGATGCGTTTAGCCGATTGAAGTGCTTGGTGGTGACGGGAAAGTCCATGGCCATCGCCGCAACGATGCAGGAGCCGTTGTGGACGTAGCTGCCACGGTCACCAACCATGAAGTGCTCTTCGATTCGGTGCTTCAGGTAGTAGCTGCTGACGCCCTTGGACTTGATGGGCTGGGCCTGGGTGAAATACCAGCGGCATAGGCAGACCATGGCGTAGTCGTCGTCTGTCCAGGTCTCTGGCCGCTCTGGCGTGTACCAGTGAATGCCATTGGGGCAGATCTGAGGGAAACGGCGCTGGGCTTCACGGACGGCCTCTTGGGCCCATGCGAGGGCAGCTGCGTCGAAGTAGGTGGTCAATGTCATGAGTGTGTGTCCGGGTAAGGGCTGGACGAGAGCAAATTAGCAGGATGAAGGCAAGGTGAGGGCAAAACCCCAGTAATTGCAGTGGTGAAGGCAACAAAGGCAAGATTCGCCTCTTTCTCTACACACGTATTACTTACCTCTTATATCTTTCTCATACACGTGCGGTAGGCACGGGTTATTAGGGTTCGACATAGTGTTTGCAAGGGGTTTGGCCTTCGACTTGGGTTCGATTTAGCCTCGAAACGAAGGCAAGTTGCCTTCACCCGATCGAGGGTGGAATTTGGACGCCGACAAGGGTCACCGTTCTTGCCTTCGCATCTCGGGTCGTCTTCAACTCGGGGAACACCACCTGCAGGCGCTGCACGAGCAGCCTCGATGCCTTGACCGGGGGGTCGTTCGGTGGATCGATGACCCACCTGCCATTGCCGTCCTTGAAGCCCTCTTCCTGGTACCAGCGGCACAGATGCGCCCAGACCGCCAGCAGGGGTGTCTCAGCCTCTTCCTCCCACTGAAGCCCCACCTCATCGCAGAAGTCCCAGAGGTGGCTGCCCTTGCGTCTGACAGCCTTCATAGCCTCCCGACCGGTCTCGTAGTCAATGCCGTGCTCTACCGCCAGCTGCAGGCCCTCTAGGAGCCAGTTGAGGAAGGCTGGGCAGATCTGGGTGGAGATGAACTCGGGGTCGTCCTTCAGGCGTGGATCGGCCTTGATGTGGTCGGGCCTTGTCGGCACCGACATGTAGGTGCGTCTGAACTGGAAGACGTGAAAGCGGGTCTCGATGGCGGCCTGCTCACCGGTCAGGGATGGCTCCTTGTTGAGATTGAAGACGAACAGGCAGTTAGGGGTGAAGGTGGACTCCTGGATCCCCTTCACCTCCCATGCCAGCTCTTCGCCTGAGATGGCGGACTTGAGTGCCTGCAGGCTGTCGATGTGAACGAACTGGCTGTTCTCGGAAGACCAGTTGATTGAGGCGTCGCGGAGGGGTGCGATGGGGAATTTCCGGCCTTGGTCGTACTGGCGGAAATCGGCAAGGGTGCAGGAGCTGAAGTTGCGAGCGCCGAGGGTGTTGCGGAGCGCAGTGCGGATGGTGTCCTTGCCGTTGGAACCGGAACCGATCATGAGCAGCGCCCTGGGACGGCCGCGTTTGGCGCGATAGGTGGCGAGATCTAGGGATGAACCGAGGATGCGCTGGATGGTGTCCTGATCGGTTGGCTCTACCGCCTCCAGCAGGGTGTGGAGGTATTTCGGATCAGCGTCCGGGTCGTAGTCGTAGCTGGTGACGTAGGTGAAGGGGACGGAGGGGTCGTGGGGTGAGAAGTCCAGCTCAAAGCGGCCGTGGTTCCAGTGCCAGCTGACGACACCATTGCGGCAGTTGACGGCATTGGGTGGGTTGACTTCGCAGCTACCGAGCCGGTCGCGGAACCATGCGAGGGACTCGGCTACATAGCGAGGGCGTGCCCATGGATGGATGATCGGACCGTTTTTGCCATCGCGGGCCTCAAGGGTTGACAGGAAATGGGCGAGCTGGGGCGTGAGGTTGGAATCGGGAACGGGCTCGTAGTGGGTGTCGTTCCAACGATGAAAGATGTTGTCGTGACAGATCCAACGATCCTTGGGGTAGCGAAAGACGCCTTTAAGCACCTCCGGGAGATAGTCAGCGGTCTTGCTGCCGAGCTGCGTGTTGATCACATCCACCATGTCGAGGGCGGATGCAGCGGGGACTTTGCGGACCACCTTCATGGCGGAAGGCGGCTGCCAGCCGTGCTGCTTGGCGAAATACCAGAAGGTGCCGGCAGTAATGCGTTCACCGCCTGAACGTGCAACCTGTTCGATCTCTGCAAACAGGGGGCTGTGCTTGGCCATGAGGCCCTTGGCGTAGTCGATGGTGCCGCCGGCTTCTTCGCACGCCTTGATGAGGCCCCAAAGCAGGTTGCGATAGAGGGGATATTGCTTTTGCTTGGGCACTGCTGCGGGGATGCAGCTGAGTGCGTCTTCGACTTGGCTGAGGGGGCGCGGGTCGTAATCGGTGAAGCGTTGCGCGCGTTCCAGCTGCTCCAGCGTTTCCTCTGCTGGGAGGCAGGCTTCGATCTGTTCGAGGGTGTAGAGCTGCTCTGAGACGTGAACGATGGAAGCCTGGGCGCCGAGGGTGCCATCAGCTGAGACGTGAAATGTGCCCGGTAGGCGCATCACACGGGATGGGTTCTTGAGGGTGCGATCGGCGTCCGCGTGATCGAGCAAGCGTGTCTGGATGATGCGCCACCGTTGAGGACTGATCAGCTCAGAGAGCACCCAGTAGTTATGGATGGACTTGCCGCCGGTATCGACTTGAATGGTGGGTTCTGGCAGGCCAAGATCACGCCATGCAGTAACCTGCCAATCCTTAGGGCGATCATCCCATTCACAGAAGAATGCGCGGCAGGCTGTGATTTCTGCGTCAGTGTCACCGCCATCGTTAATGACGACGTAGACGCCGCGTCCTTCTGCTTGCCAGTTCTCTACAACAGAGCGAGATGGTGGCGCCTTGCGTCCTGAATCGTTGGGTTTATTAGGGTGTCCTGAGGGGTAGAAACCACGCAGGCGCGATGTGCCTGTTGGCTTCCCGATGATCGTCAGGAACTCACGGATTGCGCCGAAATCTGGTGTTTTCTGTAGATTTGTCATGTCTGCAGGTAAGGGCTGTGGACCGCGGCCGGGGTGTGTGGAGCACCGCCGGCCACCTTTTTGGGCAGGTGCATTATGGGGTGCCTTCCAGGATTGTGACGGCATCAGCCACCGATCTGGCCACGCCAGCGATGCCACCAGCACCACGCACCGCGCCGATCCAAGCGTGCTGCTCGGGTCTGACGCGACCATTGGGCAGCTTGATTTCAATGCTGGTGAATACAGCGATCCGCTGCCCGACCATCTCAGGGGTGACCACCACGGTGCGCCAGCCGATCAGATCAGCAGATCCGCGAGCCAGGCCAAATGTGACGAGCCGACCCGTACGTGGATCGGGCAGCGATCCGACCTGATTGCGGAACAGCTTCAGATCAGATCGCGTGCCAACGGCAAGTCGGATTTGCTGTTGAAGGGTGGTCTCAGCGTTGGCCACGGGCGAAGTAAACGTGCTTCGCCCATCCAACTGGATTCTTCATGCCTCTGGCTTGCCCGACAGCAATGAGTTGTTGCAGGGTGCGTGCTTGCCGGCGCTCATCAGTGCGTTGGCGCACTTCCTCGCGCTTGAGCTCACGCAGCTCGCCAGCCATCTCGCGTATGACCCGCGATCTGATCGGCACACAGCCTGCCCCACACACCGGACAGATCGGCGCGGGCTTGAATGCTGCGAAGCATTCGGGGCATGTACGTACAGATGGCGCTGGTGTGCCTTTGCTGCGCCGCATACGGTCATCAAGCGACCAGTCACGGTGATCATCGGGGAATCCATGCCGCTTGACGTTGCCGACGTGATCAAGGATCACTGCGTGCGCCTTGCCAGGTGCTGGCCGCAGCACACGACCGACCTGCTGCAGGTAGAGGCCTAGTGATTGCGTGGGCCTGAGCAGGATGGCGCAGCTGGCGGCTGGCACGTCGAATCCTTCGCTGACCACGTCGACGGTGACCAGCACGCGGATGCGATGCGCGGCAAAGTCGGCCACGACCTGATCGCGGTCTGGAGTATTGCCTAGCAACAGTTCGGCGCCAATACCTGCCGTCTTAAATGCGTCGCACACTGAGACGGCATGGTTGACATTGCAGCAGAACGCGATCGCTTGCTGGCCTGCTGCAAGGCGCTGGTAATGGCTGATGGCGTCACCGGTGACGGTTGGCCGATCCATAGCGGCCGCGGCCTGATCGTTGGCGTAATCACCACCACGGCTGCGGATGCCCTTGAGATCGGCCACCACTGGCGGCGCGTAGATGCGGGCTGGTGATAGGTAGCCAGTGAAGATCAGATCGGCCACTGATGGGCCGAGCACCATGGTGTCAAAGGTGCCGCGCAGGCCGCAACCATCTAGACGGCATGGCGTGGCGCTGACACCAAGACGGTAAGCATCGGGCCAGTGGTCGAGGATGCGCGCCCACTGGCCTGCAGTGGCGTGGTGGGCCTCATCAATGATGATCAGAGTCGGCTGCCAGTCCAACCGGCTGAGCCGGCGCGCGAGTGTCTGGACGGATGCGATCTGCACCGCGTGATCGGATGACGGAATGCCTGCGGCGATGATGCCGTGCTCGAGGCCGACCCATGCGAGCTTGCTGCTGGTCTGGTGGATCAGTTCACGGCGATGCACAAGGATCAGGACGTGGCGATTGCGTGCTGCGGCGTTGGCTGAGATCGCGGCGATGATTACCGTCTTGCCCATACCCGTAGGAGCCACCAGCAGCACTGACTTAGCGCCCGACTGATAAGCCGAGCGCAGATCATCAATGGCGCGGTCTTGGTAAGACCTCAGTTGCATGGCAGCAGCTCCGCCTGCTTTGCCGCTTGTGCATTGGTCAGGTTCTTGACAGCGCAGTTGAAGTAGCTGGGCTTCAGTTCAAAGCCAACGAAGCGGCGATCCATCTCAAGGCTGACGTATCCCTCGCTGCCGATGCCAGCAAAAGGGCTCAGCACGAGATCGCCAGGGTTGCTCCACAACTGCAGGCCGCGGCGGATCACCTCGAGTTGCAGCGGGCAGATGTGGCGTTCATCCTCATTGGCGCGAGCGCTGCGGTATTGCAGCGTGTCGGATGGATTGATGTCCATCCATACGGGGCTGGCGTAGCGCTGCCAGATATTGATCGAGTCTTTGATCGCATCACCGGTCTTGGCTGGTGGGTTCTCACCTGCAAACTCAGTGAACGGGCCAGCTACCGGCTCTGCGTTGTCGCCCAGCTTGCGCACGGTCACCAGGTAGTCAGGGATGCCTTGGCGGCTGAGTGCAGAGTCCTTGCGCACTTGCTTGTGCAGCAGACCGATCGCTTTGGTGCGCTGCATTGCGGTGACGGGATCCTTCCAGATGCACACCTCGCTATGAAACACAAAACCAGCAGCCTGGAAGATGCGCAGCATGTCACCGCGGAAGTCCTTCACACCGATGAAGCCATCGCGTTCTTTGCTGCTGGGCAGATTCATGCAATGGAAGCTGATCAGTCTGCCGGGCATCATCACGCGGTGCAGCTCGCTGGCGAGGAATCCAAAGTGATCGAAGAACTCCTGCTCGGTGCGGCTGTTGCCCATATCGCGGTCGCTGTTGCTGTAGGTGTAGAGCGACGCGAACGGCGGGCTGAAAATGCTGTAGTGGATCGAATCAGAGTCCAGCTGGCGGATGCTCTCAACGCAGTCGCCCATGTACAGATCCCAGCTGTCGCCGGTCTTGTGCTCAGTGATGTGTGGAGCGACCTGGCGCTGGATCTTCTTGAGTTGTTCCATTGTGGATTGCTTCATGATGGTGACCATTGATTCGGCCATGGCGATGCTGTCCGCTTCCTTGCGGCGGATGTTGTCGATCACGCGGCCTTCTGCCACGTCGTAGATGATGTGAGCATTGACGGGTTGCTGTTGCCCGAAGCGCCAGCAGCGGCGGATGGCTTGATAGAACGCTTCGTAGCTGTGTGACAGACCAACGAAGGCGACGTTGTGGCAGCCCTGGAAGTTCAAGCCAAAGCCAAAGATGCTGGGCTTGCTGACCAGCACGCGGATCTTGCCGTCTTGGAAGTCGATGGCGGCTTGCTGCTTGTGATCATCCGAATCGGAACCACTGACCTCGACTGCGCCATGTATGGCAGCAGTCAGCGCCTTGGATTCATCGTTCAGGTCACACCAGATCAACCACTGCTCGGTGCTGTTGTTGGCCAGGGTGGCTGCTGCTGCAACGCGCAGATCGAGCGATGCCTTGCGCACCTGCCGCTGATCGCTCAATGTGCGGGCCTCCATGGCGAATAGTGCCATTTGGCCAGCGTCATCAGTTGCGGCATCACGTGGCGCCTCAACTGTGCGGTCACTGATCTGAAGTGCCGGCAGGATGAAGCTGCCATCGTCGTAGCCAAGGTCTGATGGCTTGCGGATCGTGACGGCCCAGCTGCAGACCCACTCCCAGAACTTGCTCCGCGCGTGACCCTTGATCCGCCACTTAGCGGTATCGCCGCCGTCATGCACAAAGAACATGGCCAGCATCTCAGTGCGGGTCATCACGCCGATGAACTCGGCATGGTTGCCGAGCTCCATGTGGTCGTTCGGTGCTGGTGTGGCTGAGCAAGCCAGACGGAATGGGGTCTGCGCGAAGGACTCGATGATCTGATTGCGGATCTTGCCCGTATATGCCTTGAGGATGCTGCTCTCATCCAGCACCACGCCATCGAATGCGGATGGGTCGAAGTGGCTCAGCTTCTCGTAGTTGGTGATCGTGATGCCGGGCTTGACCTCGGCCTGCGTTGCAGCAAACGAGCATGGGATGCCGAACTTGCTGCCCTCGCGCACGGTTTGATGTGCAACGGCAAGCGGCGCCAGCACCAGCACGTTGCCTTTGGTGTGCCGGCAGACCTGTGATGCCCATTCGAGCTGCATGGCGGTTTTGCCCATGCCGCAGTCGGCCCAGATGCAGAACCTGCCAACACGGCAGGCCATGGTCACGATGTCCCGCTGAAAGGGGAACAGCGGCGCGGTGAAGGATGCCGGATCAAATCCTGCTGGTGGGCAGGCTGTGGACTTTGAAGCCAGAAAGTCTGAGTAGGTCATAGGCGGAGGATCGGGCTGGGTGTCCCAGCGCTCGGCACAGTAGCGCAGCCTGCCGCAACTGCTAGTATTTGGCCGCAATTGCCCGCAACTATGGACAACACCGCGTATCACGCGCATCCGGCTGTCTCAAAGTCTCATCTGGATCTCATCGCGCGATCACCGCTGCACTACTGGTCGCGCTACCTGGATCCGAACCGAATCACGCCGGAACCCTCTGCTGCCATGCGCCTTGGCACTGCGCTTCACACACACGTGCTCGAGCTGAGCAGGTGGGATGAAGAGATCGCCGTAGCGCCTGCCATGGATCGCCGCACCAAGGCAGGCAAGGAGTCTTATGCAGCGTTCGAGGCCGCTGCCAAGCGCAAGACCGTGATCACCGCCGACGATGCCGAAGTGGTGATGGCTATGGGGCGCAGCATCATGCGCCATCCCGGTGCAGCAATGCTGCTAGGGCTGCCGGGCAAGGCTGAGACCACGCACATGTGGACAGACGCCACCTATGGGATGGAGTGCAAGTGCCGGCCGGATTGGCTGACCGATGACGGCAGCATCATGGTGGATCTCAAAACCACCAGAGACGCCAGCCCGCGCGGCTTCATGCGCAGCATCGCTGATTACCGCTACCACGTGCAGGCCGGTTGGTATCTGAACGGGGTTGAGCAGGCCACCGGCAAGCGCCCTGATCAGTTCATCTTCATCTGCGTGGAATCGATCGCGCCATACGCCGTAGCGGTGTATGCCGCTGATGAGGTGATGACTGATCGCGGCTACGAACAGGCCATGAAGGATCTAGGCAAGCTGGCCGTTTGCCGTGCTGCTGACAGCTGGCCGAGCTACAGCGATCAGATCGAGACCATCAGCTTGCCGGGTTGGATGACAGGCGCCAGTGGGGCGCAGCAGCAGCTCACCGAGATCGAGACGTACTGATGACTGAATCCACAGCACTCACCACCACGCAACCGGGAGGCTCAGTCTTCTCAGGCATCCAAGCATTTGAGGATGCGCAGCGTATCGCCAAGGCCCTCGCCAGCAGCACGCTGATCCCGCCGCAGTTCCAAGGGCAGCAGGGCTTTGCCAACTGCCTCGTCGCGCTCGAGATTGCAGGCCGGATGGGCATCAGCCCATTTCTTGCCATGCAGCACCTGCACGTGATTCACGGCCGCCCATCGTGGAGCAGCAGCTTCATCATTGCGATGGTGAACGGCTGCGGCCGCTTCAGTCCGTTGCGGTTTGAGATGAGCGGTGAAGGCGATGGCCTGGCCTGCTATGCAGTGGCCACCGATCTGGCCAGCAGCCAAGAACTGAAAGGGCCAACGGTCACCATGGCGATGGCCAAGAAGGAAGGATGGGCCACCAAGAGCGGCAGCAAGTGGCAGACCATGCCGGAGCTGATGATCCGCTACCGCGCCGCGGCCTTCTGGGGCCGGCTGTATGCAAGTGACATGCTGCTCGGTATGCAGAGCCAGGAGGAGGTGTTGGACGTGCAGCCGGTAACGGTGAGCGCAGCACCGGCAACCACAAGCGTGGCCGATCTGAATGCCAAGCTGCGGCCTGAAACAGCAGCCGCTGCAACGGATGACGATGAGATCTTCTGACTACTTAACCGCCACGCAGTTATGCGAGCGGTGGGGTGTCAGTCGTGACACGCTGCTGCGATGGCGCAAGACCGGTAAGGGGCCTGCGTACTTCCGCACGCCCGGTTTCGTGCTCTACCCCTTGGCCGAGGTGGAGCAATACGAACAGGCCAACACCATCAACCCCGGAGAGCAATGAGCTTCAAGCTGAACCTGGCGATCTTCAAATCCACCAAGCCTGAGAGCAAGGTGGATTTCAGCGGAATGATGAGCGTGAAGGTGGAGGAGCTCGATGCGTTCTGTGCATTCGTGCTTAGCCAGACGCCAGATCAATACGGCAGCGTGCAGGTACCGATCAGCGGCTGGAAGAAGACCAGCAGCAAGGGGCTTGCCTATGTGAGCGCTGTGGCGCAACCGCCAATGGGATGGGAGCCGCCGCAGGCTGCTGCTGCTGCTCAGAGCTTGGCTGCCGCCACCGATGGCGTGGTGGCGGAGGTGATGGAAGAGCCGTTCTTCTAACGACCCATCAGCTCGCACTCAAGGCGGGCGATCTCATGAACGGCCTGCTGCAGCAGCTGCTGCTGATAGCAGGCTTGCTTCAAGAGCGCCGCGGCCATCACGCCTGCATCTGGACTGGCAATCAGGGTGCGGGCTTGTTTTTCGATTTCAAACTGCTGTTCAGCTGTCAGCTGAACTGCCATCCATTCACCGAAATTCATTCCGTTTGGGGCGCAGTGCCCCCATGTTGCCCTTGGACTGTCCGAAGTGCTCAAGCACGACCCTGCGCGTGCCGATTACAAACAACCGACTGAGTGATCAGATCGTGCGCCGGCGCGTGTGCGTCGACTGCGGCCACAAGTGGTTCACGGTCGAGGTGGCGGTGCCTGATTACGCGGTGGGCTGGAGCGCTGCCCACATGCACAAGCCGGTGCTGCGCGTGCCGCTGGAGCTGAGCGCTGGGCACACGAAGCTGCGCGTGGAGGCGGTGGAGGAGCGCGACCGCTGGGGACGTAACGAAGTGTGACAGCAGCGGTGGACGGTGCGCGGCCTACGGTGTATAGTGGTGACACGAGGGACGGGGATCCCTCGCTAAACAATCTCCCCCGCGGAACCGGGTACACGACGCGTCACCACGAGCCCAACACGGCCTAAGTAAGCCCACACCGCCGGTTGGTCCGGCACACCTATCCACTCCAGCCATGATCGCCACCACCCTGCTGCTGATCTGGAAGCTGATCCTGCCGCTGCTGCTTGTGGTCGCAGTGATCGACTGGCTCACTGCCAGCGACGATCGCCGCGTCCGCATCCTGCACCGCACCGGTCTGAGCCAGCGACAGATCGCCGACCGCCTCAATATCACCCGTTACCGCGTCCGCGTGGCGCTCGCATCATGATCAACCACATCAACAACGCCATCTGCTGTCTGATCGCCGCGAGCGTGTTCGCCATGATCGGCATCGAGTCCGGTGCCCACCACCAGCCCACACACTCCGGCACGCAGCAGGTGGTGCGGCATGACTGACCGCCGCTACTACTTCCGCATTCAGAGCGCGAACGTGATCGACTGCGTGATGGCAGTCAGCATCACGGACGCCAAGGCAAAAGTGTTTGAGGAATACGGCCATCAATGGCCTGATCTCGAATGGATCAACACCGATACCGTCACCGAGTCGATCACCTATGGCTGATGTAAAAGGCGCCCTCTTCCAATGGCGCAATGATGAACATGATGGCGGCTGCTATGGCGAAGGCATCAGCCGGCCAGCAGCCAAGGCACGCACGCGTCAGTTTCGGCTGATCGTCTATCCACAAGGCGCACGTCCGATGACGTGGATCACGCGTGCTGAGAGCAAAAGCCACGCGATCCGGTACGCACAAAACCGCTGGCCGGGCGCAACCGTGGAGGTGGCGTGATGGTGTGCCACCTGCTGACTGCAGCGCTGCTGCTGGCTGCTATGCCAGCCCACGCGCGATCGGTGACGGCCACGGTCTATGACGGCTGGTACCACGGCCGGCAGACCGCCTGCGGCGGCACCTACGAGCACTGGGGCATCAGCGCGGCTCATCCATGGTTGCCATGCGGCACGCCGGTGCGCGTCAGCCACCGCGGCCGCGTGCTCACGGTGCGCGTCACGGATCGCTGTGACTGCTCGAGCCTGGATCTGAGCGCCGGTGCTGCACATCGCCTTGGTGTGCCGCTGGATGGCATCGCCACCGTCACCATCGATCATCCATGAGCGACATCCGCCACCGCATCGAGCAGCTGCTCAGCGACACCAGCGCCTTCACCGCTGGTCAGACTGAGGAGCGCCAGCGGGTCCGCCAGCTGATTGACATCCGCATCGATCAGCTGTGCGGCAACGTTGGGCTCCGCAATCGCCAGCAGCTTTGCGCTGAGCTGCTCCGCATCCGCCAACACCTCGAACCATGAACGCACAACAGCTTGACCAGCAGCGCGCCGACATGATGGACGCGCTGTATGAACGCAGCGGCCGCACCTGCTGCACCTACACCGGCCTGTGGCAGGAGTTCTGCGGCGACATCGCCGCCAACTTCCGCGACACGTCCTATCCCGAGCTTCTGGCGCTTGTCATGCACGGCATCGATGGCACGCAATCGGTGATGACTGAGCCAGCCGCTCGGGCAGCGATCGAGATCTGCCGCCAGCAGCTGCTGGGAGACAAGTGGCGATGAGCCGGCCATTCAAGGCTGGCGAGGAGAACATCGCCGCGATCCTCACGCCGGAGCTGGTGCGCAAGCTGCGCCGGCTCCGCACCGAGGGGTGGAGCTACCGCCAGCTGGCGGCTGAGTTCGATGTGGACGAGAAACACGCATGGCGCATCTGCAAACGCATCGCATGGGGATGGCTTGATGACTGACCAGATCAACCCGGATCACTACCGGCAAGGTGGCATCGAGTGCATTGATGCGATCGAGGCTGCGCTGACGCCCGAGGAGTTCCGCGGCTACTGCAAGGGCAACGTGATCAAGTACACCTGGCGTGAGCGCCACAAGGGTGAGGCGGTGTCGCTGGCCAAGGCGCAGTGGTATCTCCGTCGCCTGCTCGGCAAACTGGAGGGATGATGCACCTGCCCGGCCTCAACCTGCTCGAGCGCGCTGCGCTGTGGGTACTAGTGCGCAGTCGCCGCACCAGCCTGGTGGTGGTGAAGGAGCTGCACTGGCCAACCGTGTTTGTGGCGGCCAACCCGGCCGATCCGGTGGCGGCACACGTCACAGCCGGTGAGCCCGAGCCGGCCAGCATGACGCTCGAGCGTCTCTTCCACCTGCCGAGCTACGGGGAGAAGGAGTGATCAGCCTGCACGCCGGCCGTCTGCTGCTGGTGTGCAGCCGCTTCGACCGGAACTGGCACGCGCGCATTGTGCTGGGTCCAAAGCCCGAGCTGCAGATCGAGGCCGACACCGGCACGGTGCAGCTGCAGGAAGCGCTGCTGCGGGCGCAGTCGATCTACCGCGCAGCGGTCACCAACCTGCGGCCGGCCAGTAGCCCGCCAATGTGTTGGGACTGCAAATATTGGGAGATGCGGCAGCAGTGCTGCGGATACGAGTTGCCAGAATCGAAGAGAAGCGGCGGCCGTTTCGCGGCCAGGTGTGGCCTGTATGTTCGGTCCTGAGGTGATCAGCCGCACTGATCGAGACGGCGGTTACATCGAGACACTCATGCCCGTGCATGGTGAGGTGTACTACCGCAGCTGTGTAGGCGGCACCTGCAGGTACAGCAGCGACCTGTGGCAGGCGGAGCTGTATCTGGACCACCTGCTCGGCCGCTGATGCTCCGCGACGTGCTGATCTTGGTGGTGGAGTATTGGGTGACGTGCCTGATCGCGCTGTGGGTATGCAGCAGGATCCTGCCGTGATTGTGGTGGCCGGTGGCGGGTCCTCACGCGGTGCCCGCCTCACCGCAGCCGGCCGCTGCGGTACCGCCTAGATCCTCGAGAAAGGTCTAGGCCGCAAGATTAGCGCTGCTGGAGAGCCACTGCACGATCGCCCACTCGCCGAGTGCTGACCAGAACGGCTGCTGGCGGTACCAGTCCACCCATGGCTTGTGCCCCTTGGAGCAGTTGCAGCCCATGCAGCAGGCGACCATGTTGCTGGGCACCGTGAGCCCGCCGTGAGCCTTGGGGATGACGTGATCGAGCGTCGGACTGCGATCCAGATCCGCGCCGCAGTAGGCGCAGCGGTAGCTCCAGGCGAGAAGGATCTGATCACGCGCTGATCGCCGGGTGATCAGGCGCGTCTCATCAATGCGATGTCGATCCACAGAGATCCTCAGGCACCGACATGCAGTTCACTTCGATGTCGATGATGTCTTCATCGGATCGGACATGCTCAGCGATTTGACTGTAGACATCACCAGGTATGTCATCGGCTGGCGTGTCTGATCGGATGAAGATCTTGGCGGAAACCTCTAGGTAGTAACCGGGCATGGACTGGCCGCCGCTGGTGCCACGGTAGCGGTCGCCACTGAGTCTCACGGGATTACAGAATTGCTATGGGATTGAGCGGCATGATTCGCGCTACGGTCCCGCAATGCAATACATCCTCCGCATCGGCCCGTGGCACATCGGGCCATTTATCACCCATCAGTCCGCCAGCCACTTTGCTGAATCGCACGGCTGCGACGATTACACCATGATCCCAATGGATGATCCGGCTGAGGCACCCGGCAAGATCTATCGGCTGCGCATGGCGCCGCTTGCTACCCCTTGGATGCCGTGACACCCAGATTTGCGTTATAACGGCCGCTCTCTGCATAGCTGCGTTCCACGGTGCCGCTCACCAGCAGGAACTTCATCTGCCCGATGCGTAAGCCCGGCCAGATCGGTAGCGGATGCAGGCGCCGCTGATTGCGCAGCTCCATGGTGAGCCTGCTGCCAAACCACCCTGGATCCGCCCATCCGGCCTCAGCATGATCCCATCCTTCGCGTGCGCGGCTCGACTTCAGGACAAACTGAGCGCCGACGTGATTGGGTAGGTTGAAGATCTCCAGCGTCTCAGCCAGAAAAAACTCGCCAGGCTGGATCCAGAACGGATCATCCTTGCTGTGACCATGCAATTGCACCTTCTGCAGCTCTGGTGTGCTGGCCACCTCCATCATGATCTGACCGCCGAGCGTCACGTCATAACTGGCTGGGTTGAGCTGCTCTTCGTTGTATGGCTGCAGCATTGAATGCTGCTTGCACAGCCGGCGGATCTCGTGGTCAGGTAGCAGCACAGGCGCTTAGTAATCCCAGATGACCTTAGGCCGCCCTTGCCGGATGCCGGTATGGATAAATCCTTTAGGCGCGCCCTTGCCGGTGCTGTATGGCCAGTGATTGATGCACCACTCCTGCAGCTTGTAGATATCGACTCCCTGGATGTACCAGTCCACAGCGCCGACACCTGGCGCGTTGTAAAGGTGCTCCGATCCAGATGCGCCGCCAACTGAGCGATTGACAGCCGATGGCCTGAATCCGCTGGTGATGATGATCGCCTTTCCACCGAATGCCGTGCGAGCGCGCTCCAGAAATGCCGCCAACTCCGCTGCTGTGTCCAGCTGATACTGATGCTGGAACCTGCGCGCCTCCTGATCCAGCGCAAACTCTCCGAGCCTGATGTGCGGCGTGATGCGCGCGGTAAATGAACTGTTGGGACGCAGCTTGGCGGTCTCTGGTTCTGCCGCGGCCTGATGCTGCCCCCAGAGTTTGCCTTCTGCCCTGCGGCGCCGCAGCAGCCCAGCCTCCACGTTGGTGCCAGGGTTGCGGTAGAGCTCGAATGCTGCGGGCACTGCTGCCCAATCACGATCGCGCAGGCACCTGCTGATCGTCTCAAATCCAGCGGAGCCGTAGAAGCCAGCGCCCAGGTTGTAGGCGAAGCTGACCAGCGCAGATCGCTGGTTGTCATCCATCACATTCCAATGCGGCACGGTGGTGCGCAGCTTGTCTGTGATGCGATCGATCTCGAGGCGCAGCAGCATGTCAGCCTCGATCACATTGATCTTGTCGCCGCGCTTCACGGGTGTACCGCTGCTGTAGCGCGTGGTGCCATAGCCGATCGTCCAGGGCTCACCACCGCTGAGCGGGTCAGGGTATGCGCTGAGGTGACAGCCCTCAAACTCCTTGATCAGTGCGATGGCCGCGGCCAGATCGGTCTGCTTGCCGTCTTGGCTCCAGGTTTGGAACCAGTCCCGATCGCGCCGCATCACAGCGTCGTAGGCATTGGCGGCCAGGTCAGCCTCTAGCTGCTGGATTGCTGCAGCCTGGTGCGGCTGGCCCTTGTAGTACTTGAACAGCTGTTGGAGTGTGATCGGCGCATCGTTCGCCATGGTTCAGCGGCGCTGCTTTGGGAACACGATGCGCAGCGCTTGGAAGATCAGCTGCAGCCAGCTGTTGGATTTAAGCGGCGAGACGGCGATCACCTCAGAGCCTGCTGCTACAAGGATGGCGATCACCGCAATGGTGCTTGCATGATCCATGGCTAGCAGGATGGCGGACGTGCTTCCAACTTAGAGACGCGCTGCTCCACCGTCGATATGCGGGTGAATGTCTCGCGCCGATCTTCCTTGATGTCTTGATGCAGCACCTCTAGCTGCGTAGCAATGTGCTCCACAGCTGAGGTGAGTCTGATTACCGCCTCGCGGGCTTCATCTGATTTGCGGCTGAAGCCAGCAGCACCCATGGCTGCAACTGAAATTGAAGCGCCAGCAATGGCGGCGATCACTTCGACCATGGCGCCATGGTGGTACCTGTTCAGCTTACCGACCTTGTCCGCGGAGGGGTTTCTTGCCGCGCCTACGTGGCCGTGACCGCTGGCCATAGCCTTGGCGCGTGGTCTTAGGTGGCCCGACATGATGCTCGATGCGAGCGGTGCCGGTCTTGACTTTTACTGCCACGGCAGACCTTGACCGGTGACGGGCTGACGCTGCTGATCCAGCTGCTGCTGGAGTGCGCCCTCGATCTCGGCAACCTTCTCGGCGCCGAAATGGTCTTTCACCCACTGCACGCAGGTCTCGGGTATGAGATCGGCGAAGGGGATCATGGCGTCGGGGTCAGGCTCCGGCAGGCCGATCGAGCCATAGGCGCCGGCGCTGTAGGTGCCGTCATGCGCCGAGATGGTCCAGTGGATCGTGGTCACTGCACCATCGGCGAGCTGGCGATCCATGTTGGCGATCGCCCAGGTGAAGGTGGTGGCCATGGGTGGGGTCCTGTGGTGGCAGCTTAGGTGTGGTGCAACCAGTTGAGTAGGCCGGTTGCCCGCCTAGTGACGTGGACTGGCCAACTTCAAACTTGAATCAAATTAGAAGTTGACTAGAGAAGGTGACTACTGGGCTTCAAGCTGCTCCACGGCACGACGAAGATCTTGCAGGATTTCAGGCAGGTAATGCCCGTCCCGCTCCATCACTTCTAGATGCTTCAGGGATTGCTCCTTCAGTGTTGCGGGTTTTGGACGGCGGGCGGCGCGGAAGGTTCTTAAGTCAAGATCAACCCATGACTCGGTTTTATAAAACTCTTGGAACCACTCGCAGCACGCATCCAATTCCTGATCGGCGCCGTACTGAGCAGCCAGCTTGGCTAAGCAAATGTCGTCACTACCGACAACTGCACCGGGACCGCCGTAGATCTCATCAGTCCACTGCTGCACCAAGGCAATCGTTACGTCCAGATCGGAACTCCTAATTTGGGGATTATTAGGAGATGATTTGGAGTTCAGCGCCCAGTCGATGCAGAGCTTGGCAAACGTCTTGCAGTAGCCAGGATGACCGCGCTTTTGGCTGTCTACCCTCGCTTGCTCGGAAAACTTTTTGAGCAGGTGCGGCGGTGGCACCTTCGAGTAATCTTCGTTGGTCATGGTTTCTAGGGAACTGTGGCCAGGGGCAGGAGGTGCAAACTCGCTGCCCCACCACTATACGCTTGACGCGGGCGATCAGACCATATTGGTGACATCAACAAAATGGTCTAGTGAGTAGGGCTACTTGCCCCAGCGCTCTAGAACAGTACGAGCAAACTCAATGCAAGTAGGAGTTTCCGTGTCACCTGTTCTGTAGATCAGATCAAAGAGTTCAAGAAGTTCTTTGTCGGTCGGAGGTTGAAGGTCTGTTGTCTGCATAGGTCTAGTTGCTTTCAAGGGCTATAACTTTAGCCTCAAGGGTTTCGATGCGAAGCTGTGCTTCTTGGAGAGCCTTAATTGCCATCCACATCATTTGCTGATCTTTGACGCCGAGCTTTTCGGGCTGGTCTTCGGTTGCCTCTTGGAAGACGGTGATCACTTCCGGGCAGCTTTCGGCAACCTGCTGGGCGATAACGCCCATGTTCAGATCCGCATCATCGGGCTGATCCTTGTAGCGGAAGTTGACGATCTCCCACTCTTTTAAGCAGTCCCAAGTGCTAGCGGCAGGGGCAATGCCTTTCTTGACGTTGCGGTCGGAAAGGTTGACGTTGTTCGCGCTGTAGTTCTGTATGCCACCATTAGTAAGGATGGTGGTACGGTTAGTTGCGCTCCCAATGCACTGAAGGAAGTAATTAGTGTTGCTATTCTGATCGTTGGCCGTGGTGATGTTGATGCCGTATTGCTGGCCGCTCGTTCCGTTGTGAGCGACGTATAGAGCCTGGCTGCCATCCTTTACGCATGTAATATCTGTTCTGCCCTTATTATCTATCCTCATCCGCTCCGTCGGGCTGCTCGCCCCGTCGGCGGTAGTGGAGAACACTAATCGTCCCGGCATGTCGTTAGCGCCGGGGGTGCCGTCTACTTGAGCAGCGATAGCTGCTGCTTCAACAAATTCGGTTCCATCAGATGCTTGGTATGAAACTACTCCAATAAAATCTGAATCATTTACAATAGCTGTTCCGCCAACGGCAGATCCGCGAGTTTTTCCGAGAAATAAATAAGGTGGACCCGAATTAGCTTGGTTTCTAATAATTGATACAGAAGAGCTACCAACTGAGACTCCTTCTACTTGAAGATTGCAATCAGAACCTGTTGTATTAAAGAAACTTCCTCGGCTAGTAGACGTGCCAACTAACAACCTGCCGGAGCTGTCAATAGTGGACCGCAAAAGTCCGGTAGTGTAAAATTCTAAATTATCAGAAGCGTGGTTATAACCGACAATACCTCGGTATGGCTCCGTCCCGGCTGTTCCGTCTGCAAAATAAACCGCTGAATACGAACTAGAACCTGCTGCAATAGTGATGCCTTGATTGCCAGAAGCGCTGCCAACAACTAATTGATTTGCGGCAGAGCTATAGCTTCCAGGCGAAGTAGTGCCAATCCCTACGCGGCCTCGATTAGAGGCAAGAATCACATTCCCGTCAGTGCCGGTCCCTCCTTTTTGACCGCCGTCAATAAAGACATTGCCGCCATTTGCAGTGCCGCCCCATGAAGGGTCTTGACCGCCAGCTTCAAGGTAGAGAGCGCCACCGTTATAGTTTGTTTGCCGTGTGTCGCCGGCCTGGATGTAGAGGGGGCGCCCACTTTCAGCCTTGGTATTTGGCTTGATATATGGAGCAGCGGATGAAAATAGGAGATGTCCGTTGATATCAAGAATCGCCCCTGCCAACACATTCCCTGAATTGTCTTCAGGTGTTTCAGCACCAGGGCTACTAGTGCCCAGCCCCAAGCGGCCACTGGAGTCCAGGCGCAGGCGCTCAGTTCCGCCGGTGGCCACGGAGACCTGATCTGCACCAGGGCTGTAGATGCCGGTATTTGGATCCCCGGTGAAGGTCAGCGATGGCGCCGTTGCGCTACCGAGTGGATAGCTGAAGCGCTCGCTGCTAGTCCACGCATCGGTGGCGTCAACCCAGTTGATCGTCTTATCGGTTGCGCCTTTTAGCGTGATGCCACCACCGTCGGCTGTCACATCAGTCGGGCTAGTGACATTGCCGATGATGATGTTCTTGTCTTCAACCAGGAGATTCTCCGTGTTGATCGTGGTGGTGGTGCCATTCACGGTTAGATCACCGGCCAGTGTCAGATTGTCTGACCAGCTCACATTGGTGCCATCAGTGACAATCACCTGATTAGCAGTGCCATTCGCCAGCTTGCTGACAGCGATCTCGGCGCTGCCGCTGATGTCTGCATTAACGATGGTGCCATCGGCGATCATCGTGCTGGTAACGCTGCCGGTGTCGCCGGTGGTGATGACGGTGCCGCTTGCGTTGGGCAGCGTGATCGTTCGGTCGGCAGTGGGATCACTGACTGCCAGCGTCGTTTCAAAGCCATTGGCGGTGCTGCCTTCAAAGGTCAGGCTGCCAGTGGTACCGATCTCAAGGTTGCCCGTGATCGTCAGATTGCCGCTGCCATCAGGAATGGGCAGATAAGCAAGGCTGTTCCAGTTGGTGGTGCCGTCACCAATCTTGAACTTCTTGGTGTCTGTCTCATAGCCGATCTCACCAGATAGCAGAATCGGATTGGCGGCTGTCCAATTTGCAGCGGTATCTTTCCGCTGCGCCATCTGTACGCGGATCGTAGTTGCAGTCATGATTCAGCACCACCAGCTTGAATGATAAGAGTGGCAGCCACTGCCGGATCGGCATCGTCTGCTTGCAAGATGAATGGCGCGGTGCCACTCATTGCGTAGGAGGTGAAGGCAGCCTCTGCACCAAGCGCAGCAGGTTCGCCCACGAGGGTGTAGAGCAGGAAGTTGCCGATCAGTGCGACCAGCTCAACGGTCATATCGGTGTAGACGCCACGTTGCACCTCGTCTGGTTTGGCGCCATAGCGGTAGAACGCATCAGATGGCACTACATCAGCGCTGCCCCATAGGGTGCTTGATACCGTGAAGGTGCGATGACTGCCGGCCGCGTCGACGTAGTGATCACGGATCAGCGTGGCCTGAGCTTCTGTCAGGTTGGTGTAGGTCAGCACCAAGCGGTAGTTGCTTTGCCGCAGGCTGTGCCTGAACAGAACGGGCGCACCATTGATCGTGTCCTCAACGCTGACATTCAATCCGCCAAGGTCATAGCTGAAACCAGCAGGTGATAGCGATGGGTAGGCGTTCATATCAGGTATGGCGGCAGGAGCTGCAGCTCTACTGTGGCATCAGTGATGTCACATGACTGCTCGATCTGCGGCGGCGATAGGTAGCGCCATAGATAGCCTGATGGAAACGTCAGGTTTGTGGCGATCAGAACTGAGCTTGGCAGATCAAACGGCTCGAAGATGCCATGCAAGCTGTAATGGCTGACGAGGTTGAACGACTCGGCAGATGTGAGCCGTGTGAAGGTCATGCGCAGCACGTGGCCAACGCTTGCATTGCTGTGGCGCACGCTGGATTGATAGCCATCCAATACGGCGAATTCACTGCTGGCATTGGTGCCAGGCGTATAGGTGCGACTTGCTGGTGATAGCGCGGGAAAGGTGGCCATGGCTTAACTTGTTTTCGTGAAGGATCCTGTGATCGTATGTTGCGTGCCTGAAGGATAGAAGCATGACATGGTTATTCCACCCAGGTAAGTTACTGATATGATCGAACCAGTCGAAGACTTTCTGTAGATGTAGAAACCGCTTCCGCCTCCCGAGCAAGGCACGCTTGTTCTTGTTATTGTGGCGTTGGCGTTAAATTTCGACGCGCTGCCTTCTATTGGGTTTCCAATGATCACGTCGCTGATCGTATCGGCGGCAACGGTTAGATACTGTCCGGCCGACAAGGTAAATGTCTCTGAAACATTTGTTGTTGCAGATGTGTACCCATCTGTCATGACGCCCGAATAGCCCCATGTTCCAGCTGTTGCAATAACCGCTGGCGTCTGTCCCAGTGTTTGCGGAGGTCCCCACCCATCTGGTGTTGATGGGTCCTTGCATCGGCCAGTCGCAACGATGTAATGATCAATTTCGTTGGTTGTGAGTAATAAATCCCACGATCCAGCAATCGGTTGGTCTTGACAGGCAATATTGGTTTCTACTCCTGTGTTTTTGTTGATCTTGCTCCAACACACTTGGCCAGCACAAGCAAAGTTGACCTGTGGCACTGATAGTATGTCGTCAACTATTGGCACGTCATCAGGACCTGTTGCTCCATCAATCGGCTGCTTGGGGATTGGTTTTTCAAGCGGATCAGCCGGATTGTCCCATCCGCCGATTGGTGTCTGACCGCCACTGGACTCGCCGGGAGGCTGCGTCACATCAGGACCGATGGGCGGGCTGCCGCCTTCTGGCCATGTTGATTCAGTCGGTGCAGGCAGATCAACCGTGGCATCGCCTATATCAGGCGTGTCATCAAACGCCGGGTAATCAATGCCGCCACCACCGACTGGCGTGTTGTCTGATGATGAGTTGTCGTCGCAGCTGTAATCACTGCGGCCTGCTGCGATCGTGATACCTGGCGCTGTTGCAGCTGCCACTTCAAGCGCCACCAAGCTGCGGCCTTGTGAATCGATCGGATAGTGCGTCAGATCAAAGACGCACGCACCACTCGCCGTTTTCTCAATCCGCTCGACCTCATACAGAAAGTCGTGATAGTCCAATGCTGCTAGCGCTGTCTCGCGGCGCAGCCTGACGCGCACGATATCGCCCAGTGTCAACGTGCTGTTGTAGCTGGCAGGACGCACTGTCAGCCTCAGCGTATGCGTGATGTATTTGCGTCGCGCCAAGCGGTACGCGCCAACCTTGACGGCATGTGTTTCGCTGGTGCAGTAGCCGCTGAGGTCATACTGCTCAAACGGACCAGCTGATGCTTCGCCGGTATAGCTGATCTCAGTAGTGCGCGCAAATCCAATGTCAGAATCTGGTTGCTGCCGCCACATCATCTGCAGCGTGACAGGCTGCCGCTCGCTCAGAGGGATGTATTGGATCTCGAAACCATCCGGTAGCAGGTGATCCTCAGTGAACGTGAACGACCATCCGATGGCAGTGGTCTTGATCGTATGGTTTGCATTCACCGGTAGCCGTGGCTTAAATCCGAACTTGCCGTTCAGCTCCACAAGGCGCAGCAGGTAGTCGTTGCTGATCTGCTCGAGCCATTCGTCAAGGTTCAGGCTCTCCTGAAACACGCCATTGAAATGCAGCCCATTGGTCTCGGTGAAGTTGGCCGCGGCCAACATCTGCGTGTTGTCGATCAGCGTGCTCGGGATCCGGCCTGATTGATTCATCAGGTAAATCGCCAGATCAATCACGTTGTTACTAGGTCCCAACGTGCTATCAATGATCCGCGTGATCTGAATGCCTTGACGCACGAACACATGCAGCTGATGCTCCCATCGTTCGCTGCCATCCACGAACGTGTTCACATAGCTCATTGTGGTCATGTCTTCATATCGCCCTGATGTGCCGCAGTAGTAAGGGCACGCCCATGGATCCTTGCCGGATACGGTGGTGACGAAGTTGCCGGGCGTCCATGTACCGGCTCTTCGGTCATAGGTTTGATTCCAAGTGCCTTGGCGGCATGGCCCGACGAAACAATCCTTGATGGCGATCTGCGGCAGTTCGCCTTCACTGAGCACCACCATTAAGCTGACGGTCAGCGCATTGGTGGTGCCATCGTTCTGATAGCGCGCTTCTGTTGCGCCGGGGCTGACCATGACGCCGCCATTGTTGGAGACGCGGCGACAGAAGACGATCGGTACCGGATCGCCGATCTTGTATGCGCGCTGCTGGCTGGTCAGATCATCAGCGGCTTGTGCTGCTGCCTCGAGTAGTGGCGGATCAGCTAGGCCGCTTTGGTAAGCCAAGAGCGATAGCGGATCCGAGATGTTGAGGCTCATATCCGCAGTGGCGACCCGATCTGATAGGTGGTGAACTTACGCGGCGGCACCTGCGCGCCTACTGGTGACAGGCTACTGCCAAGCTCCACATCAAGCCGTGTGAAGCTACCAGAGACATCCACCACCTCAGCGGTGTAGCTGGCGATCAAGTCCTGCCCAGCTTGCGGTGCGGTGTTATCCAGTCGGCTGTCAAACTCATAGATCTTGAGCTCGCAGAACCGGCCGTAGCTCAATGCGAGCGTGAATGCTTGCACCACGCTGTTGGTGGCTGGCACTGTGATGCTCACCGATTTGCCGCCACTGGCGCCGGATTCAATGATGCCGCTAGCGCTGAATGGCATGTATGACCAGCTGGCGCCACCAAGCGTTACGGTCTGATTCACGTAGTAGGTCTGCCACCTGGCGTAGGTGGTGGTTGCATCAAAGATGCGCAGGTATTGGCTTTGCGCCCTGTTGCTCATCAGAATGCACCTTGATAACGCCGGCCGCCATAAGAGCGATTATTGCGAAAGATTTGATCGCCAAACTGTTTTAATGCTAGCTCAAGATCTTTAACAGTCACATATCGCTGGCTATCTTGCTGCAGCACCGGGCCGGTAGTGATCTGCACAGTGGTATTTGCTGCACCACCCTTCAGGGCAAAATCACCTGGCCCACCGCTCAAGGCAAAACCACCTGGCCCACCAACATATCCGCCACTTGCAAATGCAGGAATTACATTGCTGCCGCGAAGACCTGAAAGATAGTTAGTCGCGGCCTTGGCCATCTTGTGTTCGGGGATGATGTATTCAGGACCAGCCTCGCCAACCATGGCCAGGGTGGGGCCTGAGACGACACCACCAGCAGCAAAGGCCGGAACTGTGACTTGTGGGATTGTCGGAATGTCAGGCGCAGGTAGACGGTTGTAGCCAGCGATCAAGACGTTGATGCCACGTGTTGCCGTGTTGATGCCATTGGCGATGAACTGCAGCAAGCCACGGAATACGTTTTTGATTACGTTGATCGCCGCTGTGAATGGCGCAGTCAAGATGCTGGCCAGCGAGCTGAATCCTGCCTTGATGCCGCGAATCACTATGTCAACGCCAGTGACCACTGGCTTGATGAAAACGTTGTAATACAACTTGGCAGCAGCAGTGATCACCTCGCCTATCGCCTTGAACGCCTCAGCGATATCATCACGGAATGCGTAGATCGCAATGCCTGCAGCAACGGCAAGTGCAACCCACCCAACTGGCCCACTAAACACAGCAGCGATAGCGGCAAGTAATCCACCGGATCCGGTTAATGCACCTATGACTGTGCCGATGGCCGGGCCGATCGTGGTGATGATTGAAATTACCGCGGAGATAGCTGGCGCCAGTGCAGCGAAGGCAGTAACCAATCCACCGAAGATGAGAATCGCGGACTGCAGTGGTTCAGGCAATGCCGAGAATCCTTGGATGAGTCCCACCAACGCCTCAGCAATCGCTGTGATGGCAGGCAGCAATGCCGTCACGGCATCACTGAATGGCCCAGCTAATGCAATGCCAATCGCGTTTAGCGTGTCGTTGAACTTGTCTGATGCCTGCGCCAACTCTGTGTCGATCGTTGCTGAGTATTGACTGAGAGCTTCACGGCCTTGATTCAAAAGCGGAATCAGGTTGACGCCACTCTTGCCGAACAGTTCCTGCGCAAGCGCTGCTTTTTCAGCACCGTCTGGCAGCTTGGCAAAGACATCCGAGATCGACAGCATGATCTCATCAAGGCTCTTCACCTTGCCGTTTGCGTCAACCGCACTAATGCCAATGCTTCTGAGTGCTTCAGATGTCTTGGATGCAGGATCAACAACACCTCGCGCCAGTCGGCTCATGGCCTTGGCAACCTCATCAACCGAGCTGCCGCTGTCAGCTGCAGCATTGCCAAACCGGCTGAGGCTTTCAACAGCCACGCCAGTTCGCTGGCTCAGGTCGTTCAGATTGTCTGCTGCATCAATTGTTCGCTTTGCGATGGCAGCCAACCCGGCCAATGCAGCGGCTGGAATCAACGATCCAACGCCAGCAGTGATCTTGCCTGTTACCTGGCCAAGCTTGCCGAATGCACCTGCTGCGCTAGTGGCCTGCTGGCTTGTCTTACCCAGTGCAGCATTAAGCGCATTGACTTCATTGGTGCCATCGACCTTGGCTCTGATGGTCAGAGCCGTAGTCATGTCCAACGCCATGGCTTAATCCTTGCGGCTGTTGACGATCTCAACCACTTTAGCCTCGATCACCTGCAGGTCCTCAAGCATCATGCGTGGGTCGTCGATCTGATACAGATCCATGACCCATCGCACAGCGCCATAGTCCAAACCGACGATGCCGGATGATCCGGCACGCCACTGCGTCTGCACCCTGAGGAACAGCTCAACCACCGGCCACGCATCAGCAATCACTTCGTAGTGCTCGTTGCGTTGACTGAGATCTGGCAGCACCAGCCCGAAGGCTGCAGCGTCATCCTCAGTTTCATCAATCGTTGCGCCACTGGCCCAATACTCAGCGGCGCCGATCAGTTTTTTCGCTTCTGCTCAACAAGCGACTCGAAGTATGCGCCAATCAATGCGCCAGCCACCATGGGCACATCAAGCAGCTGAGCCTTGGCAGCCTCAGTGAATGGCACCTCATCACCATCGGCATCCACCACGCCAGACCAGCCGACGAGCAACTCATCGGCAACGCTCTGATCTGTCACGCCATTGTCCAGATCCTCGTTGTGCTCAGCAGCCTTGAGTCGTTGCTGCACCAGCTGTTGGATCTCATTGATGCGGCTTTGTGGTAGGCGCTTGAAGACCGCATCAAATGTCGACTTTTCACGCTTGCCGCCATCAGCCGGCAGGCGGAGCACCACCGGCCAGCTGTAGCTCTGCGATTGACTGAGGACAAATGCCATGCGATCAGGTGAAGACCAGACTCATCTCATCATTGCCTGAACTGGTCGGAACCGCAATGAATGGCAGGTTGAGCATCTGGATGCCGTCCTGATCCGAGTAGGTGAGATTGCCCAAGTCGGATTGTGCAGTGGTCATCGTGACGATGTTGCCAGCCGTCTGGCCGTGCTGGAAGGTAATGCTGCCAGTGCTGCTGCCAGTAGCCGCGGCAAAGAAATCCTTGGCCGTGATCGTCGGCGCCTCAATCACTACGGTGCCGCTGGGTGCGCGGTTGGTGATCATGATCTCCTTGGTGCAACCCACCAGCTCGCGGTAGATCACATCATTGGCCATGTTGAAGCTGTAGCTCATCAGGCAGCCGGCATAGCTGAATGCTGAGAAGCTGGTGGTGTTGCCTTCCTTAAAGATCACTGGCGTTGCCTGATCGTTGTAGGTAGGCGTCGGCAGCGCTGTGTCAGTCGGTGCGTTGTAGATCCCAGTCAGCGTGAAGCTGATCACCGGGATCTGGCCCACCTCGCAGTTCATCTCGAAGGTACCGCGGCAGCCGGTCACCTTGTGGCGGATGCCGTCTTGGTGGTAGTAGATGGTTGAGCTTTCAAAGCCAGCGCTCTCTGGCGCATAGGTAGCGCTCGTGCTGGTCACTAGCGTTTCGCTGAGACCGCAGCTCCGCAGAATCGGACCATAGGCCGGTGCAGTGCCAGCAGTGCCGGAGCCAGCCAGTTCAACCTCAAACGAAACCTCGACACGCGTCTGACTGAGCAGCTGATCAGACTGACCAAGGAAGGGGCGCACCAGCTCGCGGTTCACTGTTTCGGACAGCAACGGCTGGATCTCAAGGTTCCGCACCAAGATGGCATCACTGCCTGCTGGTGTTGAGTCAGTGCCGTAGGTGGTCTCGATCTTTGCCAGGATCAGGCGCCGGCGTGTCAGAACTGATGCCATTGGTGGCTCCCCAGAGTTGAATCAACGGGCGCCGAGGCCCTGCTCAGCTTCTATCGTAGCCGCCACCATCATGCACTTAGATTCGCGACCTGCGTGCGATAACGCACGATGTAATCGCAGGCAATCACGCCAGCGGGTTGGTCTGCCTCTACCAGCTCGAAATTGACCAGGCTTGGCTGGATGTCATAGGCAACGCCGCCCAAGGTCAGATCTGCCATCAGCTTGCTGTGCATTGATTCAACCGTTGCATCAGCCTGCTGATCTGGGATGTTGCCGCGCACGATCACGGCGATCCGCACAGTGAGGCTCCAATCCAAGGTGGGCAGGCTGGTGTTCTGCTGCGCCTGATCAGTGACCGGCTCGATCACGATGGCTGGGCTTTCCCCCCTGCTCAGCGGCTCCACCCTGCTGCGATAGATCCGCGTGCTTACGCCGGTGGTGCCGGTCAGCGCCGTGCGGATCGCTGCCAAAACCTGCTCGCGCTTGGTTGTCATGCTGATGCCACCTGAACCACTGTGCAGATGATGCCCGGGATGATGGGGTGTGTCGGGCTGCTACCGGCCGGCTCTGCGTGGATATAGGCAGCGACGTTGCTTGTTGACCACATCAGCTCGATGTAGTCGTTCGTGGTTAAACCCATCACGAAGTTCACGGTGCCGATCACGTTGCCATCAACACCGCCATGGCTTGAGATGATGCTAAACCGACTGTCGCTGGCCGGCACATCACCAAGGCTGCCGGCGTTGTTCTTGCGCAGCCACACGTTGATGTCATGAATCTGAGCGTCGCTGTTGCTGAACTGAATTGAGAAGGTGATGCTGTAAATCCCTGGATGGTCGACTGTGATGCGACCGTCTGAGATGATCTTCACGCCGCGGCTTGTTGCATCAGATTGCCGCAGCTTGATGGGGTAGGCCGTGTTGGCTAGGGCTGCTACCTGTGAGGTTTCATCCCAGAAGGATCCCCAGTAACCAGGGCAGCCGTGATATGGCAACTTGTCCCATGGGGATCGGCCGTCGCCAATCTTGAAATTCTTGGTGTCGCTTTCAACGCCAGGTTCTCCCGCCATCAGCACTGGATTGAGCGCTGTCCACTGGCTGCGAGTGTTGACCTTGAAGGGACCGCTCATGTCTTCTGCAGTGCGATTTCAACAAACTTGCCGTCGCTGACAAGCATCGTCTCTCTCACGGTGTAAGCAGTCCCGTCCACGGTGATTGAATCGCCGCGAACGAGACTGCCGAAGTTAGAGAATCTGGCAGTCAGCGTGAAGTCAGTGGTGAGCACCATTCCATCGCTGATCACCTGGCTTGGCATGTCCAAGATGCCCTTAGCCGTAATGGCGCCAGCCGTACAGGTGACGCCAAAATCAGCCAAGAACCCATCCAGATTCTCTGTGAACGCCATCAGCTGTACTTCTTAGAGCCGAGAGCCACCACCGAAACAGCGCCGGTGCCAGTGCCGCCGGTCACAGTGAAGAGCACGCGAACATAGCGACGCAGGTCGTTGCTGTTCAGGTAGATCTTCTCTTGGAACGCGGTGTTAGCAGCAGCAGCAGTGAAGCCGCCACCGGTCACATCAACGAAATCACCAGAGGTGGTGGTGTTGCTGTGCTGGATCTTGGCGGTCAGGGTGACGCCAGAGCCGGCAGCAGCGGCATCGATGATGAAGGCGATGTCACCTTCATAGTCCACCAGATCAACGTTGGCAGGGGTGCCAGCGCCGGTGGATGCCACCACTGCGTTGTTGTGCAGCTCGAGCAGATCGGTTTTGGAACCGAGGTTATGGATGGTCATTGTTTAGCCCTCCGTCTGGGGGTAGAAGGTTTGCGAACCGGCTCAGGCTGTTCCTGAACCACATCAGCCACCAGTGCGATGGCTTCCACAGCTTTGCCGATACCGATCAAAAGCTTGGCGTCAGAGGGGGAAGCCTCGAGGACTTCCCCAACTCTGACAACCCGGCCCGCCAGCATCGTTTGCCGTAGGACCTTGATCAACATGATCAGAGAGTGTCGTTGCCGCGGCTGAAGGATTCAGGGTGGCGAACGGCGATGTCCACATCCTGCATCGCAACCACGCGGACGGTGCCGGAGGTGCTGTGGGTGTAGGGATCAACCATCAGATCCAGGCCAGAGAAGTAGCCGATGATCAGATCAGCGAAGTTGCCGAACCACAGATCACCAGATTCAACTTGGTTGGACAGCACACCGCGGTAGCCGTTCACCTCGTTGCCTTCCATGACGAACAGGCCGGAACCTGCGTCCTTGGCCTTGGTCTTCAGACCGCCGCGCATTGCAGCGTTCATCAGGTAGACAGGGCTGCCGAGCAGTGCGTTGGCGGTTGCCACGTCGCTCTCCAGTGCCACCACCTCAGCGAAGGTGGGGATTGCAGCGGCGAAGTTCTCGGTGCCGATGCCGGTGGTCAGCTTCAGGCCAAGAGGCTCACCGTTGGAGCCAGTGCCATAGAGACCGGCCAGATCGATCTTGAGTGCCAGCACACGGGCCAGATCGCTGCGCACCATGTTCTCCACATCAATGGAGGACTGGATCATCAGGCGACGGCTGTAGTCGGTGAAGGCCGCAACAGTCTTAGGGGTCAGGCTGACCTGATCCACGGTCTGCTGGCTCTCGGTAGGCGAGCCGGATTCAGCCACCCAGTAAGCGGTACCAGCACCGGACTGGCGGGGGATGGCGACGTTACCGGTCAGGCCGGTCAGCACAGTGGCGCCAGCTTGATCCAGAGCGGATGCGTTGCGCAGCAGATCAATGAAGCTGCCGGCATCAAGCTCGGTAGCCACCAGGTTGCCACCAGCGGTTGCAGCGCCAACGGTCAGATCACGGCGCAGCACATCCTGAGGGATGGTGATGCCACGGGACTGGCGGCCGAGCTTGGCAGCAGCAGCATCAGATGCCTCAATCTCGAATGCAGCAGCATCACGAGCCGAGCGATCGGTGGGGTTGGCGAGATAGTTGATGGCACGCAGGAAGGAGAAGCTGCGGCTCTCCTTCTCGGTGAGGCCGATTTCAGCGGCGCTCATGGTCACAGGCTCCTGTTTGATGTCGAGTTTGTCGAGCACAGCAGCGCGGGCCTCGTCGATAGAACGACCAGACTCGATCAGCTGGCGGCCGAGATCGGCCATGTTGTGCTTGTCGCACAGTGCAGAAATGCCAGCGATGCGGGAGCGCTCAGCCTCAGCGGCTTCGGCCCGCACCACGGCCAGATCAGTGGTGGTGTTTTCCATTGAAGGAATGGGATCGGGTGTTGGTGCTGCCGAGGCAGCGGACTCGGCCTCAAGGGCTCGGCCAATGCCGACGCCGGGATCAGCCGGCACCGACACAACCGAAACCTCATAAGGAGACCAGGCAGTAGCAACAAAGTCGCCGCTGCCGCGTTCCTCCATTTTGTCAATGGAGTAACCAAAGGAGACGTTTCGTAGAACGCCATCCTTGACATCGCTCAAGACTTCCTGAGCGAATGGGTTGCGGCTGAACCGCACTCGAGCGTAACCGCGTCGTTTCTTGCCATCGATATAGGCGCGTTCAACAACACCGATCACGCGATCAGGGTTGTGGTTGAACAGCAACGGTGCGCCATCGTTCAAGCGGCTGAGATCAGCAGCCTTGGCGTCATGGCTGAGAATCTCGTTGCCGAAGTAACGGGCAACAGGAAACTCAGAGCTGAAGGGAAACTCATAGGTGCGATCCTCCACCTCATCGAAGGTGGTTAGCTCAGCGCGTTGGTGGCGGCCAATGCCGGGCATGGTGCGCTCCTCGCCAGTGGCCTCCTCAAACATGATGGAATCCATCTCGTTGTCAGCCAGCCATTGGCGCGCCTCGTCAGGCGTGAACTGCTGCGCATCGAACCGCACTGCTTGAATCTCGCTCTCGCCTTCCTTGATGCCATAGATGAAATCAACGCCTTCACCACCAGCGTTGTTCTCACGACGCAGTTCGTCGTACTGATCGGGGTCAGTCATACGGGCAGCGTGCTCATTTGGATAAGGCCGCGCCTCTTCCATCTTTCTATCCTGCAATGCCTTGATTCTATCGGCCTTTGCGTTAGCCCAACTCTGACCGGGATCGCCGCCCCATGCCGCCCATGCAACGCGACCGGGTGATGGATAGCCATCCTCATCAGGGCTGAAGCCCTCGCCTTGCTTGTCAACCTCATGGCGCGCAAACCATGCCGCCATCGTGATCACGGTGTCGGCGCTCAGTTCATCACCGCTCAGGATCTGACGCGCTCTGGCCGCGGCCACCTCAGTGCCGCCAGCTTCGCCATCAGATTTCCAGTCGCGATAGCGCTGCGCTTCTTCCCTCATGCCATCAGTTGGCATCAGGTCGATCTGCTCGCCAGCAACGATTGCCATCAGTCCTCAGTCGCCTCAGTTGGATCCTCAAGCACGGACTCTTCTTCGTATTCCTCTTCCTCCATCGGCGGATCGGTCTCATCAAATGCAGGCGTTGCACCCATGCCAACAGCAGGCTGCACACCACCGCCGCTGTTCACCTCGCTCGGATCTGTATCCGTCACGATGTCCATCTCATCGAGCATGGCCAGCTCCGCCTGACGTGCCACCAGTACATCATCAAGATCGCCGCCTTGCTCAGCGATCACCTGGCCCAGTGTCTTGAAGCCACAGCGCACCGCGGTCTTGTAGGCATCCACCTCACGCTGCGGATCCACCCACTCCCAGCTACGTGGCACCCACCGGCTGGCGCGATAGCGATCAGGATTGGTCTCATAGCCCGGCAGGTTCAGCGTGCCGCTCAGCACGGCCATGTCAAGCCATGCCTCAAACACCTGCTGGTGGAAGTTCTCCACCATGTAACGCTGCAGCACGCGATACGTGTCGCGCTCCTCCAACAGGCTCAGCCGGCTGCTGCTGTAGTTGCTCTCTGAGAAGTTCTTGCTGATGCTCTCGAAGCTGACGCCAACGCCAGCCGCCACAGCACGCAGCATTGAACGCGTGAACGGTTCCAGCTGCCCGTCGGGGGCATTCAGATCCGGCACCGATACCGACTCACCAGGGGCCAGATACTTGAACACACCGGGAGTGAACTCGCTCACCCGGTCGCCGTCGTAAACCTCATCACCGATCAGCTCGCCCTCAGGGCTGCTGATGAAGCCCATCAACGCGGAGCTTGCACGAGCGCGCACCACCTCAGCCTCCTCGTAGCCCTGCAGCATGTGCAGCCGCATCAGCGCTGACGCGAACCACGTCACGCCACGCGTTTGCCCCGGCCGCTCCGGCAGGAATAGGTGAATCACCTCATCAGCAGGAACACGCACGCGGCGGCCATTGGTGCGCGGGTTGCCGGCATAAGTATCGCCAGGGTGGTTCGCGTAGAAGTGGTAAGCCTGGGGCCGCAGGTAACCATCCACCTCGATGCCCATCCGCACGGTGTTGCCTTCAGCAGCCTGTGGGATGTCGTCGTCGATCAGGTAATCAGCCTCGAGCACCTGCAACGCAAACGGCACCTTGCTATCACCGAACGGCCGGCGGATCATCCGCACGAACACCTCGCCGCTCTCCGCCATGCTGCGCACCAGCAGCCGCTCGATGTCATGGAAGCCAAGGATGCCGCTCACATCACAGCGGCTCTTGTGCATCCACTTCTCCCATGCCTCGTGGATCTGGCCATTGATGGCCTCATCCAATCGGCCACCACGCAGCATCCGCACCTGCCCCTGATGGCGGATGCCGTGACCGATCACGTTGTTCTGGATCGCCCGTAATGCCTGCCGCGCATAGTCGTTATCGCGGCACAGCTGACGCGCGCGATTCCGCAACGCCTTGAAGCTGCTCTTGATTTCGCTGTCGGCACTGGTGCCACTAGTCACCCAGTCAGCCGTCAACCTGCTGACACGCGCACCCTGATACGCACGCCGATGGGGCCGTACCGGCTCAAACCCCATTGCCTTGAACAGCCGCGTGCGCAATCCCATCAGAACCTCACGAACAGGTTGTGCGGATTGCCGAGACCATTGGCCATCAGCTGCGCCATCTGCTCTCGCTTCACCTCAGCCTTCAGCTTAGATTCCAGCGCCATCAGATCACTCAGGCTGTAACGGCTCAGGCTGCGGTTGCCGATGCTGTACTGCTGCACTGCACCACCGCTGATCAGCGATCGGATTGCAGCCTGCACAGCCGCCAGATCCTGCTCGAGCTGCGTGCGGCCATCAAACGCACCGGGTGTGCCTGCATAGCTCAGCGCCGCCAGCACCTCAAGCTGCCCTGCACCCAGCGTGATCACTGAGCCGGCCTTGCTCGCAATCGCCTGCCAATACCACTGCCCAGCATCGAATCCAGCGCTGGTGGCCGCCGAGATCGTGAACTCCCAGCCCGTGCCGTATGCGGTGCCAGTTACGTTTGAACCCTCGCTGGCCGCGTCAAATCTCAACCAGTAGGTCAGCGAATAGTCCGCGCTGCTAACGGTGTTGCCCAGGTTGTCGACGCCAGCATCATCCCGCCACTGGATCGTGTCGCCGGATCGGATTGATGCAGGGATCTTCACGGCCTCACCAGTTGCTCACGAACGCTGGCGCAGCCGCAGGTGCTGCTCTCTTCCTTGATCTTAGCGGTGCTCTCTTGCCCTCCTCCAGTTGCACTCTTAACTGATCCCACATCGTTGCCTGATTCATCCTCCGGCCATACAGCAACATCGCCGCATATGCATAGACCATGCAATCCAGCGCTTCGTTGCGATCGCCTGCCTTCTTTACCCATTCTCGAATCGGGAACCCGCGGTGATACCGCAATGCCTGCCGTTCGCTGGTCACCTGCCTGAAGTATTCATCATCAGCGGCCATGCCGAAGTTCAACCCGCCAGCCTGTTGGTTGTGGCGCAGCCGGCCGAACAGCGTCGTCTTGATCGTGTCGGTGCCCAGCTGATACAGCGTCACGCCACGCTTCAGCACCTTGCCGCGCCAGTTCACGTCAACCTTGCTGCCCTTGCCAACGGCTGGGCTATTGCGCCTGCTGCTGCCCTTGATCGCTACCACGCCTTGGCCCACACGATCTCGCACGTAGCGGTACACCTCATGCGTGCAGTGGCCGCCAGAGTCCACAGCCATCTGCGCGACCTTCAACGTCTTGCCGTTCTCCGTGTCCCACTCAGTCGCCAGCACCTGATCGAGCTGGCCCCATACCTCCGTCTGCGTTGGGTCACCCATCAGCTCCTGATGCCAGATCATCCAGCCCGTCTCACCCTCGCCCCATCCCCAGACCGTCACCGCTAGCCGGTTGTCCTGCACGTCAACGCCAGCAGTGAGCAGCACCACGCCAGCAGGGCACAGCCCACTGCGATACGCGAGCCGGCGCTCCATCAATCCATCGGCGCTGATCTTCGCCGCATAGTCCTCTTCCCATGTCTCCGCCAAGCGCGTGTTCACGAACGCCTTAAGGGCCGGTGCATCGCCCTTGGCCCGTAGGAAATCATCCACCAGCTGCTCCCAGCTGCACCAGCCCAGTGGGCTGTAGAGCCCGCTCAGCTGGAAGCCAGCCGTTCGGCCATTGCCGGCCGGTGCCGTTGCACGCCACTCACCAGCACGCAGCATCGCCGGCTTGTGCAGTTCCTCGAATCGCTCGCCGCAGTGCTCGCACTGATAGCGCACGGTCTCCGGCTTGCGCTCATCCCACTTCAACTGCCCCCACTTCAGCCATTCCATCGCGCCGCACTTCGGGCATGGCACATAGAACCGCCGCTGATCGCTGCGCAGATACTCCGCCTCGATGCGGCTGAAGTCCTTCACGGTCGGTGTACTGGTCAGCAGGATCTTTCGTCGCGCGAACGTCGTCGTCCTGCGCTCCGCCAGCGCCACCGGGTCGCCCTCGCCGTCCACATCACTAGGGAAGCCGTCTACCTCATCGCAGAACAGGTACCGACAAGGCGCTGATCGCAAACCCGTCGCGCTATTGGCACCCGTCAACAACATGATGCCGCCGCTGAACTCCTTGCTGAACATCGTGTTGCCGGAGTCCCGCGCCCTGGCAGGTGCGATCTTCTCCGCCAGACACGGTGTCTCCGTGATCATGCTCTCCAGCCGTTGCTTGCTCAGCCGCTTCGCCATCTCCACTGTCGGCTGCACGCACAGCATCGGGCCTGGTGCATGGTCGATCACGTAGCCCAGCCAGTTGCTGCCGGCCTCCGTCTTGCCGGTCTGCGCCGCAAACATCATCACCACCCGCTGCACCGTGCTCTCGCTGCTCAGGCAGTCCATCGGCTCTCGCAGGTATGGCGTGCGATCAGTGCGCCATGGCCCCGGCTCCGCGCTTGCCTTGCTACTCAGTCGCCGATACCGATCAGCCCACTCGCTCACCGTTAGCGGCTGCTCAGGTCGCAGCCCATCAAAGAACCCATCACGCCAAGCGCTATTCATTGCACAGCTCCACCAGCGCCGCACGGTGCTCCTGCGTCAGCACCTGATGGATCACCGTCGGATCCGTCTCACCAGCCAGCTGGTGGCTCAGACGATCCGCCAAATTCGCCAATGCTTCCCGCACGCCGCGGCCAACCTTAAACGCCTCCCTCTTCACTTCATCAGCAGGCACCAGCTCACCACGCTGCTGCGTCACCTGCAGCTTCGCCAGCTCTGCCTGGTAGTGCTCACGCCGTGCCCTGCTCTCATTCAGATCCGGGATCGCATCATCCGGCAGCCCATTCACGCGGCGCTTCAACTCATCCGCATCGCGTGGTGGTGGCACCGCCTCAATCACAGGATCCGGGCGGCTCACCTTGCTCTGCGCATTGGCAACCGTGTTCTTGTTCCACAGCTCCAGCGCTAGGTCGCGATCCAGCCACCGCTTGTTGTCCTTGACCACAACAGCAGCAGCGATCCTGCTCTTGGTCGCATGGGTCACTGCCCCCTTGCTGCAACCCCTGATCGCTGCAAACTCAGCGAACGTGACTAGCACTCAGTAAAACGAAACCGAGTTTAGTTTAAATACCACTAAACCGTGTTAAACCCTCTTAGGGCGTGTCTTATCTAAGACGCGTGAGATCCCTTGCGGCGCAAGGGTTTAGAGCGTTTGGCGTCTGACGCTAGACAAAAAAAGGGGCACGCGATCACCA
>Ga0315900_10001572_pt1 | contig 36408 bp, 34 predicted proteins | sample LakEriMetagenome_FD_203521 | JGI IMG/M metagenome (GOLD analysis project Ga0315900, IMG submission 203521) | Freshwater fungal communities from buoy surface, Lake Erie, Ohio, United States - Buoy 12 MA114 | ecosystem: Environmental > Aquatic > Freshwater > Lake > Lake biofilm | place: USA: Lake...
AGCTGTGCAACCAGCTTGGTTACCTCTGCAGAGAGTGCCGTCACAGCGTCAACTGCAGCCTGTGCAGTCTCCTGAGCAGCGATTGCTGCAGAAGCTGCCTCGTCGGCGGCTTCCTGAGCGAGGATCGCAGCATCAGTTGCTGCGATCGCAGCATCAGTTGCTTCCTGAGCAGCATCGAGTGCTGAGTTAGCAGCCTCTTCTGATGGATCAAACACTGTGACAGTGTCATAAACAGCAACACGACCTGCAGTTGGAAGCGCGAGATAACCTTTCGCAACTGCCACAACCTCGCCGGCTACAGTTGGCATTGTCACTGAGTAGGTGAACTTGCCGACGCCATGAGTTGCTGCGGCAACCGTGACGGTCTCGACAGTCGCACCGGTAATTGCTGGAGTGGCAGTCACTCCACCAGTGTCAAACAAGCTGACGAGCGTTTGATTTCCAATTGGTCGATTTGCAGCATCAAGTACGGTGACTGTGACCTTTGCAGCTTCGCCTGGCTTGTAGGTGCGCTTGTCAAAGGACAAAGTGAAGGACGCTGCATTACCCGAGATGATCAAGTCAACCTCATTGGTAACAACCTGGGTTGTTGGCAAGCTAGCAGCGGTAGTACCGAATGCGAAGTTAGCCAACTTGATCTTTGTTGTTCCAGAATCAACTATTTTTACACCGCATGTGCCGTACCCAAGTGCGACAGTGGCACTTACAGTACAGCTATCAGCATTAGTTGAGTTCGCTACAACTCTTGTGTCAGAGCTGTGAACAAACATCGAAACGTTCGATGTCACCAGATTCTGAGCAGAATCCTTCGGTGTGACGCGAAGGACTGACTGTGAATCTGACGCAAGAACACCTGTTGTGGTTACCCCAGTTGGCAATGCAAGAGCCGCGGTAGCCGCAGCACCAGAGAACGTCAAGGACTTTGATGTCCATGTTGCCATGTTGGTAGAACTCAGGGTAACCGTTGCCACGCCAGCAGTTCCATCACTCCATACGGTCAATGTGTCCGCACGAGTAAGAAGGGTAACTGCCCTGAGGCGTGTCGTGTCCGTGCCTCTTGAGATGAAACCTGGACCGGTTATGACTGCAGTCACGGATTCATTGACACTTGTTCCAGTTACTGTGTTGGTATCAGCCGCATTACGAAGATCGGTTGAAATCCACGCAACAGCTTGCGGACTTGATGCAAGGCCAGCGGCTACCACAACAGAGGAATCAGCAGTCGGCAATGCCGTGTAGTAGGTACCGCCATTGATAAAGGCCTTCGAAGTTGCGCTTGATGCCTTTACATCTTTGGCGACTACAGTGATGGTGAAACTCACAGGAGCTGGTGTGGCTGCGGTCGAACTGTTATTGAACGCAGGATAGAAGGTATAGCCATACGTTCCAGCTGTTGTTGGGGTTGCAAAGTCAAACTTGAACTTTGCTGTGACGGCAGAGTTGGTGTCACCGTTTGCCCAAGCCGACTGAGTGCCAGCACCATAAGCGATCACGGAGACCGTATCAGCAGCTGAACCCGCAAATGCGATGCTCGCACCACCATTGCTAGTTCCAGTCGTTCTCACATAGGTCAATGACATCGAGTCATAGGTTGGTGTGCCTCCACCGATTCCAGTGAAGGTTGCTGTCAAGGTAGCTGTTGCAGTCTCACCGGCTGTGATGGACGCCGTGCTCGCGCTGATGGTCAAAGTTGCACCAGCTTGAACGGCACCATTCGATGGACCTGACGCGAGTACGCCAAATCCAAGAGCGGTGACTACTGCAAGCGCAATACGCTTGAAGTTTGTCTTGTTAGACATTTGTTTCCTTTCAATAGTCGTCACAGAGACGTTCTCTGTGGCGGCTTTGAGATGGGTCGCACGTGCTGACACATCTCCATCCCCACCCCGTTTCCGGTAGAGGTGAGGAAATCTGAGTATCGAACCCGTCAATTATGCCCCATCTCCCTGGGAATCTGCTGATACCAAGACCGCTTGAGCAAGGATTTTGGTCTTGGACGGGTCCAAAAGCACCCGGGTAGCTATGACTCCAGGAGTGGAGGTTAGGTCGGTTCCAGAGGTGCTTGTTGGCACCTTGACGGCGGTCTCCACAGCGGAGTCCACCATCATGATCGCAGCAAGGAGGTAGTTGCCTGAGGCAAGACGCTCCACATCGGTAGAAACATAGGAAAGGCGCAATGGCCGCCAACCTCCGTCGATCCCCACCGAAACTTCAGCTATATAGGAAGTACCAAACGCATCAAACACAATGGATTGATTCATCAAGATATTTGTGGCGCCTGATCTTGTGCTCACGATATTAGATAGCAAGAGTCCAGACTCAGTCGCAATTTGCTTCTGTTGACCAGAAAAAAGTGTTCCTAATGAGCCCAGTGAATCAGAGACCGTATATCCGGTCGGGGCTCCTTCCGCGTCAAGCCCCAAGAAAGTTAGATCAGGTAGGACTTGTGAGAATGCTCGTGGAGACGACTTCTCTATAGTTTCCGACTTGCGCTCATCAACATCATCTCTGTCTGAACTTGATTGACTTTCATCAGGTGTGGGTGGAGTGGACTTACCGCTTGATAAGTCATTCTCAATCACTCCTTCGGTTATTGAACCAGACTCCGCAGAGAAAAAGTCCCCGGTGGCAAGAGTGTTGAAACCAACAAAAGCAGATAGAAGCAGGACAAGTGAGAGCGCCACGCGTGAGCCCTTTTGGACACCCTTCTCCAACTTCCTGAAAGTGACAGATAGGAGATCCAAAGCGGTCAGTCCTCGCTCTTCATCAATAACTCGTTCCGCAAGGATGCGCTTCAGCCCGGCTCGAGCCCGAGCAACGGTGTGTCGAACGGTCTTCTCTGTGACTCCGAGCTCTTTTGCTATATCTGCTGTCGAACGACCTTCAAACTCCCACATAACCAGGGCCGCACGTTCTGCTGGTGAGAGCAACGAAATCGCCTCTCGGACAATCGCAGCATCATCCGCTGCCGCGACGGCATCAGAGTGGTCTGCATCTTGATACCAAGAAGCTTCCAGTTCGGTTGCTGCATCATCCAAGACGACAAGATGTGGTTGACGTTTTTCTCGGCGATGAATATCGATGCTCAGGTTTTCAATAACACGATGAAAATACGACCGAGCATGCTCCGAACTCTCCAGTTCGGGACAAGCTAACAAGACTCGGACCAGAGCATCTTGAACAACTTCCTCAGCCTCACTAGAGGTCTGTGTTACCCGGCGAGCATGTGACAGGAACTCGGAACGGTTCTGGACAAAGAAAGCCCCGAGTTCGGTCGCGGACCAAAGTCCGGGTGACTGGCTCAATGGGGTCATTAGTCTTGATCCTCGCTGTCAGAAAAGCTTGCCCTTGTACCCTCTAATACGCCAGACATCACCAAATGTTGCTTGAATCGGACAAATCGGGCATTTAGCTAGCCGACGCGTTGGATGTTTGGATTGAACGGATCCAACTGCTTGAGGCGAACAAAGGCCCCCTCACGCTCTTCAGGGGAACTGGTCGAGAGGACTTGTTTGACTTGCCACCCCATAAAGTCTCTCGGATAGCGAGCAAGAAGTTCATCCACGATCTCTCCCACTAAAGGCTCATTGTTCGCTTTGATGGCCGCATCCAGGGCCAACTCCATGTGATAAGCCGTTGCTCCCAATGCCTTGGCGCGAATAAATTGCTCAACGGGATTACCCGTTTGTAGCGCATCCTTGAATTTGGCATCGGCGTTGAAGGGTATGAATGCCAGCACGAAACCTGTACCCAGGCCTACTATTCCCAGAAGAGCAACTGATGCAGGGAGCGGGGGACTATCTGACTTGCTCTTGCGTCCGGGGCCGACAGTCGTGTCTTTACGCGTGGCCACTTCATAGCCTATTAGTGCACCTGTAAATAGCCATCCCCAAATACCCACCCCTATTTGGTTGATACTAATGGCCGCCTGAATGAGAAATGCAATCCACGTGGAAAACAACGCGACGAAGTAAGGATTGAATGTCTGACTTCGTCTACTAAGGCGCCAAGCGGCTCGTAAGGCATACCCCAACAGAGCGAGATAAGCGACAATAAGAGGGAAACCACCCGACGCTGAGATATCTAAGTAAATGTTGTGAGCAGTATTTGTGATTCGATCAGGAGTTGTTCGTAAGGTGGCGATCTCGCCTCGAAGTTCGCGATACCAATCTCCGTAGGAATCAAGTCCGACTCCGAATACTGGATTCTTGAGAGTCATTGCCAAACCGGCGTACCAATAGTCAAATCGAAAGAGAATTGTTTCACCAAAGACAAAGCGGGCCAACGGTCCCATGTCATAGAGCGCTAGAGCAGTGAGGCCAAAACCAAGTAAGCCCGAGAGAAAATATGGAACTTGGAAGATTCGAAGTGGCTTGAAGGAGCGCACCAAGAAGAATCCGGCAAGGCCCATACCCGCTAGATAAATCATAATTCCTTGGATTGAACCAGTTTGAAGAATAATGAATAAGTCAGTGGCAACCATCACAAGCAAGAAGACACGGAGATAGCCATTTTGCTGTGGGGCAAACGCGAGAACTGTGGCGCATATTGACGCCAAACCAAAGAAAGCAGATGAAAAATTCACATTGCCTAAAGTGGCAAACGGCGCCATGAAACTCCACGAGATCGGGTCTCTACCAGCAACTTGGAACAAGGCATAGATGGTTGTGGGTATTGCGGTCAAAACCAAAGTGTCAACTAACTTGTGGTAAAAGGACTTCTTCTGAACTATCGCCGTGGCAATCAAGATGACAACGAGACACAGATATCCCAAGAATCCGTTGTTTCGACCAAACACACCCCAAAACTGTTGATTCATTGGTGCACCACTAACCACAATGGCCATAACCATCCAAGAGACAAAGAGCCCTGAGGCGAACCACAGTCCGAGAGGTAATCGATCAAGACTTGGCTTTCCTAACAACAGAACAAAAGTCAAGGCCGAAAACGCAAAACTAGCAACGACCAACATCTTGATCAAATTGATTGGATCAAAACTCGAGAACGGGGAGATCACTAGGGTAGTAATCGGGGCCAGAGCCAGCAAGACTACTTGGAGACGCCCGAGTATCGCATCCGTACGCATACCTCAAGTGTAGAACAGTGCCTGTGAACTGCTTGCCAGCATTAGAAGTTGATTCGTTGGATCTCGCATGGAAGCCGATAGACCTCAGATTCACTCTTTTTCATAACTTGAAGAAGGGCCTTCGACCAGGAACATTCACGTACCTCGCACATGCCCCAAACAATCGAGTTTCGTGTGAGCCCACTCGGGCTCGAACCGAGGACCCGCAGATTAAAAGTCTGCTGCTCTACCCGCTGAGCTATAGGCTCTAATTTATTCTGACCCCAAGTCTATCATTTTGAAGCACAAAATAGTCTCCTGTCGCAATACGTATTGTTAATACGCATTCGATTATGAAAGTGGACCTCAATTGCAGCCTCATCGTGGAACGGGTCTCAACGTTGGGACATGCGCAAGGGCATCAGAATTCCCTAGGACTGCAGCGCGGAAGCAATTGGACTAGAAGTGTAAGTGGATAAAGCCAAAATGCTACCCTTTTCGAGTGTCACCAATTGAATGTCCATCCACGGGGGGAAGTGCCCAACGATGCCCTTGGACAAGCAGAAATGGTTGTGTGCGAGACAATCCAACAACTGGTGTCAGTGAATGTGAGACTTGCGGCTTAGTAACTCCAAGTGAAGATTTATCTCGCTTAGTTGACTATTCGGCGGGAACAATGCATGACTGGGCTGTTGGATGGGGAGGTGAAATAACGGGACCGAAAGATGACTCAAACCGAAGACTAGAGGCCATTCATCAATTGGAAGAGCAATTCAGATTTCGATCGATATTGGATTACGGATGTGGAAAAGGCGAGATGCTCAGTCAATTTTCTTCTAGATACAAGACCTATGGGGTTGAACCGGATACCTCGGCTCGGAAGTTCGCGACTCAAAGAATCCCATCTGCTTCGATTTTTGACTCCTACGACTCCGCCCAGAATCATGGGGTTCAAGTAGAAGCAATCACTCTGTTTCACGTTATTGAACACTTCTATTTACCATCTCTTGAACTAGGGAATATACGTAATCTGCTCCGTCCCGAGGGCCTTCTAATCATCGAAACACCGAATTCTTTTGACGCATTATTGACTGACTACGAATGTGCTGAATTCCAAAATTTCACTTATTGGTCCCATCATCCAATGCTTCATTCAAGAAAGTCACTTGAGCTCTTGCTTGAGAGAAATCGCTTCAGGGTATTGCAGGGTGAGGGAGCCCAACGATACTCACTTTCCAATCACCTATATTGGCTTTCCAAAGCGGCACCTGGAGGGCATGTGATTTGGAAAGACCGATTTACAGATGAAACACTAAAAAGCTACGCCCAAGATCTCATCAAGAGTGGGGGATGCGACACCCTCTGGTTAGTGGCGCAAAAAATCGACTAACGAAAACATCGAATTTTCGAAAATGGTATCGGCTTGGACACGAGAATGCATTTCCACAGGATGACTCTAGGGAAACAAATTCAAAGAGGATTTCGGGCTCTGTAGGCATCAATACTTCAAGCTAAGTGGTTCCAGCTTAGACCTGCACATGAAACTCTGGGTTTTGGAACTCTTTTGAGGCTTGGGACAGGACAGCCCGTAGTTAGAGATTTATGGTGACTGGGTCCGCGATACTCACATGAACCCGACATTAAACGTTTCGTTTGAATCAGACTTCTTCTGTGAAAGTTCCGCAAGAAGAACACTATGATTTGATATCCGGTCATTCTACGCACAAGCTCAAGAACCGATTGGACCTTCACTTCTAGATACCCCAGAGCGCCTTAGCGCTCTGGGGCAACTTCATAATACCTGTCACGATAGGAGTTGTTGCACAGCAAGTCTTAGGGGTGTTTTCGCTACTGACAAATTTAGTTACGACTTCAGGAGACACCTGACTTTCAGTGGGAGTACTCGAGTGTGGGATATTATTAAAGCGTGAAAATTCTCGTCGCGGGCGCTAAGGGATTAGTTGGTTCGGGTATTTCATCTACATTGGAGCAACATGGGTTCAATGTTATTCGGCTATCTAGAAATGAAGTGGACTTAGAGGACAAGAAAGCAACGCTTGAGTATCTCTCTGATCTCAAACCACGAGTTGTTGTTGATGCAGCTGCAAGAGTTGGTGGAGTCCTTGCTAACAACACCTTTCCAGTGGACTTCCTCATGCAAAATCTTCAAATTCAAATGAATCTAATGAACGCTGCATACTTGGCAAAAGTTTCACGCTTTGTCTTCCTGGGTTCAAGCTGCATTTATCCGCGATCCTCTCCTCAGCCGATACAGGAAGTAGAACTCATGGCTGGACCACTAGAATCCACAAATTCCGCTTATTCAATCGCAAAAATCGCTGGCATAGAACTGATAAAGGCGTACAGAAAACAATTTAACTTGGAGTGGATTTCTCTCATTCCAACAAGCCTTTATGGTCCTAACGACAACTTTAGTGTTGCTGATGGGCATGTAATTCCCTCCATGATTCGAAAATTTATCACTGCGAGAGAAAGTGGCTTGGAGTCTGTAACCCTGTGGGGAGATGGCAGCCCATTACGCGAGTTTCTGTATATTTCGGATTTGGCGGAAGCATTGATATGTTGCTTGTCAAATTACGATTCAATGATGCCTTTGAACATCGGTAGTGGTCAGGAAATATCAATCAAATCGTTGGCGGATAAGATTGTAGAGCTTGTTGGATATGAAGGAAAACTCATCTGGGACAAAAATAAGCCTAATGGCACACCCAGGAAGTTATTGGATAGCAGCAGGATAAAGAAGCTTGGTTGGGCACCGAGAGTTAGACTTGAAGAGGGCTTGGTTCAAACTATCGATTGGTATCGAGCTAATCTTGAGTTGGGGAGCGTGAGGTTATGAAGAAGACAGCCTTCATTACCGGAATAACTGGTCAAGACGGCTCATATCTCGCCGAACTCTTGATTGAGAAAGGCTATGAGGTGCATGGGCTTGTTAGAAGATCATCAAACTTTAATACCCAACGATTAGATCACATCTATCAAGAACCTCAGAGCTTGAACCGAAGCTTATATTTACATTATGGAGATTTGACTGATGGCTTTGGTGTTTCAAATTTACTACGAGAAATTCAACCCGCAGAAGTTTACAATTTGGCCGCTCAATCACATGTACAGGTTTCATTTGCAATGCCACAATACACCGGCCAGGTAGATGGAGTTGGAACCATCGGTATCCTTGAGGCGATTCGAGCGATTGATTTAGATACTAGATTCTATCAGGCAAGCACTTCAGAACTCTTTGGTTCCACGCCTCCACCCCAAAGTGAGTCTTCAACATTTCGCCCACGCAGCCCATACGCTGCAGCCAAATTGATGGCATATTGGGCAACAATAAATTATCGAGAGGCCTACGGAATGCACGCATCTAATGGCATTCTCTTCAATCATGAATCACCTCGACGAGGAGAAACTTTTGTGACAAGAAAGATTGCAAAGGCGGCGGCGGAAATCTCTCGAGGAAAACGCAAAAAAGTTTACTTGGGTAACTTAGACGCCATTCGCGATTGGGGGTATGCAAAAGAGTACGTAGAGTCTATGTGGCGAATGCTACAGATGGAATCCCCTTCAGACTATGTCATCGCAACCGGGGTCGGGGCTACTGTTCGCGACTTTCTCGAAACTTGTTTCTCCTATTTGAATCTCGACTGGCAAGAGCATGTTGAAATCGATGAGAAGTACCAAAGACCGACGGAAGTAAACGCTCTAATTGGCGATGCGACTAAGGCACGACTGATACTCAATTGGAAACCTCAAGTCATGTGGGATGAATTAGCAAGAATGATGGTCCAAGCTGAGATTGAGAAGCTTGATGCGAATACTTGATCCGCTGTTAGGGACTTGGAAAGGTGCACTGCAATCTTTACTTCGCGTCATTCGAATTTCAGCCACAAGAGGACTAGATGAAGACAATCTACTTTCAATTATTAGTCTACTTCGACCATACTCGGTTGGTTACGAGCTTATTCGGATGGGAGAAAGTAAAGATGGTGGTTACCTGTTGCCAGATGACTTGATTGGTATTGACGGTTGCTTTTCCCCTGGCGTCTCAAATATTGTTAGCTTCGAAGAAGAGCTTTTGCGGCGAGGAATTCCTTGCTTTCTTGCTGACAATTCTGTAAGTTTTAGTCCAATTGAGCACAACTTGATTCGATTTGACAAAAAACACGTCACTGGATTTGACAGTGAAAACACATTCACTTTGTCAACATGGCTAAGTCAATATGAAAAAGAATCAACGAACCTCATCCTTCAGATGGATATTGAAGGTGCTGAATACGAGGTGATACTTGCGACATCGCAAGAAAAGCTCAAACAATTTAGAATTATGGTGATAGAATTTCATAATCTTGAACATCTTCCGGATAACATTGTAGGACCCATTATTGTTGGCGCATTGAAAAAAGTTCTCAATGATTTCTTTGTAGTCCACATACACCCGAATAACGCTCGAAAGCTCAGTAGGTGGGGAAAGTTGCTAATTCCGCCCACTTTAGAGGTCACATTTCTTCGTAAAGATCGCGTAAGTCAATATCGTCCTGTAGAAAACCTTCCTCATAGTCTGGACGCAGACAATGTGAGTCACAACGACTCAATCATCCTTCCTTCGTATTGGTGGAAGAATTGATCAAAGTTGAACTAGATTCTCAAATTCCCTCGTGGCTTTATCCGTACTAAATCTGCTCATTGAGGCACTGTCCATGGTTAGCCCTAATTTTTGTCCATGTTGATGGATGAGGGCCTCAGCAAGACTTTGTGAGTCACTATAGTAAAAGCAAAGTGCTGAAAACTCGAGAATTGGGTCAGCAAATGCAGGGATAAGGAGGCGAGTATTGAACCGCAAAGCATCACCAAAAGCTCCAGTTGAGCCTCCATTCCCGTACTCCTTTATGCCAAACTTCAAGGGTGCTAATAGCACATCACACATTTCTCCAAGTTTGGAGAAATTCTCTTCACTCAACCAACCATCGCAAGCCACAATATTGAATCCGCTCGAATGAAATTTGCTTACGATTCTTTGACTTTCAAGTGTGTGATTTGATCCCAAAAATATGACCCGAACATCTGAAGAGATTTGGCTTTTGAGACGCCATAAAGCTTCCAAGACGACGTCATAGTCTCGTCGCTGAGGCGCAATCGTTCCGAGTATTCCGATGGAGTACTCATTGTCATTCACACTCTTCGTTACTTTTCGCGCGACTCGCTCCAATGTATAAGTGTAGAGGATCGTTCTACGTTTTTTTTCACACTTCGAAAATATCTCATTGGTCTTAAGAGAAACGGCTTCATTCTCAAATATCAACCGATCAGATATCATCAGAAGTCGTCTTCGGAGAAAACGTGCGAGACTCTCGGTCCTTCGTATTTGAATGAGTTGCGCGGGATTTCTTACAGTGTAAATCAATTTCCTTTTATGTGGGAAATAGGCCAGGAGACCTAGGAGTGTAAGAGTGGCAGATTCATACTCTGGTCCAGTATTGATAACAATTCGACTAACTTTGAAGCCACGAAGGAAAATTGAAAGAAAGAATGCGACTTCTCGAACAGACCGATGCTTATGTTTGAGTGCAAATACACTTCTCTCTGGCTGGAAGATAGTGGACCAATAGCTATCCTCAAATCTCACCCGAAATAGATACCAAACCTCATGTTGCTTTGAGATCACCCTATCCAACTGACTTAACAGCCCAAAGTGATCTGAGTGTTCCACGACCAAAATCTTCACAGATCACTGACCTTCACTTTATCGACAAGATATTCGGATAGCTTCTGCCGGTTATCAAAATTCACTTCTTTGTGCTGTTGTTCTTGTTTGAAATTAGTGAATATTACTTTCTTAGGCGAGCGCTGAAACGCAAAACTGCCGGCAGAAGTTTCGCCTATCGCGATAACTTTTCTGGCCATATCTACTGCGGAGGATAGGCTCATAGAGGTCCAGGTAGTTGTTTCAACACCAAACTCTATCTGGATCAATTTATCGAAGCTTTGTGACACTCCTAGATGAGATCTAGGGTGGTGCCTTATGCCTATGCGATCAGGTTGTAGAGTTTTTATCTCCCTGCAGGTACTAAGAAATTCATCTATTGCCTCTTGAAACGCCGCTTTCGTATCCAGAAGAGGGACAATAATAAGTACTGTTTGCTCTGATCTAAATACTTCAATTGGTGGAACGGTAGCAAAACTGACAGCCACTATCTCATCGGCATTCACTTGTTGGGTCAAGTTGCTTACATCAAGTGGATGAGAGCAAAGGGCGAAGTCCAATCGCTCGCTTCCATGAAATGCGCTTGTTGAGTTTTTCCAAAAATCAAAAGTTCCCAAGATGATTCTATGTACGATGCACCTTTGAAGCAATTCCCAGTAGTAAATCGTTTTTCTCAGAGAAGTTCTTACCACGTGAATGAAGTTTTTTGATCTCCTCAGTTGAGAAGGAGATTCAAACGTGGCGCAGGAAGTGGGTCTTAAGACTCCAGCAACACATGAATTACGCACTGAGTATTTCAAACCGATCAGATCTTGAAGTTCTGTGGTGGTATGGAAGAGGCACAACTTGGGCCGTGCCTGGATATAAATCTCTAGAATCTTCTTAAAATTCGAGAGGTTTCTCAGGTATTTTTGAAGAGGCCTTCCCTTTGGGGACTGATAAATAGAATATAACTCCATTACAAAGTAGCTTGCTATGTCCCCTCTTTTTTTGTAGTTCTCTAATGACCTGCGAAGTTCGCTTGGCTCAAAATAGTTATTCGTGATTATGTGCACTTGAATTGGAGCTTTTGCCTTCAAGCAAAGTATTTCATCCATTATCTCGTTCATCAAAATGTATGGATTTGAGCAGTTGATTACTATGGATAGAGATTCTTGATGTCGATTGACCAAATCGTGCGCATTCTGGACAAATCTATTCATTGACATCCCAACTATTCCAAGAAATTAGATTGATCTGAACATAGTAAACACAATGAGACACCAAATGTATATCAAATTGCTTCTCCTGAACTCTTCTTTTCCAATTCTACTTATACTTCTTTTTGCTTTGCACTAAGCATCAGGTCTGCCTCCCGCATGTCTTTGCGCGCGTTCAATTACTACCAGCTTGTTCGTCCGCCATCAATAACTAAATTATGTCCTGTCATATAGGACGACGCTTCTGAGCATAGGAATTGAATTGCTGATCTATATTCATCTACTTCGGCCATTCGACCTAAGGGGATCAGGTGGCACAATTTATTTATAAAATCCTCGTCTTGGTGATCGAAAATTCCACCAGGAGACAAAGCATTCACTCTGACACCTGATGTAGACCAATAAGTAGCCAAATACCTGGTTAATCCAATCAAACCTGATTTGATAACGGAATAAGTAACTGGCTTTACTGGCTGGCTATCTTTATCCATATTAGGTTGTTCATAGATTCTTTGGTCAGGAGCGACAATCGACAGGTCAGATGCAATATTGACTATTACGCCTGCTCCACGGGAACTCATTGCAGATCCAAAGATCTTGGAACAGATAAATGCACCAGTTAATCCTACTGCAATTTCCCTATGCCAAGCTAATAAGTCAAATTTTTCGAGTCTAGATTTGTCTCCCGCACCGTTAATATTTCCGTAACTTGGATTGATTGCAGCATTATTTATAAGGATTGAAATCGCTACATTTTGATTGCTTAGATTTTCATACAATTTGATCATATCTATTTCAGAAGTGATATCTGACTTGGCAGTTAGTATTTCTCTCTTAGGAAATTCTCTACTGAGCTTGTCTCCAGCTTGCAGTAAATTGACTCCATCGATATCTTGTAGGACTACATCCGCTCCGGCCTCTAAAAGCGCATAGGCGTGCTGTATGCCCATCAATCCTGCAGCTCCAGTTATTAGGGCATACTTTCCATGCAACGAAAATCGAGAGTTCATATTTTGAAGATTTGAGTTCATATACTTTGACCACCATCAATTGGTAGGATGACACCAGTAATATTCCTGACACGTGGATTTGCCAGAAAGGCAACTGCTTCTGCTATTTCCGTAGGATCTATGAAGTCTCTTAGTGGAACATTCGCATTGAGATAAGACTCTGTCGTCTCGGAGTCGCTTTTCCATCTTGTTTCCCAAATTGAGCCTTTGAACATAACGTTACCTGGTGAAATTGCGTTGAATCGAACTCCTTGTGGTGCATACTTCCTGGCCATCTTCTTGATGTACATTTCTAAAGCCGCTTTAGCAGAGGCATATTCAATGGGACACTCCACAGAGGGGTCTGATGCACAAATGGATGAAATTGCGATGACCTGACCTTTACTTCTGATTAGGTGGGGCAGGGCGGCTTCAACTAGAAATACAGTGGATTTCAGGTTAATCGCAAGAAAGTAGTCCCAAGACTCATCCAAGTCTGTTATTGAAGATGATTTTGCACCACTTCCGACATTACAGACAAGGAGATCAATTTTGCCATGCTCTTCGATTACAGCACTCACTAACCGTTGACATTCATTTCTCAAAGTTACATCTGCTGCGTAGAATGACCTTTCGGATAAGATCTCGATGTCGCTAACTCTTCTCGAATTTCGGAGGGCTACAAAACCGTCAGCGTTGATTCGAGTGGCGATTGCTTCTCCAATTCCTCTCGTTGAACCAGACACTAAAGCTATATTTTGATTAGACAACATTCACTTCCGTCATGTATTGGGACACTTGGCTCGTATATGACTTTATAGCTTGAAGATGATCACCGTTCCGTGCTCTAGCAGTCTGTAAGATGATGTTTCCAGAGTAGCCACTTTGTTCCAGTCGGGAAAATACTTTTGGGAAGTTTACGTCTCCCTGACCAAGCGGGACTGAGATTCCTCCAAGGGGCCGGTCCTTTACATGAACATTGATTATACGATCACCATAGCTACCTATTTCTTCATCTGGGTCATACCCTAATGCGGCACTGTTTCCCATATCATAATTTACACCAAAAAGATTGTCTGGAAAGAGTGACAAAAATTTCATGAACTGTCCCGGATCTAAGTCAGTTTCAAATGCAATCTTCAAATCATTGCTGTCAAGTATGTCAACCACTTGAGAAAAGAAGTCCCTCACATGTAGATAGTCAACATTTCGCATCATGGATGAATGGTCTACGAGCGGGATAACCAAAATTCTAGCTCCAATCGGAGCCATTGCTTGAGCAATGGTTGTTATTCCCTCAATTACTCTCGACTCGAGAGTTTTCCATGGTGGATTCTCCATAAAGTAGTCACAAGTAATTGATGATACCTCTATCCCCCATTTATCTTTGAGGCTATTTATCTCTGCTTGACCCTGCTTCAGAAGCAACGGGTTTGAAGCGAAGTCTTTGGAATCAATCGTCCACTCAAGGCGTCTTAGGCCAAGTTGAAAGAGAAGCTCAAATTCCTGTTGCCAGGTCTCCCATGGAAATGATTGTATTTTGTTGTCATATAGAGGCGAAAGTCTTCCTTGCATCACACCAATTCTTGTAGAGACGACGATCGACTCTTTAGTCATACATTTCCCTTTGCGGCCAAACGAAGACGATGAACGAGTGCAGTGTACAATGGGACCAGATTGATTGGTCATGGTTTCAATCGCAATTTGTCACCAAATTCACTTTGATATTCTCTGTTCAGCAAATTCAGCTGCTCTATTTCTCGCCGAAAAGGAGAAAAGGTTTTGTGGCATGTTTTTTATCCTCTTGCAGAGTTCAAGAATTAGAGTCAATTCATGCGTATGCTATTCTCGGGCATGGCCAATATCCATCCTGACGAATTGCTCCCAGTGGATTGTTGGGAGACAGGAAAGACACTGTCTAAAGGATACACCGACGGTGTCTTAATTGAGAGACTTGTTACTCAATTCCACAAAGATCAATTGTCAAGACAGCACTTGGATTCTTTTTGGTCTATCCGACAATGTCACTTACTTCTAGGTTATGGTCTGGCGTGTTCTTCCATCGCTAGTCCCACCGTTGCCGACGTTGGTGGAGGTAATGGCTATATGTTCGATTGGATAAGGCTGTCTTATCCATCGCAGGACTTACATTGGACGATTTTTGAATCGAGGGAAGTTGCTGAAGCTTATGCAAGAATTTCAAAGGGGCCTCTAAAGTATCGTTCAAGCTCTGAACTAGATGCCTCAATGAGATTCGATTTGACTATCTTGTCTGGCGCTCTACAGTACCTTGAAAATTGGCAAGAGATTCTAGACTTGTCGTTCAGAATTTCTAAATTTGTGCTCATCATGAGAACTCCTCTTATTGACTCAGTTGACAGTAAAGTTTTCATTCAAAAGCCTAAGACCGGTCTGTACGAAACCTCGGATGCGTCCTGGCCAATAAGGCTGATATCTCGGAAAGAATTTGAAAGCCACACGAGTTCACGAGCTCAATTGATTTTTTCTGCCCACGATCCACAAGAACTCTTCCCTTGGAGCGCCGATCTACTCCCCATGGAAACTTTTCTTTTCAGAACTCCTAATCTAGTAGTTGCATAGAAATTTTCAGCTATTTTCGTGGTCCAAAGTTTCTACTAGTTCGAGCAAGACGCCTTCAAAACCTCGAAGATAGCAAGCTTTTACGCGCTTATCAGGTGATATTTCCGGCTCATTGATAGAGTGAAATCCCTCCTTTCTAAGGCGTTGTACAAGTTCATCCACATCTTGTGTGTTCAAAGCTATATGAGTGATTCCGCGTGAATAGGTGCTTCTTTCCCAAAAGGGCGACGAATGAGATGATTTATAATGTAACAGTTCGACCATAGTAGCATCGTTTGACTTGAGTTTGACTGTTTGAACTTGAACATCGACGAGTCCTAGTAGCCGATCTACAAAATCCCCTGACTCAAGTTGGTTAGATACAATCTGAAAACCCAAAAGATCAACCCAAAATCGGATACCGCCCTGTAAATCGCTGACGACTATGCCAGTGTGTCGTACTCCGGAGATCACTGCAATTGTTCTCCTATGGCTTCACCAAGCACTGCAATGCCTTCAAGGAGGGCATCATCAGAGATTGTTAGAGGGGGGCCAATTTTTATTGACTCTCGGCCAGTATGAACCACCAGCAAACCCTTCTGCATACACTTTTCGGCAATACTGCTAGCGAGTGTCGGATTTGGAGTTCCATCTTCGGGATGCTGAATTATGACCGAGGCAACTAACCCTTTTCCATAGACGCCACCAATGACCTTATCGAATCTTGCCTTGAGTTTATCCAACTCCTTATGAAGTATTTTTCCTTTTCTCTCACTTTCACTCACTAAATTCTTGGCTTCTATCTCCTCGAGTACCGCCAGTCCTGCTGCACACATTACGGGATTTCCTGAATGCGTGCTACTCATATTACCGATCTCAGGCAAGTCCATAATTGCCGTCGAGCCTATAACACCTGAAATTGGAAATCCTCCACCCATGCCCTTTCCAACGCACAACAAATCTGCCCTGACTCCATAATGCTCATACCCAAATCTTCGACCCGTACGACCAAACCCTGATTGCATTTCGTCAAAACATAAGAGAATTCCATACCTGTCACATAAGTCACGCAATTCCCTCACATAATCGATTGGGTAGAAGACAGCAGCCCAGCCTTGGAAAGTTTCTAACATAACTCCCGAAACATCAGCTTGCATCGAAATTCCAAGCGCTTCTAGTCGACGAAGGGATTCATCCAAAAAAGTCTTTGCACTAGATCCTTGCAAAATCCATGGATAAGGAAATTCAATGTGGACAATGTCTGATCTCTCCTGCTCAATCCATGCCTTCTGATTCTTATTGTCCGATAGGGATTGAGCTCCCAAAGTACGCCCATGCCAATTGCCGGAAATTGCGAGAACGACGTTCTTTACTTTTCCTGAATTCTGACCATGCATTTTCATCAACTTGAATGCAGCTTCAGTGGCTTCTGTACCCGCAGAGAGTAGGAAAGCCTTTTCAAAATCGGGTCCAGCAAAACCAACTAGTTTCCGGAGATATTCAGCTCGAATTTGATTCGGATAAGCGTAACAACCCAGAATAGGAAGCGTCACCGCCTGCTGGACTCGACTAATCAGGTGACCATTACCGTGTCCAATATTTGCTACGAAAATCATGGATGTAAAGTCAATCCACCGATTCCCTGCGTGGTCATTGATAGTGTGCCCGCTCGCGCTTTTCCAAACAAGAGGTAACTGACCGTGCATAGAACGTGATTCATACTTATCTAAAGTACTTAGAATGTCCTCAGAGCCAGGAGCAGGAATTGGTGTCGAAATTTTGCGATGCGCCGTTAGAACTCGCGGAACACTTATTGGTTTTCGTGAAAAAGCATAGGTACTCACTTACTGTCTCCAAAAAGAATCGCGAACAATTCAGGTTTCCTAGTAATCATCGCATGAGCCACTTCCATGTCGCTTTCCCCGTCAATTTCAATTGTGTCCGTTGTGATAAAGGGCAAAACATTATCACCGTGAAGATTGCCAGATTTCCTTATGTAGCCAGGGAAGATAATATCAACATAGCCATTTGGGGAATATGTTAGTGGATACGTTTGGCGGGCCTCATTTGCATGGTCTAGAGCATGAAGACCTGTAAATACCGTGACTAGTCTTCCGTCTTCACCTAATTCGAAGGATTTATATGCTGATTCTGACATCACATGAACTGATCTAATTGCGGTTGCTCTTGAGCCAACCAATAAGGCGACTTGAATCGCTTCATTGACCACTTGAGGATCTCGAAAAGGTGTCGTTGGGCGAAGGTGGACAACCAAATCCGGAATTTTACCTTCCTTGTCAAAAAAATCTAGGGCATGCAGGACAAATTCTTTATCCGTTGAAGTATCAGAAGAAATGGCTTCTGGTCTCAAAAAAGGAATTTCTGCTCCCGCATTTTTTGCCACTTCTGCATACTGTTCAGAATTTGTACTAACTATCGTTCTCGTAATCAAAGAAGTTGCCACGGAAGCAGCAATTGACCACTCCAAAAGTGATTTCCCTTGGATTTCACGCAAGTTCTTGTGAGGGACGCCTTTCGAACCTGATCTCGCAGGTATGAGGCCAACCACGTATCGTCTATCTTGGGACACTAATCCTCAACTTTTCTCGCGTTGCCTGCTCAGCCTGGCTCAAAGTCTTCTGTCCATTTCCCAAAATTTTCGGAATTGCTCTCACGGTTTCAACAAAATTCGTCAATGCATGAACTTCAATTGACGCCGCTTGATCAGAACCATACATCGCACGATCCAAAGTAATATGGCGCTCTAAAGAGGTTGCACCTAAAGCCACTGCGGCCGAACAAACCTTAATAAGAGACGTTTCATGACCCGAATAGCCAACATCTACCGCGTATCGTTCTCTCAACATTGGAATACAAAGTAGATTCGCATCTTCGTCTTTCATTGGATAGCTGCTATTACAGTGCATAAGCTCAAATGGACAATCCTCGCTTCGAAAGATTTCGACTACAGCATCAATTTCCTCTAACGTTGACATGCCCGTCGATATAAAGGTCTTCTTTCTTTCGGACGCAATCAATTCCAGTAAAGGGAGGTGACCCAACATGGGCGATGCGACCTTATTGAAGGCACAATCAAACTGTCGAATAAATGCCTGTGATTCCAGGTCCCAAGCAGATGCAGACCATTGAATGCCAATTCTCTTGCAATAGTCATCAATTTCTTGATATTGACTTTCGGAGAACTCCAGACCATTTTTTTGGTCTCGTTGAGTACTGCCCCAAGGACTCTCACGGGGGGAGTCAAGGAATTCATTAGAGTAAACTTTGTTGACAGTGCGTTTTTGAAATTTCACTGCGTCAAATCCAGCATGAGCTGCCGCATCAATCAATTTCTTGGCAATCTCCAAGTCCCCATTATGGTTTATCCCAATTTCCGCAATCAGGTACAGAGCCACTTAGTTCTCCTTAGTTGATTCCTGTCGTTCCTAACAAGAATTCTATCCCTTCTCGAACAAAACCATGACCCCCTCTGCTCCCCAATACATGTGTCGCAACAGCGCGGACTAATGAATGAGCATCACTCGGCGCAAAAGACAGTCCCGCCTTCCTCATGACCTCTAGATCATTTATATCGTTACCAAAATAGACAATGCCCGCGTAAGGATTCTTTTGGTCTTTGCGGTGAATTCCTGTCCAGGCATCGATAAACTCAGATTTATTGCTTTCTCCAACGTAACAAGTAATCCCCATCTTCTGACATCTCTTGCTCACCACTTCATTTGTCTCGGTCGACAACACAAAAACATCTATAGTCCTATTGGCAATCTCAATGTACTTGAGTAGTTGAGAAACCCCCAGACTATCAGCACGCGAACAACGTACAGCTTCTCGACCCTCTTCATCAATAAAGACAAGATTGTCTGTGAATACACCATCAAAATCAAATACAACTGTGTGAAAGTTATGCATCAAAACCTAACTCTATTTCCACATATTCACACAAAGTATGGCCCAAAAGCAAATGCAACTCTTGAATTCGAGCGGTCTCATTAGATTCAATCACGATGGCTTGATCAACAAGATCTAATGCGGGTCCTCCACCTTTACCTAGCAAACCAATAGTTATGACTCCCAATTCCTTGGCTCGACGAAGTGCCTGCAAAACATTTTCGCTACGTCCAGAAGTCGTCAACACAATCAATACGTCATTCTCTTTTGCTAGTCCCTCAAGTTGACGAGAGAAAACCTCCTCATACCCAAAGTCATTGGCAATACATGTTAGAACTGAGGTATCAGAATTCAGAGAAATAGATGGTAGCGGTCTTCTATTAGTTCGAAAGCGACCTATTAGCTCCGCAGCTAGATGAGAACTTTCGGCGGCACTTCCGCCATTGCCACACCAAAAAATTGTGTTCCCTTGACGTAAAGCCTCTGCAAGTATAGAAGCAGATGCAAAAAAAGCTTGATTATGTGAATTGTCTAATTTATCAAGTAGGTCTTTCAGAAGCACTATTTTGGATGACAAGAGCAAGCCGGGATCCATTCCCATACCCTAGCGGATTTTCTGAGCCGCTGTAATCGCCTAGACAAGTTTCGGAGGTATTCGAACCCTCGACGTACCAGAGTTACATTTTGAGAGTATTTTGATGACTGATCTGGTGCCATTCTAATCAATCAAGTAACTTCCTTGAATCAGTAATCCAAGTGACGACTTATTGGAAATAACTCTCGCTGGAACTCCCGCGAGCGTTTGGTTCCCATCCGGGAAACTCCGATTTACGACGGCGTTAGCTCCAACGACTGTTCCATTACCGATCCTGATCGGCCCAAAAATCTTAGCTCCTGGACCAAGATAGCAATCATCTCCGATTTCAGGCGCTTCCGAATTCGCACCCGCCCTTGTTCCGATTGTGACTCCAGGATGTATTCGACAATTAGCCCCAATCCTTGCACCGCCATTTACGATGAGAGTACCACGATGCGCAATTGATAAACCAGGTCCAAAAGTATTTGGAGAAATTGAAAAACCCATTCTTGATGATGAGCGCCAAAGGAGAAAGCGTGCAAGCCAGATGAAAGGGAATGGAAACTGACAATTCAGAACAAACTCAAGTTTCCTCAGACGAGCTTCAAAGCGATAGACATCATTGATCAAAAAACTGAAAGGAAATTTTCTAAGTCCGAGTGACTTTCTATCCGCCTCTCTATATCGGCGATAATCCTTATAACTTCTAATCATGCCTTCAGTTTAGCAAGGCAAGTCTGTCGTATGGGTTCTTCTCTTCGGCCCAAAAATTTGATTTTCAGAGGTATTTCGAAAGTTCAGGTGGTTTGTGCATGACTAGCGATAAGTCATTGAAAGTTGATGTGCCTACAAAATACCAGATCGCTATAAGTTGATAAAATTTCTGATCAATCGCTCACCTGCTGAATGAGATTTTTCAGGATGAAATTGCACCCCAAACACATTACTCCGTTGCACGATAGCGGAATAATTTCGCTCATGCTCAATCGTTGCTGCTGTAAAGTGGTTTGAGCTTGCGAGAGCAAACGAATGATTGTGATAAAAGACAGGTCGTACCACTGACTCTAGTAAGGAGCATTCTTTTACTTGAGTTACTTTTTGCCAGCCGACGTTGGGGACTCTAAACTCTGAAGAAGAATTCATCGCCATTAGGGTTCCGCTCAATAAGCCAATACCATGTAGTTCACCCTCTGCACTTCCGTCAAACAAGAGTTGCATTCCTAGACAAATTCCAAGAATTCTTCCCCCATCCTGTGCAAAAGAACGAATACCACTCACAAGATCTCTTTCCTGTAAAGATCGCATTCCCGCATCAAATGAACCAACACCAGGAATAATCAACTTCAAATCACTTCTTCCAAGCTGCGACAACTTTGTGTGAGAGTCGACAATGACTGTCTCCACTCCAATCTTCTTCAGCAAATTTGTTATTGCAACAGTGTTACCGACTCCATGATGTATCACACCAACTTGACACTTCATCACACCTCCTTTGGACTGAAAGTCTAGAGGTGGAAACTGAAGAATTTTGGCAGGTCAGATCGAGTAATTCACCCAAGTTCTTTGTCATGGCTATTGGAATTCCGTTTCTTTCAGGCTTTAAGGACAACTGGGTTCAAATACCATCAGCTTCAGCTTGTATAGACTCTCAGACTCAAGTGTGCGCTAGAACACCTTTTTTTGAGCAACAACCGTTTCACCTTTCAAATCACCTGAGATGGTGGCGTCCTCCTGTAAAATTGAGACGAAGGTATGGTGGGCATTCATCAAGCCGATGTGATCGGATATTTCTCATCTAATTGAAATCTTGTTTTCAGCAAATACTTCTCAGCAACGGTTTTGCTTTACCCCACAGACTCTCTAATGAAATTTCTAAGGCGAGCAAGGGCCGTAAGTGTGTCGGTGAGGTACTTTTCGTTTGGAAAAATACTCGCATCAACGAATGGTGCCATTTCAAAACTCATCAACTCATCTGTGGTGATACCCAACTTCGTAGCTACAAATTCTCTCAGCTGGTGTTTCTCAAGTGTTATCTGTTGCTCATCTCGAAGCTCGGTCATTGCCTCGTCTCTTGAGATCTCAGAATTGACGATCAAACTTGATAGGTGAGCCCGCTTCTTTTCGATCCCAAATCTTGCCGGAAGATAAACTTCTTGAAAGTAATCCGTAAATTTGGATTCCTTATGCTTGCCGCCATAGTCAATCCATCCGTACTGACCCGACAAAGTCTGTATTGCCTCCCGCCGTGAATAGCTAAAAAAATTCAACGGAGCGTGAACTTTGTATTTCCTTAGGAAGTAAGTCTTAAGGTAGTGATTTCTAAGGAATAGAATTGGGAATGATTTCAGTTCATGAGAACTAAATTTTTTAGATATGGCAAGAACTTGTTTTCCGTCCATTGCGTGTTGTCCCCAAGATCTCGGCAAAATTGATTCTGTCGCATAGTTTGAACCTGAAATCACATGCCTAATACCATAATTCTCAGCCACCCTGTACAAAGAAGCAAAAAATGCGTGGTCTTGCGGAACATCTTGATTCATGACACCAGACTTCAAAAATGAAAGTTGTAATGATTGCATCTCATTCCAATCTATAACAACTGTTTCCAAAGGTATATTCAGTGATGAAACGATGGAATTTATGTTCTTCACGGCTTCTATTGAATTCCATCCCGCATCAACATGAACAGCAAGAAGACGCAATTTCTGTTGACTAAGGACATGAAGCAAGTAGCTACTGTCTACCCCTCCACTGACACCGATTATTGCCTCAAAACCCTCTCTCCCTGGTTTCTCTCTGACATCGTGGATCAAACGATCGAACCTCTTTGGGTCTTGAATCAATCTCTTTCTGTAGATAGCGAGTTGACCAACCGCTATCTTGCAGTGTGAACAAGTGCCATCCACTGAGAAACTAATCTCGGAATCTGTGGTATCCATAACGCAACGTACACAGATTTGATAATCCCTATTCAAGACTTCGTACTCTCTTCGACGAGTTGTTGCCACTTATCAACACTGGGATATGCAACCAGCACTGAGTTCCGAGATGGATGAAAAAGAAACATCGTAGAAGCCGCTACCGAATGACAACGTGATATCTTTACAAAGGAAGCTGCGTTCTCAACACTTGCCGCTCCTCCGACGGCAACCACGGGAATCTGTAGATTCTCAATACTTTTCTCCAGAAGCGGATGCATCCTCATTCCTTCGCGTGTTCCGTCTCGTGCCACATCTTGAACCATCAGTTCACCAATTGTCAACTGGGATATATGTTCGATAATTTCGTCATAGTCCGTAACTTCTATTTCCCTTCCGTTCACCGTCATTGTCGAAGTTGTTGACTCATCATAGATCACGTCAAGACAACCCGACACTGCTTGAGTGCCGTAGTCATGAGAAATTTCTTGGACTACATCTGTGTCAAATAGTGCAGACCGAAGAATCACTTTATCAAATCCTAAATCAAAGTAGAACTTTGCATCTTTCGCTGACCTGATTCCGCCTCCATATGAAATAGGCATGAAGGCGTTCTCAAGAATTCTCTCTAGAACTATTGGTTTGGTCTTTGCGACTTGATGTGATTCAGAAATATCCAAAAGTACTAGTTCTTCAACTTCAAAAGCGGAGAGAAGGGAGATTGTGTTGATTGGGTCCCCAACGTAACGCGGCCGTTCAAAACACCTTGTTTTCACTGCTGCGTCGCCAAGAAGAGTTACAACTGCAATTAATCTCGGTGGCATCACAACCAAAGTGTATCTCTTCTGGATGACACTTTAGTGGTTTCATCCGCGAGTGTTCACGATGATTGGGCACCACTAAGAAAAAGCTAGGGTGTAAATCCAAGAAAGATGATCTTGACAATACCTCAAGCTTCTATTTGAACCAATCATCCCTACTGTCTTCAAGTTGAAGCAATGGAAATGATCGTTTACGCAAGTGTAGAAGAGTTCCAAATTTTAAATCGCAGTTCCATGCGATTTCATCGCAATCCAGATGTCAAACTTCGAAAGTAGGCGACTCTCTTGCTTTCTCTTTGTATGTGACCAATAGCAGAAATTGCCTCGCGGGAAACACGCTCGTGTCTCCACTTATCCAAGAACTGCGAAATTTCCTTTTGAAAAGAAGAAATCGGCCGATTATCAACCGGCAAGGTGAAGATGAATGGAGACTGAGAAGGTGCAAAGTCCACATCGAAATATCGAATAACTACTGGCAGACCCAAAGCTAAGTATTCCCTTGTTTTCAGTGAACAGCCAAAGTACATGGATTTGCTTTGGATGCCTAAGGTGCCAATTGCTAAATGGCAATTTTTCGCGATATCCTGGTAGTCCCTTTCCTTCAAATAGCCGTGAAACAATACGTTGTCTCCACAGATAACTTGATTCGGCTTTTCCTCGCCAACAATATGAAACGTGGCGTTGTTCCAGCAGTTTGCGAGATCCATCATCTGATTTATTCCGTTCCAAGCCAAACCTGGGTGACCAATAAAGATCAAATTCGGTCTTTCATTTTGAGAGACTGGTAACAATGGAATTCGGCTTAGGTTGATGGAATTTGTGAAGATTTCTGCGTCTTCCTCAGTGCAAAGTCCTTCTTCAATGAATTCATTCTTCAACTCTTCTGTGACAAAATTGAAGTGTTTCCATGACTTGTAATAATTTCGTTGTGTAAGTACAAACAGGAAATTTTTCAATTTACCTTGAAGCTTTATTTCCATTCCCTGCTTTGAATTGACTTCCAACACATGAATCTGTCGATTCGAGTAATTGAGATGCCAGTAGGGAAAGCAGTCTCTAAAGAAGACTAAATCAGCTCCACTCCTCATCAATTTAACTTGTACGATAAGTCTGAGAAAGACTCTCAATATAAAGGGGGCCTCCGACCAAATCCGACCACGTAAGCAGACATCACTCCAACATTCTTGAAATTCTCTTTGGGTAATCAAGTAAAGCGAAGTTTCCAGTCCCAACTCGTTCCAGGCATCTAGTTGATCTTGAATTTTCTTCCCGACTCCTGATTGCGGGCTAGTGTGACAAACGGCGAAATACGCGACATGAGTTTGCTGCTTCCCGCTTTTGTTTCCAACAGCTATCCTTTTCTCGTGCATAAGCAAACTATAAAGTACTCTGAGATTTTTGCGCTATTGCGTGGTAATGGGTTTGTATTTGATACCGGCGAACTTGATGATAATTCCTTCATTGACAAGCTGCAACAGTTTCCACCCAGTGAGAGTCATTCCCTCTCCTGGTGCCAAAGTCGGGATCTTTTCAATGATAGAATCAGTGGTCTTCTTGATGCGGATTTGAATTCCTTGATTTTTGTTGCAGAGCCCATAGGTCGCTCTCAGACAGAAATCAATGTGAGTTTTCTTGTCATCGAAAATCCTCGCTATGCATTCGCCTTGGTTGCTGGGTACTTCTTGTCAATTGCATCAAGGACCAACTTTTCAATTCAGCATTTGGATCAAAAGATTCACGAGTCCGTCATAATTCATACGGGGGCTCAAATTGGTGCTGGCACAATAATTGGAGCTAATACCGTAATTGAATCTGGAGTGATCATCGGCGCAAATTGCGTTATCGGCGCAAATTGCGTAATCGGCGGAAAGGGCTTCGGGTTTGCTCTTGACTCTATGCGGCCTCCATTGCGACTTCCTCACATTGGAGGAGTTGTGATAGAAGACTATGTCGAAATAGGCAACAACGTTTGTATTGATTCAGGATCTTTTTCACCAACCATCATTTCTAGAAGTGTGAAGATTGATAATCTCGTACACATTGCTCACAATGTAAAGATTGGAAAAGAGTCCATGATTACCGCTTGCACGGAAATCTCAGGAAGCGTGGTAATCGGGGAGCAAGTCTGGATTGGTCCGAATACGAGTATCTTACAAAAGATTTCGATTGGGAGTAAGGCTCTTGTAGGTTTGGGAAGTGTTGTGGTTCGAGATGTTCCGGCTAACGCAAAAGTGTTTGGGTCACCCGCACGAGAAAAGGTCATCGACTAATTTTGAACAAGTCGTATAACTTCAAAAGTTTCAGCATATTCTTTGCCAATGTCTAAGCCATGGGTCCTTAGTAAGGAAAACTGAGTCTGATTATTCATGTAGGGCCGACTTTTTTGTGACTTGTACGACGACAATGCAGACATCTTCTTATCTGCAGAGTCATCATCAATTTCGACATACAGACCTCTCTGACTAGATAGAACATTCCATGAAAGTTCATAGCCCAAGAGAGTCTTGTTCTTGAAGCTTCTTACAGCCTCTTGTGAAACCACAGAGTGATCTTGGTGGATGTCTCGTGTTGAAGGTACGAATACAACATCCAACTCCATCTCCATCTTAAGATTTATCAAATGTTGGAGGATCTCCTGACGAAATTCGGTAAATCTCCTCACTGGAAAGTTTTGAAATTGAATTTTTTGATTTTCAACTCCGAGAATCTGAAGACTTTTCTTGCACTCCTCTTCTAGTGTTCCAGCGGGGAAGGATCTAGGTAAGGTCTCATCGCACTTTGATAAAATAAGGCACTGCACATTGAGATTTCCTTGTTGAGTTAGTCGAGCCAGGGTTGCTCCCATACCCAATTCGATGTCATCAGGATGAGCACCGACTGCAAGAACACCAGCACCATCTCGAAGTCCAAAAATTGTTGAATGTCTTTGCATTCAACATACTCTAGTGTTCTAAAGTCGGAGTGTCACCTAATTTGACTGAAAACTTGATTTTCTTCGACTAGAGCTGATCGCGGTTCTCCTTCTTCATGAGTTCAACTGCCCCCCCAAAATGCTAAGACCCTCTTCCGAGAGTTATGATCGGAACATCTGACTTCGGTGAAACTCCACGAAAGAGATTTCTTCCATCGAAAATATATCTTAGATTTGAGAATTCATTTTGGATGAAGAGTTTAAAAAACTCTTCATCTCGAGTTTGCACTATCGCAATTTCAAACTCTTTCAACTGAGAAGTGATGGGTCTTAGACCACTTCTAGAAAGTTCTGTATTTGTGAAAAGTGGATCAAAGATTTCTGGCAATGCTCCATTGCTCTCTAAGTGATGAATGAGTTGAAAAGCACCGGAATAGGAGAGTTCCTTGACGTTTTCGCGATAAGAAGCACCCAACACTAGGACTTTCTTTCCCTGAAGTTCACCAACATGCTCCATAATTCGAGATACGAAATAATGCGGCATGTCGGCATTTTGTCTTCTTGATACCTCTACTAATTCAGCACCTTTATCTCCTGCCAAGTAAAAAATTGGGTATATCGGGATACAGTGACCACCAACGGCCACTCCGGGTTGATGAATGTGTGAAAATGATTGAGAGTTTGAGGCTTCAATAATTTGATAAACATCGAGTTGCAGGTGATCAGCGTGCCTCGCAAAGGTATTTGCAAGGGCAATATTGACATCACGAAATGTTGTTTCTGCTAACTTCACAAATTCTGCTGCTTCTAGTGAATCAACCTTCCATACCCCATTTGGCCTTGCAAGGTCTGACCGGATATCAAAATCAAACACACTTTCATAGAACTTGACGCCCTCAACGGCACTTCTTTCGTTTACACCGCCTACAATCTTAGGATACTTCCTTAGGTCACTAAATACACGTCCTGTCAAAACTCGCTCTGGAGAAAAGACAAGAAAAAAATCAACTCCCATCTGTAGAAGCGACCGCTCCTCGATGATTCTTCCGCATCGGTTTCTTGTTGTTCCAATAGGCAAAGTTGTCTCATAAATTACAAGTGCCCCCTTCTTCAATCTTTGAGCAATATCCTCAGTCACCGAATCAATAGCAGAATAATCAGGCTCAAGTAAATCGTTCACTTTGAGCGGAACAATCACGACCACAACATCCGAGACTGCAACACATTCACTAGTTGACAAAGAAGCTCTTAGGGAACCACTAGTGACCGCTTGAGCTAAGAGTTCTTGTAGTTTGTCTTCGCCTGGAAATGGTTCAATTCCGCGGTTGACCAGATCAACGGTTTCAGGATTGATATCAACTCCTAATACTTCGTGGCCCTTGATTGCGAATTGAACTGCGAGTGGAAGCCCAATTTTCCCAAGTCCAATCACTGTAACAATCACAGGGCTACAACCTTTTCAGTCTGGCAGCTTCGGAGGATTGCCTCCGCAACTTCGACAGTTCGACATGCATTCTCAAGACTGACAACTTCTCCACCTTTACCGAAGAGAACGTCTCGGAAGTTGCTGTGCTGTGTTCGCAAGGGTTCTGGTTTATCAAAAGCATAGATGTGAATGTCACCTTGGCTAACTCCCCTCAAATGAGCTAACTGATCCTGTTGAATGGTGAACGTTCCATTAGCGTAGAAAGTCAAGTCTGAAGTAAGCGTGTCAATCACGAATGAACCTTTCGCTCCTGTGATGACAGTTTTTCTCTCTTTTAACGGACTTATCCAATTGACTAGATGATTGACGACGACACCGTTGTCTAATTTGGCAGTTATCGCAACCAGATCTTCATATGTTCTGCCAACACGCTTTGAAGACTGCGCACTAACGGACCGATACTTGGCGCCCGTAATCCAAGCCGACAAATCAATATCATGAGTAGCCAGGTCCATAACCACACCTACGTCTGCAATTCGCGAAGGAAAGGGGCCAAGCCTCCGAGTTGAAATTTGGTAAATTTCACCCAGCTCATCATTCAAAATTCTGACACGCGCTTGTTGGAATGCTGAATTGAACCGCTCAACATGTCCGACAGCACCAACTAGACCCCGACGCTGCGCTATTTCCGCAATGCGTCTAGCGGACTGAGAATTGTGAGAAAGTGGCTTTTCAATTAGAACATGCACACCAGCATCCAGAAGCTTTACACTTATCTCCTCATGTAACGCAGTTGGGGCAGCAATAACGCAATAATCAACTCCTTTCCTTATTACGTCATCAACCGTCTTGAGAACCTCCTGATTAGGAACTAAACCTCGAACATCTCCTTGTGGATCTGCAATTGCAACTAAGTCCACGTCTGCTAAGCTTGAAAGGACTCTTGCATGGTTAGATCCCATGATTCCAAGTCCTACTAGAGCTGCCCGTAACTTCTTCATGCTAGAAGTTCACTTACTTGATTGACACACCTTACAATTTTTCTGAGATCACGCATCTTCAAAGACGGGTGTACGGGAAGAGAAAGAACCTGCTCCGTCGCTTGTTGAGTCTCAGGTAACTCGTCTGTTCTTTTGAATGAGGGTAACTTGTGAACTTGAGTCGGATAGTAGACCCCTGTTTCGATTCCAAGTTTACTTAATTCCATTCCGAACAAGTCCCGATTTGATTTGACCCTAACTGTGTATTGATGAAAGACGTGCTTGAACAAGGGAGGCACAGTAGGTGTAACAATTCCCGTTATTCCCTGACTCAGAAAGTGAGCATTCTCAATTCTTATGTCCGTCCACTTTTGTAGCTTCCTGAGTTGCACTCGCCCAATTGCCGCATGGATATCAGTCATTCTCAAGTTGAAACCAACAACTTCATTTTGATACTTCGCAAGCATACCCTGATTTCTGTAAAGACGACACATGCGTGCTTGTTCTGGGTTTTTGAGGACGACCATGCCTCCCTCACCCGAAGTCATGTTCTTTGTAGGATAGAAGGAAAAAGCTGCTGCATCACCAAAAGTTCCAACAGGTTGATCGTTGATAGAAGCGAGGTGTGCTTGCGCGGCATCTTCAATCACCAAGAGTTTATGCTCTCTTGCAATTTCCAGGATTGCAGGCATATTGGCCGGCAAACCGTAAAGGTGAACAACTTGAATTGCTTTCGTTTTCTCTGTGAGAGCCGATTCAATTAGCGTTGGATCTATATTGAATGTTTTCGGGTCAACATCCACAAAAACTGGACTAGCACCCGATAATGAAACACTGTTGGCCGTTGCGGCAAAAGTAAACGAAGGAACTATGACCTCGTCTCCAGGGCCCACACCCAGAGAGATCAGCGCTAGATGTAGAGCTGAAGTACCTGAGTTGACAGCAACACAATGACGATCGTCAACGAATTTAGAAAATTCCAATTCAAACTTGGCAACTTCGGGACCTTGAGCAAGTGACCTCGAATGAAGTACTCGATTGACAGCGCGTCGTTCATGTCGCCCCAAAATTGGTTTGGCAAGGGGAATTGACTTCATTCAGACACATGTTCCATTCCAGCGACAGAAAGAACATATCGTGCACCAGTGTTGGGACACGTGAAGTGAGACACGTGTTCGATCAGCCTATACCCTGCCCGTCCCACCCATCCCACCTGCCTCGCTGGTGAACCTATAGACAATGAATAATTCTGTACACTCTTTGTGACTACTGATCCTGCTCCAATTACAGCCCAATTACCTATTTCAATGGGTGCGATGCAGACGACTCCCGCACCGATAGAAGCTCCTTCACCCACCACAACTCCGACTTGCGTCCAATCTCGAGTACTCTTTTGAGATTTATCAGGGTTTATAGCCCGCGGATTATGGTCATTGGTAAAAATTACTCCAGGTCCAACAAAGACGCCCGCACTCAAAACAGTTGGTTCATAGAGAAGTGCACCGTTCTGAATCTTGCAATTATCACCTATTTCAACCCTTGGTCCGATATAAACGTCTTTGCCCACGATACAGTTTTTACCTAATCTCGCACCTTCACGAACCTGGGTGTTTGCCCAAATTTGGGTTCCTGAACCAAGATACACGTCCTCCGCTACCAGCGCCGTCGGGTGTATCAACGATCTCATAAAACCCTTAGTGTAACTGACAACCTCACTAACCTTCTCAATTTTTCCAAAATAGACCATTTCTCGCTTCAAAAATGCCTCAAAAAATGAAAATCCCTCGATGTTTCCATGTAAGACTGAACTTAGGTAGCTTCTAGCCCTCAGTCAATTCATAATGGAGCAGATGACTGGAGATAATACTCTGGCTTGCTAGAAAGTATCCAACCGACGATCTATACATTGAATCCCCAAGTCCTGTTACTCTCTCATACGTGTCTAGAATCAAAATCATTGAAGTCATAAGTGGTTTGGGTTTGGGTGGTGCGGAGATGAGCCTTGTGACCCGATTGAGATATCAACCTAAGAATTTTACGACTAAGGTATTCAATCTTCGGCCCCAGCTTCGGGGAATAGAAAGTCCAGTTGGAGTACAAGAAGTCTCGTTCTCCTCAAACCAATTCACACTCATCTTTCGGCTTGCCAAAGAACTGAGTAAGGAGAAACCAGATATTGTCGTAGCCAGGACTCCTCTTGACCTAATCCGGATTTGCATTGTTAGCACTATCTTGCGAAAGAGATCATGGCTCATCGTATTCGAAGCCCACAGTAAGTTCATAACAGAGAGAAAGATATTTGAAAAACCAATTCTTTTTCTCTACAAGTATTGCGCCTCACAAGTTGATTTGACCCTCGCCGTCTCAAGAAGTGTCATGAACGGTCCACTTTGCATCGCTCATAGAAATACTGTTTTGCACTATTTAGGTGCAGATATAGAGGTTGATGTAAAGACGCTTGAGGAGCAATATGCTCCCCGCCTATTATTCATTGGTCGGCTAGTAAAAGTGAAGAATCCACTGGGCTTGATTGAGGCAATAAACCAACTAAATTGCAAAAGCGAGCTTCCAAGACAGTTGGTGACAGTCGTTGGTGATGGTCCGTTACGTGACGACATATCAAACCGCATTAATCGCTACCACTTGCAACCTGTTGTTTCATTGCTCGGCGCACAAAAGAACATCCGTGGCCTACTGGCCAAGCATAGTCACCTAATTTCTTGCTCCTTTAGTGAGGGTTTGCCAATTACCTTTTTCGAGGCCAAATTGGCTGGGATGCGAATCATTACAACTCCATCTGGTGGAGGATCTGAAATTCTTGACTCGCGAGATACGTTGCTGCAAGATTTCAGTCAAGAACAGCTTGAAAAGAAAATCTTGGAAATCTTGCAAGAAGGTGCTGTGGACTCACTTGAGCGACGAGAAACGTGTCTGAAGTCTCAGTGGATGCACGCTAGTCGTACTTCGAGACGCTACTACAGGATTCTCACAGAAACTCTATCCACGCACAGAGGGACTTCTCTCCAGCCTTGACTATTCTTGTCGAGCCTCTGTTCCAGCTTCTTCACTGATTGCAAAATCAGTGATTTGAGATCTTATCTCCCAAAGTTCTGGGAAAAATTGAAAACCGTTGAGTTTGGACAGAACCTCAACAGGGGTACCTTGAGTGCCACGCACATTCCCACCTATACTTCGTTCCACCACCTTGAAGTGTCGAAATCGCCACATTGAAATCTGTTCGTCTAATTCCAAGAGCCATTCAGCTAATTGATATAAGTCTTCATACATCCTGTCATTCAGAAACAGAGTTAGTAAATCAATTTGCCTTTCAAAGAGCATACGTTGAAATTCATCCCTCAGTTGAGGGATGAATTTTCGTAAGAGATTGAAACCTGGAGAATCGAATCCTGATCCATGTCCTAAAGCTCTGCGCACTTGTTGATAGTCCCAGGGTGACATCTTCTCAAGCATGTCTAACGAATTGTAAATTTGATGAATGCAGAGGACAGCTCGACCAAGCAAACGTTGCGGTTCGCGCAAATTGTCCTCACGTAACTCTTCAATCGCCTCAGAGACTTCGGCACTAGCCAACTTCAACCATAGTTCTGAGGTTTGATGCACAATCGTGAAAAGGAGTTCGTCTCGGTGTTCCCATTGGTCCGAGTTCTTTTGCAGACTCAGTAACTCATCTGTCCGAAGATAATTCTCGTAGTCACTCTTGCCAGAGCCGGCAAGAACAGGCGGTTTCGCGTAGCTCATGGGAAGAGACTAACTGACGTGATCCGGCGCAAATAGAGCCTTATGCGCAAACAATGCCTTCATGAGCATCTTGACGTCGCCTTCGGTGTTATAGAAATGGGGGCTAATCCTCAGATTTCCATCCCGTGAGGAGACAACTATCCGATCCTGCTCCAGGACGGATACAAGTTTCCTCTCATCAACTGACTTGAAGGCGATCATCCCTGCGTGCGAAGAGGAATCTTCAGGAGTCACGAGGCTTACTCCAAGGCGGACCAGTTCCTGTCGAAGCATCTGATGCACATGTACGGTCTGATTCCACGATTTCTCAAGCCCAACATCAAGTAGCAATCTCAATCCTGCAGCAGCCGCGAAGACACTTGGAATGGGAGGTGTCCCACCCTCAAATCTTCGAGCATCGATTGCTGGGTCATACTTATCGATCTCCATAGCGAATACATCTCGAGCAGCAAACCAGCCAGTTTGCGTGGGAACTCTCGAGGAATCTTCTTTGGCAAGAAGGAATCCGATTCCAGGAAGTCCGAGCATGTACTTTAGAAATCCACCGATTAGAAAGTCTGCTCCGACGTCATCGAAGTCGATTGGAATAGAACCGGCCGATTGGTAAGCATCGACCATGACAGAGATGCCGTGCTTGTGTCCGAGTTGGCTTATTTCCTTGATGTCGGACATTGCGCCAGTGCGATAGCAGACATGGGTGACTGCTAGGAGCGCAACCCGTTCATCAAGCGCAGCCTCAAGCTTTTCTAAACTGAGAGTTCCATCTTGCTCGGCGGACACATGAACTACCTCGGCACCTCGACGCTCCTGTGCATGGAGAATCTGACCCATAGTTGGGAATTCGAGATCGGTTGTGACGATGCGCTTTTTTGGTCCAGAAAAATCAAAAGATGAGAGGACTGAGTTGATTCCCGCTGAGGCATTCGAAGTGATAGCAACATTTGATGGCGCAGTCTTGAATGCCTGAGCCACTAACTGTCGCAACTCTTCTTGCTTCATGACCCACTCGTCCCAGAGTGAACCCTTCTCGTACATTCCATCGAGATAGTCGTTGAGCGCATCGCGAACTGGAATTGCGAGCGCTCCCTGTGAACAGGAGTTGAGATAGGTCACTCTTTCGAAGACCGGAAAGAGATGGCGATACTGCGATGCAATGTCCATGGCTAGGCCACCTCGGATTCTGAATTGAGCAGGAATATAACTCTAAACTGGATTGTCTTCTGCATCCCCTACGGAATAATCCCCTCATGGATGTCTACTTGGCAGAGGCCACCCGAACTCCCTTTGGATCCTATTTTGGCTCCCTTTCGGGAATCAGGGCGGATGATCTATTGGCAAGAACCATCAAGGGGCTTCTCGCTAAGGTTCCAAATCTTGAACCTACATCCATAAGCGATGTAGTGGTTGGAGACTCGAACGGGTCCGGGGAAGACAATCGAGATGTCGCTCGTATGGGACTACTTCTCGCTGGACTTCCGGTCACCGTGCCAGGGGTAACGGTCAATCGCCTCTGCGGGTCCGGAGCTGAAGCCATCATTCAAGCAGGAAGAGAGATACAAACTGGTGATGCTCGATTCGTAGTGGCAGGTGGAGTCGAGTCAATGTCACGTGCTCCTTGGATAGTAAAACGCACGACCAAAAAGACTCCCGAGAGTGTCTCTGTAGAGGAACTCCACCAATCGACTGTCGGTTGGCGAATGGTCAATCCCGAATTCCCAAGTGAGTGGACTCAGAGCCTCGGGCGATGTGCTGAATCTGTCGCGGAGAGAATTGGCATCTCACGAGCAGAGCAAGACGAATGGGCTCATAGATCTCACATCCATGCGATGGAGGCATGGCAAAAGGGAATCCACTCCGGTTTCGCTTTTGACTTCTCAGGGCTGACACGAGATGAATCCATTCGCCCAGAGACATCTATCGAGAAGCTCTCCACTCTGCCTTCTGCCTTCTCCGAAGGTGGAGCAGGAACTGCCGGAAACTCGTCACCGATCAACGATGGGTCTGTGGTCACACTGCTTACGACGTTGGACGGAATCAAAGAGTTGGGAATCGACACCAACAGTTCTGGTGGTTACGGCAAGATCTTAGGAAGCACTGTCGTTGGGCGAGCGCCTCATGAGTTCACACTTGCTCCCATTGATGCGGTGAAGGCACTCATGGCCAAGTTGAACCTCAAATTCTCAGAGATCAAGGTTTGGGAAATCAACGAAGCATTCTCTTCGATGGTCCTCTCAGTTCTCCATGGTCTGCCAGAGATAGATCGCGAGAGGGTCAATATCAACGGTGGCGCAATCGCGATGGGACACCCAATCGGAGCATCGGCCGCCCGTGTCATCGTCGACACAGCGCGAGAACTTCGACGTCAAGGCGGGGGCATCGGTATCGCCACTGCTTGTATCGGTGTCGGACAGGGCATTGCAGTCGCGCTAGAGGTCTAGACCTTCTTGGTTCGAGCCTTTTCGATTCGATCTCGAATCGCTTCTGCAAGCCCATCACCCTCAGGCGGAATAATCACTATCGATGTGAGTCCCTGGGAGTCAGCTTCCTTCAAAGATCGATACAAGACTCGCGCATACTCGTCAACATCCCTTGGAGCAGCAAGCCTCAACATCCCTTGCGGAGTCGGCACAACCCCTAAAGCGATGAATCCAGCTCCCGGAATTTGCGAATCGCCCACATGGACCTGAGCCTTTGGCGCATAATGATTCTCAAGAGCGCCTGAGACTCGAATCTGACCCGGTGACGCATCTACTTCCGAGCTAGTCGATTGCTCAATCATCTCTTTCGTGATTGCACCAGGCCTGAGAATCCGAGGACGTTCTCCAAGGCAATCAATCACCGTCGACTCAATTCCAACGACACATGGTCCGCCATCAAGGATCACGTCATTCGGAGATAGCCAGGGTCCGAGTCCCGATTCTGCTGCTTCTGCTGTTGTTGGCGAGACTTCGCCAAATCTGTTTGCACTCGGTGCAGCAACACCTTTCCCTCCTTGAGAGTGGAATTCCTTCAAGAGTTGTAGCGCGATTGGATGAGCGGGAATTCGCAGACCCACGCTCCCTTGACTGCCAGTAATGAAATCTCTCGCATTCTGTGATCGCAGAAGGACCAAGGTCATGGAGCCTGGCCAGAAATCCCTTGCAAGGGTGATGGCGTAATCCGGAATCTCACTGATCCAAAAATCTAAGAATCTCAACTCACCGATGTGAACGATGACCGGATGATCTAGAGGGCGTCCCTTGACCTCATAGATTCGTCTCACTGCCTGCTCGCTCTCCGCGTCACCACCCAATCCGTAGACAGTCTCCGTGGGGAAGATGACAAGGCGACTTTGGCGTAAGGCTGTCGCGGCTCCAGTGAGAGTCTCCAAAGTGCAATGGGAGATGATGGTCACCTGTGAATTCTCCCATTCATTTCACTTTTGAACGTTCTTCCGGGAAACTAGCGCAATGAAGCGCTCAAAGAAGTTCCTCGTCGCAAGCATCCTCGCTCTTGGACTTACCACTTCCGCTCTTACAGCGAGTGGTGCTTATGCCGAGACGAGACAGATAA
>Ga0315900_10001574_pt1 | contig 36339 bp, 26 predicted proteins | sample LakEriMetagenome_FD_203521 | JGI IMG/M metagenome (GOLD analysis project Ga0315900, IMG submission 203521) | Freshwater fungal communities from buoy surface, Lake Erie, Ohio, United States - Buoy 12 MA114 | ecosystem: Environmental > Aquatic > Freshwater > Lake > Lake biofilm | place: USA: Lake...
ATGACCATGCGCACGAAGAACCGGTTCCCTGGAGGCCTGGTGCTCCTTTCACTATCGCTCCTGCTTTTGGTGCTGTTGCCCTCCTGCCAGCGGGATGAGGTGGTGCAGCCCAGCACGCAAGGCAGCAGCGGGCAGGTGGGTGATGACAACGGCGGCCATGGCAACGGCAACGACGACCCGCCCGGTGACGACAATGGGGGCGGCAACTGACCGGCAGTGCCACGGGGGAAGGGGGGACATGCCCGGTGCATGCGCCGGGCCATGTCATGAAAAAGCCCCCGGCCCTTCGACACGCTCAGGGACCGGGGGCTTCCTTCGTAGCGTCCGCTATCCGATCACTCCTTCGTGAAGGTGCGCACTACGCGGCCTTCCGGGGTGGTGGCCTCCAGCACATAGGCCCCGGCGGGCAGGGCCCCCACATTGATGCGGCCGTTGAGCAGGTTGCCCGTGAGCAGGGTGCGGCCCGCAGCGTCCAGCACGCGCACGGGGCTGTTCGCAGCAATGCCCGTCACGTTCAGCACGTCATTGGCCGGCACAGGGAACACGTTCACATCGCTGCCGGTGGCCTCGGCCACGCCCGTGCCGACCTCCTCGGTGATCGTATGCAGGGTGTTGATGGCGGGGTTCTCAATGGTCTGCACGATGCCGCTGGGCCACCGGATGGAGATCTGCGTCACTTCCTCGTCGGTGCCCAGGCCGAAGTGGGCGTACAGCGTGCTCATGTAGCGGAAGCCATCCCCGCTGCGGATCTCGCGGATCTGCGAGCCCGAAGCAGTGGTGATGGTGATGCGGGAACCGATGGCGCTCTTGTTGCTCACCGTGCCGATGAGGCGCACGCGCAGCCAGTTGTTCTCGTTCGGCGTGTTCACCTGCAGGGTGTTGCCGTTCACGATGTCCAGGAAGCCATCGTTGTTCAGATCGGCCACCGGGCCGTTGCCGGGCACGTTGCCGGAAACGGTGAACGTACCATCGCCGTTGTTCCTCAGAATGGCGCCACCGCCGTGGATGTCCAGCCAGCCATCGTTGTCGTAGTCATGCGTGGTCCATTCGATGCTCTGGCCGGTGAAGGCATCGATGCCCGAACCGGCCGTGATGTTGGTGAAAGTGCCATCACCGTTGTTGCGCATCAGCTTGTGGTAGCCGCTGGAGCTGGCGCCCACGAGCACGTCCATGTCGCCGTCGTTGTCGAAGTCGCCCCAGGCGCTGCTCCAGCTCTGGTGTCCATCGGCAAAGCCCAGTGTGCTGTTCAGCTCGGTGAAGGTGCCGTTGCCGTTGTTGCGCATGATCTGGTCCACGGGGTCGCAGCCGCATTTGGCGATGAAGAGGTCCTGGTCGCCATCATCGTCCCAATCGGTCCACAGCGAACCGTAGTTGCCACAGGTGGGGCCGAAGCCGCCCTGTGTGAAGCTGAGGGTGCCCGTGCCGTTGTTCATGAAGGCCACGTTGGCATCCACGTCGTGGCACACGAAGGCATCCAGGTGGCCATCGCTGTTGATGTCCACCATGTTGGTGCGTTGGCTGAAGATGTACTGCGGGAACGAGACCTCGGTGTAGGCCGTGCCATCGCTGTTGGCCATCATGAAGGTGACGCCGTTGCCACCCCCGTACATCAGGTCGTTCTGACCGTTGCTGTCAATGTCGCCTGCAGCGATGCTCCAGGAGGGGGAGTTGTCCGCCTGGGGGGTCGGGATGGTCACCGTCTGGAACCCTCCACCAGCCTGTTGAAGCAGGATGGTGACGAGGGTGGTCGTGACCCCAACGATATCGTCCAGCCCGTCGTTGTTCATGTCCAGGGAGGCGATGCCGGACACGCCGATGCCGGTGCCGGTGAAGGGGAACAGGCTGAGCGGCGGCGGGGGAGCGGCAAACTCCTCCACGGAAAAGGTAAAGCCTGAGGAGGTCCAGCGGTTGTCGAATGCGATGATGTAGGTGGCGCCTGCTTCCACGCTGAAGTTGCAGATGGAGGAGTAGCCGGGGCCGCTGTCGTCATCGCCGGCGTAGCAGGCCAGTGCGCCGCAGGTGCCGGTGTAGACATGCACCCGCGTATCCACGTTGGGGTAGCCGGGCACGCTGGAGGACACGCGGATCACCGTGTCCACTGTGGCGGTGAAGGTGAACCACTCGGACGCGGTGGCATTGCCTGAATTGGCGCAGTAGGGTGTGGCCACGGTGCCATTCACGGCATTCACGGTGTGCAGGCCCAGCCCCACGGGCACGGCCGTGGCGCAGGTGTTCTGGGCCCGCGCGGTGCCCATGGCCAGCAAGGCCAGTGCAGGGAGTAACAGGTGTTTCATGGTCGTAGGGAGGTCTGGTTCCGGTCGGTTCAGTTGCAGGGTTCGGGCATGGAGTTGATCCAGGTGGCGATCATGTCCACCGCCTCTTGGTGTACGATGGTGCGGCCCAGCAGGGGCATGCGCACGGCCTCATCAGTGGAGGACAGGCGGTAGTGCAGCATGGAGCGGTTGGCGTTGCCGCGTGCCACGATGTAGGTCATGCTCGGCTCGATGGGGTCGTCCGGTGGCACGCATACGCCCTGGTTCACGGGCTCATCGTTCTCGTGCCACGCGAAGCGGATGGGACGGTAGCTGCAGTGGCGCAGGTCGGTGTGGCAGTGGGCGCAGTTCATGTCCAGGTAGGCGCGCACGCGCTCCTCCAACGGCTGCGTCACGTCGCTCCAGTCCACCACGGTGTTGATGTTCTTCGGGTAGCCGGGTTCGAGGAAGCCATGCTCGGCCCATTTCTTCAACTGGTTCTGCACGCCGTCCGCATAGGGGTGCAGGTTGTTCAGGTTCTGTGGCTTCGGGCCGATGGGCATGGAGGCCTCGGCGATCTTGTGGCAGGTCTGGCACTCGGCCTCGGCGGGTATGCGGTAGCTGATGCTGCGCGTCACACCCTGCTCATCGGTCCAGGTCACCGGGGTGTTGCTGCCGTTCAGGTCCAGGTAGGCCTCGGTCTGCTCGGCGTTCCACACGTAGTCGGCGAACTCCCACTGCCCGTTGCGCTTGAAGAGCAGACGGGTCTCGATGAGGCGGCGTGTGTTGCCGGGCTGCACCCCGTCGTAGTAGAAGGTCTTGATCAGCACCGCCCCATCGGGGAAGTCCAGCACGTTCTCGTCGCCGTTGTAGCTGGCGCGCACACCGGGCGGCATCCACACGAAGCGGAACTTGTGCGCATAGTCGGAGAAAAGCTGGGTGATGGGCGCGTAGGGCAGCACCGAGACCACGGGCACCTGCTGGCGCATGGGGCCTTTGAAGAAGCGGTAGGTGCTCAGGGTGGGGTAGGGCACGCTGGCGGGATCGAACACCACGGCATCCGCCTCGGGGACCGCCGCAGTGGGTTCGTCCACGATGGGTTCCTTGGCGCATGCAACCAGCACGATCACCAGCAGCAGTGCGGTGTAAAGAGTAGTTCTCACAGCGTTCTGACTTCGGGAAGGAGCGTGCAAGTTAGGTTCGCCGGACAAGGGGGATGACGTGGAATGGGCGGCTTGGCGTTGTCCCGGATAGGAAGGTGAGCGGCACTCTTTTATTCCCAACACGAACGAAAGAAGGCCGGGGTTGGGTCCCCGGCCTTCCTATTCACGTTATGCCGCCCGTCTTATTCCTTGGCGAAGCTGCGCTGAACGGGGCCTTCGGTGGTCTGCACCTCCAGCACATAAACGCCGGGCTTCAGGCCGCCCACGTTGATGTGGTTGCCGGTCACCATGGTCTGCACCACCAGCTTGCCGTTGGTGTCGAACACGCGCACCGGCTTGTTGCCCAGGTGGTCGCCGCTCAGGAAGAGGATGTCGGCCGTGGGCACGGGGAAGAGCACCAGGGGCTGCTTGGACACCTCCTCCACGCTGGTGTTGATGTCCTCCACCATGGTGATCGTGCCGTTGATGGCCGGGTTCTCCACCACGTTCACGATGCCCGAGGGGAAGCGCACGGTCACCTGCAGCACCTCCTCGTCCTGGCCCAGGCCGAAGTGCGCGCCGAGATAGCTCATGTAGCGGAAGCCGTCGCCGCTGCGGATCTCGCGGATCTGCGAGCCGGAGGCGGTGGTCACGGTCACGCGGGCGCCGATGGCGTTCTTGTTGCTCACAGTGCCCACCAGGTTCACGCGGATGTAGTTGTTGCCCACGCCGTTGTTGATGCGGGCGGTGGCACCGGACTGGATGTCCATGTAGCCATCGTTGTCCAGGTCGCCCACGGCGCTCACATCGAAGCCCACCGGGTTGGGGGTGAAGGTCATGTCGCCGTTGTTCATCATGATGGTGTTGGCACCGCCCATGATGTCCAGCCAGCCATCGTTGTTGAAGTCGTGCGTGATGTGCTCGATGTTGGTGCCGGTGAAGGTGTCGTAGCCGCTGCCGGCGGTCACATCGGTGAAGGTGGTGCCATCGTTGCGCATCAGCTTGTGGCCACCGGAGCTGAAGGAGCTGGCGCCCACCAGCGCATCCATGTCGCCATCATTGTCAAAGTCGCCCCAGGCACTGCTCCAGGTCTGGGTGAAGTTGGCCATGTTGTACTGGGCGGCCACCTCGGTGTAGGTGCCATCGCCGTTGTTGCGGTGGATCTGGTCGGTGCTGGTCACCTGGTTGCCACCGCGGCACTTGGAGATGAACATGTCCACATCACCGTCGTTGTCGAAGTCCGTCCAGAGGCTGCCGTAGTTGCCGCCGTTGGGTGTGTTGCCCAGGCCGCCCTGGTAGAAGGTGAAGGTGCCGTTGCCGTTGTTGAGGAAGTACACGTTGGGCTGCACGTCGTGGCAGCTGAAGGCGTCCAGCAGGCCATCGTTGTTGATGTCCACCATGTTGGTGCGCTGGCAGAACACATACTGGTTGTAGGTGGTGTCGGTGCTGAAACCGGCGCCATCGGCATCGGCAAAGAGCAGGCTCACCTTGCTGCCGCCACCGATCATCAGGTCGTTCCAGCCGTTGCCGTCCAGGTCACCGGCGCAGAGGCTCCAACTGGGCGTGTTGGCGATGCTGTCGGTCTCGTACGAGGTGGCGCTGAAACCACCGCCGGCCTGCTGGTAGGCCACGGTCACACCCACGGTGTAGTTCACGTTCTCGACGTTCACGGTGTTGATCCCGACCACGTCATCCAGGCCGTCGTTGTTCATGTCCACCACGGCGCGCAGGGTGCCGGTCACGGGCACGGTCTGGTTGGTGAAGCTCACGGCCTCACTGAAGGGCTCGCCTTCGATCACCGAGAAGCTGAATCCGCGGGAGTCCCAGCGGTTGTCCCAGGCGATGTACACGCTCTGTCCTTCCTGCAGGTTGAACAGCGCCACGGTGAGGTAGCCGCTGCCGTTGTCATCATCGCCATCGTAGCAGGTGAGGGCGCCGCAGGTGCCGGTGTACACGTGCACACGGGTGTCCAAGCCTGGGGTCACGGCGGTGTTCACGGGCAGGTCGCTGGTCACCGTCACGCTCACATCGGCCGGGGCGGTGTACACATACCATTCGCCGCGGTTGGCGGTATTGCCGCCGCTGGCGCACACCGGTTGGGGCACCTCGGCCCCGTCGATGGTGTCCACCACGTAGGTGCCGGCGGTGATGGGGATGGCCGTGAGGCAGTTGTCCTGGGCCAGGGCCGGGAGGGAGCCGAGCAGGCCCGCTGCGAACAGAGCGGAGAGTTTGTTCATGGAAAGGGTCAGTTGCAGGTTTGGTTCAGGGAGTTGATGTACTGCTCGATCAGGACGAGCCCTTCGGCATGCACGAGCGAGGTGCCGATCAAGGGCATGCCCACCGCCTCATCGTTGGAGCTCATGCGGAAGTGGACCATGCTGCGCGCCACGTTTCCGGGCGCGATGTTGTAGGTGACGCTGGGGTCAATGGGCTCCTCGGGCTCCATGCAGATGCCCTGGTTGCTGGCGCTACCGTTGTTGTTGTACTGGAAGCGGATGGCGCGGTAGCTGCACTGGCGGTCCGGTGCATGGCAGTGGGCGCAGTTGGCGTCCAGGTAGCTGCGGGCGCGCAGGGCCAGCGGCTCGGTGGGGTCATCCCACGCCACGGTGGTCATGATGTTCTTGGGGTAGCCGGGCTCCAGGAAGCCATGCTCCACCCACTTCTTCAGCTGGTTGCGCACGCCATCGGCGAAGGCATATTCGGCGTTCAGGTTCTGCGGCTTGGGGCCGATGGGCACCGGGTCGTTGCCGATCTTGTGGCACATCTGGCATTCACCCGCACTGGGGATGCGGTACTGGATGCTGCGCGTGACGCCGTTGGCATCGGTCCAGGTGAGGGGCGTGGTGCTGCCGGCCATGTCCAGGTAGGCCTCGGTCTGCTCGGCGTTCCACACGTAGTCGGCGAACTCCCACTGGCCGTTGCGTTTGAAGAGGATGCGCGTCTCGATGATGCGGCGCGTGTTGCCGGGCTGCACGCCATCGTAGTAGAAGTTCTTGATCAGCACGCTGCTCTCGGGGAACTGCAGCACATTGCCGTCGCCATCGTAGGTGGCCTTCACCCCGGCGGGCATCCATACAAAGCGGGCCTTCTCCGCATAGTCGGTGAAGAGCGAGGTGATGGGCGCGTAGGGCAGCACGGTGGCCACGGGCACCTGGGCGCGCATGGGGAGCTTGAAGAAGCGGTAGGTGCTCAGGGTTGGGTAGGGCACCTGGGCGGGGTCGAACACCACTTTCTCCTCACCGTCGGCAGCCGCCACGGGCGCCACATCGACCACGGGGTCCTTCGTGCAGGAAATGAGAACAGCCACTGCGAGCAGCAGCAGGGTCGCGATCTTTTTCACCGGGATGCAAATGCAGGTTGATCCCAAGGTACGGAGGTTGCACGGTCCGTCCCCAAACGCAGGTGACGTTGATCGACCGAGGCTTGGAATGCAGGCACGAGTTGGGGGTGGGGGGGCGATGGGGGGAGGCAGGCTCGCAACGGGATAAGCGCCGAGGTTCGGGTAGTGGTAGAGGCCGTAAACGCTGCGGTGATGATCTCAGTGCGAGAGCTCCTGCCAAGGGTCGGAACGGGTGAGCAACTTGAAATTCAGAATACCGTTGGTCACAGCCGTTGGATTGGTCCTGAGGATGCCTGTCCCCATGAAGAAGTTGTGGATGTATGCCCGCTCCACATGCGTGAAGAACGCATCAAGGTCAATGGGCTCCTTTAGCAGCTCAACGTCATCGACCTGGGCTCGTGACAACTGGCTCCAAGCCATCCGGCCCTGAAGAAGTATTGGAACGAGTCTCGGGGTCCATGTGCGGATGTCGGTCTCTGTGGGGCTGGCGCCATCCAGGATCTTGGAAAGGCCCTCCAACAGCACCAAGCGCATCCTGATGTCATACGCCAAGAGCTGCTTCCAGTTGAGCTTGTTGACAGCCTCCTTCAGTGAACTCAAGCCGGACCCGTCCGCAGCATGGTCCATGAGCTTCCAGAAAGCTGGATGCTCCATGGCGAGCGGCCTGATGGCCTCGATGTTCACGGAGGTCATGCCATGATCTCCGCCGCGGGGACCTTCGGTAGCATGCCCCATGCGGAGGTGCCCTGCCAAGGTACTCAATCGTTGGTCGGCGTTGGAAGATGGTGTTTGGAACTCGTGCAGGCAGATCCTGCGGAGTTCCTTGCGACCACCCTTACCGACCCTGATACAGGTCGTCCATATACTTGGCCTACCTCCCCAACCCCTCCCGCACCAGCTCCTCCACCGCCCCCTCGGCTTCCTTCAGCAGGCGGCGGCGGGTGCGCCAGCGCTGGAACATGGGGCGGGCCACCTCGTTGGCGAGCACATGCACGTAGGCAGCGGGCAGCAGCACCGGGGACACCAGCACCAGGCCGATGCGGCGCCACCACGACAGATCGTGCAGGGCCGAGGTGAAGGGCAGGGCGATGATGAGTACCGGCAGGATGATGGGCGCCAGCAACACGCCACCGCCGAGGATGGCCCATTCCTGCGGGGTGGGCCCATCGAAGGGACCCGGCTGGTGCTGGGCCAGCCAGCGGTAGAGCCGGGTGTGCGACAGGTCCAGCCGGTCAGGGCGGGCCAGGCCCTCACCGCGCAGCCGAGACCGCGGTTCATCGGCAAAGTGATGGGTGCCGTGCCGTTCCACGGTGCCAAGCTAGGAAGGTGGGGGCCTCGGCGCCAGACCCCGAACACCGCCGTCCTTGGAACGTTATGGAGCCAAGTACCTTTGTGCCGATGACCACCGCCTCCCGGAACCTGCATCCGAGGCCCTTTGCCAGCTGGGGGATGGGATTTGACCGTCCGCTGCTGATCGCGGGGCCGTGCAGCGCCGAGAGCGAGGCGCAGGTGCTGGCCGCCGCGCGGGGCATTGCGGAGCAGGGACGCACCCCCGTGTTCCGGGCCGGGCTGTGGAAGCCACGCACCCGGCCGGGCAGCTTTGAGGGCGCTGGTGCGGCTGCGCTGCCCTGGCTGCAGCGTGTGCAGGCCGAGACCGGACTGCGGGTGATGACCGAGGTGGCCACGGCCGAGCACGTGGAGGCCTGCCTGAAGGCGGGCGTGGACCTGCTTTGGATCGGCGCGCGCACCACGCCGAACCCCTTCAGCGTGCAGGAGATCGCCGATGCGCTGCGCGGGGTGGACATCCCCGTGCTGGTGAAGAACCCCATCAACCCTGACCTGCAGCTGTGGATCGGGGCGCTGGAGCGGCTGGAGAACGTCGGGCTGACGCGGCTGGCTGCAGTGCATCGTGGCTTCAGCTGGTTCGAGCGTACGCCCTACCGGAACAGCCCCATGTGGGAGTTCCCCATCCGGCTGAAGGCGGCCTTCCCCGAGCTGGAGGTGCTGTGCGATCCCAGCCACATCGCGGGCGACCGCGCCAAGCTGGGCGCCGTGGCCCAGCAGGCCCTGGACCTGGGGCTGAGCGGCCTGATGCTGGAGGTGCACCCTGACCCGGACCGCGCCTGCAGCGACCCGTACCAACAGGTGACACCCGAGGCCTACGCCGCACTGATCGACAGCCTCATCTTCCGGCAGGCCCTCCCCACCGCTCCGATGCGCGACCGCTTGGAGGAGCTGCGCGACCTGATCGACCAGCTGGACGAGGAGATCGCCCAGAAGCTGGGCACCCGCATGGACATCGCCGAGCGGATCGGCGACCACAAGCGCGAGCACCAGGTGGCCATTCTGCAGCCTGAGCGCTGGGAGCGCATCATGGGCCGCCAGCTGCGGCTGGCCCAGCATCTGGGGCTGAGCGAGGCCTTCGTGAAGGAGCTGATGGACGCCATCCACCGGGAGAGCATCCGCAGGCAGACCGCCGCTCAGGAAGAGGTGGTGCCCCCCTCAGGATCACCAGCTTCGTGGGGGAACGGCATGGCGGAGTGACCCGCTTCCCCCTACCTTGCAGCCACTGCAACAGGAACCAACCATTCACAATTACCTTCCAACCTTTCCATGAGGAAGAACCTTACTCTCGGCGCGCTCGCTGTGCTGATGGCCCCTGCTTTGGCCGTGGCCCAGCTGAGCTTCACCAACGCCACCAGCCAGATGAGCGCCAGCACCAGCGGCGGCTGCATGGGCGTGGTGGACATGAACGGTGACGGCCTGGACGACATCGCCAAGCTGAACAATGCCCGCACGGTGGTGGTGGACTACCAGAACGCCAACGGCACCTTCACTACGGTGAACTACGGCAACGTGAGCGGCAGCGGCCAATGGGGCTGGGCCATTGCGGACGTGGACCACAACGGCCACAAGGACGTGGTGAGCGGCGGCAGCTACGATGGCACGCATTACCTGCGCATCAACAGCATCGGCAACGGTACGCTGAGCTCCCTGAACAACGGCGATCTGTTCACCCAGTGCGTGAACATCGCGGACATCAACAACGATGGCCACAACGACTATTGGGCCTGCCACGATGATGGTGCCCCCAGGCAATGGCTGAACGACCAGACCGGCCTGCTCTCCTACGCGGACATCATCGACTACACCACCAGCCCGACCAGTGACATGAGCGGGAACTACGGCAGCGTGTGGACGGACTTCGACAATGATGGGGACCTGGACCTCTACATTGCCAAGTGCCGCCAAGGGGTGAACAACCCGGACGATCCCCGCCGCTGGAACCGCCTCTTCGTGAACAACGGCAACAACCAGTACACCGATGAGGCCGTGGAGTATGGCGTGCAGATCCGCAACCAGAGCTGGACGGCCGATTTCGGCGACATCGACAACGATGGTGACCTGGACCTGGTGATCACCAACCACGACAGCAACATCCAACTGTTCGAGAACGACGGCACCGGCCACTACACCGAGATCACCGCCGGCAGTGGCGTTGAGTACGGTGGCTTCATGCTGCAGAGCAAGTTCGTGGACTTCGACAACGACGGGTTCCTGGACATCCTCATTGCCGGTGGGGTGGAATACTACTTCAAGGGCAACGGCGATGGCACCTTCGACCGCATCCTGGGCCTGTTCCCCTCGAACAAGGCCATGCACAGCTTCGCCACCGGCGACCTGAACAACGATGGCTTCGTGGACGTGTTCGCCAACTACGGCAGCAACTACATCACCCCGGACCCCAACAACCCGGACCGGCTCTGGATGAACAATACCAACGACAACCACTGGTTCGGCGTGCGTCTGCAGGGCACTGAGAGCAACCGCGATGCCGTGGGTGCGCGGGTGACGATCACCGGTCCCTGGGGCACCCAGATCAGGGAAGTGCGTTCCGGCGAGAGCTACGGCATGGTGACCAGCTTCGCCTGCCTCTTCGGCCTGGGCGAGAGCACCACCATCCCCACCATGACCATCCGCTGGCCGAGCGGTCTGGAGGAGACCTTCACCAACCTGGCCGTGGACCAGTACATCACGGTGATCGAGAACACCTGCGTGAGCCCGGTGGCCACCATCACCGCTGACGGACCCTTCATCGTGTGCGGCAACGGCGATGCCCTCACCCTCACCGCCAACCCCGGCTTCAACTACAGCTGGAGCAACGATGCCACCACGCAGAGCATCCAGGTGAGCCAGGCCGGCAACTACAGCGTGACCATCGATGATGGCCAGGGCTGCAGCGCCGTGACCAGCGTGTTCGTGGCCCAGGCCCCGGACGAGACCCCGACAGTCTCGGTGGACGGGGAGACCACCTTCTGCGAAGGCAGCACGGTGCAGCTCACCTCGAGCTCGGCATCCTCCTACCTCTGGAGCAACGGGGCCACCGAACAGTCCATCGCCGTGAACAGCGGCGGCACCTACACGGTGACGATCGAGGGCGCCTGCGGCGAATGGACCAGCAACGTGGTGACGCTGACCATGCTGGATGGACCGACCGCACCGACGGCCGATGACGTCACCATCCCGGTGCCCGGCACCGCCGACCTGGCGGCCGCAGGCTCCAACATCCAGTGGTACACCACCCCCACCGGTGGCGCACCGGCGGCCAGCGGCAACACCTGGACCACGCCCTTCGTGAACAACACCACCTCCTTCTGGGTGAGCAGCGCCAGCGTGTATGGCGGCGGTACCTTCTATGGCGCGCGCACCAACAACACGACCAATGGTCAGTTCCACACCAACGCGGACAACTACCAGCTGTTCACGGCATCGGAGCCCTTCACCCTGCGTTCGGTGAAGGTGTATGCCAACGGTGCCGGCAATCGCACCATCGCCCTGATCGACCAGGGAACTGGCGCCACGCTGGCCTCCGGTACCTACAGCATACCCAACGGGGAGAGCCGCGTGCAGTTGGACTACGCGGTACCGGCCGGTGGGCCTTACGGCCTGCGCGTGGTGGGCGGCAACCCGCAGCTTTGGCGCGATGGCCTGGGCAGCAACCAGACCTACCCCTATCCGCTGGGCACGGTGGGCTCCGTGATCAGCAGCAGTGTGGCGGGCAACAATGCCACCGCCTATTACTACTTCTTCTATGATTGGGAGATCGAGGTGCCGAGCACGGTTTGCGAGAGCGCGCGTGAGGAGGTGGTGGTGAACGTGGGCATCGTGGGCCTCAACGACCTGGCCAACAGCACCGGTATCGCCGTGTGGCCCAATCCGGCCACCGACAACCTGACGGTGGTGCTGAACGGCATCGAGGGCCGCGTGTCGGTGGACATGCTTGACCTGACCGGCCGTGTGGTGATGGAGCGTGCGGGTGAGGCTGCTGCCAAGCGCATGGACCTGAACGTGCAGGGCCTGGCCACCGGTGAGTATGTGGTGCGCGTGCGCCACGCCGCCGGGGTGAGCATGCACCGCGTGGTGGTGCGCTGATCATTGCGGACAACGAGCCGGAGCCCCGGTCGTCCCTTGGGATGGCCGGGGCTTCGTGTATCCTTCCGGGTGCGGATCACGTTCAACGACGCGCCGCCCATTGCGGCAACCGGTACACCATGAACCCGATCCGCACCATTGCCGCCCTGTTCGCTTTGTCCATCCTGGCCCAGGGCTGCGTGAAGGAGACCCAGGAAATGGCCCAGGAAGTGGGCCTCTTGCCTTCCAGCTGTGGCACCGACGGCGCACGCTTGCAGGCCACTGTTGATGGCAGCTCCTACTGCGCCACGGCCCAGGTGATCGCCACCGGGGGCAATGGTTCGGCCATGGTCTCCGGACTGGACCTGACCGGCAGTGCCATCGTGCTCCAGTTCGACGACCTCACCGTGGGCACGCATGCCATCACGGCTGCCGAGAACGGTGTGATGTACATGTCCATGGGCTCCACGTATGTGGTTGGACCGGACCAGACCGGCTCGCTCACCATCACCGAGCATAACCCGGACACGCATCTCCTGAAGGCCACCTTCCAGGCCACTGTGATGAACACGGCCAGCGGTCTGTTGAAGAACCTGTCTGGTTCCGTGGACGTGATCTACACCCTGGAAGAGTAAGGGCTCCCCGTCGCCATTCGGCCCGGCCACCGTATATTGGTGGTATGTCCGTCGTTCGTGTGGCCGTGGTGGGGGTGGGGGGAACAGGCTGTGCCCTGCTTCCGCTCCTGTACCGGATGCCCGTTCAGGGCGTCACCCTGATCGATGGCGACATGGTGGAGGAGGTGAACCTGCCGCGCCAGCCGCTCTATGCCGGTTGTGATGTGGGTCGCCCCAAGGTGCGTGCGGCGTTGGAGCGCTCCGTTCCGCATGCAAGTGGCATCCACCTGTTGGCCCAAGCCGTTTTCCTGGATGCGCGCAATGCGTCCGATCTGCTGGAAGGACACACCGTGGTGGCCGATTGCACGGACGACCTGCATGCACGGCGGGTGCTGGACGAAGCCTGTGCCCGGCTGGGCATTCCACTGGTGAGCGGGGCCGTCCATGGGCAACAGGTGCAGGTGCTCACCTTGGGCCTCTCACCGGGTGGTGGTCTGCCACCGATCACCCGCGCGGACTTCTTCCCGGGCCGCACGGGTCCGGACCAGGACGGTTGCGACATGCGCTTGGTGCCCGCCGAGGTGACCACCATGACCGCCGCCTTGATGGCCCGCCGGATCCGGGCCGTGCTGAACGGTGATGGCTCCTCCGTTCGATGGATGGACCTGCTGCACCTGGAGCACGGCCAATGGATGCGTGTGGCCGCACCGATGGCGCCGGACGATGAACTGATCGCCAGCGCCAGCGCGCGCGGCCGCCGCAACGCATGAACGAGCTGGTCCTGTTGGGCGGGCTGGCGGTGATCGCCTTCCTCTACGCGATGGTGGGCCATGGTGGCGCCAGCGGCTACATCACGCTGCTCACCCTGGCCGGTGTGGCCACCACGGTGGTGCGTCCCTCGGCCTTGACGCTAAACATCGTGGTATCGGCCATGGCCTTTGTGCAGTTCGCCCGGGCGGGCCATTTCCGCTGGAAGGTGTTCTGGCCCTTCATCGTGCTCTCCATCCCCATGGCGTGGACCGGGGCGGGGATCACCCTGCATCCCGACATCTACCGCAAGCTGCTGGCGGTGTGCCTGCTCTTCGCGGTGGCCCGCATGACCTTTCCGGCGGAGCGCGTGAAGGTGGACCCACGACCCATGGCCTGGCCTACGGCCATGATCATCGGGTTGGTGATCGGACTGGTCTCGGGACTCATCGGCATCGGAGGTGGCATCATCCTCAGCCCCATCCTGCTGCTGACGGGCTGGGCCGATGCGCGCACCACGGCGGCCACGTCCGCGCTCTTCATCCTGGTGAACAGTGTGGTGGGCCTGCTCGCGGTGTCGAGGCATACGCCGATAGGGAGCTCGGTCGACCCGCTCTGGCTGATCGTGGCGCTAGCCGGCGGTCTGCTGGGCAGTTGGGTGGGTGCAAGACGGCTGGTGGACGAGCGCCTGCGCCAGGCATTGGGCGTTGTGTTGTTCCTTGCGGCCATCAAGCTCTGGTGGTGATGATCACGGTGGAAGAGGCGAGGGCGGTGCTGATGGATGCGGTGCAGCGCACGGCGTCCAACACCATGGACCTGTTGCGGGCGCATGGCCATCGGCTCGCGGCTCCCGTGGACGCGCCGCACGATCATCCGCTCTTCGACATGAGCGCCGTGGACGGCTACGCCTTCGCGTTCGACCCGGATCGCACCAGCTGGACGGTGGTGGCCGAGATCGCTGCGGGGGAGGTGCTGCCCATGGCACTGGCCGCTGGCGAGTGTGCGCGGATCTTCACCGGGGCCATGGTCCCTGCGGGTGCGGATTCCGTGGTGATGCAGGAGTTCGTGGAGCGTGAGGGCGCGCAGATCACCCACTCGGATGGTAAGCTCTCCCGTGGCGGCAATGTGCGGCGCAAGGGAGAACAGCTGCGCACGGGCGATCGGTTGCTGGAGGTGGGCACCCGGCTCAGTGCGGCGGAGATCGGCCTCCTGGCCTCGGCCGGCGTGCAACAGGTGTGCGCGCACCAGAAGCCCACGGTGAGCCTGGTGCGTACGGGCGGCGAGTTCACGTCCACCACGGATCCGGAGCCCGGTCGCATTTTCAGCAGCAACGAATTGATGCTCGCTGCGGCGCTAAAGGACGAAGGCATTGTCACGGAGCACCGGGTGTTCACGCCGCGCGACGACAAGCCTGAACTGTTGCGCGATCTGCAGTTGGCCCTCGACAGCAGCGACCTGGTGATCACCACGGGTGGTGTGTCGGTGGGCGATCACGACCTGGTACGGGCCTGTCTGGAGGAACTGGGTGCCGAGGTGCTCTTCCATGGTGTGCGTCAGAAGCCCGGCAAGCCCATGCTGGCCGCATGCCGTGGCAACGCCCTGGTCCTGGCCCTGCCCGGCAATCCGCGTGCGGTGCTCGTGGGTTGGCACCTCTATGTGCGCCCGGTGATCCAGGCCATGCAGGGCGCGGTGGATTCCTGGCCTCGACACGGAACGCTGCCCCTGGCACAAGGTGTCCGGTGGAAAGGTGGTCGGACAGAGTTCCGTGCGGGCCGGTTGGAGAAAGGCCGGGTTCACCTCCTTGCCGATGAGGGTTCGCACATGCTGCTCGGGCTCACATTCGCCGATGCCTTGGTGGAACTGCCGGCCGAGGGCGGAACCCTGGAGGCGGGCGACGAGGTGATGGTGCATGACATGCAACGGCCATGAACGTGCACCTGAACCATGCGGGTTGGACCGGTGTGGTACTGGCCGGTGGGCGCAGTTCACGCATGGGGCGTGACAAGGCCCTGATCGAGGTCGGTGGCCGCACGCTGCTGCAACAGGCATTGGACACGCTTGCTCCGCATGTGGACGAACTGCTGGTGATCGGCGATCCGGAGAAGTACGGCCATGTCGCGGCACGTGTGGTTGCCGATGACATGCCGGGTTCGGGTCCGCTGGGTGGCATCACCACGGCCATGCGTCATGCCCATCACGCGCGGCTGCTGGTGCTGGCCTGCGACATGCCGCACGTCACCTCCCGACTTGTGGTGCGGTTGAAGGAGGGGCTTTCAGAGGAGCGTTCCGCGTTCGTGCCGGCCTGCGATGGGCAGGTGGAACCGCTGGCAGCTGCGTACCATCGCCAATGCTTGTCCGTGTTCGAGGACCACATGCATCGCCAGGCGCTGAAACTGCGGGATGCATTGGAGGCGGCCGGGGCCACTTTTGTGCAGATCTGCCCCGGCGAGGACGGCTGGCCGGTGGACCTGTTCCGCAACATCAACGCCCCGGGCGATCTTTGATGCGCCATCGCACAGGCGTCGGCGCACCACGACCATGGAAGTGCTTCTGTTCGGCATGATCGCAGAGCGCGCGGGGACCGACCGGCTGCAGCTGGAGGTGTCCTCCCTCGGTGAACTGCGCCAGCGCCTCGCCGAGCGCATCCCCGGCCTGTCCGGCATCAGCCATGCCATCGCTGTGGACCGCACCATTGTGCATGATGATCGGAAGCTGGACGGTCGTGAGGAGATCGCCGTGCTGCCACCATTCGCAGGAGGATGAGCCAGGAGAAGATGCATAAGGTGAGGGACATTTTTGTGGAAGGGCCGATCGACCCGGCCTTCATCGCCACAAGCATTGCCAAGCATGCCACCCGCACGGATATCGGCGCCCACGAGATCTTCCTGGGGCAGGTGCGGGCGGACGCCGTTGCAGGGGTGGATGATCATACGCCCGCTACAACGGTGGCCGCCATCGAATACACCGCCTACCGCGACATGGCCCTGGCGCGTATGACCGCCATCCGCGAGGAGGCCTTCTCCCAATGGCCCAGCATGACCTGCCTGCATGTGCACCATAGCCTGGGCACCATCAAGGCCGGCGAGCTGTGCTTTATGGTCTTCGCCAGTGCACCGCATCGCGCCGCTGCGCGCGAGGCCGTGGCCTGGGTGGTGGACCGCATCAAGGCCGAGCTGCCCATCTTCGGACGCGAGGTTCTATCGGATAGCACCCATCTTTGGAAAACGAACCTATAGTGTCGACCCACCGGGTCGACCTACGGATCGTTAGCGCAGGTCCCCCTCCATGATCGACATCACCCACAAACCCACCACCCTGCGCGAGGCCACGGCCACGGCCCTTGTCACCGTGAGCGAACGGGCCACCATCGCTGCGGTGAAGGAGAAGCGCGTGCCCAAGGGCGATGTGCTGGAGAGCGCACGCGTGGCGGCCCTGTTCGGGGTGAAGAGGACGCATGAGCTGATCCCCGATTGTCACCCACTACCCATTGAGCATGCCGAATGCACGTTCGCGGTGGGGGAGATGGAGGTGATCGTCACCATGCGGGTGCGCACCATCTACCGCACCGGCGTGGAGGTGGAGGCCATGCACGGTGCCAGCGTGGCGGCCCTCACCATCTACGACATGCTCAAGCCCATCGACAAGGGCGTGATGATCGCGGGCATCCGGCTGTTGGAGAAGAAGGGAGGCAAGAGCGATTGGAAAGACCGGTTCGAGGTGCCGGTGAAGGCGGCGGTATTGGTGATCAGCGACAGCATAAGCGCCGGTAAGAAGGAGGATAAGGCCGGTATCACCATTGCCGATCGCCTGCAAGGCCTGGGTGTCGAACTCGCCGGTAATGCCGTGGTGCCCGATGAGCCGGAACAGATCGTGATGCGCGTGAAGGCCTGGGCGAACGAAGGAGTCGATCTCATCCTCACCACGGGTGGCACGGGCCTTTCACCGCGCGACCGTACCCCCGAGGCCATCGCGCCCATCCTCGATCGCGAGGTGCCCGGTATCATGGATGCTGCGCGCAGCTACGGCCAGGAGCGGATGCCCTGGGCCATGATGAGCCGCGGTGTGGCCGGCATGATCGGACGTACCCTGGTGATCACCCTGCCGGGTTCCACACGCGGTGCGCAGGAGACGATGGATGCACTCTTCCCCTTCGTGCTGCATGTGGTCAAGGTCCAGGAGCATGCGTTCAGGCATGGGATGTGAGTTCGTCGCCAGGACGCTGTCCTTGATGGGCCTGTTCGTGCTCGTGCTGCGCGAGAACAAGGAGATGATGTACCAGTTCGAGCACGACTACCGCTTCGACAGCAGCAAGTTGGAGCAGGCGTTGAACGTGCAGGCGACGGACTATCGCACGGGTATCAAGGCGACGCTGTAAGAGCCTTGCCAAATACCTTCGCCGCCTCGCCCTTCGCCAACAGGCCGGGTGCGCAACGCATGATCAACGGCAAGGAGGCCATGGTGGAGGAGTTCGTCGTCCACCGGATCGGTACGGGTGGTGTGCCCAGCATCCTCAGCGACTATAGCGCCGTGCTGCAGGGGCCCGAGGAGCAGGAGTTCCTGCGCAAGCTCTTTCTGAAGCCCTTCGCCGGGGTGGTGCAGACCCACGCCTTCGCCACGCGGGAGGATGCCCAGGTGAACCACCTGCAGGAACTGTGCACCAAGGTGGAGAAGGGCAAGGAGCTGGTCGCCGTCTCGCGCGCCATGGCCAAGCAGCTCATCGAAGTGGCCCAGGAGCACGAGGTCCGCACCGGCGACCTGTTCGTGGTGCGCTTCCACGGTGTGGAGATCGGTAGTGCCCACGTGGATGCCGTTGGCCTCTACAAGTTCGATGACAAGGAGGTCTTCCTCGAGAGCCGCGCCGAGGTGGACAGCATCAGTATGCAGTTGAAGCGCGGACTGGGTGGCCGCAAGCCCGACCAGGCCCTGCTGGTGCTCTTCACCCCGGATGAGCACACCCTGCTGGTGATCGACGACGACCCGCGCAGCGGCTTCTGGCAACAGGTTTTCATCGGCCTGCGGGCGAAGCAGGACCACGTGAACAGCACCCGCAATGTGCTGGAGATGACGCGCACCTTCATCACCGAACAGCTGCCGCAGGACTACGAGATCCCCAAGGCCGACCAGATCGATCTGCTGAACCGGTCGGTGCAGTACTTCAAGGAGAACACGGCCTTCGACCGCAGCTCCTTCGCCCGCGAGGTGTTCCAGAGCGATGAGGTCATCGGTTCCTTCGAGCGCTTCGGCGACCGCTTCAAGGAGGAGCGTGCCGTGGACCTGGATGACCGCTTCGAGATCAGCGCCGATGCCGTGAAGAAGCAGGCGCGTGTGTTCAAGAGCGTGCTGAAGCTGGACAAGAACTTCCACATCTACATCCACGGGGACCGCGACAAGATCGAACGGGGGGTGGACGACAGCGGCCGGAAGTACTACAAGATCTACTACGACCAGGAGCTGTAGTTCGTCATGGTGCCATTCTAACGCGCGTCACCGGTGAGTGCTCACTGTCCCGCCCCTGGCTGGTCACCACCTGGATGAAGTAGGATAGTTCCTGACCTGGTCGCGCCAGCCGGTCGATGTGCTTGCGGGCAGTTCCGGGTAGCAGTTCAAGCTCGGCCCATTTTCCTGCCCCCAGCCGCTTGTACAGGATGAACTTCACGCCCTCACGCGGTGCATAGTCCCAGGTGAGCGTCACGGACCGGCCGTCCTGTGCGGCCTCTGCCTCCAACATCTCCACCTTCGGGAGCTTATCCCGGCTGTTCATGCGCAGCTTGGGCTGCTGCTGGCTGAAGCTGCTCCAGCCTGCATCGTCGAAGGCCACTACGGCATACTCGTAATAGGCGGGCCTGCCGCTGTCCTTGTCGAAGTACTCGAATCGTCGTTCGGGAACCGGAACCCGCAGGATGGTGTCCCAGGCGGTGGTGTTCACGGGTCGCCGCAGCAGGCAGTGGCGCACCACATCCTCGCTGCTGCTGGGGGCCCAGCGCAGCCGGATGCCCTCATCGCTCACGCGGTAATCCTTGAAGACCGGCTTCGTGGGGGGGCGCAGGTCCGGGCGCTTCAGCTCCACGAGCACGCTGTGCTTGCTTCCGTTCCTGTTCATGTCCACCGCCATCACCTTGTAGTACACCTTCTCGGTGAGCGTGCGCATGCTGATGGTGTCCACGTACATGGTGTCGCGCACCGCCGTACCCGTCAGGCGGCTCTCCACATGGTCACGCTGGTTCTGCCAGAACACGTGGTATCCGTACAGGTCGGGCTCCCTGCCCAGGCGCCAGCGCAGGGTCACCACACCGTTGGTGTCCACCTCACCCACCAGGCCCACGGGCTGTGCCGGCGGGATGGTATCGGTGACGCTGCCCATGGCGCTCATGCTCAGTCCGGGATTGTTGGCCGTGTCCACGGCGATCACCAGGTAGTAGTTGTGTTTCAGCAGTTCCGGTGAGCGGTCCGTGAAGCTGCGTGTGGTGGGCGGTAACAGTTCCGTGTTCAGCAACCGATCGTCGCTGGCCACGCTGGAGCCGCGTGTGACGTGGAAGCCCTTCAGGTCCTGCACGCCGGCGGGGTAGTCCCAGGTGATCTCGATGCCACCCTTCTTCTCGGTGGCGCGCACGTTGGTGGGGGATGGCGGCGGTGTGCGGTCCCTGTATGCGGCCTTGATGGGCTCGCTGGGTTCGCTGCGCGTGCCGAAGGGGGTGAGCCCGATGATGCGGTAACTGTAGTTCCTGCCGGGCGTGTCGATGGTGTCGGTGTACACGATGGTGTTGCGCGTGGCCGGCAGCTCCGGGTTGGTGAAGCTCACGTAAGGGCGCGGGTTCACCTGCTTCCAGGTGGCACCGCCGTCGCCGCTGCGCTCCACGTTGTATGCGCTGAAATGCGCCTCATGCGGCTCGCGCGGCCAGCCGATCATCATCAGGCTGTCCTGTTCGTTGAGCGTGGTGACCACAGGCCGCTTGATGGGCTGCGGGGCGGCGGTGTTCACGGTGATGGCACCATCGCCGATGGGGTAGGTGGAACTTGCGGTGGCCACCCTGACGCGGTACAGGTATTCATGTCCCGGCTGCACGTTACGGTCCGTGTAGGCCAGCGCGCTGCCCTCGGCCGCCGGCCAGGAGAGGTCTGCGGCGAGCAGGGCGAAGCCATAGCGTTCACGCATTCGGTCGCTGGCACCTTGGAAGTCGCCGGTGAACCCCATGTTCTGCGGGAGCAGGGCCGTATGGATCATCTCCCCAGCCACCATCAGGTGGATGTCATCCGGTTTCTGGTCGTGGAGGTCGCGCCAACCCTGGACGTCCAAGGGCAGCAGCCGTTGTGGTGTGAGCATGATGAACGCGTCGGCCTCGCGGCGGGTGGTGTCGCCGATGGCACCCAGGTCCACGCGTTCCACCACATATCCGAGCCGGTTCGCGTTCAACCATCCGCCCGGCGCGTCCGGTGCCCATCGCAGGCGCACCACACTGCCGTCGTAGTGGGCGCGCATGGCGATGTGCGCGTAATTGCGTCCGCGTTCCGCCCGGTACACGGAATCCTCACGCGCGATGGCCGTGCTGTCGGGCGCCTGTGCGAGCGCAGTGAGCTCAATACAGCACAGTGCCGCCGAAAGAAGAAGGGGGTGCTTCATAGCGCAGGGTGAAGGGTTTGGTGGAACGGGTGTTCCGCGATGCGGGCATCGGTGTGCGGTACTGCATCACGATGTTGTAGTTGGCGTTGTAATACACGGGGAACTCTCCGGTGGGCACCGGCAGGTTGCCGGTGTGCAGCAGGTAGGGAGCGGTGTAGGTCTGGTTGATGATCGCGTCCATGTTCACCCGGTTCACCAGCGGGCCATGCTGGATCAGCAGCAGGCGCAGGTTGGACCCGTTGGAGCCGGGCGTGGACCGCGCGTTGACGGTCGCAAGGCGCATCTGCAACTGGTCCTCCGAGGCGAACCTGCCGGCCCGGTACAGGAAGCCGAAGCTCGGCCAGGACAGGGTGGAGTTGGTGATGACCGACCCGATGCCAAGTCCTGCGGACATCCCCGTTGACATGGTCATGCCGCCCAGGGATGGACCGGTGTTGATCGAGCCAAGGCCCGGCGCGTTGGTGATCATGGGGGTGGTGCTCGGCGGTGCAGCCGCCGATTCCGCCTCGTCATCGCTGATGGGATCGTCCACGCGGCCGTTGTAGCTCACCACATCCACGTCGCGGTTGTACCACAGCAGGCGGTGTGCTACGGGATAGGCGGGCAGGTTCACCGTGTTGCCCGGGAAGGTGTACAGCCTCCTTGTGCGGTACTGGGTGTAGGGGGCGTACATGAGCGCGTCCAGGTACTGGTAATAGCTGTCGTTCCAGTCGTTGGAGAACGTCACCAGGGGCAGCAGCTTGCGCACCCCTGCCTTCCATACGCCGTCGATGTCGAACGCATCGAAGTGCTCGGTCGCATTGCCGCGTACGTCCGCATGGCGGGAGTCGTCGTAGCGGGAGGGCGTCCAGGCGTCCAGGGTGAGCGCGGTGAACTTCTCCTGCAGGGTGTTGAACCTGCTGGTGCGGAACTTGAAGGCGTACAGGAGGAAGTCCCCACCGGCCAGCTTGGATGCCTGCTGCACGTTGCCGCCCAGCAGCTTCAGCCGGGTGACGTCACCGTTCGCTGCGGTGAGCACCTGGGTGAGGGGTGCGCTGATCTGTGCGGCGGTGATGGCCGAGTTCAGTGCAGGGGATACCGCCCCGCCGGGAAGACCGCCGATGTCCAGCCCGGTGCCGCCCGCGCCCGGGGTGAATTGCCGCCTGCGCAGCAGCTGCACGATGTAGATGCGTTCCGGGTCCAGTGTGGGGATGGTGATCGGGATCTCCCGGCCACTGCTGTAGACGATGGGCGTCACCCGCGCCTCGCCGCCGCCCAAGGGGATGAACTTGGCCAGGTAGGTGTACTGTATCCCGTTGATGTTCGGCTGGAACAGGTAGCCCATGCCCATGTCGAGCATCACACGGCCGCGGTTGTTCGATTCCTGCTGCATGAAGTGCCGCTGGCGGTTGACCGGGTAGGTGTAGTCCACATTGCTTTCCGGTATCCTGTCCGGTGCTGCTCCGGTGCGGAAGGTTTGGCTGCGTGACTCGGACCAGGTGGTGCGGGTCTCCGGGTTCTCGAAGTCGCGCCAGGCATAGGGCGCATATTCCTCCCGCACACGCACGGTCACCCTGGCCTGGTGCCAGGTGTTGGCCTTGAGCACCTCGGTACGGTCCAGGTGGCTCGCTGTGCCGCGCGCGTCCACGTAGACGTTCGTGCCGGGGATGTTCGCGCCGGGGACTTCGCGCAGGGTGAACTCGCTCACATAGGGACGGAAGCGGTACATCTCCACGCTGCCATCAGGCCGTATCACCTTGGGGATCTCCAGTACCTCCTGCATGGGCAGGTTGTAGCTGGCGGTGGGCAGGTCGAAGATGCTCACGTCCGTTCCTTTCGGACCCAGGTCCTGGATGAAATTGAAGGATGCCAGCGGATCGCCGGCGGCCATGAGCGTGCATTGCTGCCCATCCTCCACCTCGAAGCGCGCGCTTCCGCTGATGGCACCGCCCAGCACGCTGTAATTCACCGCTGCCTGTCCGCGGAAGCCACTTGGGTTCGGGAAGTTGCCCTGCAGCAGCATGGCGGCGCTCATGTTCAGGATGGGGGCGCGGAATTTCTTGAAGATGAGGTCCAGCTGCACACCCAGCTCGCCCCAGAGGCCTGCGTAGAACTGGCCCTGTGCATACCAGCCGTTGTCGCCCGGTCGTGCGCCGGTCTCCGCGCAAACAAGGGTCTCCGGGATCTCGCTCAACAGCAGGTCGAAGCCCAGGCAGATGCCGAATTTGGCGTACAGGATGGCCAGGCTGATGTCCTGCTCCATTTCGAATCCGGCACCGAAGGCGAAGCCTGCACCGTTCTCAAGCGGACCCATGTCGCGCGCGCCCCCGATCGCCGCTGCGGTCGCCGCTTCGGTCCCCAGTCCGCGCGATGGGTCGTTGAGGCCCAGTATCTCCATGATGCGCGCGGGCGGATCGGGCAGTTCGAAGGGGATGCTGTCGTTCCCCGTCATGATGTAATTCGTGATGCGCAGGATGGCCGCTCCGCCCGGCGGGCCCACCACGATGCCTCCCGGGTTGGTGGGGGTTCCCATGATGAAGTACCACCTGCCCGTGGCACTCTCGGTGTGGAAGTTGGCGTCCACAAGCTTGTTGCCGGCGCCGGCGCCACGTGCCACCTCGAAGTTGAGCATCACCGCCAGGTTGGCGTGGATGACCTCATTGCCTTCGCGGTTCGCATAGCTGAAGCCGATCTGCCCGGTAATACGGGCATTGCTGCGCTCGGGGATGTCCACGAGCCCGTACAGATCACCTCGTACCACCAGGGACTGCAGGCCGCCGGCCTGGGTGAACTCCGCCCGCAGGGTAAGGTCCATGTTACAGCCATCGGGCTTCGGGTAGGTGCCGAAGACAAGACCCAGCCTGATGCCCATGAACGTATTGAAGTCCTCTTCATAGCGGCCGCCGCTGGGCGCAGGGCCACTGCCCACGGTACTGGCATCCGCAGTGAGACCGCTGGTGAAGTCATTGGGGTGCTCATCCGAATTTGGGTCCGCCGGCGGTATGGAGTCCGGCGGGGTACTGGGCGCCATGCTCTGCAGGCGCGCGTTGCTTGGCAGCGTGCCGTCGATGAAGCGCATGTGGTGGTAGGCACCGCCACCGAAGCCGTAGATGCCCACACCTGTCATGATCATCAGGCCCGGGTTGAAGTAGAGCATGCCGTCCACCATCCAGTAGCTGTAGTGCTGGGAGCTGGTGTTGATCGGTACGGCCGGGTTGGTGCGGTTGGTGCCGAAGATGGCCTGCAGGTCACCGCGGATGCCCATGGGGAAACCCACGGTGAGCGCACCTTTCACTTCCTCCTTGGCGGCTGTCTTGGTGATGCGCAGGTCGCCCACCAGCCGCATGGCGCTCACGTCCACATCCAGGTGCATGCCGGTGAACAGCACGTCCTTGAAGTCGAATCGCTCGATACCACCGGTGCCTGTTGCCATCTGCGTGGTGAACTTCAGCGCCACGCTCGCTGCGAAGCTGCTCTCGCCCTCCCCACCGCTCAAGCTCACCATGGGTTCCACCACAAGGGCGGGGCTGCCGCCGTCGAACTCCAGCGACAGGTTGCGGATGCTGATAGGGAATCCGCCCACCTCCTTCTGCGGGCTGGCGTAGGCGAAGTCACAATCGCCGCAGCTCATCCCCTCGTCGCTGTCAAGCACCAGGTTCTCGAAGCGCATGCCGGGCATGCTGATGCTGGGCAGGCTGCCGATGTCGATGCCGAGCTCCTGCGCGATGCCCGTGCTGATGCTGATGCTGCCGGTGAGGTCGGCGCGCACCTTGCTTTCATTGCCCAGCGTGGCCCGCACATAGCTCTCGGGCATCAGTTCCATATCCGCGATCCACAGCGGTGCGGTCAGGGTATCCTCCAGCTCCACCTCCAGGGTGAAGGCGAACTCGTCCTCGTCGTCATCATAGCCCAGCACGGCGCCGTACCGCAGGTAGTCATGTTCCCCGTTGATCGGCAGGCCGATGCGGCCCTCGAGGCCCGCGCGCTGGAAGGTGTTCTGCAGCATGCTCATGTACACGCTGTCCACGCTGAAGGCCCAGTTGTCGATGCGGCCCTGGTTCACAGCCACCAGGTTCTCGATGGCCACGGTGAAGGAGAGCTCGGCCTGGTCATCCACCAGGAAGTTGTACACGCCGGCGCGCAGTGGCGAACCGGTACCGTCGCCGATCACCTCCGGCGTGCGCATGCTCAGTTGCTTCAGGTAGAAGCCCTTCCACAGGTCGGCGGTGTCGTCGCCGGTGATGGCGGGGTGGTCATATCCGTCCGGGAAGTCGATGCCTTCCGGGTTGGCGATGGTGCTCCAGTCCAGCCAGGCGTCCTCCACGGTGAAGGCCCATCCGGGTGCGCCGGGCACCTCGAAGTTGTCCATGGTGAACTGGGCCATCACGTTCCAACTCTCGCTGGCGCCAGCCCCCGAACCATGCGCCTCGCGGCACACACTGAACTTGAAGCGTGCCTCCACCTTCTCCGTGCCGGCCGTGGCGTGGTCGCCTTCGGGCACAACGGTGTTGCGGCTGAAGCGCACCGCACAGGCCACCTGTAGGCACTTGAAGCCGTGGCAGTCCCAATCCACGTAGGTGAGGTTGGCCAGGTCGGTGCTGGCCCCGCCCCGGAAGCGGAACTCGCTATCTAGGTCACCGGTCACGGTCACATCCGCTGGCAGGTAGGCACGGCCCTCGTCACCCAGCCCGTCGGGGGTGAAGCACATGTCGCCCACCCCGAACGCGAGCGTGGTGCGGATCTCCATCACATCGATGCCGGCCACCATGTCCAGGCTGGCGCGCAGCGAATCGAAGCGCATGTTGATGATGCCGAGGGTGATCTGCCGTCCGCCCACCTCGCGGTCGATACCGATGGGCATGCCGATCTCGCTGCCGCTGCTGAGCAGACTCATCAGCCGTGCGCCGTCCTCGATCAGCCCGTTCATCGTTTCCACGTCCCCGGGGCTCATGGTTGGAATGATGCGGGTGCCGCTGGTGATCATGGCGAGCGAGGGGGGTGCCCAGTCATGGCGGGCCTCCACACGACCCTTCAGCATGCGGCCATCGCTGTTCCATTGCAGTCCGCTGAACTCCACCATCACGTTCACATTGTTCAGGAAGGGCACGGGGATCTTGCCGGTGCCGCTGAAGGTGCTGGTGCCGGTGGTGGTGAGCACGGTCATGGTGAACTTGCCCACACGCACGGTGGACCCCACGGCGAGGCCGCCCACGGCGCTGGTGTTGGTGATCGCATCCGCTAGGCATACGCTCACGCAGTCGGCGGGTGGTTCGGTCACGGTGGGGTCCTCCGCCGGTGCATCATCACACCGCCCCACGCAGAAACGTGCCACCTCACTGGTGTTGTAGTTCGGGCTTGTAAGGTCGGTATGGTCGCTCTTCCAATGCAGGCGCCAGAAGTAGGTGCCTTCCTCGGCAGCGGCGGCGTTCCATGTAAGATCGAGTTCCTTGTACACGAGCGCCCGGAAGCCGGATGGGTCGTCGAACGCATTCCGGAAGCTTGCCTCCGGCCCACCGACCATGCCATTGGCCGTATGCACGATGGTGGTGAAGGCTTCGTCGCGCGCCACCTCCAGCACCCACCGTTCATCCACGCCGCCGTTCAGCATGGTCCATTCCGCTATCCTGGCCTGCGTGACCTCGTAGGGGGGCATCAGGTCGCCGGGTTCATCCGCCGTCCTCCAACGCAGCTCGATGGGACCTGCGGGCAGTATCGCATCATGGGCCGGGGAAAGGGGAGTGGAGGACCCCATGCCCACTTGGAATGGCTCCTCGCCGGAGTCGCCGTGCACGGTCGATGAACCAATGGTGAAGTCGCCTGCGCACCTCCACCGGTAGCGCTCGCCGCTCTTGAAGCGCTCCCTCCCAAGGTCTGCAGTGGTATTGAAGTAGATGGGCAGGTAGGTGGATTGCTCCTGCGTAAGGTCGCTGCCGATCAGGTTGCGCTGGGTCCGCCATGCACCACTTGGCCAGTTGTTGTCATCGGTACGTGTGGGCCAGCTGGCCTGGTCACCGGTGAGCGTGGTGGTGAAGCTGAAGTGTGTGTAATCACGGTATGGGTCGAAGCGGGTGATGATGGGGAAGAACCCGAACGGAATGACATCTCCGTTGGCAGGCCATATGGGCTGCAGCACTCCGTTGCCACCATAGCCCTCGGGTGCATAGAGGAAGGAACAGACCTCACTGCGCACAACGGCCAACTCCGAAGGTGTGTCACCGTTGAGCACAGCGGACACCCGTATGGCATAGTGATACCCAGCATCCAGCATCAGCTCGTCCGGTATCTCGATATTGGCGAACAGGTCTTCCGTGAACAAGCTGAATAGTTCGGGCTCTGTCGCGCTTAACATCGCATCATTGGCATCGCCCTCGCGCCCATCAAGCGGGTCAATGCGAACAATGTCCAGGCGATATCCCACCTGATCGGCAATGGACGGGGTGGGGCTGAATGTCCAGGCCACCTGCAGCACGCCATCAGGCAGCATGAAGGCTGTGCCGCAGACATTGGTGAAAATGGGCGGCTGTGGATGCACGACCAGCCAACTGGCGCAGCCAGCGGGTATGGGAGCGCTCACTGCGATCCCGGTCGTACAGTCGAACAATTGGATGCAGATCTCCCAGATACCCTCCGGTAACATTTGTTGGCCGCTGATCTGACCATACGTGATGCCTGTGAACTCGAAGTCGCCCTGGTCCAATCCGGCGCCCACCTGCTGGTTCAGTTGATCCAAGGTGAAGGTCTCCGGTCCGGGTGCAATATCCAGGCACTGCGCCGGGTCATAGGTTTCCCTGGAGCGGATGAGGATGCCACGTTCCGGGCAACGGAGCGTCAGTATCCCATACACGGACCTGGCGATATCGCTGTCAATGGTCACATTGATATCCGCAGCCTGTTCCTGCAACTCTGCCCAGGTGAGTGGGGGGGGGAGCGGGGCATTCGTGTTCACGGTCACCGAATAGGGCTGCGCAAGGGCGGGCACAACCCACGCAAGTAGGATGCACGCCAGCAGAAGCTTGTGGTGGATCTTGCTCATGTTGTCCCCGGTTTGTTCGATCGCTTTCTGAATTCCACGGAATAGATGGCCTGGACCCTTAACTGGTATTGGCTGTTCTCGAACCGCTCGTTGGTGCTCCGCCCATTGTAGTTGATGGAGAGACCAAGCCGGTGCGTTCCCGCCACGCGTTGGTCCACACCGACGTTGCACACCAACGAGGTGCTTCCTGCGTAGCCTTCACCGCGGTTCAGGTAGTATGCAAGTCTTCCTGAAAGGCCGGTCCGGTCCCTGCTGAAGCCCTTTCTGGCATTTATGGATATGCCGGTCCTCATGCGGTTCAGGCCGCCGTTTTGGAAAACACTTGCCGTAAGCCTTATGCCCCATGAAAATGCCCTTTTTTTCATTTGGGAACGGTAACCAAGGCTGCCGGTGTAGGTCGAAGTGGTCGTTGCCGGCTGCGATGGGTATCCATCGTTGCTGAACGTCTGACGGCCCAGGGCCACGTCCAGCGAGCGATTGCTCCCTTCCGCCGTATTCCGGAACCGAAGACTGCTGTTCAGATTGATGTTGTCCGATACCTGTCTAAGGGTCAGGGTGTCGGTGCCTGCCGCCTCAAAGGCGCTTCGAACATCAGCTTCGAAATTGCTCCAGTTCAGCATGACGGTCAGGGTTCTGCCGCTGTTGTAGGCGATGCCTGCGCTGCCTATCAGCCGACGCGTGCTCGTGGCCAGTGCATTTGAAAGATTGTTGCGCTGAAGGCCAAGGGAGCCGTTCAGTCTAACCTTCTGCTTGAGCATGCCTAAGCCTGCCGAACCGCGGATGTTCTCCACGTCGCGCAGGAAGAAATAATTGCCCAGTGTCTGGAAGAGGGGGTCTATGCGTTCATAGTTCCCGCTCACCGTGAAGCCACGACCATTGTAGCTCAGGCCTGTGCGTATCGCGGTTCCCCACCGCGTGGTCCTATCCAAGTTGAACAGGGGTGAGTCGTAATCATTGGATATTCCCTCGTCGGGGCCTTCCCGTGTGGCTGGTTTGACCCCCACATTGTGCAGGCTGCCGGCCATGTCGAATTGGAACTGCAGCTGTTTGGCGATACGAAGCGCACCCCCGATGCCCGCCACCAGGTTCTCTTCCGGCTGCACGCCTCCGAGGTCATTGAGGCGCAAGGCCGTCGCATCGTAACGGTCCGCTGCCCTGAATAGCACAAGGTCAACATGGCTGGCCTGAGTGCCCACGCCGATGCGTGCAGCACTTGCCCATCGCTCGAATGCTGGTTCAACGAGGGCATCTGCCGTGGTATCGGCGAAGATCTCCTTGCGCAACCTGCCGTGCATGGCCGAGAAGCGGAACTTGCCCGGGGTCAATTCAAGGCCGCCGCCAAGGAACCGCTGGCCGCTCATCGTCAGTTCGCTCAGGTGCATCGTCCGATGTCCGAAATGTGCGGTGGCCCATTTGTATCTTGGACTTACACCGAATTGGTTGAAGGGCTGCCGGAAATCACGCTCCTTCTCGCTGAAGATGAAGGAGAAGGGTAGCTGCAGCTCATAAATGCTGAGATTGAGCCGCCCATTTAGTCCCCAAGACAGCGGGGCCATGCGCGGATCACCGAGGTCTGTCGTATAGAGTGCCCCGAAGGCGCTCAGCCCTCCCGTAAGCTGCACACCACCTTTGTCCCCGACCTGCCCGAGGTTCTGGGCGAACACCATCCAGGCTTGAAAAAGCGCGGTGGCGAGGATGAGCCATCGGATCATGGTGGAAGATTATCGAAGTAATGATACTGATTTATTCGCCCGTGCGGAAGCATGATACGAAGGCGTTGTGAAGGCTGTGTTCATTATACACCGGCGGACATGGGGCCGCCGAGCAACCGCCAAGCCCGGCAGGTGAAAAGATCATGCGCTTTCGTCCAATCTGCGCGTGTGATGATGCCCGTGTCATGGGCCAATACGATGGCATCGTCTCAGCCCCCGATGGATACCATCGGCCGTTCGCTCAGGTCGTGCAGGACCTCCTCCTGCTTCTCGGGCCTGAAGGGCGGCAGTCCCCCGAGCATGGCATGCTTGGCCAGCACGTTCGCCTCGATCAAGGGCGCGATGTCCTCGCCACGGCGCAAGGCGGAGAGCAGGTCGGTCTCCTCGCGGGCAAAGAGGCAGTTGCGCATCTTGCCCTCCGCGGTCACCCGCAGCCGGTCGCAGGTGACGCAGAAGGGCTCGGTCACCGTGCTGATCACCGCGAAGGTGCCCTGCCAGCCCGGCACGCGGTAGGCCTTGGCTGTACTGTGCGGGTCGTCCGTCAGCTTCTCGAAGCTGTGCACACTGCCGATGTGGCCCAGCATCTCGGCGTAGGTGTAAACGCGTTCGCGGCCCCAGTGGTTGCCGGCGAAGGGCATGAACTCGATGAAGCGCACATGGATGTCGTTGTGCTGCGTGAGCTCCACAAAACGCAGGATCTCGTCGTCGTTCAACCCTCGCATCACCACCATGTTCAGCTTCACGCGCAGTCCGCGCCGATGGGCCTCCTGGATGTTCGCCCAAACCGTATCGTACCCGTCCCGCCGGGTGATCTTCCGGAAACGCTCGGCATCGAAGGTGTCCAGGCTCACGTTCAGGCTGCGAAGGCCGGCGTCAATGAGGCCTTCGAGGTGCTTGTGCAGCGTGAGCGCGTTGGTGGTAAGACCGAGCTTCACGGGCAGTGCGGCCATGTCGCGGACGATGTCCACCGCATCGGGCCGCACCAGTGGTTCACCCCCGGTGAGCCGGATCTTGGTGATGCCGTACCGCTCCACGAACAGCCGGGCGATGGTGGCGATCTCCTCCCGCGTCATCAGCTCCTCCCGCTTCAGGAAGTGCTGGTCCTCGGGCATGCAGTAGGTGCAGCGCAGGTCGCACTTGTCCACGATGCTGATGCGCAGGCTGCGGTGAATTCGCTGGTGGTCGTCGATGAGGGGTAAGCCTCCCATGCCCCAAAGGAACGAATCACGCAGTCGCCGTTCTTCGGATGAAACATTATCAAGGGTGCAGCGTATCCAAGAATGCTGGATCCTCACCGTTTCACCAGCGTCTGGACAAAAACACCCCTCCCGAACCATGAACAACTTTGCCGCGACCAACTACCGATCTGTTCGCCGGACCAGTGTCTGGCGTATGGCTGGCATGTCCTTCATCGGCATCGCCCTTGCGACCGTGCTCCAGGGTCAATCAGGTGATGTCAATACCGGATTTTTCGTGGGCGCCGGGGCTAATAATCGTGTCTTTTCCATGGCTGCGCAGTCCAACGGCGAGGTGCTCATCGGTGGAGCATTTACGAGCTATGGTGGCGTAACCGTGGGGCGCTTGGCCAGGTTGTCCCGGAGCGGTGTGTTGGATCCCGGTTTCGGCGCCAACATTGGAACAGGGGCGGGTGGGCAGGTCAATGTCATTCATGTGGATGCGGAGGGTCGCATATTGGTGGGAGGGTCGTTCACCACGTTCAATGGCCAGTCTGCCCGTGGTATCGTGCGGTTGAACAACGATGGCACGATGGATACGGGCTTCAATGCTGGTTCAGGCATCAATGCCGGCGCTGTGACCTGCATCGCGGTCCGTCCGGATGGCAGGATACTTCTTGGGGGTACGTTCACGGCGTTCAACGGGGTTGCAACCGGGCGCGTGGTGCAGCTGGGAGCCGATGGAACGCATGACATGGAGTTCTCCATCGGTCCAGGAGCGAGCAGTGACGTGTACAGCATCTCTTTGGATGCTCAGGGGAGGCTGCTGGTCGGCGGTGCGTTCAGCACCTATGACGGGCAGTCCAGGCCGGCTTTGGCTCGGATATTAACCGATGGGTCTGTGGACCCGACTTTTGAGGTGGGCCTCGGATTCAATCAAGCGGTCTTCAAATGCATCCACCAGGATGACGGCCGGATACTCGTTGGTGGTCAATTCACCACCTATCAAGGTGTATCGGCTGCACGGATCGTGCGCCTGAGGAGTGATGGTGCCAGGGATGAGGATTTCACCATCGGTTCAGGATTCAACAGCTGGGTCTATTCACTTTCAATACAGGGGGATGGCAAGATCCTCGCGGGTGGCAATTTCACCACATACGACGGCTTAACCGCCAACCGGTTCGTGCGATTGAACACGAACGGTGCGTTGGATGCCGACCTTGCTCTGGGTTCTGGCTTCAACAATTGGGTTTACGACGCTGCCTGGCAGCCCGATGGCACCGTTGCGGTGGTGGGTGGATTCACCACGTACAAGGGGGCGGCCTACAATCGTGTCATAAGTCTTTCCCTTGGTTGTGAGCAGGAGCTCGGCCTGAGCATTCGGACGGATGCATTCGGATCCCAGACCAGCTGGGAGATAACCGGAGAGGGATTTGATTATACGGTGTGTTCGGGATCCGGGTATTCCAGTAGTACTGACATACAGGTGGCGTGTTGCGTTCCCAATGGCTGTTTCCGTTTCAGGCTGTTCGATAGCGGGGGTGATGGTATGGCCGCCGGTGGCTACACGCTGCGCGACGGTTCCGGGGAGCGGATACTGGATAATTCGTCCCGCGGAAGCTTTACCACTGAGAGCAGCATGTCGGATAACGCCCACTTTTGCCTGCCCATGAGTGAGCAGCAGGCCATCTTCACATCACGGGACAAATTGGATTGGGCTCCGACGAACTACATAGTGGCCACTGAGAATGCGGAAGTGACGGCGGAGTGGGGAGTTGGTGATCAGACGGATGATGGGTATGAGTTCTGGTTCTTCGACCCCAATGGGTCTTACTCTGTACGCCGTTTCAGGGATCATGCCACATCTGATGGTTTTGGTGCTGGTGCTTCCAGGGCCTGTCACCTTCGACTCTTCTGGTCCGGTGCCATCCCTTCCCTGCCCCAATTCACCTTGCTGAACCTCCGCATACGCGCGCGTGTCAACGGCGAGAACGGGCAATGGGGGCCGGCCTGTCGGCTGATGATCGACCCTGTGGCTGCCAGCTGTCCGTATTCTAAATTGATGGATATCCCCGGTCATCCCCTGTACTCATGTGGTGTGACCCGGACGCGGTCGCAAATGGTCACAGCCAAGCCTGTTCGCGGTGCGAATCGCTATCAGTTCGAGTTCACCAACACAGCGCTCGGATACCAGCGCACCATCACAAGCACGGGATATAACCTCCGGCTCAATTGGGCCTCCAACCCATTGATGGCAGGAAACGTCTATGTAGTGCGGGTGCGGGTTAGCAGAAACGGAGGGCTCACCTGGTGCAACTTCGGGGATGAATGTACCGTGACCATCGCGGCCTCCTCGTCAATGGGAGAAGCGAGGGATGAGCTCGGATTGAAGAGTCGCGACGTGGAGCAGCCTGAGCTCACGCTGTGGCCCAATCCTTCCGATGGTCGACAGGTCAATGTCATCTTGAGCGATAACCGGGATGAGGATGATATGCAACTGATCGTACACGACTATTCCGGCAGGTTGGTCCACCAACAACGCATTACTCCAGGCTTGGGCGGAGCACCCGGTATGATACAGTTCGCCAATAGGTTACCCAACGGACAGTACATTCTGCGCATTGTTGGAGGCGAGCACCAGTTGGTGGAACGACTCGTGGTCGCGTATTGATGTGTCCATCGGACTGGCTGGGGCCGGATGAGGTTGCAATACTTCGTCCGGCTCTTTGCCTTCCCGGCGTCATCAATAGAGCTTTCATGCTTTATTGATCCGGCCCTGAATTAGCGGATGATGGGCACGATCTATGGTCTTGCCGGGGCATGCGTGAGGACGACTACAGGAAGCTGTCGATGCCCGGGCTCAACGAGCGGCCTCGGCAGGCCGTGCAGTGCCGGATCAAAGGGATGGGCCTGAAGGAATCAGCTGAGTTGTGCGGGATGTCGCGCAATACGGTGAACCTCGTCTGGCAGCGCTACAAGGCCGGAGGCTGGAAAGCCGTGCCGGTTTGGAAGACAGGCCGGCCGGTGGGACTTGGCCGGACCCTGACAAGTGAGCAGGAGAAGGATACACAACGGCTGATCCGTGACAGAACGCCCGATCAGTTGAAGATGCCTTACGCGTTATGGAACCGACAGGCTGCAGGTGAACCGATCAAGCGGCGGTACGAGCGCGAACTGCATGTGCGCAGTGTAGGTAAATACCTGAAGCGTTGGGGATTCACTCCGCAGAAGCCTTTGCGCAAGGCCTACGAGCAGCAGCCTGCCGCTGTGCGCAAGTGGCTGGAGGAGGAGTTCCCAGCGATCCGTTCACGCGCCAAGGCCGAAGGAGCGGACATCCTGTGGGGGTATGAAACTGGCCTGCGCAGTGACGACGTTCGCGGACGGAGCTACGCTCCCTGAGGTCTGACACCCATGCTGCGCGTGAATCACAACCGCCATGGCTGCTCGGTGATCTCCACGGTTACCCCAAAGGGCGAGTTGCGCTGGATGGTCTTCAATGGAGCCCTCAATTCAGCCATCCTGCTGCGCTTCCTGCGCAGGCTGATCAAGGGTGCTGGGCGCAAAGTGTTCCTTATCCTCGACAACCTGCGCGTGCACCATAGCAAGCCTGTGAAAGCATGGCTGGCAGAGCAGCACGACCATATCGAGGTCTTCTACCTGCCGAGCTACTCCCCGGAGCTCAATCCAGCAGAGGTGGCCAATGCGGCCTTGAAGGATGCCGTCACCAAGCATGCTCCAGCACGAAAGAAGGGTCAACTCGACCTGTTCACTTCTCGCATCCTGCGTGCGCTACAACGAAGCCCTCAAACCATCATCGCCATGTTCCAGAAGGACTCCGTTCGCTACGCCGCTTGAGTCCGGATCATGAGGGCCGGATCAATAGTAGGAGCTGAGATTCAAGCGGCCTGATCAGGCCTTAGGCTAGTCGCCTTTTTTTTGGGAGCCAAGATTATCCCCCTCGCCATGTGAGGTGATGGACCGGAAGTTGCTTCCGCAAGGCGAAGGGATAGGCGGTAATTTGCGGTCGCTCCCATGCGCGCTCCGGTCGCCCCCATCACCATCACCCGCATCGAGGCGGGCGAGGTGAACCCTGCCGAGGACATCCTCGTCACGGAAGAGCCTCTGGAGATCCGCCTCGGCCACGGACCGCTCGATGACCGCCGGGAGTTCCGGTTGAGCGTGACCATGCGGACGCCGGGCCACGACGAGGAGCTCGCACTCGGCTTTCTCTATACCGAAGGGCTTATCGCCTCGCCGGACGAAGTGCTGCGCGTGGCCTATTGCGAGAACGTGAAGCCCGAGGAGCGCGGCAACGTGGTGCGCGCCGAGCTGCGGCCGGACATCGAACTGGATCCCGCGCGCTGGCAGCGCAACTTCTACACAACCAGCAGCTGCGGGGTCTGCGGCAAGAGCAGCATCGAGGCGGTCCATGCGCAGTGCCCACGGTCCATCCGGCCTTGGGGGGACATCGATGCGGAAGTGATCACGGCCTTGCCGGACCGCATGCGTGCGGCACAGACGGTGTTCAGGCATACGGGTGGTATCCATGCGGCCGCGTTGTTCGATCGCGAGGGAAGGCTCCTCTTGCTGCGCGAGGATGTGGGGCGGCACAACGCCGTGGACAAGGTGATCGGGGCAGCGCTCAACGCCCAACTGCCGACCGAAACGAGCATGCTGCTCGTCAGTGGCCGCACGGGCTTCGAGCTTGTGCAGAAGTGCGTGGTGGCAGGCATCCCCCTGATGGCGGCCGTGGGTGCACCCTCCTCCCTGGCCGTGCAACTGGCGCGCGACAGCGGGCTCTCCCTGGTGGGTTTTCTCCGTGGCGATCGCTTCAATATCTATGCGGGTGGAGAATGAGCGACACCACGAACATCCCCTCGGAACGTATCGCTGAGCTCACCCGCGAGCCCATCGCCATCGCGCCCTACGATGACCAGTGGCCGGTGCGCTACGCCGAGGAGGAGGGGCGCCTGCTGCGTTCACTGCCCCTCGACCTGGTGAAGCGCATCGCGCACATCGGCAGCACCGCCGTGCCAGGGCTCAGCGCCAAGCCCATCATCGACATCCAGGTGGAGGTGATGAGCCTGGACCGGGTGCGGCGCGAGGTGGTGCCCATCATGGAGGACCTGGCCTACGAGTTCATCTGGCGGCCCTCCATGGGCGAAAAGACCCCGTTCTATGCCTGGTTCATCAAGCGGAACGAACGGGGTGAGCGCACGTTCCATGTGCACATGGTGGAGCCCGATCAGGCCACGGCCGATCGACTCCTCTTCCGCGACTTCCTGCGCGCCCATCCCGAGGTTGCGCAACAGTAC